>PVMS01047684.1_pt1 | contig 10684 bp, 9 predicted proteins | sample 1853461 | NCBI WGS metagenome assembly PVMS01 (sample SAMN08582032, study PRJNA380276) | Marine sediment metagenome, whole genome shotgun sequencing project. | isolation source: ocean sediment barecode stripped | collected 2017
AAATTGGCCATGGACAAAAATATCGGCGGTGTACTCGAGGCGCCGTCCGCCTACTATTGTAAATACCCACCTGTTCAATATAATGATGACCAAGCCTTCTCATTGTTAAATGATTTTATTGGAGAGATATAATCGTTGTAGCATATGTTTAATGGGAGACCTTGGATAGTGGTAAAAACCGGACTTATCCCCCAAGATGAAACCACACGGATCTCTTTGGTTCGACATGCCAAAGTGCATAATCCGTCGAACATTTTTTATGGTCGTTTGCCGCGATTTTCTTTAAGCCGTAGAGGATATCTTGAAGCCGGTCGAACGGCGAAGGCGTTTAAACACCTAATTATTGACGACATGATCACCAGCCCTTTGCTTCGATGCCGCCAAACAGCAACGCAAATACTTAAATATCATCAACATATTAAACTAAGGCAATCGAGTCTGATCACTGAGGTATCGACGCCGTTTCAAGGTGAGGCTTCGGATGTGGTCGATTCTATAAACGGGGATGTGTATACCGGTATCGATCCGACCTATGAACAGCCAAAAGACATTTTGTTTCGGATGCAAAGGTTTTTATATCGAACGCGGCTCAAATGCTTCAAAAAGCATACCGTAGCGGTGACACACGGGGATATTATTTTGTTCATGTTGCTGTGGGCGAGCAACGTGCCCACGACACCGCAAAACAAAATAAAATTTGCAGACTGTAATATTTTAGACGAATATCCCGCCACGTCATCCATTACCACTTTTTGTTATTCCACAGACAGAAAAGACGAGCGCCCATCGGTCACCTATTTCAACCCGAGTGAAACGAAATTGGATACCCCCTGAACGCTTACTCACCCATTTTCACGCAAGATTCAGGTTATAGGGATATCTCCACCTGATGAAAGGCTTCAGCGATTTCAAAATCGGTCCCCTCAGCCAGTTTCTGGTATCGCTCCCAAAGCCATTTCTCCAGATCCGGGATATTGAGCTGGTCAATCTGACTTTTGTGACAATGAAGGGCGGCAAGCTTGAGGTGAAAGGTTTCGGTAATATCAATACGCAAATTGATGTCTTCGGTTCCCCAAAACAGGATCTTTTTTACCTTATGCGGCATGAGTCCTTCTTCGATTAAATCCGGATAAGCCATCAGGTCGCGGGCATACGGAAAAACCGCATCAAGGGTCACCTGACCGGTAATGCGATGGTCTCTATGCCAGATGTAACGTCTGTATGGATCTGATGTTACAACTATTTCGGGTTTGCACATTCGAATTTGGCGCACAATCGCTTTTCGGAAATGAGGCGTATCTTCCAACGCCTGATCCGGATATCGGAGGAAAACGACATCAGAGACACCCAATACGGCGGCGGCATCTTTTTGCTCCTTTTCTCGAATTTTGGAAAGCTGTTCGGTAACGACACCCGGATGGTTGCTTCCCTTGTCACCGCTGGTACATACAACATAAACAACTCGCCGCCCCTCCCGGGTCCACTTGGCGACAGAGCCCGCCGAACCGAATTCCGCATCATCCGGATGAGCTGAAATTACCATAATATTTGATGTATCGGTCAAAATGAATTATTCCTTTTTTTGTTACTAATGAGCTCATAATTATTTAGACATAAAACCAAAGTGTTTTCTGACAGGATTAACTTGTTTATCCTGTAATCCTGTCTAAACATTAATGCTCTTATTAGTAAACCTTAGGTTAGGCCTCCTACCATGCCTGATAGGCTTCAAGTAACAAAGACGCCGATCTTGCCCATGTCCATTTGGTCACCGACGCCCGAATTTCTGAGGGCAATAAGCCGTCCTGATGCTGTTTTAACACCATGGCTTCCATCAGCTGAGCAAAATGTCGGGCATCCGAACCATCTGCCACATCTCCGGTAACGCCGTCTTGAATAATCGTTTTCACGGCACCGACAGGTGTTGTTACAACCGGTGTTCCACAAGCCAGAGCTTCAAGGGTCACCAGGCCAAAGCTCTCATAATGTGACGGCACAACAAGAACATCCGCCGCACTGTAATAGACGGGAAGGATTTCCTGATCGACGCTTCCGGCAAATATCAAACGATGTTGGATATTCAACGCCCTTGCCACAGACTGTAAATGTTCAAACATCCGGGAGTGTTCACCGTCTCCCCCCACCAATACTAACCGAAGGGGATCAAGGTGTTCAAGGTAGCTTAACGCTTTGAACAAATAGTCAAGCCCTTTTACGGGTGAATGCCGCCCCACATACAGAACAATGAGTGCTTCATTTGAAAACGCCAATTGCCGGCGGGCGGCTGTTTTGTCCATCGGTTTGAAGCGCTCAAGGTCGACCCCACAGGGGACAACCCGAATCTTATCTCGCGGCGCATCATAATATTGGATCAAATATTCCTTTTCGTTTGCGCTGGGAACGACGATACCATCGCACACACTTGCCAGTCTTTTTTCGTTGGCCAGCCGCGCCTCGGATTCTCTCTCCGTTGGGTTGACCCGATTCTTCACAATCCCTATGGTATGGTAAGTGACAAGGTGAGGCACATGCCATGACGCTTGGATCATGTCCCCTAAAACCCCGGAGAGCCAATAATGACTGTGGATGACGTCATATGCAATGCGTTGCCTGTCCTGAAACGATTTCAAATCGAATAAAAGGTTCGGCAAATATCCATAGAGGGCCGATTTGTCGATATTCCCGTTCGCCCCCCCGGACAAATGGATGAGGCGAACGTTGTCGTATAAATCAATGACCGGATCTTTTAGGCCGCAATTGTGCTGAGTGAAAATATCAATGTGGTGGCCTAAACAGCCGAGCGCTTTTGCCGCTTCCCGAACATAAACGCTCATACCGCCGGTATCCTGGGTTCCCAAATCGCCGATGGGACTCGAATGAATACTCAGCATAGCAATGTTCAATCCCATTAGAGGATGCTCCTATTGGTGCTCTGAATGGATCTCTTTAGCCTTCAAGATCGATATGTAAATGATACAATGGAACCGGTGTGCCGCCCAATCGTTTTTTGTAGATTTCATTCCCCTTTAAAAGATCATACCGCCGCCTTCCTCTCTCGATACTGTCCTGAATGCTATACACCTTAACAAGCAATCCGGCACTCAGATGGCGAAATCGTCTATCATATCCACTGTTATACAGAAAAATGGTGTGATGGTAATCAAAACACATCACAGCGGCGGCCGGCACCTCATCGATGTCTAAAAAAGAGAGTCTAAGAAATCCTCTTTTGGCCATTCGCCGGGCCAACAACAGAAAAAAAGATGCCATTTGGTCGGTCAAAAATTCGGACTTGTCTTGCCGGCTGGTGCTAAACAGCGATAAAAAGGTGTTCATGTTTTCCGGGATCTCATCCGGCCTTTTAACCACACGATAACGAACATCCCCTGCCTCGTTGAGCCGCCTTAATTTGCGTCGAATCTCATGTCGTTGTTTGCTTCCAAGCCTGTAGAGATACGATTCCCAGCTGCGGGGTAATGCCATTTCATAACCGGTAGCCACCTGATCGCAAATAACGGCATAGCCCATTTCCTCGGCCGTGCTCGAGAATCCTGTTAAGGAGATGGAATCGGGCCTCAAAGCGCCTAACTGAAGAGAACGAACCCCATTGGTTTTCAGGTAAGACAAAATGGCCTCAAAAAACGCCTGATGATCATCTGAAGTCACGATCATATCCTGGTAATCGCAGACATTTTCTCCACCAATGAATGCAGCGGTTCTTCCGTTAACACGTAATGGCGCAATGCCAATTAGTTTTCCTCGACGATATCCCGCCAAAATGTTAAGGCCTTTACGAGCACCGAATACATCCCACCATGTTTTGAGCCATATCGGGAGGACAAATAAACAATCCCACCTGAGCCCCGATGCTTCTTCTAAAAAGAATTCTTCGAAACGCTCAAATGATTCGATTTTGATGGTTACACCCTGTTTCTTAACCTTATTTGACATTGTTTTATTCTCTATCAATGAATTGCCATCGATACCCGTCAATGGTGTCCTCTACCAAAATATTGGCTTGTTGAAGAATATCCCGGATGTCGTCAGCTTCCGACCATTTTTCTTCATTTCTAAACGTTGTCCTTAATTGAAGCATCTGTTCTACCAATGGCGACAGGTATTCTCGAAGGTGGCGGTGTGAAGCCCCCAATGTCTGTCCCAAAAGAACGATGGACTCTCTCAGGGTCTCGCGGGCTTGGGAAATACCCCCCTCATCCTCAAAATCCCTTTGAGCGTTCCAGATGATACTGTCCAACGCCAGCAGTGCATGGGTCGTCTCTTTTGGATCGAGATCGGCCAGCCCTTTACGAAAAGACGCTTCGATTGCAGCCACTTGGCTTAACACGTTTCGTTCCGAGGCATCCCGGTCATTGACATGTTCGACCCTATCGGTCTTTTGAAACGTCCAGCCCCTATGGTCCATGCCTTCCATCAGAACCTGAAACGGAATCTTTTCTCCTTTACCAACTTGTGCCACGCGTCCTTTCTTTCTAATGGTCACGTTGCCGATCCCTTGAATATCGATGTGTTGCTTTTCAAGATCAAAAATGCAGGCAGTATGTTCATCAATACCTAAGATGGTGACGTCTTCCGGTAAAAGCGATTCCAGTTGTTTAAAACGGGGCTCTCCCATAAAACAAAACCGTGTGTCGTGGGTACCGCCTTCGGCATTATTCCAATGCGGCACAACAACCAGATGAAATCCCAAGTGTGATAAAATATCGAGCCCATCGACCCAGTGGATCTTCTGACCCACCTTGTATATCTCGTATACGGGAAGTGTATGGCGGCCGACTGCCAGCGCAGCCGCACTTGCCGCCACCAGACATCCGCCGGATTGGACCATTTTATTGAGAATCTCAGGGACCGGTGTTTTTTTAAGCTGCCGTATAGCATACGTGGGGCTACCCGGCCCGAAAAGGACAAAGTTGGCATTTCTCAATACATGAAATGCGGTTTCTGCTTCAAATGGAGTCGTGACCTCAAAGGATTTGTAAGAGGCAACCTTTAGCTGCCTTTGAACATGAACGCGAAAATACTCCACCGCTTTTCTGGAAATCTCATCCACATTCAACTGAAAGCCGGCCGGTGTGTCTAAAAAAACCGCCTGGGGAGGATCGGGTAAGCGGGCAAGCATTTTTTTGTGAACCTCCACCATCGTGGCGGTCAGCTCGCCTGAGCCCATGAGAACAACGGTACCTCTTGTTGATGACATATCAAAATCTTTCCGGATCTCTGTAATATTTATTTTAAATGTTCTTCAGTGTACAAGGAGAGCTCGATCATCCGCTCTAAAAGTTCGTCTGTCGGCAGACCCGGGAAATTATGTCGAACCAATTCTTTGCAAAACAAGCGGCAAATATAACGAAGCTTTCGGCTCTTCTTTTTGCCGGCATATACGAAATCTCTATGCCCATTATTGATGACAATCACATTTTTATCCAAATCGAATTTTGAACGCCAATTCTCTCCCGGCGCCCGGCGATAGGTGTACCCCGGGATACCTTTACGTGAGCCCCCTGCGCCGGCAGATTGATCCACAATTGAATCGGTAATCGTTATCAGGGCCTCATCTTTACATTCCGTCTCACCCTGACGAACGATAAGCCGCAATGTGGTCAACCCCGGCTCCGGAGGTGCCATAAAAACGATCGATTCACTATCGTTACTTTGGAGTTGTCCTTCTCCATCGGTGATATCCCAGCGATAAATCAGGTTTTCCAAAACGGTTCGTCGTGAACGATCCCGACACACGGCGCGATATTTCTTGCTCCTATTCACCGAAACCACACTCGAGTTCGGAGAGATAAGCGCACTGAACAACGGACCGCCATACTCAAAGAACTTTCTCTGACCTCCTTTATCGTCGTCAAATTGAGGGGCAGCTCCGGGCGCCTCACCTTCCTGACCATTCTCTCCACCGACGGTCACTAATCCTCCGGCTAATGGGCGCTCTGTCTTCCTCTGCGTTTGTCTATCACGAATATCAAACCAGTCATATTCCTCCTGTGGAAGACGCAGAAACGCCTCCCGGAGAGCGCGTTGAACCTTGCGTAAAATCTTTCGACTCGACCGTTCCTCCTCCGCCTTGCGTTGTTCTTCGATGATTTGCTGCAACTGCTTTTCAACGGGTGCCAAAGCATGGCAAAAATCCTCAAACCGGTCATCATGAATAATCCCCTGGCGGGTTCCCGGCGTTATATTCAGGAAAGAAGCATCGAGAATACCCTGCAAGTACCCAGCGGTCCACGGTTCTTTCTGAAAATGATCGAGTTCGGTAAGGGATACTAACACTCGTGTACCGCGTCTGTATAACCCCACTTGATTGGCAGGACCAGGATCACTAAGGTACAGTTCCAAGTAGATATCATCCGGTGCGCCCTTTGCTGGTTTCAGGTCATGGAGCAGCCTCCCGGTAAACTGTCGTGGGACGACAATATACTCCGCCCGGCTGGTTCGATCGACGACAATGATTTTTGCCCCCGACATTTTGATCCGATCTCTGAGCTCGGATGCAAGATAGCGCTGGATCTTCTCACCCGTCAGGGATCGTAGCCCTGGCAGCAAGGGATAGATTACCAGGTCTGTTCCCTTAAAAGGAAGCAACACGCGTTTCTTGGAAAATGTGAAATCGGGAGAGTTCTTGGTCATGGTCATCTCGTAAGTGTTACCACCCGTTCCGCAAGAGGTAATACTCAGGTTCTGGCCAACGGTCCAAAAACTTAAAAGACCAATGCCGAATTCCCCTTGAATCCCAATTTCGCCCTCAGCCTTGAGCCGACGCTTGATGGAGTCACAAATGTGGGTCGCCACATGCCGAAAATCAGGCAGTCCTTGTTGATCTTTTAGGATTCCCTCACCATCGTCGCTAACCTTGAGGTAGAATTCTCCTTTCTTTTTACCTCTGGTGATGACAATTTGTCTGGCCCGTGCATCAATACTATTTTCTACAAACTCGGCCACCGCTTTAAGCGGATTGGATTGCGAACTGGCAATGATGCTGATTGCATTCCAATGATTGGCTATGCGCAACTTTCCGGAGCGTGTCTTTTTTTTTCTTTTTCGAGGGGATTTTGCCACTATTGACCTCCCGGCACTCGGTGTTTGTGTTAACGATTTGTCCTTTTTAAAGAGTCGTGTCTTTTCCATATACATTTCCGCAATAGTAGTAAGACTAAAGTAAGCCAATTATAACTACTATTTTCTCCTTTTACAACAATTTGTCAAAGTGGCAATCTGCAGTTTGGATACCATATGGAAGCCAATCTAACCACCATGCCTCCATCAATCGGGTTGTCCCATTTTTTTCAACTGGATTGACCTTTCCTCGGTGATTTGTTGTGCCGATTTGTATGCAAGAAAGTACTTGTTAATGTTTGCGACGTATTGGACAGTTTCTTGCCCGATTACGCGCCGTGCCACGTGCTCTACATTGAAAAACCATCTGTTGGAATCGAGGTTCAGCTTGACGGCCTTTCTACGCAAGGCATTAACTTTAGCCGGACCTGCATTATAGGCTGCAACGGTAAAATCGACCCTATCCGCGGAGCTGATATGCGGATCAGTAAAATATCTATCCCGGAGAAAACCAAGATACTTTACCCCGGCATGAATATTATTTTCCAGGTCATTTACATCAGAAATTCTAATATTGTGGTCCGCTGCAGTTTCGGGTCGAATCTGCATGATACCGACCGCACCGGCAGCGCTTTTTTTATTTTGATCAAAGCCGGATTCCTGATAGGCTATTGCGGCGATCTTTAGCCAATCAAAATCATATTTATTTGCATATTTCTTAAAAAGAGTCTTCAGGTTGTCAAGTTTCTTCTGTTCGGCTGATGTGATTGGGTTGCGTATCCATCTAGTGTTTTTGTAGTAGCGTTTGATTAATATATTGCCCAGCAACGTTCCCTGGCCATGCTTCTTGACGAATTTGTTCAGGCTAGCGAGCAATTCAGGGTTTTCTTTTCTTACCGCCCAGGCTATTTTGCCTCCGGAGTTAATCACCAGGTCTTTTTTCAAAACCAGACCTGTTAATACTTTTGACCAAAGCTCGGCGATATGGTGATCAACGACTGTCAACTCAAAAATTCCGGAGTTGACCATTTGCAAAACGTCCTCAGCCTCCAGGTTTTTATTTACCTGGACAATATTGATCGGCTTCAACCCATCTCTTTTAAACTGCTCGTTCAAACGCTTCAGGTGTTGAATATAACTGCTGCCGGCCACCACATGGACTTTACGACCCGCCAAATTATTGAGCTCTTTCAAGCCTTTGACCAGCTTAGAGGTGACGATTATTTCATTAACGTTAATGATATATGGGGTGGTAAAAGCAACCCGTTTCTGGCGCTCAGGTATTATCGTCAAGCCAGCGGCAGAGATATCGCCGCGCCCTTCTCGCAGAGCCGGAATTAATTGCTCAAAAGGGACTGCAATAAAAACAATGTTCGTTTTTATTTTGTGTTTAGGGGGCTGCTGATTGAGAAAACGCTCGTATTCCCGTAGTAGTTCATATTCCATTCCTCTTTTTTCCCCGCGTACAACGAAAAAATTCGTATCATTATAGCTCACCAGAACGCGGATGAGTCTGCGCTGCAGTCGTATCTGCTGGAGATCTCCTGTCCATTTCTTCTCGATGCGGTTCATTAATGCATGTCTATCTTCCGACACCGAATCCGGGTTTTGAGAAATCCCGGGCTGCGCGAAACCATGCAGCACCAAAAGGAAATAGACGCCTATCTTTATAATATAATTAAGTTGGCATTTCATCTTAGGAAATCATAGTAAATATAACCGTTTTGCAAAGAATAGGACTGTCTGTATCTTTGAATGGCACGGCACCGGATTTCTGAATTTTCCGTAGATTTTTTTGTAACGGCAAACTTTTTTTGCGGGGTTTGCCTTTTTTTGTTTTTTGTGGACATAATGTCATTAATCGACATAAAAAGAAATTTGATAATTGTCAATGTGAAAAAAAATCCAAAAGGCAGGTGATGTTTGAGCAATGTCCGCCAGGTGGTGGATGGCTTAAAGAATAATTATACGCCATAAATAAAAGGTGAACCAATGTCTAAAAAAGTTGCTGTTGTAACCGCTGCAAGCAAGGGTATGGGTGCTGCTTGTGCCACGGAGTTGGCTAAACGCGGGTATGAGCTAGTCCTGATGTCACGTTCCGACTCTGTTTTGGAACTTGCAAATAAACTTCAGGGGATTGGACTGCAAGGCGATGTCATGAACCCATCCGATTTGGAACGAGTTGTATTTAGTGCCCTCAAGCGATATGGCAGGATCGATGCCGTCGTTAACAACACTGGTCACCCTGCAAAAGGAGACCTTTTAAAAATATCAGATCAAGAATGGCACGATGGTCTCGACCTTCTGTTGCTGAACGTCATCCGGACCGCCAGACATGTTGTTCCGATTATGGAAAAGAAAGATGGTGGTTCCATTGTGAATATATCCTCCTTTGGAGCTAGAGAGCCTAGTTTGGTTTTTCCCCTGTCTTCGTCATTGCGGGCAGCGCTTTCCGCTTTCACTAAGCTTTTCGCTGACCGATATGCAGACCGAGGAATCCGAATGAATAACGTTCTTCCCGGTTTTGTCGATAGTTATCCAATAGAAAATGAAACGAAAACCAACATCCCTATGCAACGGCCTGGATCGGTTAAAGAGATAGCAAAAATGGTGGCTTTCTTACTCTCAGACGATGCTAGTTATATAACCGGTCAAAGTATCTGTGTCGACGGTGGCTTGGTTCGCTCATTTTAGTCAACGACCACCCGCTAGCGGGACAGGAAGGCGTACTCCCTGTACGCCGCAGCCGAAAACCCCGCGGCTTCCGGCTCGTAGAGCCTATAGCTCGGAGAGAGGGTAGAGCCTACGCCTCGGAGAAAGAACGCAGATCCGGGCAAAAAGGACCATTTATGGATGGAAACTAATTTATTGTTATGGGATTTGACAAGCATATTCATTGTAATATATGGTTGCCTCTATTTTGAAAGAGTTCGGAAGTGAACATTTGGGAGTTGTTGATGACTTTTGATATTTTACTTGGCATAGTCCTCACAGCCATATCCCTGTGTGTGGTGGTCTTTCTGACGATGTGGAGCCGGCGTATTATCGAACGTATCCACGCCCGCCCGCCAAGTTCCCTCAGAGAGATACAGAAGGAAACCATCAATGGCAACAAATCCTGAGAGAGATCCCGAAGACCCTTCCGGGGCCGAACACCCCAAAATAGCCACCGAGCTTTCCCGCAATCTCACCCTTCTCCAGATCACCATGATGGGCGTTGGGATGATGATCGGGGCCGGGGTGTTCTTAGGGGTAGGGAACGCTGTGAGAGTTGCTGGTCCGGGCGGGGTCATCCTCACCTTTGCGCTCAACGGGGTAATCGCACTGTTCACGGCCATGTCTTATGCTGAATTGAGTTCAGCGATCCCCAGGGCGGGCGGTGCCTACAACTTTGCAAGAATCGCTTTCGGGAGGGGTACCAGTTTCTTAGCCGGGTGGATGGAGTGGTTTGCCTCCTCTGTGGCTGGGAGCCTGTATGCGGTCACCTTCGCCCTTTACACCGTGCATTATTTTACCCAACTCGGTATTATTCAAGCCACCGGCTTCCAGCTAGTCTTAGTGGAAAAGGGAGTGGCTATTCTGATCGCAAGCTTCTTTGTCTATATCA
>PVMS01066156.1_pt1 | contig 10683 bp, 9 predicted proteins | sample 1853461 | NCBI WGS metagenome assembly PVMS01 (sample SAMN08582032, study PRJNA380276) | Marine sediment metagenome, whole genome shotgun sequencing project. | isolation source: ocean sediment barecode stripped | collected 2017
CTGGGCCGAGCATGAGAAGCGCCAGTACCTGGACTTCGACCACCCGGAGGTCGAACGGGTCACCGGTGGGGTGATCCCCCCGTACAAGAACCCCGATCTCGATCGGCTGTACGGCGAAGAGCAGCGGCTCACCGCCGGCGGTGGTCACTTCAAGGGCGTGATGGAGAAGTGCACGTTCTGCGTGCACCGGCTCGACAAGGACCTGGACCCGGCGTGTGTTGCCACCTGTCCGGTTCGGGCCCTCGTGTTCGGGGACGTGGAGGATCCGGCCAGCGAGATCTCGACGATGATCCATGAGCGAACCCATTTCCGGCTGTTGGAGGAGGTCGGCACTCAGCCGAGTGTCCTCTACTTCGGAGGGGCTGCTCCCACCGAGGACAGCAGAGAGATCGAAACCGTGAAGGCGAGGGTCTGACATGGCAACAGCAACACACGAAGCAACGCTTCCACGTGGTGTTGGACAACTCACCCGCGGGTGGTTGATCTTCGTCCTGGCAATGGTGGCGGTCAGCGTCCTGGGTTGGGTTGCCTACATCCGCGAATACACCGAGGGCATGACCGTCACCGGGATGCGCAACGTGGGCACGATGGGTGGAGCGACCTGGGGGCTGTACATCACATTCGTGGTGTATTTCATCGGAGTCAGCTTTGCCGGAATAGCGATCGCGGCAGTCATCAGGTTGTTCAACCTGGAGCGGCTGCGTCCGCTGGCCCGGATGGCCGAGGTCCTGACGGTCGTGAGCCTCATCCTCGGTGCGATTGCGATCGTGGCCGACCTGGGGCAGCCGTTGCGCGGGATGGTCAACTTGTTCCGGTACGCCCGGCCGCAGTCGCCGTTCTTCGGGACGTTCACGATGGTCATCGCCGGGTACCTGTTCGCCAGCCTCGTCTATCTGTGGTTGACGAGCAGGCGGGATGCGGCGCTGTTGGCACGCCAGCCCAGCAGGCTCACCTGGCTGCACCGCCTCGTAGCCGCCGGCTACACCGATACCCCTGCCGAGCGGGAGCGGCACTCCAAGGCCACTTTCTGGCTGGCGGTGTCCATCCTGCCGATGCTGGTGGTGGCCCACTCGACCCTCGGGTTCGTGTTCGGTCTTCAGGTCGGACGACCCGGTTGGTATAGCGCACTCCAAGCCCCGGCGTTCGTCGTGCTGGCGGGCGTCTCGGGAACGGGCGTGCTGATCGTGCTGGCGGCGATAGTTCGAAAGTCGATTGGTCGCGACGTCGGTCTCACCGACTACGTGTTTGGCTGGCTCGGCCGGTTCATGATGTTGCTGCTCTTCGTCTACGTGTACTTCATGGTCACGGAGCTGCTGACGGCGACGTATGCCGGCAGTGAGCGGGAGCTGCAGGTCACCAGGGAGATGCTGTGGGGTGAGTACTCATGGATCTTCTGGAGTTCGGTGGCCCTGTTGGTGCTCCCTCTGTTGGGACTCCTGTACCAGTCGTTGAAGTCCAGTTGGACCGTCTCGTGGCTGGTGGTGTCCGGAATCGCGGTCAATATCGGCGCCATCGGCAAGCGGTATCTGATCGCAGTCCCGTCGCAGACTCACGGCCAACTGCTTCCCTACGCCGACGGCTCGTACTCTCCGTCCTGGATCGAATGGGCCGTGGTGGCGAGCCTCGTGGCATTTGGAGCCCTGGTGATCGGCATCTTCATGAAGGTATTGCCGATCGTCGAACTCAATCATGAAGAGGAGGTCTCACATGCGTAAGGGCCTGACGGTCGGGATGATTGTCGTGGGGATTGCCCTGATGGCCATCTCCTACTTCGGACTCACTGCTCCCTGGGGCGCCGAGAGGGTCGCCAACAGCGAGCCCAGGCTGCAGTTCGCACCGCTCATTTTCGTGATCGGCGTGATGATGGCCTTCGGGTCGGCCTTGGTGTACGAACTGCTGCCCGACAAGGAGTGAGCTGCCGAGGAGCCGATGTCTGAAGTGAGGGGAACTCTGACTGGTAGCGACCTTGCCCGGATCAGGCAAGGTTGTTACCGCGTCCTGGCATCCGGTTTCAGTCGCCCCTCCGCCGAGCTGACCGAGCAGATCCGGGCCGGCATCGTGGCCTTGGAGGATCTCGGGATGGGGGTGTTCTCGTTTGCACAGCAGATGCGGCGATGGGACGTGGCGCTCGGTGACGCTTCCCCCGAGGCCGTTGCCACCGAGTATGTGCGGCTCTTCGGGTCGGGCATGGATGGTGCTGTGTGTGCTCCAATCGAGTCGCAGCATCTGGGCGTCAATCTGGTTGGAGATGCGGCCCGCCATGCCGGGCGGATCGAGGATCTGATGCGTCGCAGCGGTTTCGAGGCCGATCTCGATGAGCGACCACCCGACCACCTTGCTGTCGAGTTGGAGTTGGCATCTGCCTTCTGTGGCGCGGAGGCAACTGCCCGGGCAGATGGTGGAGCCGCCGCGGTGTGGCTCGAGTGGCTGCAGGAGTTGGTAGATGTTTTGGCAATGTGGATACCCGGGTTTGCGACGACAGTCGCAGAGCGCGATCGGGTCGGCGTATTCGGGGCTCTCGGCGAGGCGACGGCAGCCTTCGTGATGCACGAGTACGACATCGTTCGAGTGCTGATCGGAGCCGCCGCGGAGGAATCCGGATGAAGTGGATCGCTTGTTCCGACCGAATCGACTGGGCGGAGACCGACCTCGACGTGTCGGCGCGCCCCGGTTGGTGCCGTGACCCGGAGGTTCCGAGCGACACTGATCAGGTCGGATTCATCGGGTGTGCTGAAGACCTGGATCGCGCCCACTTGGAACGGCGGCTTCGGTCCGAGGGCTTTGATCCCCTGGGTGTTCCCGTCGTGCTTTTGATGAAGCTCGACAGAGACTCGCCATCGCGGATCGCCGCCAAGGTAGCGGCGATCGGCTCCCGCATGGCCGCCTACACCGGCAGCAGACCCGAGCACCTCAAGCCGGTGATGCCGGCGACCCTGTCCCGGCGATCGTTCCTGTCCCTTGGATCGCCGACGTATCGGCCGGTCCCTCATCCCGATGAGTCCTGCGGTGCCGGTGACGGGTGCCGGGCCTGCGTCGATGTGTGCCCCCACGGCGCGCTGGCTTGGTCGCGCGGCGCCATTCAGCACGATCGGCTGGAATGTCAGGGCTGCGGGCGTTGTGTCTCGGCCTGCCCGACCGGCGCAATGGTCAACCCTGCCTTTACGCCGGCGCAGTTACTTGCCGAGGTCGAGGGTCTCGCCTCCGCCGTGGCCGAACGGTTCGGGGTCCGCATCATCTGTGACCGGGCACCGCCGCAAGAGGTCGGCCCGGGTTGGTACCAGGTCGTGGTGCCGTGTGTGGGGATGCTCCCACCTCACTGGATAATCGGCCCGCTGCTGATGGGTGCCACCGCGGTGGCAGTGAGCGAATGCGGTTGTGACGCGGAGCCGGATGCCGATCAGCGGGCCGCAGAAGCCGTTGTCTTTGCGAGATCTTGGCTAGATGCGGCGGGTATCACCGCCGACACGAGGATCGTGGACGACCTCCAACCGGATCTTGCGGCGTCCCTCGGTGTCGCCGTCGTCGGCAATCCCTTTGCCCCCCGACGGTGCCGCGGTCGTGGCCGCTGCTCTGGGTGATGTGCTCGTCGGGGGAGATCGTTCACCGATCGGCGTTGTGACCATCGATGAGGCCGCGTGCACCGGCTGTGAGATGTGCAGCACCGTCTGCCCGACCTCGGCGCTGCGGGCGATACCGATCGAAGGTCGTCTGGAAATCGACTTCGACCCATCGTTCTGCACTGCCTGCCGTCAGTGCACCGATCGCTGTCCCGAAGAGGGCGCTATCCACGTTCTTCCGATCGTGGACAGCACTGAGATAGGGCGCGGTCGGCGCACCCTGATACGGCACGAACTGGCCGAGTGCCTGCGTTGCGGTGGCACGGTGGCGCCGCAAGCGGCATTAGCAAGAATCGCCGCCGCCCTGGGTGACGACGCCAGGGCCCTGAAGCAGGTCACATCGCTCTGCCTCGACTGCCGGGGCACCACGATGGTGTTCTAGGAGTCACTGTTCCCTCGTGGATCTCTCGCGGTTGTGCGCGACGTATCGGCTGCGGGTGCCGGAGTGTGTTGGTCGTTTCTTGTTCTCCGCCTCAGGGGGGTACCTGAGAGATTCTCGGCGAGCGAAGGGGAAGGGGTACGTCCCGAACCGTTGATCCCCTGTGCCGACAAGAGGGTTGTGAGATCTGGTCGACGTACCCCCTCCGTCATCGCCTCCGCGATGCCACCTCCCCCCTCTGAGTGATCTGTCGCGGTTAGTGCCCGGCGGTTGGTTGGATCACTCCCCCCAAAGGGGAGAGTGTTCAGAACAGAACCGTCGGCCCTATCGCGCAACCCGACACCCAAAGGGGGGAGTCAATCGGCGTAGCCGGTTGGTGGGGGGCCTCGCTGATCACCCGCGTGGTGGTGGGTGCCGCCGTCCCCGCCTCCTATCTGATCTCTGGTCGCCGGTCCTAATCCTCCAGGTAACGGACCCGATCCACCACCGCGCCGAAACCGTCGAGCAGCAGCACCGTGTCACCTGAATTGGTCCACACCGTGCCGTCGGCACACCAGTAGATATCGGGCCTGGCGTCGACTCCGCACCCCGATCGGACCGTGATGATCTCTCCGGTGGCGAGGACGAAGCCGTCCGGGAATCGATATCGGTGAGCCGAGGATTCGTCCCGCAGCATCCACCCGGACAGATCCGCATCCGGTCCCTCATTGGTCAGCGCCACGAACTCGCCGTTCGGGTTTCGGTCGTCGCGACCGGGAGCGTCCGGTTCGATTGCCCAGATCCGAACGTCGAAACGGTCGGCCGACGATCCGCATGCAGTCGGGTTCCACAATCCCCGCTCGAGTGCGATCGCTTCCTCTTCGGCGGCGAGAAAGTCAGGGAGATCTTCGTGGGCGACCGCGATGGCGATGGCGTGCCCGTTGATGACGAGGTACCGGTTGATGTTGCTCGTGTCTGAATGCAGGTAGCCGAGGAGTCGCCCGTACTGGTCGGTTTCGTCGCCGACCAGCGAGATCCCACCATCCTCGAGCGCGGCGGAGAGTGCCTCGCGGGCCTCATCGGCCCAGCATTCACCCCGTTCGGGGGCATTGATGCCGAGCAGCCGAACCTCGATCGAAGTCCCGTCCTGGTCCACTCTCACGGAGTCGCCATCGAGCACTGCATCGATGGTGACGGGTGTGCCTTCGATAGGGAGAGCGGCGGTCCCGGTCGTGCCACTCGGCGCGGTTACCGGGGTGCAGGCCGCCAGGAAGGTGGTCAGGAGCAATGTGTAGCGGCGCACATGGCGACGCTACTTCAACCGGAGATGTTTCCAGATCCTCTTTGTCGGGACCGCCCCCAGGGCCGGGTCGCGAACGATCCTCCAAGGATGTCGTCGTGGTCGATCTAATCCGTTCTCGGTCGGATACGGAGGAGGCCCTGCCCGCCGCCAGGGACCGCACGGCGGCGACGTGACCCTCGGGGAATCGTGGCAACGTCATGGGCTGGGCCTCCTTCCGGGCTTTGATCTGGAGTTAGGTTCGAGCCTTCATGTAAGAAGGGGGTGAGCGGGTTCGTTAAAGGTCTGTGAGGCGAAGTCCGAAGGCGTAGTTGGACAAGAGGAGAGATAGATGCCCTTTGCCAGGGTCAACGGCAACATGCTCTTCTACCGCGAAGTGGGCGATGGCCCGCTCGCGTTGTTCGTTCATGGCTTCCCGCTCGATCACAGCCTGTGGCTCGATCAACTCAAAGGCCTTGCCCACGTCCGTCGTTGTGTCGCCGTCGATCTACGCGGCTTCGGCAAGAGCGATCCGATCGTCGATCCGACTCTCACGATGGAGATGCTCGCCGACGACCTGGCCGGGGTGATCGAGGCTCTCGGCGCCGCCCAGGCCGACGTCGTGTCCCATTCGATGGGCGGTTATGTCGCGCTGGCCCTATGGGAATTGCGACCGACGTTGGTGCGCAGCCTCACGTTCATCGACACCAGGGCAAGCGCCGATACCGCCGAGGGCAGGATGGCTCGCGATGCAATGGCCGATCGACTGCTGGACCAGGGGCGCAGCGTGGTCGCCACCGAACTGATCGCAACCCTGCTCGGTCGGTCACCGACCTACCGGGCGCAGGCGCGGCTGCGCTCGATGATCGAAGGCACCCGGTATGAGACATTCATTGCGGCTCTCGAAGGGATGAAAGAGCGTCAGGACCGGACTTCGCTGTTGTCGCTGATCGATGTCCCGGTGCTGGTGGCGGGAGGCGAAGACGACGCTTTGATTTCGATTGCCGACCTGCGGGCAATGGCAGAACCAATACCGGGAGCGCGTACCACCATTATCTCGAATGCCGGACACCTGCCTCCGATCGAACAACCCGATCGGGTGAATCACGCGCTCATCGAGTTGTTCGAGGGCCGCAAAGTGGTGTGGTGGAATAGCCCTTAGTCGTTAGTCCTTAGGGGCCTATCCATCGAACTGGTGGAGGGACCTCTGCTGCGGGGATGGGATGATCGGCCCTAGGTAGTCCGGGCTACCTGTGGCACGGTGAGGGTTGCACCCAAGAACTCGATTGTCTGTACAGAGATTGAAGGTGCGTTCCCTCCCTAAAAGGGGGTGAGAGGCCCGACGATTCGGGCCTCTCACCATTTCTTGGCGCCTCGGTAGGCTCAAACTCCCGTGAGATCTCAACCCGGTTCACTCCTTGTTGCCTTGACACTCCTTCTCACCGCCTGCACCGGTGGGGAGGGCGGCGCTGTGGATTCTCCGACGCAGCGGCGCTTGGGATCGGGGACTACGACCCCGACTTCGATCCCGCTCCCGGCTCCGGTTGCGGTGGACGCTGAACTGACCGGACTTGCGACCGTCGAGGTCGCTTCGGGTCTGGATCGGCCGGTGTTCGCCATCGCTCCGTGGGGCGATGAGCGGCTGTTCATCGTCGAGCAGCCTGGTCGAATCAGGGTGATATCCGGGGGGCGTCTGTTGGATGACCCTTTTCTCGACATCACGGACGAGGTTGGCTCGAAAGGACTGGAGCAGGGGTTGCTCGGTCTTGCCTTTCATCCGCGGTTTCCCGCCGACGAGCGGTTCTTTGTCTATTACACCGACGTCGACGGCAACACCCGGCTGGTGTCGTATCGAGTGTCGAGCGAACCCAACTCGGCCGATCCCACCAGCGGCAACGAACTACTTACCGTCCGTCAGCCGGCATCGAACCATAACGGCGGAATGCTGGAGTTCGGCACCGATGGCTATTTGTACGTATCGCTCGGCGATGGCGGAGGGGCCAACGATCAGTTCGGCAACGGGCAGCGCACCGACACGCTGCTGGGGACGATCCTGCGTCTGGATGTGGACGGAGCCGCGCCCTATTCCACCCCGCCCGATAATCCGTTTGTCGGTGGAGGAGGAGCGCCGGACGTGTGGGCCTTCGGGCTGCGAAACCCGTGGCGCTTCGACATCGATCCTCTGACCGGTCTCATGTTCGTGGCCGACGTAGGACAGGCCGAGTGGGAGGAGGTGACGGTCGTCGACTCCTCGAAGGCCGGAGCCAACTTCGGGTGGTCGATCGTCGAAGCGGACGAGTGCTTCGCCGAGACGCCGTGCGAGACCACGGGGCTGGAGCAGCCCGTCATCGCTTACGACCACAGCGAGGGGTGTTCCATCATTGGGGGATTTGTGTACCGAGGTGCCCTCATTCCCGAGGTAGCGGGCCACTACTTCTACAGCGACTGGTGTGGGGGTTGGGTGAGATCGTTCCTCTACAACGGCACAACCATGGTCGAAGCGATCGATTGGACCACCGATCTGGGGACCTTCGGCCTGATCCTGTCATTCGGCCGCGATGGCGCCGGTGAGTTGTACTTGCTCGGCGGCGACGGCGTGGTGTCACGGATCGTTGCGCAGCGTTGAGAAGAAGCGCGTGATTTGCAGGCAGCGGCATGCAGGGAGCCGTCGTAGCCCCTCGCTACTCTGCCGCCCATGACGCGCCTCTTCGTCGAAGGCTGGGCACCCGAGTACGGGGCCTCCGTCGAACCCGATGAGAATCTCCGTGCGGCTGAAGGCTCGGTAGACGTCGAAGTCGAGCAGCGGCCGTGGGAGGCGATTTCGGGCGTCGACGACGGCATTCCCAAGGTTGCTTTCGTGGACGGCGTGCGCCGGATCGATGCCAGGCTGGTACTTGACGAGCCGACCGGTCCGATCCCGGGAATCTGTGGCTCGTACGCGGTCGGAGCGGTGTTGTGGGATCGGATTGAGCGTCGTTCCGAGGTGATCGAAGCGAAGACGACGAGGCTCGCAGTGCTCGCCGGTGGCCGCGTCCCCGAACTGCCTGTCCTCGACTACGGCCTCACCTTCGCCGGTGTTTCGGTCGCCGATGACGACCCGGCGTCTCTGGTCCGCGCCTTCCACGATGCCATGCGTCGGGCAGAGGCATATTTGGCCGAAGAACTGGCGCAGGGTGGATACTTTGTCGTCGCCGATGGCCCTTTGTACGAGTACACCGAGACCGACAAGATGGGATATGTGAAGAGTCACCGCCGCGCCTACCTGCCGCCGGAACAGGCTCCGCTTCTCGGTGAGCTGGGGGCGAGCCAGCGCACGCCGTTGTTCGCGATCGGCGAGGGCCGCTATCGCCGGCTCTCCTGGTATGTCCGATTGATCGATCGGGCCGGAGGGCATTCGTGGAGCGGGATCGCCCGATGTGAGGCTTCCGCCAGCCTGGGAACGGATGTGGCGGCGCGCCTGGCCGACAGAAGTGCGGCGGTCCTGCCTCTGGTCGCATCAGAAGGTCACATCGATCCCCGGGCTCCGCAGAATCTGGTGCCGATAGCGGCTCTGGAGAAGGATCTGCGGCACGGCTTGGGTGACGCCGGTCTCGTGTTGCGGGCGCTGAGAAAGGCAATGGGGGCGGCAGCATGACCGATGCAGTGGGGCGGGTACTGGGAAACCAGCACACTTCGACGCGTGAATTTCGGGTCGCGATCGGTGACGATCAATACCTGCAGCTCGACGATCTGGTTGTCGTTGAAACCGAGGTTCCGGGTCAGGCGGAGGTCAACACCTACGGCGTCGTGACCGAGGTCGAGGCGATCTACGAAGGCGCTTCCTTCGAATCGGACACCTTCCGCATTGCCGAACAGGGGTCGATGCCGGGGGCAGCCGTGAGGTCGGCCCAGGTGTCGGTGACGCGGGTCGATCCCGAGTTGTGGGTGGCGCCGAATCCGGGCGGCCTCGTCGAACGAGCCACCGGTGAAGCCCGCGACAAGGCTCTGTACACGGATGAGATGAGCCGGCCCCTCCCGGTGGGACTTGCCCGCGACGGGCTGCCGGTATTCGTCGACCTCGACTTCTTCGATGGTCGCAAGGGTGGGCACATGTCGGTGTCGGGCATCAGCGGAGTGGCCACCAAGACCTCGTTTGCGCTCTTCTTCCTGCGGATGCTCACCGGGCGCAGCGACATTGTCGGCGATGCCGGCAAGAACCTGCGGGTCCTGGTATTCAACGTCAAAGGAGAGGATCTCCTCTGGCTGGACAAGCACAACAAGGACTTCTCCGAAAAGGATGCTGAGAATTGGCGTGTCCTCGGCGTCGACCCGTCACCGTTTCCCTCGGTGTCGCTGTGGGCTCCGCCTCGACCGCGTTCCGGCGATGTGGCGGTCCCCGACACGGCGGGGCGTCAGGATGTCTCTGTATTTGCTTGGACGCCGCGTGAGTTCATCGACGAGGGCCTGCTCCGCTTTGTCTTTACCGATGCCTCCGACACTCGCAATCAGGTGTCTTTCGTTGCGGAACGGGTCGAGGCCCAGCTGCGCAGGTATGCGGTAGACGTTGCCGGAGTCCCGGGTGCGGTCGTGCTGCGGGATCCTGCCGAAGGCCATGGACCTGGGTCGTTGGTCACTCCGAACCGGGGGGAGCGGGTCATCGAGTCGCTTTCGGATCTCGCCGATGCCCTCGAGGAGTTCCTGGATCCGATCGACGGCGAGCCCGATCAGCGCTGGACCGGTCGGGTCCAGCCGGGGACGGTGTCCGCATTCATGCGCCGGCTGGTGGCTGCGGTAGTACGACTCGGCCACCTGATCCGAGCAGGTGAAAGCAGACGGATAGACAGGTCGGCGGCGCAGGTGACGGTTGTGGGAATTCAATCGCTCCACGACCTCGGCCAGCGCTTCGTGGTGGGGGCATTGCTCAGGGAGGCCTTTGCCGAGAAGGAGGGGAGCGGTCAGCGGTTCCCGCTATCGGTGGTGGTCCTCGACGAGTTGAACAAGTACGCCCCGCGCGAAGGGCAGAGTCCGATAAAGGACATGCTGATCGACATCGCCCAGAGAGGTCGGTCGCTCGGTGTCCTGCTGGTCGGGGCGCAGCAGACTGCGTCGCGGGTCGCCCCCGAGGTGCTCGAGAATGCTGCCATCCGGGTGGTGGGCCGTCTCGATGCCGCCGAAGCGGAGCGACCCGAATACGGATGGATGCTCCCCTCGACTCGCGCCAGAGCCCGTCTGCTCAAACCGGGCACGATGGTCATATCGCAACCGGCCATCCCGGTCCCGCTCGTCATCGACTTCCCCTTCCCACCCTGGGCAACCCGTAAGGAAGAAGTGGCCGAGGGGGGCGACCCCTTCAACGGGCTATGAGTGAGCAAATGGGTATCCAGTATCCAGTATCCAGTATCCAGACGGCGCTGCCGGTCGTTACTGGCTACTGGCTACTGGTTACTGTA
>PVMS01150832.1_pt1 | contig 10683 bp, 9 predicted proteins | sample 1853461 | NCBI WGS metagenome assembly PVMS01 (sample SAMN08582032, study PRJNA380276) | Marine sediment metagenome, whole genome shotgun sequencing project. | isolation source: ocean sediment barecode stripped | collected 2017
GCGGGCGACCTTGCCTGCGGCTACGGCGATTTTGAGCAGAACACCGTCGATCGGTGATTTTACTTCAAAGACCGCCTTTTCGGTTTCAACCTCGCAGATAACTTCATCTTTGGAAACAGGGACACGCTCAGTCCTCAGTCCTCAGCACTTATCTACTATTGATACCAAGGAGCACACATGGCTGAGAAAATTATCATGCCCCAGGGCGGTCAGGACATTACGGAAGGTCGTGTGCTGCGCTGGCACAAAGCAGAAGGTGACCCCGTTTCCAAAGATGAAGTTATCTGCGAGGTTGAAACCGAAAAGGCGGTCTTTGAAGTAAAATCACCGATCGACGGTGTTCTGCTCAAAATCGCCGTAGCCGCAGGCAAGGTCGCCCGCGTATTTTCGACCATTGGCTATGTCGGCGCAGCCGGTGAAAGCATCGGACTGGAAGATGAAGAGGATGAGACCGAAGACCAAAAGACAGCAGCGCCAGATAAAAAAGACTCCGGCATCGATGTCGCCGCTTTGAAAAATAAAGTCGCAGCCAAAAGCAAAGGCAAAAAAGGCCGGGTCAAAGCCTCGGGGCGGGCCAGAAAATTTGCCGATCAGCATGGCATCGATATTTCCCTAGTGGAAGGCTCCGGTCCGAAAGGAAGAATTGTCGAAAAAGATGTTCAAGCCTATCTTGATAAAGGGCCTGCAGCCCCGGAGGCTGCTTCCGCTGCCCCGCAAGCAGTGGCGCAACAACCGGCACCGACGGGTGCAGCCGCTGTGCGCGGCCAGACGGTGCCGATGACCCGGATGCGCAAGGTCATCGCGCGGCGCTTGCAACAAAGCAAGCAGACCATCCCGCATTTTTATGTCACCGTGACCGTGGATATGACAGACGCCGTTAAACAGCGAACGATATTGAATTCCCAAGTCGACCAAGACAGCAAAGTTTCGATGAACGACATGGTGGTCAAGGCGGCTGCCATCGCGCTGGGTGATTTCCCGCAGGTAAACTGCAAAATTGAGGACGATAATCTGATCTACCTGGAAGATATCAATATCGGTGTGGCGGTCAGTTTGGACGACGGTCTGGTGGTACCGGTCCTGCCCGAAGTCGATAATCTGTCGCTGAAAGGCATCGCTAAGAAAACCAAAGAGCTCGTTAAACTTGCCAAGGTCGGCAAGCAGGCCAGTCTGACGCCGGGCACCTTTACCATCTCGAACATGGGAATGCTCGATGTCGACAATTTCGTGGCGATTATCAACCCGCCCGAGACGGCCATCCTGGCGGTGGGCTCGGTTCGTAAAAAATTAATGGTCGCGGACGACAATTCATTTCAGGTGCGCGAGGTCATGAGCATGACCCTGTCGGCCGATCACCGTGCGGTGGACGGGATTATAGGGTCGCAGTTTGTCAACCGGATAAAATACGGTCTGGAAAATTCAAAGACGTTGTTAGTACCTTAGAAATTTTTTTAGTGTATTATGTGGCAAGATCTTTTTGTGAAACATTCAAGTGGTCCAAATGAATGCCTAAAATTGCAAAATGACTAAAATGCCTAAAATTAAGGTATTCTGTCAATTTTAAAAAATAAAAACGCGAGCCCTTAGCATCGATCGTTCAAAATAAAGACGGAGCGAAGCGACACCACAATTTTAGTCATTTTAAATTTTAGATCATTTTAGCTCATTTTTCCGGCTTATCCTGGAGGGCATTTCATGCACGATGTAATTGTTATCGGAGGCGGCGCCGGCGGTTATGCGGCTGCAATTCGGGCCGCGCAGCTGGGAGCCAAAGTCGCTGTGGTTGAAAAAGATCAACTGGGCGGGGTGTGTGTCAACCGGGGCTGCATTCCGGTTAAATCATGGCTGAAGGCGGCTGAAGTCCTGCGCCACATAAGGGAGGGGGAGGCTTTCGGCATTCAAGCAGCAGTCAAAAAAATTGACTTTAAAACCATCATTGAAAACAAAAACAGCTGCAGTGAGAAAATCCGGTTGGGCATGGAGGGCCTGCTGCAAAACAACGGTGTCAAGTTGATCAAGGGCCAGGCAGTTTTTAAAAACCCGGCTGAAATCGATATCGACGGCAAACCGTATCCTGCCAAAAATTTTATTATCGCCAGTGGCGGGCACACCGAGGTGCCGGAAATCAAGGGGCTTGCCAAAGCGCTGCTGACCACCGACGAAATCCTGGACATGCAACAGGTGCCCGCATCGGTCCTGGTTTATGGTGACGAAACTATTGACCTTGAGATGGCAACTTTGTTGAACACTTTCGGCAGCAAGGTTTACCTGGCCACCGAAAACCGGCATGTGCTGCCGAAGGAGGATCAGGATTCCGGTCAAAGATTGGGACAGGCTCTCACCCATGACGGTATTGAAGTCATCACCCGCTCGAGTCTGGTATCCGTCAAGGCGTCTAAAAAGGAATTTTCCTGTGAACTTGCCGGCAAAAAGAAAAACCGCACCGTGAATGTCGAACGGGTTCTGTCGGGCATCCGCAAACCGAATACCGCCGATCTGGGCCTGGAGTCGGCCGGTATCCAGCTCAATGAGGACGGCGCCATCCGCGTGGACGAGTATCTGCGAACAACCAACCGCGTTGTCTATGCCATCGGCGATGTTACCGGTGGTACCATGCAAAGCCACGCCGCATCTTCCATGGCGGTCAAGGCTGCTGAAAATGCATTGGGTAGGAAAGACAAGTTTCCCTTTGATCTGATTCCCAGGGGCACCTGGACTTTTCCGGAAGTGGCTTCAGTGGGTCTGACCGAAGAGCAGGCTGAGAATCAGGACCTGGATATTGATGTCGGCTATTTTCCATACTCCATCAACGGCTATGCCATCGCACGCAAGGAAACCTTCGGGGCGGTAAAGATTGTCACCGATTCCGAATACCGGATCATCTACGGGGTGCATATTGTCGGTCCGCATGCCACCGAGTTGATCGGTGAAGCCGTGCTGGCCATGCAGTTGGAATATACCACGGATGAGCTGGCCGCCAGCATGCGGATTCATCCCACATTTTCGGAAGCCATTGTCGATGCCGCGCGGGATGCTGAGAAATGGGCCCTGTATCTGCCCAAAAGATAAATGGCACAGTATCGCGGCCAGATTAATCGAAAAAAAACTTTGATCTTGTGCGATCGTAGGGTCGGCCACCGTGCCGACTAGTATCGGCGGGCACGGTGGCCCGCCCTACTGTCCCAAACATGTTTCATATAAGTGCATCTTAATCACTGTCGCAACTTAAAGCCCCGCAGGCTCTATGAGCCGGAGGCCGGTTCATGCGGGTTAGCTATCTGTTTAGCCTTCCAGCCTCCGGGCTTCCCAGCATCTCTCATGGAGATAACTTATGGAAATCCAGGGATACAACCTGCCCGACGATCTTTATTACGAGGAAAATCACTACTGGATCCGGGTCGAAGGCGACATTCTGGTGATGGGAATGGATGATTTTGCCCGGCAGATGGCCGGCGAAATCGTGTATGTTCAGCTGCCCTTTGAAGGAAAAAAGCTTAAAAAAGGCAAAAAATTTGCCCAGGTGGAATCCGGCAAATGGCTGGGGAAAGTTTTTGCTCCGGTCAACGGCGAATTGATTGAAAGCAATGAAGAACTGGAAACCAGCGCCACCCTCATCAATCAAGATTGTTACGGGGCCGGTTGGATGTATAAGATCCAGCCGGCCGACATGGCTGAAATCGATGAGTTGATCCGCGGGCCGGAGGCTGTGGAAAAATGGGTGCTGGCCGACATCGAAAAATATCGGCAAGGGTAAAAAAGGTTTGCCCGTTGAGCCCGTTCGCCCGTTTGCCCGGGGAAAAACATAGTAACACTCACTTATTAAACCGGCCCAACCGGCCAACCGGCTCAACCGGCCCAACCGGCCCAACCGGCAAACCAAATATATTGATTCTATCATGTCTCAAAACGATTACAGCATCAAAGAAATATTGCAGCTGGAGGCCTGCACGAACTGCTGCCTGTGTGCCGATGTCTGCCCGGCGGTAGTGGGCATCGAAGTGCTGGACATTGTTCAACTGGTTGAACGAGTGCCGGTGATCAGTATGTCACCTGTCAGGCCGGCCGCAACGGCCGTATGGGGAAACTGCTGGGCACCGGCCTGCTTTACCGCACGGCCAAATCCCAATATATGGTGGATAATACTATAGAGGGAGCCGAATTGGCCCTGGTTATGGGAGAGATCATAAAGCAGTTACTTAAGAGCGGTAAAATAGTCAGGACGGCGGTGCCGCTGACTGAATCCATCGTTGAAGCTGTGTGCGGCAATCAAGCACTGCAAATCCCCTGGAACCTGTTTTACTGATGATACACAGCGTCACGATAAATTGCTTATTCGCCGTTTGAAGTATCGGATTTACACTATTATATAATGTCTATCATGCAGAACGCTGTGTATGTATGATTTTTCCTAAATTTTATTAAAAGTCAAACGCAGACTTGACCCTCGAACTGTTTTAGTCACACCCGGTATCTTTATCTATCAGGGCGGAGTAATTAAGGCGAACGCTTTCGACGCCCAAAGGCTGGTGAGTTAAAAGCGTTCGCTATTGTATGGCCTGCGGATCTGTTATTCGGCCAGGGCTTTGCAGCTGCGACCCAGCTTATCGGCAGCGACCATGGCGCCGTACATATCCAACGGGGTGACGGTAAACACATGATTGTGAGTGATCTGCTCGGGTTCACATAGCGTCTCAGCAAAACTTTTGAGGGCTTCGGGAGAAATATCTCCAAGACCCAGTTCTTCCAGGGTTACCGGCAGACCGACCTCAACCATAAAGTCAAAAACCGCCAGACGCTCATCCGGCTCGATGTCTTCATCCAGGCAAAGTTGCGTGGCCACGCCGAAGGCAACTTTTTCGCCATGGGAGTAGGGTTTGCATTCTTCGAATCCTGTCAGGCCGTTGCCGACGGCATGCGCGGCTGCGAGACCGGCGCTTTCGAATCCTATACCCGACAGCAGGGTGTTGGCCTCGATGACCCGATCCACCGCCGGGGTGACGACGTGTTCGGCACAGTCCCGCACCGCATCGATACCATAATCCATCAGTGTGTCGTAGCACAGTCGGGCCAGCGTCAGCGCCGCCTGTGTCGTTACACCACCGGCAAGGGTAACCCGACGTCCTTTGTAGGCGGCCTCTGCTTCAAACCAGGTTGCCAGCCCGTCACCGATGCCGGAAATCAGCCAGCGCACCGGTGCCTCGACGATCACCTGGGTGTCGACCAGCACCAGGTCGGGATTGCGCGGCCAGATCGCCCAGCCGTCAAAGTTGCCCTCTTCGGTATAATAGACCGTGGCAGCGCTGGTGGGCGCATCGTTGCTGGCTATGGTCGGCGCCGTCACCAACTTGGCATCGATTTCCATTGCTACGGCTTTGGCCAGATCAATGGCCTTGCCGCCTCCCAGTCCCACAACGACCTCTGCTTTTTCAGCTTTGGCTTTCTCGACGCCCTTGCCGATCTGTCCGCGATCACATTCACCTGAAAATTTGAAAGGAATCAGTACCAGTTCATTTTCTTCAAAGCTTTTCTTGACAATAGCGCTGAATTGCTCGCTTACTACAGGGCCCCAGGCGACCAGTACTCGTTTGCCCAGGGGGGCGATATATTTGCCGATGTTATTTAACACGCCCGTGCCCTGAACATAACGTCGCGGCCCTATCAATACTTTTTCCATTTTAATACCTCCTCTGTTTTTACGGAGCAGAGTTTACCCGGACGAGCCGGAAATGAAGATTGAAAATATTCAATCGTTATGCCTGCAGCTGCTGCATCAGGTCGCCACTGTCAAATAGCTCCCAGGCTTCGACCAGCAGGCCGTCCTTGATACGGAAGGTGCTGATGGCCGGACAGCGTACCTGGTTTCCTTTGGGAGCGATGCCTGCAAACTCTCCGGTGTGCTTTGCGAGCAGGGCGAAATGGCAATCCACCTTATCCCCTTCGGCGATTAAATAATCGATTTCAATTTGCATGTCACTGAAGACGCTGCCAAGAACGCCGGTAAAAAACTGCCGAACACCTTCCGGGCCAGCCGGCGTCCCGGGCGGGAAATGATGATCGACAAACTCTGCCGCGACCACCGCTTCAATGCCTGACAGACCCTCCATGGCCTCTTTGTAATAACGGTTGACAAGTTCCTTGTTCTTTTCCAACATGTTGTCCCTCCTTTGATTAAGGTTAAAAGGTTTGAGGTTCGCCGTTCAGGGTTGGGATTAATACATGAGCATTCAATTCTCGGACAGAGATAAACCCCATTTGCACTCAAATTAAGGTGTAATGCAATAATAAATATCGGATCCTGAACCTCTGAACACCTGAACCCTGAACGGCCAAAACCTTCACCCTACTCTTTAATGCCTTTGGTGCCGCGTCTTTTCAGGTATTTATCCCAGTAAAAATCATCGGCATTGTCCTTGGTGACCAACGACAGTCCATTGTCGGCATAAGGGATCTGCATCGGGTTGTAACCCATGCGTTTGTAGTCGTTCATCGGGTCGATCAGATCCGAATGTTTGGCCAGATACAAAAACAGCATGCCGAAATAACCCTGCACCCCCTGGTTGGGGTTCAGTGCGCCCCAGATGTCGCCTTCCTTGATCATGTCCAGAACTTTCTGATTAACATCACAGTTTAGTATTTTGATTTTTCCGCCCAGTTCTTTGGCGGCCTGGGCTGCGCCCATGGCCGAGTTGGCTTCCGGCATGAAAACTGCGCCAAGGTTCGGGTGCGCCTGGGCCATGGTGAGAACCGCCTGATAGGCTTTCTGGGGATCCTGATTGGACGCTGCGCGGGCGACGACTTTGATGCCGGGATGGTTAGCCTTAATTCTGGCTACGAATCCCTTGGTGCGACGGTCATGGTTGTCCTGGCCCGGGTTTTCTAGTACCGCCACTTCGCCTTTGCCGCCCAATTCATTTGCCAGCGTGTCGGCTGCAAAAATGGCCTCACGGGCATTATCCGAAGTGATATGCGAAACGCGTTTACTGTTCGGGGAATCCGAAGCAAAGGTCACAACGGGCACACCCATTTCAAAGGCGCGATTGATGGGTTCGATAAACGGGTCGGAATTGATCGGGGCTAGGAAAATCCCGGCCGGTTTGCGGGCCAATACCTGCTCAAAAACCGCCAGATGCCTGGTGACGTCATACTCAGGTGTACCCAGATATTTCGTTTTAACCCCTAACTGCTGTCCGGCCTGTTTGAACATTTCATAAACCGGAAACCAGTATTCTACTCCGGAGACAAACGGTACCATGTAATAAACTTCATCTTCACTTCCTTGAAGGAAAGATTTTTTTTCGGCACAAAAGGCTGAAAATGCCGTCAAGCCAACCACCAGAACGATCAAAATTGCAATACCTGTTTTTTTCATTACCAAGCTCCTTATATTTGCTGATAGATTAGTTCCAAGCTAATTATGACGAAGTGCACCGAAGCGTTCCATCACCTCCTTTCGTGAAAATTTATTGTTGCATGATGCAGTTTCCTATCGTTAAACAACCGTAGAATCGAAAAAGAAACTCTGAAATAGCACAGCTTTTTTTCTTTATACCTGAATTGGATAACTGCCATACTTTCGATGGGTCTCCATCATGGCTATATAATTTTCAGGCTTCACCGCGGAATGGATGCTGTTGCCGGATGAAAAAATATAGCCGCCGCCGGGTCCGGCAACCTGGATGCACTTTTTAGATTCAGCAATGGTTTGCTCGACGCTCCCAAAAGTGAGGGTTTGGGCACAATCGACATTGCCTTTGAGTGCAATCCGTTTACCGTACTTCTTTTTTATTTGAGCCATATCCATACCCGCCGTCGGATCGATCGGATCCAGGCAATCAATGCCGGAGTCGACAATCATGTCGATCAGGGGCATGATTTCACCATCGGTATGTTTTATGATGTATAGCCCGCGGTCTTTATAGCCCCCCATGACCCTGCAAAGCGGCGGGAAGAAAATGTTTTTGAAATGTGAGGGCGAAACCATCGGGCTGAGTTTATGGGCGAAGTCATCACCGGTGTAAATAATTTTTACGCCTCTTTTGACGGCTTCATCGGCCATTTTCAGATTGACTTCGACACACATTTCAATGATGCCTTCGATCAGTTTCGGCTCTTGAATGAGGGTCATCAAAAAGTGTTCGAATCCCATCAGTCTGCTCGGTATTGAAAATACATCATTCAGGTGAAGAATAACGGCTTTTTTACCCTGGTGTTCTTTCAGCTCGGATTCCAGGGTTAGGTAGCGTTCCGGTGCATCGGGATCGGGAGGTTCATATTTATCGAGATCCCGCATGGTTTTAATCGGTCCGTCAATCGGATAGGTATGGGACTCACCGGTATCTTTTTTTACGATGCCCCATTCGTCGCGGTAGAGGTTGGGTTCCAGTTCTTCACTCTTATAATTCAAGTCAACGCAGATGGCATCTTGATCCGTTTTGTAGACAAATTCCTGGTAGCTCAAACCGGGATAAATGGCCTCGATGACCTTTTTATCCACAAACCATTCAAAAGTCGGTATGCGATCGACTTCTTCATGCCTCAAGGTTTTTAGGATTCTTTCCTCGGAAGTCAGCGACATATTGTTCTCCTATGATTTGAACCGGTTAAAGATATCATGATTCACTTCTCTCAGGCTCGGGTACATTTTTTTGAAGATCCGGTAGTAGTCTTCATATTGTTTCTGCCGGTCAGGATCCGGTTCATAAATTCGGCCTTCTTTATACGTCTGCCGGAAAGCATCGTTTTCATCCGTGTAAATGCCCAGGCCGATGCCGGCCAGAAGCGCCACCCCCAGGGTGGTGGCCTCTTCCAGGGCGGGAACCTCAATTATTTTTCCGGTCACATCGGCTTTGTTTTGCATCCACAGCTGATTGCGAACGGCGCCGCCGACGGCAACGATCTTTTGAATGCTTCCGGGCAAGGCCCGTTCAAAGGAAAGTAAAATGTCTTTAAACTGATAATCCACGCCCTCAATAATTGCCCGCAGCATACAGCTTTTATCGGTCGTGGTACTCAACCCGATGAAGGCCCCTAAGGAACGGCTGTCGATATCCGGTGTGCCGGCACCCGCAAGATGAGGCAGGAAAAAGACTCCATTAGATCCGCATGGCGCCTGGGCCGCCTTTTCCATCAAAGACTCCCAGTCCGGTTTACCGGTATTGTTTTCAATTTCTTTTTCTTCGAAGCCGTAGTTATCCCGGAACCATTCCAGCATTAAAGCGGACGGTGAATATCCGGCGAGCAGATAGGCATCTCTGGCGACATGGGCTTCGACGTTGATGCCGGCTTCGAAGATATCTTCATTCAAAAGGAGTTGGGGCAGGGTGCGGACGATGATCTCCCAGGTTCCGGTGACATCCATAATGACATCCGGAACAAAAGCGCCGACGGCCAGGCCCGCACAAATATAATCATGTCCGCCCAGTATAATCGGGGTTCCCGCTTTCAATCCGGTTGTTTTTGCAGCGCTTGCGGTGATGCCGCCTAACACCGTTCCACTGGGCAGCGCTTCCGGGAAAAGGGCTGGGTCGATGCCGGCGCTTGCAATAAGTTCATCCGACCATTTCAGCTTTTTTTGATCAAACAGGGATGTACAGGATGCCATGGTATAGTCAGTGGCCTGGCGGCCGCAAAGCATATAGTTGATGAAATCCTCTATCAGCAGCCATTTGTCTGCTTTATCGAGTATTTCCGGGTGATTTTCTTGCATCCAGAGCAGACGATAAATCGTATCGATATGGAGCACCTGTTTGCCGGTAATGTTAAAGATTTTCTCGGCCCCGATTTTTTGGCTGAAAGCCCGGCTCTGCGGTTCCGTGCGGGTACACTGCCATGAGATAAACGGATACAGCCACTGACCGTTTCGATCCATTGGCACGCCGTCCATGCCCATGCCGGTTACCGCGATCCCGTCGATGTCGGCGGCATTGCCGATTTGGTCCAATACACTTTTTATAATGGTAATCGTGCTGTTCCAGACAATATCCGGATCCCAGAAGGCCCAGTCGGGATGGTCCGAGTCCAAATGCTTGATTTCGGCCGGGACGCTGTGCGAGGCCACAATGTTGCCCGCCAGGTCATAGGCAACCGCTTTGGTTGAGGTTGACCCTAAATCGATTGCTAAGAGATAACCCATTTTACTGACCTCCTGAGCTTCATGGTATTGTGATTGATCGACGATTTTTCGGCAAGGGTGCGATGAGAATAGGTGGACTATCCACATCCCTGGCCTATTACACAGATGACTGTTTGTCAAGATGTTTTAAGCTGCGCTTAAAATATTTATTGATAAAACTTGACATTTAGAGAGAGTATTGGATACGTTGATTAGTGGAATGGCCACTATATATTGAAGATTGAATATTTGTGTTCCGCCCCGGCGGGATTCGCCCCTAAATTTAATAAGATCGATGCGCCGGCGGACCTTCAATCTTCAATCTTCAATCTAAAATCTTCAATCGTCACAGGATAGTAAAAATCTCCGAATACTATTTTTAGCAACCCAATATACAACAAATGCAAACGAGGGCATACGTGGCGAAACATCAACTCGTAAAAGATCCGTTGTACATGCAATTAAGTGCAATGCTGCGTGAACTGATCAAAAGCCGGCAATACAGCGTCGGCGATCAATTTCTAACTGAGCGCATGATCAGCAATCAATTCGACGTCAGTCGGGTCACCGCC
>PVMS01003097.1_pt1 | contig 10682 bp, 11 predicted proteins | sample 1853461 | NCBI WGS metagenome assembly PVMS01 (sample SAMN08582032, study PRJNA380276) | Marine sediment metagenome, whole genome shotgun sequencing project. | isolation source: ocean sediment barecode stripped | collected 2017
ATAGAAATCTTTCCTTTAATTTGACGTTCGAAAAGAAAACAAAATGACAGTGATTCGCACAAGCTGGCGGTGGCAACTATATTTCCGAAAAGCCGGAGAGTAGGTTTAGCCCCATTGTGTGTTACAATATGAAAGGCTTCCACTTCGGCGGAGGCCTTTTTTTATGTTCTCAAATGACGCATCAACTGTTGCTAAAAATCACAAAATGAAGAAAGTTCAGGTAAGAATAGAAAAACGAAAAATCCTGGCAGATATTATTACACCCGTCAGTATATATCTGAAAATAAGGGACATATATCCAAATGCATTGCTCCTGGAGAGTTCTGACTATCACAGCAAGGAAAACTCGTACTCATTTATTTGCATGGATCCCATCGCCGAGTTTCTGGTCAGTAAAGGCAATGTAACCATCGATCTTCCGGGTCAGGATTCAGTACATACAACCGTGTCTGCCCAGGAAAATGTGGTGGATCTGTTGACCGGCTTTATTGCTTCTTTCCAGATCGATGCAAGCGGTGAGGAGCTGATGGTGGACGGTGTTTTTGGCTATTCCACTTACGATGCGGTTCAGTATTTTGAAGAAATCCATTTTCAATCCCCCATGCCGGAGAAGGAGGAGATTCCGGAGGTGAGGTATAATTTCTTCAAGTATGTGCTGGCCATCAATCACCTGACCAATGAATTGATACTCTTTGAGCATATTGTTAACGGAGGAGCCAGCAAGATCAACGATGTTACTTCTTTACTCCATAACCGGAACATTGCCACCTATGGATTTGATGTGGAGGGTGAAGAATCTTCTAACCTTTCAGATGAAGCGTATCGCCAGATGGTAACCAAAGGAAAGGAGCACTGTTTCAGAGGAGATGTATTCCAGATTGTTTTATCCCGTCAGTTCTATCAAACCTTCAAGGGGGATGAATTTAATGTATACCGCGCCCTTCGCTCCATTAATCCTTCCCCTTACCTCTTCTATTTTGATTATGGCAGCTATAAGTTATTTGGATCCTCACCCGAAGCTCAGATTGAAGTCAAGGCAGGAAAAGCTTATATCAATCCCATTGCAGGTACAATCAGGCGTACGGGCAATGACAGGGAGGACCAGGAGTTGGCCAAACAACTGGCTTCAGATGATAAGGAGAATGCCGAACATGTGATGCTGGTTGATCTGGCCAGGAACGATCTGAGCCGTTCTACTAAAAAGGTAACTGTTGAGGATTACAGGGAGATTCAGTTCTACTCACATGTGATCCATATGGTCTCGAAAGTGTCTGGTGTATTACCGGAAGATGCAAATACAATTCGGATTATGGCCGAATCTTTTCCTGCAGGAACCCTTTCAGGTGCACCAAAATACAGGGCCATGGAATTGATCGACAGGTATGAGAATAAAAAGAGGGGATACTATGGTGGCACCATTGGATTTATCAGGTTCAACGGAGATATTAACCACGCTATTATGATTCGTTCCTTCCTTTCCAGTGACTATGTGCTCTATTACCAGGCCGGTGCAGGAATTGTATCTGAATCCACTGAAGAGGGAGAATTGCAGGAGGTTAATAATAAGCTTGCTGCACTGAAATCGGCTATTGAGATGGCCCGTCATATCAACAATGAAAACTAGCATGATCATGAAGATACTGGTACTGGATAACTATGATTCCTTTACATATAACCTGGTTCAATACATTGAAAGGGTGCTAAAGGCCCCGGTTGATGTGAAACGAAATGACCAGATTTCGCTGAAGGAGATCGCCGTGTTTGATAAAATCCTTATCAGCCCCGGTCCGGGCATCCCTGAGGAAGCAGGAATTACACTGGACCTGATCAGGGAATATGGTGCTACAAAAAGCATCCTGGGTGTATGCCTGGGCCATCAGGCCATTGCTGAAGCCTATGGCGGCTCAATAAAAAACCTCTCCACCGTGTACCATGGGGTGGTGGGGCAGATGAGCCAGGTGGTGGCCGGAGACTATCTGTTTGAAGGTCTTCCTGTGGATTTTGATGCAGGACGGTATCACTCATGGGTGGTGGAGCATGAAACCCTTCCGGATGATCTTGAGATTACGGTGGAGAGTGATGAAGGATTCATCATGGCCATCAGGCACAAAAAGCATGATGTAAGGGGTGTCCAGTTTCATCCCGAGTCGGTGCTTACCGAGTACGGGGGCAGGATGATTCTCAATTGGTTAAATGCAGGTAAAACTGCTTCATCATGAAAGAGACTTTAAAATATCTTTTCGATCATCAAACCCTGGGAAAAGAGGATGCCAAACTGGTCCTGAGAAATATTGCTGAGGGAAAATACAATGATGCTGAGATTGCTGCATTTATTTCGGTCTACCTGATGCGGAGCATTACGGTAGAGGAGCTTTCAGGATTCAGGGATGCTCTGTTGGAGCTCTGTACTCCTGTGGATCTTTCTGACTTCAATACCATTGATGTATGCGGGACCGGAGGTGATGAGAAGAACACCTTTAATATCTCCACGCTGACCTCATTCGTCGTGGCTGGTGCCGGAGAAAAGGTGGCCAAGCATGGGAACTACAGTGTATCGTCTACCTGTGGCTCCTCCAATGTGCTGGAGTATTACGGATACTCCTTCACAAACGACAGCAACCGGTTAAAAAGAGAGATCGACCGGTATAACATCTGCTTCCTCCATGCCCCGCTCTTTAATCCGGCCATGAAGAATGTGGCACCTGTTCGCCGCAGCCTCAGGATAAAAACCTTCTTTAACATGCTGGGTCCCATGGTAAACCCTGCCTTGCCAAATAATCAGCTGGTGGGTGTATTTAGTCTTGATGTGGCCAGGCTCTATAACTACCTGTATCAGGAGTCGGAGAAACGATACTGCATTGTCCATTCTCTGGATGGATATGATGAGATATCCCTCACAGGTGGATTCAAGGCTCTGACACGCCAGACAGAGCGTTCATATGATCCCGGGGACCTGGGCATGGACCCGGTGACCCCACGTGATATATATGGTGGGTCAACCGTTGAGGAGGTGGCTGCTGTTTTTCTGAAAATTCTGGAAGGGAACGGGAGCGAGCCTCAGAATAATGTGGTTGTAGCCAATGCAGCACTGGCTCTGTTCTGTATGGATGAATCCAGGGGATTGGACAATTGTATTGAACGGGCCAGGCATTCCCTGGAATCTGGTGCTGCGCTGAATACTTTTAAGAAATTGGTAGCGAGTAAATAACAATACATATTTCAAATGAATATACTGGATTCCATTGTGGAGCATAAGCGGGTTGAGGTACTGAAACGGAAAATGAAACGTCCTGTTACCAATTTGAGTACAATGCCCTTCTATGGCCGGCAAACCAATGTCATTGCACCCTCAAAGCTGGAGGGTACCCCAGGTATCATTGCTGAGTTCAAAAGAAAGTCCCCATCAAAAGGCCCCATTAATGTAAACGTTGATCCGGTGGTGGTTGCAAATAACTATCTGGCTGCAGGAGCTGCAGCTGTAAGTGTCCTGACTGACAGGGATTTTTTCGGTGGTTCGTTCCAGGACCTGCAACGTGTGAGGGAATCCACTTCTGAGGGGGTTCTTCTTCGAAAGGATTTTATTATTAGTTCTTATCAGTTGCACGAAGCCAGTGCCTATGGAGCGGATATGGTATTGCTCATTGCCTCCATTCTTGATCGGAATGAGGTGGCAGATCTCGCGCTGGAGGCGCAGACCCTGGGGCTCAATGTGCTGTTTGAAGTGCATGGAGAAGATGAGCTGGAAAAGTACCATCCGGCCATCGGATATGTGGGTGTGAACAACCGGAACCTGAAAACCTTCGGAGTGGACACAGACCTGAGCATGAATCTGATCGGGCAGATGCCAGAAGGTATCGTACCTGTTTCTGAAAGTGGTTTATCTGGTCCGGAAGAGATAAAGAGACTCTTCCAGGCAGGGTATCGCCTGTTTTTAATGGGAGAAGCATTTATGAAGGAAACGGATCCCGGCAAGGCCTGTGCAAAATTGATTGAACAGCTGAAGGACATTTAGATAACATGTCGAAGAGATCTCTTAAAATAAAGGTATGTGGCATGCGCTACCCTGATAACCTGGAAGAGGTTTGTGCTCTGGGACCCGATTATGTGGGTTATATCTTTTATCCGGGTTCCAAACGGTATGTGGGGGAGGAACCGGATCGGGCTCTTTTCAGGATCCCGACCCAAGAAATTAAAAAGGTGGGTGTTTTTGTGAATGATGAAGTCCACAATGTGATCAGAATCTGTGAGGAGTTTGGGCTTGACCTGGTGCAGTTGCATGGAAGTGAATCGCCTGCCTATTGCAGGTCCGTCAAGGATGCCGGTATTTCCATTATTAAGGCATTTGATCCGGGGCTGGTCCCTGGAGAAACTGATCCTGTAAACATTTACCGCCTGGAGGATTACAGTGAATTGGTTAAGCTGTTCCTCTTTGACACACCCGGGCCAGGATATGGAGGCTCGGGTCAAAAGTTTGACTGGAACCTGGTCCTGGGAGCATCTATCTCCTTCCCATTTTTACTGAGTGGCGGGATTGGTCCTGATGATGCCATGGCAATTAACAAATTGGGGCATGGAGCTCTGCATGGAATAGATGTGAACAGCAGGTTTGAGGTGTCGCCCGGGTTCAAGGATATTCCATTGCTTCAAAAGTTTTTTTTAGAAATCAGAAAATAGAATCACATGAGATTTGAGGTGGACAACAATGGGTTTTACGGGGAATTCGGGGGTGCTTATATTCCCGAAATGTTATATCCAAATATCAGGCAGCTGGAAGAGAATTATATAAAAATCCTTGAATCCCATGAGTTTAAAAGTGAATTTAAGCAGTTGCTGAAGGATTATTCCGGGAGGCCCACCCCCCTTTTTCGGGCAAACCGGTTATCGGAACATTTCGGGACCCAGATCTTTTTGAAGAGGGAGGATCTGAACCACACTGGTGCCCATAAGATTAACAACACCATTGGGCAGATTCTGTTGGCCAGGAAGCTGGGTAAGAAGCGCATCATAGCTGAAACCGGGGCAGGACAACATGGAGTTGCCACTGCCACGGTCTGTGCGCTCACCGGGCTGAACTGCATCGTCTATATGGGTGCGCTTGATGTGGAAAGGCAGGCGCCCAATGTGAAGAAAATGAAAATGTTGGGTGCGGAAGTTGTGCCTGTTCATAGTGGCAATAAGACCCTTAAAGATGCTACCAATGAAGCCATTAGAGATTGGATCAATCATCCGGTGGAAACCCATTATATCATTGGATCGGTGGTTGGACCACATCCCTATCCGGATATGGTGACCAGGTTTCAGTCGGTGATCTCAGAGGAGATTAAGGTTCAGCTTGTAGAGAAAACGGGACGCAATTATCCCGACTACCTGGTGGCCTGTGTGGGTGGAGGAAGTAATGCAGCTGGTGCCTATTATCACTACCTGGAGGATGAGCGGGTGAAGCTGGTTTCGGTTGAAGCGGCAGGTATGGGGGTAGATAGCGGAATGTCGGCAGCCACTTCATTGCTGGGAAGTCCTGGAATTATACATGGTAGTAAAACCCTGCTGATGCAGGATGAAGACGGGCAGATTGAAGAGCCATATTCCATATCGGCAGGGCTTGACTATCCGGGTGTGGGCCCTTTGCACGCCTGGTTGTCAAAATCAGGAAGGTCTGAAGTACTGACTGCTACCGATGAAGAGGCCCTCCAGGCTGCACTGCTCTGTACCCGGAAAGAGGGGATAATCCCGGCCCTGGAGACTGCACATGCCCTGGCGATCCTTGGTAAACTTCCAGCAGGGAAGGAGGACATCGTTGTGGTGAATCTATCTGGAAGGGGTGACAAGGATATGGATACATATATCGATAAACTAGGATTATAGGAGAAGATCATGAATAGAATAGACCGATTATTCAGCGAAAAATCAGGAGAGATCCTCTCCATCTATATCACCGCAGGCTACCCCGGACTTACCGATACCCCAATTCTATTGAAGGCTTTACAGGATCATGGTGCAGATATGGTTGAGATTGGAATCCCTTTCTCAGACCCGTTGGCAGATGGTCCGGTCATCCAGCAGAGCAGTCAGCAGGCTCTGGGCAATGGGATGACCCTTGAATTGCTTTTTACTCAGCTGGCAGAGATCCGGGAGAGTATTCACCTCCCACTGGTAATGATGGGTTATCTCAATCCTGTTCTGCAGATGGGAATGGAAAATTTTCTGGATAAGTGCAGGCAAACCGGGATCGATGGTGTAATCATTCCGGATCTGCCTCCCGATGAGTATGATTCCAAATACAGGGAGCTGTTTCAATCCCATGGAATTTATTTTACCATGCTGATTACTCCTCAGACGGAAGTCGGCCGGATCAACCGGATTGCAAGTTTGTCAGGAGGCTTTTTATACCTGGTTGCAGATACCTCTATTACGGGAAGCAAGTCTACGGTGGGATCCCACCAGCTTGACTATTTTAAACGAATCCAAAAGATGGACCTTCAGGTTCCGGGCCTTGTGGGATTTGGGATTTCCAATCGCGAAACATTTATGGCTGCATGTACCTATGCCAGTGGTGCCATTATTGGAAGCGCTTTTATCAGTGCGATTGGTGAGGAGGAACCCCAATCACTGGAAGAGAAGGTGCAGCGTTTTATTCATCAAATCAGAAACGACCGGTAAACCTAACGGGCAGAGTTTAGCCAGTAGATTCCTTTAATACCGAGACGCCATCCGGTCCAGTCGGCTGTCAGTTTCCTTTGCCTGTCATTGGGGTCCAGTATTTCATCTCCGGTATCCTTATCAGTCAATTTTCCCGGCATGTCCACCAAATACCCCCCTTCAATACCGATGGCTGCGTCTTTAAATTTATAGAGTAGCTCAAGCCCTGCTGAACCGGCCGGACCAATTGATCTGTATTCGTTTGAGATTCCGCTGGGGAAGTTAAGGATAGTGACAGAGGAACTAATGGTCATCTCAGTCACATTGATATCCAGCCTTCCAAAGAGGGAGAGGTCCAGGCGATCGTTCTCCAGAAAGGTATAGTTAATAAAAGCCCCCAGCCGATGAGATACGGCATTCATATCTGTAGATATCTTACCTGAATAATCGGTATAATTTGATCTTCCGCCTGTGGTGCTGTATCCATATAATCCCCCGAACCGGATGTTATAGTAGAGTTGTCTGACCACCCCTGCAGATACAGTGAAATAGGGAGGAAATGAGCTTGTGATCTTCCCTTCAACAGGGTAGGATTCCAGGATGTAATCCTGGAGGTACTTCATGTCATCCATCCTGAAGGTTGCCCCACCCACAGTTACACTAACGCCAGTATTCTGCGCATTGGCTCCGGGATTAACCAGGAGTTGGGCTCCTATGATGCTGAAAAGTATGAATAGCTTTCTCATTCAGATCACCATTTAAACAGAATGCCATATTTCAGGTTTACCTCCAAAGCTTCATAGCCGGCAATATCGGCCAGACTGTTGGTATTGGATGAGTAATAGATGTCCAGATACAGTGTATCAATCCCGGGTGTAAGGGCATCATGGGGGTAAAGCCAGAATGAACCATGGGTTGTGTCGGATTCATATACGGACCGGCCGGGTAACCATGCATCCACAAAATAGAGCTCTCCGTTCTGGATGGAAATGTCATATACCACCAGGAGGCTGTCCTCAACTGTTGGATCGGAGATGGTATCCAGGTTGGTGCTCACATCAATAACAGGGGGGGCATCGGGTATGGGCTCAACATAGAATATTTCATTATCGGTGTAGATACAGGCATTGCAAAGCATAAGAAATCCTGCCAGGATATGGATGTGTCTCTCTTTCTTCATCAGAGCTTCAAAAGTAGCAAAAATTGGTAAAGCATCTGAAATCGGTTTTTGCAGATTTGAAGGACCGTTTTATCGAGGATGAGATGATTATCAAACTGGACGTTTATTTCAACAGACAGTAAAATACAGGAAGGGGTTAGCTAAGTGCGTGGTCGATGACCTGCTGAAGGACCTCTTCCATTTTCATCCCGGCAGCCTCTACCTGTTTGGGTATAATACTCTCCCGGGACATTCCCGGTATGGAGTTGAGCTCCAGGAAATAGAGCTGGTTTCCTTTAATGATGAAATCAGCCCTGCTGATTCCCGAACAGTCGGTAAGGTCATAAATCCTGATTGCCATCTCCTTGCACTTCTTTGTAAGAAGGTCATCTATTCGGGCCGGTGTAATCTCTTCAGCTTTCCCATCGGTATACTTTGCTTCATAGTCAAAAAACTCATTTTGCGTTGTGATCTCAGTGATCGGAAAAACTGTAAATCCATCATGGTTTTTCATTACACCACAGGTTACCTCTGTACCTTTGATATAGCGTTCGACAATGGCCTCGTTATCTTCCCTGAGGGCCTCATCCAGAGCTGGTTGTAATTCATCAAAGCGAACTACCTTGGCGATGCCAAAACTGGATCCGCCGCTGTTGGGTTTAACAAAACAGGGAAATCCCACCGTTTCGGCAACCGCTTCCAGGTCGGCGGGCATATTTTTTCTCACAAGTACAGCTTCGGGAGTGAGTACTTTGTGATGCATAAGAAAACTTTTACAGGTATACTTGTTAAAAGTCAGCGCTGAAGAAAGGTGGTTTGAACTGCTGTAGGGTATTCCCATCATATCGAAAAACCCCTGCAGTTTGCCATCTTCACCAGGGGTACCATGGATGGTGTTCCATGCAAAATCAAAAGTGATCCGCTTTCGTTTCCGTATGAAACTGAATGTATTCTTATCCAGGGGAACCTTTTCATCATCAAAATGGACGGTCCATGCTCCCCTTTTAACCTCCACCGGGTATGAAGTATGACCTGCCTGCGAAAGCCATTTACATACCTGGTCTGCACTTTTCATGGAGATTACGTATTCCGAAGAATCCCCTCCTGTAAATATGGCAATGTTCATGTTTCCTGCGATTGAACTTTTCTCCTAATATAAATTTAACAGTTTTTATACGAAAGAGCCCTACCAGGTCGGTCTCAATTTTGACGAATGAGTGGATTCTCATCCATGAACGCATAAATTTAACAGAGTTGTCCCCACTATTCATCCCGGCGCCCCTGAATATAAGTCCTCCATTTATGAAGAACATGCTGAAAGCCTTCAGGAAGAGGTGCCTCAAAGCTCATCTCCTCTCCCGAAGTAGGATGAACAAATCCCAGGGTCCTTGCATGCAGGGCCTGACCTGGCAGCTGCTCGAAACAATTCTGGACAAACTGTTTATACTTGGTAAAGGTGGTTCCCCTGATGATCTGGTTACCTCCATACTCCGGGTCATTGAAGAGAGGGTGGGAGATGTACTGAAAATGTACCCTGATCTGGTGGGTGCGACCGGTTTCCAGCCTGCACTCTACAAAATTCACATATCCCATCCGTTCCAGCACTTTGAAATGGGTCACCGCTACTTTACCCTGATCGCCTTCCGGGAAGACGTGCATCTGTTTGCGTTCTTTGGGATTTCGACCAATATGACCTTCAATGGTGCCATGGTCAGTTTTCATATCACCCCATACCAGTGCGTTGTATGCCCTCTTTGTGGTTCTGTGAAAAAATTGGCTGGCCAGTTTATTTAATGCAAGTTCATTTTTTGCCACCACCAGCACCCCGGAGGTGTTTTTGTCGATCCGGTGAACCAGTCCGGGTCTCTCTTCACCGCTGTCAAAGAGTGGATTGTCCTTAAGGTGAAACATCAGCGCATTAACAAGGGTTCCGGTATAGTTGCCATAACCAGGATGCACCACCATTCCGGCTCGTTTATTGACCACGATCAAATCTTTATCCTCGTACACAAGCTCCAGGGGAAGATCTTCTGGAATCAACTCTATTTTCCTGGGTGGATGGGGGAGTACAATGCTGATAGTATCACCTGGCTTTACACGGTAGTTGGGTTTTACCGGAGTGGTATTGGCCAGGATATTCCCGGCATTGGCCGCAGCCTGAATTCGGCTTCTGGAAGTTCCTTCAAGTCTGTTAGAAAGGAATTTGTCAATTCTTAAAGTCGTTTGTCCGGGATCTGCCTGAAATCTGAAATGTTCAAATAATTCGTTATTTTCAACAGAGGATTCGGACATATCTTATGGATTGATCAAAAGTTTCGAATGATAGATGTTTGGGCCCGAGAGGATCCGTACATGGTACATTCCCCGTGCAAGACCTGAGACATCCATGCTATTGGAGTCGATTATTACCTGTCGGACCAGGCGACCAGCAGCATCATAGATATCAATTCGGGTTTCCGATGCCTCCCCCTGAGCAGGCAGCTCGAAATAGATTCTGTCTGTGGCCGGGTTTGGAAAAATCTGCATGGGAGTGGATGGGTGCAATGCCTTTTCAAGCCCGGTTGTCTCATCGTAAAGATAGGGTCTGACCAAAATCACCCCCGGTGCTGCCGAACTTCTCCAGATGCCCTGAATGTTATAATACATCACCGATGGAGATGGGTTATTATTCAGGTCCAGTCCCACATTTAGAAGGAATTGATTGTATTGTTTCCATCCCACATAAAACGGACCATCGACAGGTACAGGTTCTGAAAACTCATACTTTACGAATCCCGGATAGGATGATGGATAGATGGGCTTGAAATCCGTTTTGTCTTCCCAAATGGAAGCGCCGGGCTTGCCCTCATCGTCATCCCAGACCATCAGATTGAAATAATACCCCAGG
>PVMS01079806.1_pt1 | contig 10682 bp, 10 predicted proteins | sample 1853461 | NCBI WGS metagenome assembly PVMS01 (sample SAMN08582032, study PRJNA380276) | Marine sediment metagenome, whole genome shotgun sequencing project. | isolation source: ocean sediment barecode stripped | collected 2017
CGCGTGTCTCCCAGCAAAAAGTAGAATGCCGCCGGAATACCACTGGCCTCACCAACCGGATCAGGAGAGATCATGTGGCGTTTGTAATTGCCCTTTGTCATGGCGCCGAGTTGCGGCCCTGCATAAATGAAGTTGTAATCCCGGCGGCCATGGGTATCGCCATTCAGCAGCAAAGCGGTCTGATCTATGCCGTCGATCACCCGGTCGGTGGGAACTTCATCCAGGGAGTTACCCAGCCGAGCAAAAGTAGTGAACAGATCCGTTATGTGAATCATGTCACCGACGATCTGACCCTGCTCAATCATGCCAGGCCACCAGGCCATAGCCGGTACACGTACACCGCCTTCAGTGAAATCACCCTTACCCCCCCGAAAAATTGTTTCGGAGAAGCCGGTACCGGGAGGAGAATTATGGGCCATGGGTCCATTATCAGCCATGGCGACTATCAAGGTATTTTCGGCAATACCCAATTCCTTGAGTTTGTTCATGACCTGACCGACGAAAACATCAACATTACACTGCAGGCCATCCTGTAACAGGCTTCTGGCAACAGAACAGTCCTTTGGACGGATAGGTAAAAAGCTCGTCATCATCGGCCAGTTGGCAACATAAAACGGCTTGCCGGCCCTGGCATTGCGCTCAATGAATTCCAGGGTGCGTTTCTGTGCTTCAGGATCGATTGCTTCGTAGGTCTTAAGCGAGTTATCACCCCACTGATTGGTTTCCCCGCCCTTGGTACCTTCGGCTACCTGCACCCAGGCTTTGGTAATGAAAGTATCGTCGAGTTTGTAAGGGTCGACAGGCAGGATGTTTTCCATCAGGCCCATGGACCCATTACCCTGCTCGGCTTCAACCGTGTTTAAAGACAGGATCTGGTTGTAACCCGTGAAGAAGGCTTCATCGAAGCCCTGATTATTGGGATAACTCTGTTCAATATCGCCCAAATGCCACTTACCGTGGAACGCGGTCGCATAGCCCTTTTCAGAAAGCACCTCGGCCAGCGTCACCTCATTTTTGCCCATGCCATGACTTTCGAGCAGCATTCCTATGTTGTACATCCCGACGCGCACCGCCAGGCGACCGGTGACCGCTGCTGCCCGACTGGGCGTACAGCCAACTTCTGTGTACATACGTGTAAACAGTATGCCCTCATCCGCTAACTGATTGAGATTGGGTGTTTTTAACCCGCGGACCTGTTGGATGGCCGGAATGCCAACATCACCAAAAGCCGTGTCATCCCACATAATATGAATAAGGTTTGGCGGTCTGCCATACTTCTTCTGCAGCGCGGCCAGTTTCTGCTCAATCTTTTTATCCTCAGCAGCCCATTTCTCGCCGTTCTGGGCTTCAAGGATGTAAAACTCAGCGTCGTGGACAATGTCTTTCGCTTGAACGGACGATATTCCGAAGGTCAGAAATATTAAAATTGCCAGATTTGCGGTGCTGAATCGGCTGCACAGATTGGGCATGTTTGTTCTCCTTTGTTCGTGTTCTTCGTGGCGCACACTTAGCTATTGAGGAAGCGTATTTTATCGTCTCATTCTCCTGAAAAATAGCCTGCTCCGAACGTCTGGGCTGGGTTGCCGTTTCAACCGATCGAAGCAACCCAAGTGGACACTATACGCAGGTTTCCAGCCCCTCAGTCGTGATCAAATCTGACATTGTTTTTCAGATCAAGTGCCGACTATTACACTTCAGGCAAACGAGTCGCTGTTACCGGAATAATTCCCGCGCAATCTGAACCTTGTCTTCCGGACGACAGTTCTCGTCTCGAGTCTCTATGACATCCAGGCGCCGCTTCAACCCCACCCCGCAGGCAATTTGGATATTCAGGCCGGGACGCGCATTCAGTTCCAGAATCAACGGCCCGTGGTCTCGATCCAGAACGATATCCACACCCAGGTAACCCAGACCCGTTAAATCGTAACAGCGTGCTGCCAGGTTCAGAAAATCCTGCCACTGCGGAATGATCAGGTCACCGAACGGTTCACCCGTGTCCGGGTGTTCATGAACGACTTCGTTGCCGAGCACCCCCGCCTGACATTGCCCTGTCGCCAGTTCGATACCCACGCCAACAGCGCCCTGATGCAGGTTCGCTTTGCCGTGCGAACGCCGCGTCGGCAAACGCACCATTGCCATGATCGGGTATCCCTTGAACACCAGCACCCGGACATCGGGGACCCCCTGATATGCGACGGCCTGAAATACAGAGTCACTTTGTACGCGGTACTCGATCAACGCGCGATCACGCGTCCCGCCAAGGCTATACTGGCCGCTGATGATGTTCGAAACATGGTGGCGCATAGCGCCCGTGCTTATTGAATTGCCGTCGACCAGACGATAAACACCGCTTTTTCGCGCCGAGCGCCCCGCAACCACAATAATGCCGTCGCCGCCGGTTCCATGTGCCGGTTTAATAACAAAGTCATGATGCGCCCCGAAAATATCCGTGAGCCGACGAACATCGTGATGACTTTCTACAACTCCATAGAGTTTCGGCACTGCGATTCCGGCTTCGATTGCCAGACGCTTGGTCAGCAGCTTGTCATCAACGAGCGGGTACAGATGACGGGAGTTAAAACGCTGGATGTACTGCGCATTCCGTTCATTCAGTCCCAGTACACCGTATTTCCTGAGATTTTGCTCCCAACCGAACATCAATCAGAATCCTTGCGTAACTCACGGAACCTGACCAATTCGAAAAGCCGGTAGCCTGTGTACCGACCCAGCATCAAGGTGACAGCGAGAATAACCAGCAGCAATTCGGGAAAAACAAAAATAAGATGCGTCACCCTGTCCAGTCCCATAACGGCATAGCATATTGCCGCAACGACCAGCGACCCCAGTCCCTGCTGCATCGCTTCAGCCGGCCCGCGCTCTTCCCAGACTACCGACATACGCTCAATGGTCATGGCCAGAATCACCATCGGGAATAAAGCGATTGATAATCCGATTTCAAAACCCAGGCGGTGACTGATGACGCTCATCAGCAACATAAGAATGACAACAATGATCAATACCGCACTCAGGCGCGGCACCATCAAAAGACGCAGTCTTTCCAGATAGAAACGAAATACCAGGCCAAGAAACACCAGCGTGGTGAATAAAAACACACCCCAAAGCAATTGTGTTTCGCGAAATGCCAGTGCCATGAGCACCGGCATGAACGTGCCGAAAGTCTGAATACCGATGAGGTTTCTCAGCAGAACAACAATCAGCGCTCCCAGGGGTACCAGCAGAAGAATCGCGTAGACAGCCTGAGTTTGTATCGGCAGTGAGGACAGTGAAAATTCTGCCGCAATGGATTTGCGTGCTGCCGATCTGCCCTGCGCGACATCGACCGGATCCGTCACGCTACTCTGTACGGAAAACCGAACATCTATATCGTTGGCGCCATCGACGTGTGCGATCGGATCCTCGCCGCGCCACCACAACAGATAGTTGCCTTTTAAGCCCTGCTTACCGGTCAGCGGATCAAAATACAACCATCCCGCCCCGTCATGCACTTCAAGCCAGGGCACGATCTTGGCACGGCGCTGTTGATCTTCGAGCATGATACCGCGAGTCAACCGCGCGGGAATCCGGGCGGCGGCCAGTAATGTAATCGCAGTTCGCGCACGATCCACATCCGAGGGCGCGGGTCCAGCAGCAGTGCGATATTCTGATCGGCCGCAGGCCGGGCAAGGCGCTGCAGCAATTCAGTCGTGAATGAAGCCGGGTCAGCGGATTTACTGCCCACGTCATTGACGATTTCTTCCATGGCGATATTAAATGGTTCACCCAGTTGCGGCTTTGGCGGAAAGGGCGGTGTCGTATCGCGCGCTTCCTGCGTCGCATCTTTGTACACAACTGCACGGTAATAAAGGGTCTGGTGACCTCGTGACCGGCGACGGGCCCATTGCACTTCACGTCCTCCGCTGACATAGCGCGTCGTAAATCCAAACCCGCGCGAGACGAAATTCTCGTCGAGAATAGCGAAACCCGGCGTCAATCCCGGAATAAACAGACTCGCCTTGACGGGCCCGGGACCCGGCTCGAAACCGACGCGCGCTTCCACAGTCCAGACCTGTGTGGTTGTATCCGGCTCAACCGGGAAACCAAGCACGCGCCATTTATAGACGAATACAGAACCGCCGAGCGCCACGAGCAAGAATGCAATGATCGAAACCTTGTAGCTCATTTAATCCGTCCGTCTTTGCAGCCGCTCACATTTATCGGCCGAATTCATACGTTACGCGCCGCATGCGGAATATCGCCCGTTCTGCCCAGCGCATGGTCCGCCAGGCGCCGCTTGAGAGGGATGACGCGGTCAATGATGCCAAGACCGCGTCCTGCGGTTTGGGAAACGATGGACTGCTCACTGGTAAAAACCTGATGCAACGCATCCATCAGGCTTAATGTGAGTGAATTATCGCCTTTACGCCAGCGTTCATATCGACGCAGCACGACCGGATCACCCGGATCGGCATAACGTGACGAGACTTGTTGCGCCAGAGTTTCCGCTAATGCCGCGGCATCCAGCAATCCCAGGTTAACGCCCTGGCCTGCAAGCGGATGGACCCGATGCGCCGCGTCGCCCATCAGTGCAAAACGCTTTCCCGTGTATTGGCGCGTATGGGACGTCGAAAGCGGGAAGGATGCGCGGCATGTCGTTGTCTCAAGACGGCCCAAAATGCCCTCTGTCGCCCGGGTCAGTCCAGCCGCAAAAACATCATCGGCCTGAGCCAACCGCTCTTTCGCCTGTGCTTCGGGTAAAGACCACACCACAGACGATCGTCCGTCCGCTAACGGCAGCAAGGCGACCGGGCCACCCGGTAAAAACCGCTGCCAGGCCGTTTCCAGGTGGGGCCGCTCACTGGCAACGTGACCCACGATCGCTTGCTGATGAAACGAGTGCCCGGCGGTCACAAGACCCAGCTGCTCGCGAACCCAGGATCCTGCGCCGTCTGCGCCGACCAGTAGCCGGCCCTCCACGCAGGTCCCGTCTGCAAAACCTGTCGTCATGACATCATCATGACGATCAAGCTGCACCGGTGACTCGCCCTGCAACAGCTCGATCGACGGATTGTCAGCGACCGCATCCCAAAGCAGTCGGCGCAGAAGATCATTTTCTGCGATATAGCCCAGTTCCGCGACGCCCAGTTTCGCGGCATCAAACGTGAGGCTGTGTGATGTTGCCGGCTGAGAATCCCCCTGCCAGATGTGCATGCGCCGGTAGATGCCAAGTCGTCCGGCGGGAATGAGCGGCCAGATACCGCAGGATTGCAGAATACAGCGTGACGAAGGGGCAAGCGCAACAACGCGCAGACCTATCTCCGGGGATTCATCGGCTTTGGCAGGCGGATTGGAATCAATGACTGCGAGAGTCATTGCGCCGCCGGCTTCACGGACACTTTTTTCGAGCAACAGCGCGAAAACCAGCCCGACCAGCCCGCCGCCATTGACGACCACATCGAATCGCCCGCTAAACTGATCCTTGGCGCGGCACGCGGTCATAAAGGCAGGCCCCGTGCCAGTCGCGTCAGCGTACCGCCGAGCCCCATCGTGTGATGCGCGAGCGTACGCTTGGCCCCGGGCATCACATCAAAAGCCATCAGGCCCAGACCCCGGGCAATGCCAATGCTGTCCAGGGGCAAATCAAAAAGACGAATCAGACCATCGGTAAATGCAACAACATTACGCTGGTCGCGCTGACGCCACTTTATATAAGCGTCGAGTACCGCCGCGCCACCGGGATCGTGGTCCGGCCGGATATGGTCATCAACAATGAGTTCGGCAAGTGTGGCCACATCACGCAGGCTGAGATTGTAGCCCTGGCCGGCAACCGGATGCAGTCCATTAGCCGCATTGCCGACGATTGCCGTCCGCTCGCCAGTCACACGATCCGCGCGGACCAGTGCAAGAGGATATGAGACGCGCGTACCAACGCGCTTGAATCGCCCAAGCCGAAACCCGAACGTTTTTTGCAGCAGTGCGAGAAACGCGTCGTCATCAAGCTCGAGTGCGGCAGGCGCGAGATCCGTACGACGGGTCAACACAAAAACATAGCGGTCACCGCCCATCGGCAGCAGCGCCATCGGGCCTTTACTGGTGAAACGCTCGTAAGCCGTCAGCTCAGCCTTATGATCGGAAACCTGGACATTGCCGATTATCGCCGTCTGATCGTAGGGCCGTGTTGTTGCCTCAATTCCCATGGCCTGACGGAGTTTTGACCTGGCACCGTCGGCAACCACGAGCAGACGTGCCGTCAGTTCGCCATTAAAATCATCGCTCTCCAGCGTGGCGTGTATCCGCTCCTCCGTGTACTCGGCGTTGACAAGCCGGGCAGGCGAATAAACCTGCAGATTGGAATAATCAGCCAGCGCGCCCCACAAAGCGCCGCCAAGTACACGACTTTCAACCACGTAGCCGAGCTCGCCCACGCCCTGCTCTCCCCGTCGATCAGGGCATTACCGAATCTGCCCTGCTCGGAGATATGGATCCGGCGTATCCCGCAGGCATCCGGTCCGATCACATCCCACAAGCCCAGGCTGCTCAAAATGCGCTGACTGCTGCGCGAAAGCGCCAGGGTTCGCGTATCAAAGCTGGGCTGCTCCCCGTCCCTGAACGGCACAGGCTCGACCATCGCGACGCGCAACGGGGTCGAACCCAGCGCACACGCAAGGCTTGCGCCGACCATACCGCCGCCGGCTATCACAATGTCGTAGTTGTGGTTGATTGCGGTCAAAACAAAGCAGGCTAATTCAGGTCAGCGCCGACCAGGGCTTCGATTGCATCCGCGGTGACCGGTAAATCGCGGGTCAGCACTTCATGGCCATCCCGCGTCACGAGTACGTCGTCTTCGATTCGGATGCCAATTCCCTGCCATTTTTTTGCCACGCCCGACATGCCTGGCGCAATGTAAATACCCGGCTCGACAGTCATGACCATCCCCGGCTCCAGCAAACGCCAGTGATCGGAGACCTTGTAGTCACCGACATCATGGACATCCATTCCAATCCAGTGCCCTGTCCGGTGCATGAAAAACTTCCGGTAAGCTTCCTCACGCATCAACCGGGGCAAGCGCCCCTCAAGTAGCCCCAGCTTTCGCAGACCGAGAGTGACGGCTTTGACAGCCGCCTCATGAGGATCATTCCAATGGTTGCCCGGCGCAACTTTTTCAAGTGCCGCCCCGTGGGCCTCCAGCACCACCTCGTACACCGCACGCTGTGCCGCCGTAAACCGTCCATTAACGGGGAAAGTGCGCGTCACATCCGACGCGTAATAATCGTATTCGCAGCCTGCATCGACAAGCAGCAAGTCGCCGTTTTCCATGCAACGATTGTTATCGTTGTAATGCAGTACACACGAGTTCGGACCGGATCCTACGATGGGCAAATACGACGGTCGCGTACCGTGGCGCCGGAACTCGTGAACATACTCCGCTTCAATCTCATACTCATGCAGACCTGGCCGGCAAATCCTCATTGCGCGTTTGTGCGCCTTGACCGCAATTTTAGCGGCTTTTTTCATTGCACTGATTTCCGCGCGGCTCTTGAACAACCGCAGATCATGAAGCATGTGGTCCAGTGCAACGAATTCATCGGGCGCATGGCACCCCGTGGAGCCCTTCTCACGCAACGATGTGACCCAGCCAATCAGGCGCTGATCAAAATCCGGATGCGCACCGATGGTGTAGTAGACACGATCGCACTGCTCGATGATGCCCGGAAGAATTTCGTCAATGTCGGAAATCGGAAAAGCATCGTCTGCGCCGTGGTGGGCGACTGCACCGTCAGGGCCCGCCCTTCTCCCGTCCCAGGTCTCTCGCTCTACGTCCCTCTCGCGGCAGAACAGCAGAAACTCTCCGTTTTTCCGGCCCGGCACGAGCACAGTGACGGATTCCGGTTCAGCGAAGCCGGTGAGATATAAAAAATCACTGTCCTGACGGTAAAGATACTCGACGTCCCGGTTTCTTATTTTTGTTGTCGCAGCGGGGAGAATCGCTACAGCGCCCTTCCCTATCATGCGCATCAGCTGCCGTCGTCGCTTCGCAAACTCACTCGGGTTCATGAGGGGTTCTTCATATTATCCTGCGGATCCGTGTCGGGCCGGACTGCCGTCATTTCTTCAAAAATCAGCTGTGCACTCACCCGAACATATTCGACCAGTTCAGTGTAAGCAGCTTCGGCTTCGATTTCCGTCTCTTCTTCAGCAAAGCCCGCCCGCGAAATCTCACTGAAATCTTCCAGGATTTCCTGAATCGTCTCCTGCTCCAGCAACGCTGTTCGCCCGTTTTCAAGTTCACCAACCGCCCCGAGGCCGTGCAAGAAACCCTGACACCAGGTTCCCAGGCTGTCGGCCCGCGCATCCAGAGGCTGTTCATCGGACGGCAACAGCAGCTCCAGACTCATATCTCCTTCATAAAGTGCACGAATCGAGTGCATCGCCAGGTCTGCAAGAACCCGGGCGCTGTCGGCCTTCGCCGCATCAGACGCTTGAGAATCCGCAAGCACTTCAACAACCCACGGCGAGCCGGCATCCCGGCCCATGAGGCAGACCAGACCACACAACTGCCCATGCACTTCGGCAACCTCGCCAAGCGCGCCGGCCTGCCGCAGTGCACCCTCTATTTCTTCAAAATCCGGTAACAAATGACCCCCGTGGGCGATGCCCTGAAATTCTTGAATTATGCCCGGGTGGGAAATCCTATCATCTGTACGAAGTCCTGCCCATTTGACCATGACGCGGCACAGACCTATATTCATGACATGACAGAATCATTAGAAAAATCGTTTGGCAAGGAACTGGAACGTCTTGAGCGGCGTCTGGATGAGCTGGTAGTCATTACCAGCCAGCTCAAAGAAGAAAATCGTTCCCTGAAACAGCGTCAGGATACCCTGATTGCAGAACGCGCGACTTTGCTGCAGAAAAACGAACAGGTACGCGCCCGCGTCGAAGCCATGATCGGGCGGCTCAAAGCTATGGAGCACAGCACATGAACGATATTTACGCCCACGTGAACGTAAAAATTCTGGAGAAAGAATATCAGATTTCCTGTCCCGCAGAGGAGCGAAAAGACCTGGTCGACTGCGCCGACCTGCTCAATGCGAAAATGCGGGAAATTCGTGACAGCGGCAAGGTCGTCGGTCTGGACCGGATCGCGGTCATGGCGGCTCTGAATATGGCCAATGAACTCATTAAAACCCAAGGCATAACGAATGGCCTGGAAACTGACGTCAAATTAAAAGTACGCGCCATGCGTGAACGCGTCGAATCAGCGCTCCAGTCCGACCGGCAGCTGGAACTGTAAAAACCCTCAAAAAAAGGCAGGCGTCGCATTTTCTAACCTCCACTAAGGCCTATAATGGGCTATGGGTGTCTCCTGCGGTGTTCGAGATGAGCCTGGAAGTCTTTCGACCCTAACTTTTAGCATTGGGATCGATAGTTCTGTCGGCAGCTTTGTGCATGACCGCTATAAGCGGAAAGCCTGCTCTGCCACGGCTGATCCCACCTTCCACTCTGGTTCGAGAGTGACGGTTCGACACGGCACAGGCGGGAGGCACCTCCTTCTCTGACCAAGGCCCGATGGACAGACAGGCTCTTCGTAATCAACTCATCGCAAAACGTACCAGGCTTGATCAGGGTCAGGTCAATTCTTTGTCACTGCAGATCGCGACGCTTGTCTGGCATCTGCCCGGCCTTGCCCGAAGCCAGCGCATCGCCTGCTATTTTTCTATTAACGGCGAAGTCGATTGCGCACCAATTATCTCTGAAGCATGGGGCCGGGACAGGCAAGTGTTTCTTCCCATTCTTAAGCGCGGAGAACTGGTTTTTGCGCGTTTTCACCCCGAATCACGGTTGCTGACGAACCAGTTCGGTATTCCCGAACCCGTGTGTACAAAAGCAGAAATCCTGCGTCCGAACGAGCTCGATGTAGTTTTATGCCCGCTGGTTGCGTTCGACATGCAGGGCAATCGCCTGGGTATGGGTGGCGGCTACTACGACCGCAGTTTCAGGTTTCTCGCGCAACGCAGAAACTGGTTACGACCAAGGCTCGTCGGACTGGGTTATGAATTCCAGAAAACCTCGAAAATAAAGGCGTACAACTGGGATCAGCCCTTAAATCATGCTGTCACCGAGAAACATATCTACGCTTTTTAAGTGCTGCTCATTCGACATCGAACCTGATCAGCAACGGCTGTGATCCAAAAAAACAACATACGACCGATTTAAACGCTGATTTTCAGATTTCATGATTAATAAATTAGCTCCCGCGCATGGAGACTGACAAATACCGCTGTGAAGTGACTGGAAAGATAATTTTCGTTCAACCTTGATTTACTGGAATTTTGAAGACTTTTATATATACTCCAACCCGGTTATCCCCCGACACGGAGACTATTGTAATGGCTAATAAGACTGCTTCGAGAAAGAAGGTTTCGCGCAAGAAGGCGAAACGTAAGGTTGCGAAAAAGAAACGTAAGGTAGCTAAGAAATCTGCAACACGCAGAAAAGCTACCAAGAAGAAAGCCAAGCGCAAGGCTAAGAAGAAAGCCAAGCGTAAGGTAAAGAAAAAAGCCAAGCGCAAGGCTAAAAAGAAAGCCAAGCGCAAGGTAAAGAAAAAGGCTAAAAAGAAGAAGAAAAAAACCAAGCGCAAGGCTAAGAAGAAAGCCAAGCGTAAGGTAAAGAAAAAGGCTAAA
>PVMS01014367.1_pt1 | contig 10680 bp, 11 predicted proteins | sample 1853461 | NCBI WGS metagenome assembly PVMS01 (sample SAMN08582032, study PRJNA380276) | Marine sediment metagenome, whole genome shotgun sequencing project. | isolation source: ocean sediment barecode stripped | collected 2017
AGTGCAGGAAGGGGTATTCGACAAATCCGTATTTATTGATGAAGGGTTTTTTCGCCAAAATTAATCTCCCACTTGAGCAAGATTTGATTCTATTATATGGATTTTGCAGGAACCGAACCAGAAGGAGAATCAATTATTTTTTCATTCTTCTATAAGCAATACTGGGAGATCGGATTCAAAACCCGGCTCTATGACTGGCTGTCCCCTGAGGTTTATCTTGAGTCTCTCCAGCGTGTAGCAGGCTTAACTAGACTGGGAAAAGGGGAGTGGGTACTGGATGTGGGGTGCGGTTCAGGAGTGCTGCTTCCATTTCTGGCAAATCGGTTGACCAGGGGTGAACGATATTTGGGCATGGATATTCTGCCGGCAGGCCTCGCTTCACTGAAACCCAGAGCGAACCGGGCAAATTTGAAGGGTTCCGTTTCTGGGGTGCAAGCGGATCTTTCCAAGAACTTGCCGCTGGGTGATGCCTCCGTTTCCTGTGTGGCGGCACACTTTTCCATATACACGTTGCCGGAGGAAAGCGATCGGAGGCACGCGTATCAGGAATTTGGGAGGGTCCTGAAGCCGGGCGGGTTGTTGCTGACCGCCAATCCCACTCACTCCTATAACGCGAAGCAAATTATCCGCGCCAGCCTGGAGAGTTTAAGAAGTCAGGGTCAACTCTGGATTGTTAAAAAATATGGGGTATATCCGTTGACATTTCATTTGGGATTAAAATATATCGAGAAGCAATTAAAATACGGCAGGTGGCACGGTTATCGCCCGGAAGAACTGCGGGAAGAAGTTGAACGCGCGGGGTTTGCCATCGAACACTCCGAGACCGTATATGGTGGAAGCGGATTTCTTGTGGTCGGGAGGAAATCGTGATTTTTAAGAGGGGAGGGTTTTATTGAAAATAAATACGGAATATTTAACCGGGCGGGATGATTATGCGTTCTCCGTCACCATTGAAACTTTCATTCACCGCCTGAGTGAACTTCATGTATTCCACTCCGGTGGTGAAAGTAGTGAGCTCCGTATCCTCGAGGCCGCGGATGGTGTTGATGAATTCCTCTTCCGTCCGCCATTTCCCTGCTTGTTCGGTTGGAATTTGTACTTCACTCAATTCGCCTCCTGCACCTGTCGACAGATAGAGTTTGCCGTCCGTTTCAAAATCTAGATGGATGAAGCCCTTATCACCATATATTTTGATGGAGGAACTGGTGGGGCGGGTGCTGAGTTCATGAAGAAACAGGGACCCCATGATGCCGTTGGTCATCTTCATCTGAACTGACAGGTAATCGGGAACTTCGACCTCGACTTCCCTGTTGGTTTCGGGGTCAACCGCACGGTTGTTGATTACTTCAGCATGGGCATCGACCCATTCGGCGGAACCGAACCAACGGAGGAGGGATTCATAGATAATCCCCAGCACCATAATATTGGAACCGCTATACTTTTTATTTCGTCTCCAATGCAGTTCTCCTCCCAGTGGAACCAAAGGAGGTGCCTGGTATTCGAAACGAAAAAATCGCGGCGTTCCTATATCACCACTATCGAGCATTTTGAGCAGGATTGAGTCGGCATGCAACGTAAATGGGGAGGGGACAATTTGCACGACACATTCAGGATCCTTGTAGGCAGCTTGAAGCATGGTCCGAGCTTCGACTTCATTCATAGCCATTCTGGCTTCACAAAGAACATGTTTGTTTGCCTGCAAAGCCGCGCAGGTAGCCTCGGAATGTAGATAAGGCCAGGTTCCGATGACGATGGCGTCGACTTCCTTGGATTCGATGACTTCCCGCCAATGATTTCGAACGGTGGGGATTTGGAACTCGTCAGCAACTTTCTGGGCAGAGGCCGTGGTCCGATTCGCGACCTCAACAATCTGGACCCCTTGTATGGCCTGGAGTTTCGGGATATGTGTTTTCCGGGTATTGGTGCCCGCCCCAATAATGCCGATGCGAATTATTTCAGCAGTCATATAAAACCTTCACTTTATAAAAAAATAAAGCTGTCGGGTTAAATTAAAAACTTGTATGTGAAGCTACTCATTCTTAATGTTTTCTCAACCTTCCTTTTTCTGGCAAAAGGTTACAAGCCTGCGGACTTTTTCAGTTTCGCCGCTTTGTCAGTTTGCTCCCAGGTAAAGCCCTTTTCTTTTCTGCCGAAATGACCGTAGGCTGCGGTTTGCTTGAACCGGGGTTTTCTGAGGTCCAGCGATTTCATGATTCCAGCGGGTTTTAATTCAAAGTGATCCCGAATCAGGCCTTCAATATTTTTTGGATTGATATGGTGCGTGTTGAAGGTATCGACGAAAATGGAAACGGGGTCGGCGACGCCGATCGCGTAGGCCAATTGTACCTCACACCGGTCCGCGATTTTAGCGGCCACCAGGTTTTTGGCGATATAGCGGGCCATGTAGGCGGCAGAACGGTCCACCTTGGTGGCATCCTTGCCGGAAAATGCGCCTCCCCCGTGGCGGGCAAATCCGCCGTAAGTGTCGACTATGATTTTGCGGCCCGTCAAACCACAATCCCCCTGGGGGCCTCCAATGACAAAGCGGCCAGTGGGATTGACATGGATTTTCATTTTCTTAGCTTGAAAACTTTTTGGGATCACATGATTGATGACTTCCTCAATGATTTCCGAACGGAGTTTTTTGGTGGAGATATCGGGATCATGCTGAGAGGAAATAACGCCGGTTTCGATGCAAACCGGTTTGCCTTTCCCATAGCGTATGGAAACCTGCGATTTACTGTCAGGCCGAAGAAAAGGCAAGATGCCTTTTTTGCGAACATCGGCCAGTTTCCGAACCAGTTTATGGGCATACACGATGGGAGCGGGCATCAATTCCTTGGTTTCATTGGAAGCGTAACCGAACATCATGCCCTGGTCTCCAGCGCCCTGCTCATGCTGATCGTCATCCACGCCCTGTGAGATGTCCTGGGACTGCTCGTCCAAAGTAACCATCACCCCGCAGGTCTGGTAATCAAACCCCATGTCGGAGTGGGTGTAGCCGATTTCCTTGATGGTTTGCCGTGCGATTTTTGGAATTTCCACGTAGGCCTTGGTGGTTACTTCGCCGGATATAACGACAAGTCCCGTGGTGACCAAAGTTTCACAAGCGACACGGGAATAGGGATCTTGTTTTAAGAGTGCATCGAGAATAGAATCCGAAATCTGATCTGAGATTTTATCGGGATGACCTTCGGAAACGGATTCGGAAGTAAATAAGTAATTGCCTGAACTCATAAAAGCTTACCTTGTTTGAGGGTGAGAAAGTTTATTCAAAATTTTAATTGATTGCAAGAGAAGTCCCGCGCTTTGCGGGTGAGTTGTGCTCCGGTTATTTGTTTTTCTCGCCAAAGGCCAAGTCTCGGTCGAAATCAGATGGGAAACGGCTCCGCATTTCATTATTGATAAACCGATTGACTTCTTCGGAGGTGGACAGGCCTAAGGCGTGATCGGCTAATTCACGGGCTTCCTTCAATGTTACTTTTCTTAGAATTTTTTTCACTTTGGGTATGGAATGTGGTTCCATGCTCAATTCATGCACCTTGCCCAAACCTAAAAGTAAAAAAGTGGCCATGGGATCGCCTCCTAATTCGCCGCAAATGGAGACCGGTTTTCCCATCTTCTCGGCAACTGCGAAAATATCTCTCAAAATTCTCAGGACCGAGGGGTGAAAAGGCTGATAAAGGTGGGCTACGTTTTCGTTGATGCGGTCCACCGCCAGAACATATTGTATCAAATCATTGGTACCGATGCTGATATAGTCGACCAATTCCAAAATTCGGTCGACGATGAGCGCCGCTGACGGAGTTTCTATCATGGCTCCCACTGGAATATCATCTTGGAAGGGAATCTGTGCGTTTCTCAATTCCTCTTTCGCCTTTTCCAGATAGCCGTTGGCCTCAACGATTTCCTCCACACTGGAGACCATAGGATATAGGATTTTGGTTTTTCCGTAAAGGCTTGCCCTTAAAATTCCCTTCAATTGATCCATAAGAAGGTCGGGTTGAGCCAGTGAGAGACGAATACCCCTCAATCCCAGTGCCGGGTTGTCTTCAGGGGCGTCGTTGATTTTCGAAAGTTGTTTATCGGCTCCGATATCCAGAGTGCGGATCACCACCGGATAGGGCTCCATGGTTTGTACGACTTTTTTAAAGTTGGCATACAGGTCGTTCTCGGTCGGCAGTGAGTTGGCTGCCAGATACAAGAATTCCGTCCGGTAGAGTCCGATGCCTTCGCCTCCATATTTACGGATGGATTTAGCCTCATGGATGGTTTCAATGTTGGCCATCAGTTGGACTTTCTCCCCATCCAGCGTTTCTGCCTCCAGTCCTATGTCCTTTAATAAGGTTTTTTCATACCGTTGGTAATTTTTCTGTTTTTTCTGATAATGATTTAATTGTTCTTTGTCAGGATTAACAATCACCTCACCCTGAATGCCGTCGATGATCACGGTACTGCCGGAGTTGACGAACTGGGTGAGATTGCCCAGGCCGACTACCGCCGGAATCCCCAAGGCTGAAGCAAAAATGCCGACGTGCGAAGTTTTGCCGCCCACTTCAGTGGCCATACCCAGGATAAAGTTTTTGGACATTATGATGGTATCTGAGGGGCTCAACTCATGGGTGATGATGATGACCGGTTCGTCGATATCCGCCAGGCTTTCTTGATGATGCCCGATCAGATTCTTGATGACCCCATGGACCACCAAGTCCAGATCATCCTTCTTGCCTTTTAGATATTCATCGTTGATTTTGTTAAACAGGTTGGTGAATTTTTCGAGAGTTACCGTCAAGGCCCATTCGGCGTTGCAGCGTTCCTGCCTGATGGTTTCGATGGTTTCGTTGACGAGCATGTCGTCTTCCAGTAGCAGGGTGTAGGTGTCGAGGATGATGGCGTATTTGTCGGCGATGGAGCTGGCTCGTTGCTTGGTGTCCTTCATCTGAGCTTTGGACATTTCAATCGCGTCGCGCAGGCGCCTGATTTCCTTTTCAACTCCTTTTTCAGGAATACTGCTCTTGATGACGCACACCTTGGTTCGGTCAAGCAGGTAGGCTTTACCGATGGCTACTCCGCTGGATACGGCAATTCCGGAATACACGAAACTCTCTCAGGAAAAGTGAATAATTCGCCGGTGCCCGGCGGGTCTAGCTGATTTTGGAATCTTCTTCCAAAATTAAAGAGTTAATTGTATCGGCATCCTCCGCCTTTAAAATATTTTCACGCAAGGACGGGTTTTTAAACAGCCGGGCAATTTTGGCCAAAGCTTTCAGGTGCAACCCGGTCGATGCAGGAGGAGCCAGGAGGAGGAAAACATAATGGACTGGTTTTCGGTCCAGGGATTGAAAATCGATGCCCTTCCGGGACCGGGCGAACACCGTGATAATTTGCTCAATGCCCTCGTGCTTGGCGTGAGGAATGGCCATGTTGTCGCCGATTCCCGTGCTTCCCAATTTTTCCCGGTCCAAAAGTGCCTGAAGCAATTTACCGTGGTCCTGAATGGCTCCCTTGTGTTCCAAAAAAAGTGAAAGTTCGTTTAAAACTCCCTCTTTGTCGCCGGCATCCAAATCCGCGATGATGTAATCCTCTTTAAGTATATCGCTGATCTTCATGGAAGAATTTGGCCGGTTCATTTATATGTTGAAAGGGGAAGGCAGTTATTTAATAGATCAATCGATTTGCTTGTCTTTTTCTGCGGCATTTTGTTTTATTTTAAGAGATTTTGAACGGTCTCTGTGTTTTTTGAGTTGCTTTTCTGTCCTCTCCACGGCTTCATCCATGGCGGTGTACAGATCATTGGTTTCGGATTCCCCATGTACGGTATACCCCTTATCCTTGACGGTGACCTCTGCGAAATGCCGGTGCTTTTCTACAGTTAAGGCAACGTGAACATCTGTGGATTCTGGCAGACTTTTCAGGGACTTCTCAATTTTCTTGAGTAAGTGATCCTCGATCGCTTGCGTTATCTTTATTTTTATTCCTGCGACCGTCAATTTCATAAGTACTTTCTCCAAAAAAAACAGGTTGATCGGGGGCTAAGAGTAGCTTGGTCCATTAAAAATTTCAAGGGATGAAAGAGAGGATCAATAAATTTTCTTCCGTTTGCTGGCAGGAAGAATACTCAGTTCTTTGCGGTATTTGGTCACTGTTCGCCGGGCTATTTTGGCGTTTCGTTTCACTAAAGCTTCCACCATCTCGTCGTCAGTCAGAGGTTTCATGGGGTCCTCCGATTTAATGATTTCCTGGATCATGTTTTTGACCCGGACGGAGGACATGTCGTTGTTTCCGATAAATGACTTGATACCGCTATGGAAAAAGAATTTGAGTTCAAAGATGCCTTGAGGGGTATCAATATATTTATTGGTGGTGATCCGGCTTACGGTGGATTCGTGCATTTCGATATCCCGTGCCACATCCTTCAGGACCATGGGTTTGAGGTGAGACAGGCCATGATCCAGGAACTCTATCTGCAGTTTGACAATACTTTTCCCAACCTTGTAAATCGTTTCCCGTCTTTTGTCGATACTTTTAATTAAAAATTCAGCCGCTTGGTGCTTCTTTTTGAGGTATTCCTTGGTTTTGGGTTCGGATGTATTTTTCAAAAGGTGATGGTAATAAGGGCTGATTTTGACATTGGGAAGACCGTCGTCGTTTAACACAACGTCATATCCTGCGTCCGTCTTCACCACTACCAAGTCGGGGATGACGTAGTCGATGCCCTCGGAACTGAATTGAAGCCCCGGTTTAGGATCGAAGGTTTTGATGGTGCTAACCGCGGCGATGATTTCGTCTACCGTAGTCTTGAGTTCGGAGGCGATTTTCTGATAGTACCTTTCGTGCAAGCGTTCAAGGTAATTTTCGATCAGATTTTCCACCAGAGGCAGACGTTCTGGCAATACTTTAGCCTGAGTCAAAAGGCATTCTTTTAGGGTGCAAGCGCCCACTCCATTCGGCTCAAAGGTCTGGATAACTTTAAGAACCCTTAAAACATCCTCTTCAGAGGCCTGACTGATTTCTGCGATTTCTCCCAATTCGGCGATGCAATATCCGTCATTTTGGATATTGCCGATAATAATGGACCCGATGAATTTATCCAAATCTTCATTCACCGAAAGATTCAATTGCCACATTAGATGGTCAGCAAGGGTGGCTTCTTTCTTATAGGTCGCTTCTATGGAAGGTCTTTCAGTATAGTTGTCTGCCGAACTTCCCTGTGACAGGTTGTCCTGGATATAATTATCCCAATCCTTCTCATATTCGAGTGGATCACTTTCTTTTTCGGAAGGAGGTTCTTCTTGAGTCTGGCCGATGGAGTCGAGGGAAGGGTCTTCAGGATTTTCTTGCTTTTGGTCCAGCTCCTCCTCTTCTTCTTCGAGGATTTCCTCCAGGATAGGATTTTCGATCATTTCCTGGTGCACCGCCTGGACCAACTCGAGGCGTGAGAGCTGGAGAAGCTTGATCGCCTGCTGCAGCATGGGAGTCGGCACCAGCCGCATCTCCTGCTTGAAATTTAACTTCATCTCCATTGCCATGGGCAATCTCTCAACTCAAACTAAGGGTTTAAAGGGTGAATGCTTCCCCTAAATAAGTTCGTCTCACTTTGGGATCATTGGCGATGGTGTCAGGATCGCCGGCGGCGATGATCTTGCCCTCGCTGATAATATAGGCGCGGTCCGTGATGCTCAAAGTCTCCCGGACATTATGGTCCGTGATCAAAACGCCGATGCCTTTGGTTTTCAACCTTTGCACAATGGATTGAATGTCTGATACGGCTATCGGGTCAATCCCGGCAAAAGGTTCATCCAGTAAAATAAAAGAAGGCGAGGTCGCTAAAGCTCTGCTGATTTCGACTCTCCGTCTCTCGCCCCCGGAAAGGGAAAACCCCTTGGCATTTCGAATATGTCCAATATTGAATTCATCCAGTAAGGAGCGGACCCGTTTGATCTTTGCCTTATAGGAGATTTTCTGAGGTTCCAGTACTGCCAGAATGTTTTCTTCAACCGTTAATTTTCGGAAAATGGACGGCTCCTGGGGGAGGTAACTGATTCCTCTCTGCGCCCTCATATACATAGGATAAGTGGTCACATCTTCCCGGTCTAGCAAAACTTGGCCCAAATCCGGCCGGATGAGGCCTACAACCATATAAAAGGTGGTAGTTTTCCCAGCACCGTTAGGTCCAAGCAGACCGACAATTTCACCCTGCTCTACCTCGATGCTGACCTGATTGACCACCCGCCTGTTTTTATAGGCTTTGACCAGCTTATTCGTTTTGAGACTTTGCACAGTTTTTTATTGGGAGACGGCCTTGAATTGTGCCGTATAAGGTTCAATTATCTTTTCTTTTCTGGTGGCGGATTTTTGGGAGTAAGTACCAGCCTGACCCGGCCCTCTACCTTGAACAAATCTTCCGTCAGTACAAATGTCATTTTCTTGCCTCTGATGATATTTTTTCCTTCCCAAGCAATAGCATTGGGTTCCCCTGTGACAATAATGATCTGTTTTTTATTGTCATAATACGCGCGGTCACCCTTGGCCCGCCGGTCTCCCTTTGTGATATCCACATTGCCAATCGCAATAATTTTGTCAAGGTCCTGACTCGCCTGGCTGACGTCTTCGGTGGCCTTTTTCCGGTCTACTTTGCTTTCTGGGTTGGAATACACCTCTAAAATATCGGATTTTATTATCAGATCTCCCCAAGTGCTCAATACGTTTCCCGAAAAAATGAACTTCTTGCCTTCATTTTCCGACCGCAATTTATCGGCTTGAATTTCTATGGGTTGCTTTTCCTGCTCCTTTTTCAAGGCTTCCTTGGATTTTGCGGAAAAGGTGTTTCCCGGGTTCATTCCCAAGAGGGAAAGACTGACTAAGAATATGATTAGGGGTTTGAGGGTTTGCAAGGGCCGTATCCTTTATTTGCTATCGGGTTCTTTTGACTCTTCATTCTGCTTTTGAAATTGACCGAAAAAGTTGTTGGCATTCGCCTTGAATTTGACATTTCCCTCCAATTGGATGTCCTTGGTTTCGCGGTTTATGGTGCCGGTATCGGCGGAAATGGTGGATTTCCGGTTTTCTGCAGCATTTAAGGTCACATTCACATCTGTCAGGATAATTTTATTCTCCTTATTCTTTACTTTTGCTTCTTTCGCCTTAATTTCCCAAACTTTATCGCCTAATGTCTCATGTGTTATTTTGAAGTTTTTGATCTCGATATCGACATTCTTGCTCATCGTTTTCAAGGTCTCTATGGGTAAGGAACCTTTATTCAATGACTTGATCAAACTATATGCGGAGACAGTCATTAAGAGCAGAATCAAGCCCAATAGAATTTTTCTGATATTATTTTTTTGCATGGGGAAGCTTTCTGAGGACATGCAAAGGATGTACCAATCTGGATTTTGCCATAATACACATTTAATGTAAAGCAAAAATGGGGTGCTCAGTGGACCCTATATTGCGGGTTTTTAAGTCCAACTTTCTGGACTCCTCCTGTTCGATTGTAATGTGGATTTCTATCCACCGTTCGATTCCCAGCAGAGGAATGGAGGCGTCATCGCGGGCAAATAATTTCTCCGCCCATTCCACGATAGAAACCCCCTTGCTTGAAAAAACTTCCTCCAGACCCAGATCCTCCAATTCATGGGATGAAGCAATCCGGTACAGATCGATATGAAATACGGGGACCTTGCCCTTGTACTGGTTTACCAGGGTGAAGGTCGGGCTTCGGACATATTCCTTTTTAGCGACCCCCAGTCCCCGTGCGATTCCTTGAGTAAGGGTAGTTTTACCGGCACCCAGGTCTCCGAACAGAAAAACAATATCCCCAGCTTCCAGATGCTGCCCTATCTTTTCTCCCAGAATCAGTGTGTCACTGGCAGAGCGGGTTTCAAATCGTATATTCAAGTGAGAATCCTTTTAAGGGCTTCCGGGACTTTATCCAGAAGATCGCTGGCGATGAGCGGGATTAGATGATTAGCTTCCGCGTAAATATCACCGGCCATCCCATGAATGAAAGCTCCCGCCGAGGTGGCAGAAGGGACACTCAATCCCTGTGAGACCAAGCCTGCGATCAAGCCTGTCAGTACGTCTCCAGAACCAGCGGTCGCCATTCCAGGATTACCGGTAGGATTGATCAGTACCGTACCATCGGCAAATGCCACCACAGTGCGGGCTCCCTTGAGGAGAAGGGTGATATTATGCTCCTGTGCGTATTCACCCGCCCGTTCAATCCTCTGGTTCAGGATATCCTGTACGCTCCATCCAGAAAGACGGGACATTTCCTTGGGATGTGGGGTTAACACCGTTTCAGCCCGGATTTGATCGATCAGTTTTCCACTTTTACCGAGGGCGTTAATCCCATCGGCATCGATGATCAGCGGACACTCTACCTGCGGCAGGAGGGTTTCCAGCAACCGAACAGTTTCTTTGTCAGTGGACAGCCCCGGGCCGATAGCCAGTGCATTTTTCCCTTTCAGGGTTTCCATGATGACATCTACAGCTTTGGTGGAGACACATCCGCTTTTGGTTTCTGGCAAAGACACGGTCATGGTTTCCAGAGGCAAGGGAGGCGCTGCCGGATTGACGGGTTTGGCCGCCTTACGAGCCGGGGCGGGGCTGGTCACCCTGGCGGTCCCTGAATCCTGCCACCAGGCTCTCGAGTTCAATCCTCTGGAAACCATGACCGTG
>PVMS01181064.1_pt1 | contig 10678 bp, 8 predicted proteins | sample 1853461 | NCBI WGS metagenome assembly PVMS01 (sample SAMN08582032, study PRJNA380276) | Marine sediment metagenome, whole genome shotgun sequencing project. | isolation source: ocean sediment barecode stripped | collected 2017
GATGAAGATCCAGACTTGATTAATAAAATAGATCAATTAGTGGGAGAAGTATCATATATACCTCTTTTTCAATATCTCCAATTATAAAATCTAGTTTAGGATATAAAAAAGTGCTTTCCCTTACGATATCGTATTCAACTAGAAACCAAAATCGATTTCCTTCAAAAATAGAAATAAGCAATTCGGTCTTGACAACAGGGAATTGGTATAAATTTAAAGTTGAAAAAACAGGGATTCATCGCATCAGCAAAAGTTTTTTAGAGGATTTGGGGATAAATACAGACGGAATTGACCCCAGAAACATAAAAATTTATGGCAACGGAGGGAAGCCCCTTCCATTAAAGAATGAAGAAAATACCGTTTTTGGGCTTATTGAAAATTCGATTCGAGTTGTAGGTGAAGAAGACGGAAGTTTCAGCTCAAGCGATTTTATATTATTTTATGGAATAAGTACACTAGGGTATAGTGGATCTGATAACGACACGAATATTAACCCGTATAGCGACGATTCCTATTATTATATTACAGTAGATGGAGGACCGGGAATAAGAGTCCAAGATATGATTGAGCCATTGGAAGCGACAACGAGAGTCATCACACAATTTAATGATTATCAATTTTTTGAAGAAGATGATTTTAGCCCAGCTAAAGTAGGAAGAAGATGGTTTGGAAATAGATTTGATATTGAGAATGAGCAATCTTTTGCTTTTGATTGTCCAAATATAGTATCGGGACAACCTATGCAAGTAAAGATAAAAGTTGCTTCCGCTTCAGAATCTGTTACATCTATGGCAATTTCAATTAACGGGACAAGTTTGGATCCTTTAAATTTTAGTCCAATTGATGATCCCACTTTATTGCGTACAGCTAATTTTGAAGATGAAATTCCTGCAGGAGGTGAAGCTATCACTTTTAATCTGGTTTATAGCAATGGCGGAAACCCAACTAGTATAGGTTACTTGGATTATATTAGTGTAGATGCGTTTAGACAATTAACCGGAATAGGAGGGCAACTAGCATTTAGATTGAATGAAGCAGCAACACTTCCCGGTATTGGTGAGTATCAAATTAGCAATGCTTCTCAGTTTTCTGAAGTTTGGGATGTTACTAATATTGGATCCATTTCTTCTAAACAAAATAGTACGGAGTCTACCATTAAATTTAAAGCGTTTTTAGGAGAGCTTAGAGAATATGTTGCAGTAAATCCTAACGATTATTTTTTGCCCAAAAGAGCTTCTCAAACGAATGTTCCCAATCAAAATTTAAAAGGAACAATTTTTAATGATGAATCAGGTAATTTTAAAGATATTGATTACCTAATTGTGACACCTCCTTTTTTATTACAACCTGCTTTGCGTTTGGCAAATCACAGAAAAAATGTTGATGGTTTAAATATTAAAGTAATTACAACCGATAAAATTTACACTGAATTTAGTTCAGGAAAACAAGATATTGGAGCTATCAGAAATTTTGTTCGCTATATTTACGAAAATGCTTCTTCTGAAAATAATAGGATAAAATATTTGTGTTTATTTGGAGATGCCTCTTTTGATTATAAGGATAGGATTTCAAACAATAATAATATCATACCTACTTTTCACACCTTATTTAGTAACAGTACATTTCGATCCTTTATGTCTGATGATTTTTATGGAAACATGGATTTGAATGAAGGTTTGATGGTGGCTAATGAAAAGTTAGATATTGCAGTTGGAAGAATTCTAGTAGATAACGTTAGTCTTGCCAACACAATGGTAGATAAAATTGTTAATTATGAATCAAAAATATCTTATGGTAACTGGAGGAATAATTTTGTTATCGTATCTGATGATGTGGATAAGGATTGGGAGCATTTAACCTTACAAGTGAACCTCGATATATTAGGAGATGAAGTATCTGTTGAAAGACCCTATATTAATGTAAAGAAAATACATTCAGATTCATACCAACAAATAGCATCAGCAGGTGGAGATAGATACCCAGATGTAAATGATGCTATAGAAGATGCCACTGAAGTTGGAGCATTGATTATTAATTATTTCGGGCATGGTGGAGAAGATGGATTGGCCTCAGAGTTTATTTATACCAAAGGAACTGCTCAAGATCTTAGAAATAAAAATAGGTATCCTTGCATTGTTACCGTTACCTGTGAATTTACAAAATTTGATAATCCATTACGTATTACCGCAGGAGAGCTTACCTTTTGGAATAAAGAAGGAGGTGCAGTATCGCTTTTAACAACTACTCGTTCAATTGGTGCTGGATTGGGTGTAAAATTTAATCAAGAGTTGGCACCAGAGTTATTTGGATATGGATTGAATATTCCCAATACACCAGCCGAAGCACTACGAGTTTCAAAGAATCAAGTTTCAGATGGAAGTGGAAATAGACGCGTTATTTTTTATATTGGAGATCCTGCAATGCATTTAGCCTTTCCAAGGCAACAAATAAAATTAACAACCCTAAATGGTGTCCCAATTGAGCAATCAATCGACACACTAAAAGCACTAAGTAGAGTTAGAATAGGAGGAGAGGTTCAAAATGAAAATGGAGTTCTATTAACAGGTTATAATGGGGTGCTTGAAGCGAAATTATTCGATAAGAATGTTCAACGTCAGACATTGGGGAATGATGATACAAGAGGTTCAAACGGCCAATTACTAATATTAGACTTTATAACATTAGGAGAAGTTTTATTTAATGGAAAGGCTAGAGTTAATGATGGGGAATTTGAATTTGAATTTGTTATGCCTAGAGATACTAGAATACCTGTAGATACCGGAAGGATAAGTTTTTACGCTCAGGAGAATAATGCTTTGGTAAATCAAGCGGGATTTAGTCTCGATTTAAAAATTGGTGGTTTAAATGAAGATGCTCCCGAAGACAATCTAGGTCCATACATTAAACTATTTATGAATGATGAAAGTTTTGTTTCAGGAGGAATAACTAACAATTCACCTATTTTGATTGCGAAACTGCAAGATGAAAATGGGATTAATACTGCAAGTGGGATAGGACATGATATTATTGCAATTCTCGATGGGGACGAAGCAAATCCATTTGTGCTAAATGAATATTATCAAGCTAATGTAGACGATTATACTAAGGGAATAACTAATTATAAGCTTAGGGATTTGGAAGAAGGAATGCATACATTGACTTTGAAAGCCTGGGATGTTTATAATAATTCCTCAACTTCAGACATACAGTTTACGGTAGCAGGAAGTGATCAATTAGAAATCACCCATGTTTTAAATTATCCCAATCCGTTTGTTAACTATACTGAGTTTTGGTTTAACCATAATCGTCCATTTGAACCCTTAGAAGTACAGGTTCAGGTCTTTACTGTTTCAGGGAAAGTTGTTTGGACAACAAATCAGATTATTACTACAGAAGGATTTCTTTCTAGAGATATTGTATGGGATGGAAAAGATGATTTTGGTGATCTTATAGGAAAAGGTGTTTATGTATATAAGATTACTGTAAAATCTACGTTAACTAACCAACGCGTTGAAAAATTTGAAAAACTAGTTATTCTATAAAAATTAAATTTATATTTGCAAAAATTTTTACTTCATGAAAAAAATAATTATCCTCATAGCCTTAGGCTTTATTGCTTTTAATGTAACAGCTCAAGAAGTGATAATAGTACCAAACTCTGATGATTCAAGGGTGATCACAACAGGTGTTCCATTTATATTAATTGCTGGAGATGCACGATCTGCAGGTATCGGAGATATTGGTGTAACCACTTCTGCCGATGCTTTTTCACAACAATGGAATGCTTCAAAATATGCTTTTGCAATCTCAAAACAAGGAATAGGAGTTACCTATACACCTTATTTAAGTAGCTTAGTAAATGACATTTTCCTTGGGAATATTACCTATTATAATAGAATAAATGAACGAAGTGCAGTTGCTGCAAGCTTTAGATATTTTAGTAATGGTGAAATTGAATTGAGAGAAACAGTAGATCAAGAACCATTAATAGTTAAACCAAACGAATTACTTTTTGATGTTTCCTATTCTTTAAGATTGAGCGAACGATTTTCCATGGGTATTACTGGTAGATATATACGATCAGATTTAAAATTACAAACAGCAATTGAAGATGCAACAGCAGCGAGCTCTTTTGCGGTTGATATTTCAGGGTATTACCAAAGTGAAGAAATAGCACTTAGTAGTTTTGATGGTCGTTGGAGAGGTGGTTTTAATATTTCAAACATTGGACCTAAATTAAAATATGATGAAGTAGGATCTGAAAGTAATTTACCGACCAACTTTGCTATAGGTGGTGGTTTCGACTTTATTTTGGATGAATATAATACCATTGGAGTAAGTTTGGAATTAAACAAATTATTAGTGCCAACTCCACCGATAAGAGGAACAGAATTTCTTGATATGGATGGTGATGGAGTTTACAATCCTGAGGTTGATGAATTGATAGATAATAACGCTATCTATAAAGGTGAAGATCCAGATGTAAGTTTCTTTAAAGGAATGATTCAATCTTGGAGTGATGCGCCAAATGGATTTAGTGAAGAATTAAATGAATTTACTTGGGCTTTAGGAGCTGAGTACTGGTATAGAGATGTATTTGCTCTTAGAGCTGGTTATTTTAATGAACATGAAACCAAGGGGGCAAGACAGTTTATGTCTTTTGGAGCTGGGTTTAAATACACAACTATAAATATAGATATTTCTTATTTGATCTCTACTTCCAATATTGTGAGCCCTTTAGAAGGAACCCTTCGTTTTGGATTAACGTTTAGCTTTGGAGACGAGTATAGCGAATATTAATACTGAGTTAAGTTTATTAAAAACCCTGGGTATTGTTCTTTTTTGTGGTTATGGTGAACTACATTAATTTATTTGTAGTTTTACACTTAAACTAACATTGGGAAAAGTGAAAAAAATCAATATCGAAATAAACCTAGAAGTTTTTGAATCTATTTCAGAACTTCCTAGTTCGATTCAAGAATTAATGAATAAGGCGCATAAAGCTCGAGAAAAAGCTTATGCGCCTTATTCACAATATAAAGTTGGTGCTGCCATTAGATTAGAATCAGGTGAAATTATTTCTGGTAACAATCAAGAAAATGCAGCCTACCCTTCAGGGATGTGTGCAGAACGTGTTGCCGTATTCCATACAGGTGCTAACTACCCCAATGCTACCATAGAATCCATGGCTCTTACTGCTCGTTCTTTAAATAATAAAACAACTGCTGCAGTACCACCTTGTGGAGCTTGCAGGCAAGTTTTAGCCGAATATGAAGTAAAACAAAAAACCCCAATAACGATCTATTTTATGGGAGAAAAAGGGAAAATTGTAAAGGCTAATTCAATAAAAGATCTATTGCCTCTTATTTTTGATAATACCTACCTATAACGATTTCTTATATTTTGGTAATTCAAGCTTTTGAAGTATTTAAGAATATAGTATTTTTGCAAACCGTGAATTAATTTCACCATTAAATTTTTAGTGCTTTATTGTATGAAGAGAATTACAAAAAAAACATATTTAGACTGGTACGAGAATATGTACTTCTGGCGAAAATTTGAAGATAAACTGGCTCAGGTTTATATTAAACAAAAAGTTAGAGGATTTTTACATCTGTACAATGGTCAAGAAGCTATTTTAGCTGGAGCATTGCATGTTATGGATCTTTCAAAAGATAGAATGATCACTGCCTACAGAAATCATGTACAACCTATTGGTATGGGTGTAGATCCAAAAAAGGTAATGGCAGAATTATATGGAAAAAGCACTGGAACTTCAAACGGTTTGGGAGGGTCTATGCATATATTCTCTAAAGAACATCGTTTTTATGGAGGACACGGAATTGTTGGAGGACAAATACCTTTAGGGGCTGGATTGGCTTTTGCAGATAAATATTTTAAAAGGGATTCTGTTACACTTACTTTTATGGGTGATGGAGCCATGAGACAAGGTTCCTTGCACGAAGCTTTCAATCTTGCAATGCTTTGGAAATTACCAGTAGTTTTTTGTGTTGAAAATAATGGCTATGCCATGGGAACTTCTGTAGAACGAACCGCAAGTCATTCAGATATTTGGAAAATGGGATTGGCATACGAGATGCCTTGTAGACCAGTTGATGGTATGAAACCAGAAGCTGTTGCAAAAGAATTAGACATAGCTATTCAAAGAGCCAGAAAAGGAGATGGTCCTAGTTTTCTTGAGATTAGAACCTATCGATTTAGAGGACATTCAATGAGTGATGCACAACATTATCGAACTAAAATGGAGGTAAAGGAAAAACAAAAAGAAGATCCAATTATTTATGTACGCAATATTATTCTTAAAAAGAAATTTGCTTCAGAAAAACAATTGGAAGAAATTGAGATACAAGTAAAAGAGTTGGTTAATGAATGTGAAAAATTTGCTGACGAATCTCCGTATCCAGAAAAGAACACGATGTATGATGCTGTATATGAGCAGAAAGATTATCCATTTTTATCCCATAAATTATAGTTCCTATGGTTGAAGTTATAAACATGCCACGATTAAGCGACACAATGGAAGAAGGTACTGTTGCAAAGTGGCTTTTTAAAGTAGGTGAAAAGGTTTCAGAAGGTGATATTTTAGCGGAAATTGAAACAGATAAAGCCACCATGGAATTCGAATCTTTTTACGATGGTGTCTTATTATATATAGGTGTTCAAGAAGGAGAAACCGTGCTAGTTGATGTTTTATTGGCAATTATTGGTGATGAAAATGAAGATATTTCAGAATTGATTAAGGGTGCAAATAATCAACCAGAAGTTGAAGAAAATAGTAAAGAACTTGTTGTTGAAAAAGATAAAAGCTCACAAGGTAATACCGAAGTGACAACATCAAAATCCAAATCTTTAAATATCCCTGAAGATGTTGAAGTAATAACCATGCCTCGTTTAAGTGATACTATGACTGAAGGAACCGTTGCAGTCTGGAATAAGAAAGAAGGTGATACCGTTGAAGAAGGAGATATCCTTGCTGAAATAGAAACCGATAAGGCCACCATGGAATTTGAATCTTTCTATTCTGGGATTTTGCTATCTATCGGAATTAAAGAAGGAGAAACGGCATTAGTTGATGAAGTACTCGCAATTATTGGCCCCAAAGGAACAGATGTTTCAGAAATACTAAAAAATTATCAAAAAGAAAGTAGTGAGCCTGTAACGGATTCAACAAAATCTTCAACAAAACCTATTGTTGAAACAAAAAAAGAACTAAAATCTTCAGGACAAGAAATAATAAATCAAGTTAGTACACCTGAAGGAGGACGGATATTTGTATCCCCATTAGCGCGAAAACTAGCCGAAGAAAAAGGAATAAACCTGAATCAAATAAAGGGTAGTGGTGAAAATGGACGTATTGTAAAACGTGATATCGAAAATTATCAACCAGTAGCAGTAGGATCTGAAACTTATATTCCAGTAGGAGTAGAAAGCTTTGAAGAAGTGAAAAACTCACAAATGCGCAAGATTATTGCAAAGCGTTTGGGAGAATCTAAATTTACAGCTCCTCATTATTACCTGACTGTAGAATTGGATATGGATCACGCAATTGCAGCACGTAAAACCATTAATTCGGAACCTGAAGTTAAAATATCTTTTAACGATATGATCGTTAAAGCTTGTGCCATGGCTTTACGGAAACATCCCAGAGTAAATACCCAGTGGACAGAAACTGTAACCTTAATAGCAAATCATATACATATTGGTGTTGCTGTTGCTGTAGAAGATGGTTTGGTGGTTCCTGTTTTAAAGTTTGCCGATCAAATGACTTTTAATCAGATAGGGTCTGCTGTAAAAGAACTAGCTGGAAGAGCAAGAAATAAAAAATTAACCCCAGAAGAAATGGAGGGAAGTACCTTTACGGTATCAAATCTAGGAATGTTTGGCATCAAAGAGTTTACTTCAATTATCAATCAACCAAATTCGGCTATATTGTCGGTAGGTGCAATTGTACAAAAACCTGTTGTTAAAAATGGACAAGTTATTGTTGGGAATACCATGACAATTACATTAGCTTGTGATCATCGAACTGTTGATGGTGCAACAGGCGCAGCTTTTTTACAAACCTTGAGAAAATATATTGAGAACCCATTAGCCATGTTTGTTTAATAGACTCTGAAGTATTATAAATTATAGTTTATTACGAGTATTAAATATGAAAAAAGTTATTATTACAGGAACAAGTAGAGGAATAGGTTACGAGTTAGTTCAACTTTTTACAGATCTTGGTTATCAAGTTTTAGCACTTTCAAGAAATGCAGTCCCCATTTCTAGTATTCAACTTCAAGGATGTACCATTTTACCTTTTGATATTACTGATTCAAAAGATATTACCCGTGTTTCTAATTTTATTAGAAAAAACTGGAAAGAGGTGGATATATTAATAAATAATTCTGGAGCATTGATAAACCAACCCTTCTCTAAAACGACTACTTCAGATTTTAAAAACGTTTACGATGTGAATGTATTTGGGGTGGCAGCACTGACAAAGGCAATACTTCCTTTTATGAATAAAGATGGACACGTTGTAAACATAAGTAGTATGGGAGGTATACAGGGAAGTAATAAATTTCCTGGCCTAAGTGCTTATAGTAGTAGTAAGGGAGCCTTGATAACCTTAACAGAATTACTTGCTGAAGAATATAAAGAAAAAGGTCCATCTTTTAATGTATTAGCATTAGGAGCTGTTCAAACAGAAATGCTCGAAGAAGCATTTCCCGGATATATAGCCACCACTTCTGCAAATGATATGGCTCAATATATAATGGAATTTTCTTTAACTGGAAATAAAATGTATAACGGGAAAGTATTGCAAGTATCCAATACAACACCATAAAGATCACTATGAATAAGACCCTTGAAAAATATATACCACAAGCTTCAGTAGCGGCTATTTTTCAAATGATCAAAACTCACAATATCCACCTTAAAATAGTAATTGAAAGGGTAACGAGACATGGCGATTACCGTAAAATGCCCAATGGACAGCATCAAGTAACCATAAATGCAAACCTAAATTCATATCGATTTTTAATCACACTAATTCATGAAATTGCCCATTTATTAGCATTTAATAAATTTGGAAGACTTATAAAACCCCATGGAAAAGAATGGAAACAAACCTTTCAGGTTTTGATGTTACCTTTTTTACGTCCCGAAATATTTCCTTTACAAATTTTACCTTTACTGGCATTGCATTTTAAAAACCCAAAAGCAAGTAGTGATACTGATTCTAAATTATCACTTGCATTAAAGCAATATGATCCTCCCAATGATAAAAACTATATATTTGAAATACCATTAGGAGGGAAATTCAGATTGCATAATGGAAAAATATTTGAACGAGGAAATAAACGAGTAAAACGATTTGAATGTTTGGAAGTTTCGTCTGGGAGAATGTATTTGTTTAATCCCAATGCAGAAGTAGAACAAATTCCTTTGTAGATAGGAATCTCAAAATAAAATATGTGGTTAAATTTTACGTATCTACCTTTTGATAAATACTTCCAATAAGATTATTTTTAATCTAGGAGAAACAATATGAATAAGAACTATTACGCAGTTATCATGGCAGGAGGAATCGGATCTCGATTTTGGCCAGTAAGTACAACCGATTTTCCGAAGCAGTTTCAAGATATGTTAGGGACTGGACAATCCTTATTGCAGAAAACATTTTCACGGATAAATTCATTAATTCCATCCGAAAACACATTTATTCTTACTAATGAACGCTATCATAATATTGTTTTAAAACAACTCCCTGAATTAACTTCAAATCAGGTTGTATTAGAACCCGCAATGCGAAATACAGCCCCCTGTATATTATTATCTGCTCTTAAAATACACAAAGAAAATCCAAATGCAATCATGTTGGTAGCCCCAAGTGATCATTGGATAGAAGATGAAGCTTCCTTTTTAAGAAATGTAGAATCTTGTTTTGATGCCTGTAAAACAGAGGATAAATTAATAACATTGGGTATTAATCCTACTTTTCCAAATACAGGTTATGGTTATATTGAGTTTGATAAGAACGATAAAGACCCTATTAAAAATGTAAATCAATTTAGAGAAAAACCGGATTATGAAACAGCCAAACAGTTTTTGGTAAATGGGAATTTTCTATGGAATGCTGGTATTTTTATTTGGAGTGTAAACAGTATTATTTCATCTTTCAAAAAATATCAACCAAAGATGTATCAAATGTTCTCTAAAGGAATGAATGTTTTAAATACTTCTGAAGAAGAACAATTTATAGCCGATAATTATGAGAAATCTGAAAACATTTCAATTGATTATGGAATACTAGAAAAATCTGACAATGTGTTTTTAAAAAAAGCAGATTTTGACTGGAATGATCTGGGTACCTGGGGTGCATTATATGATAAATTGGAAAAGGATGAAAATAATAATTCAGTTGTAAGAGCAATTCCACATCTAATTGATGCATCAGGAAACATAATTTATACCACTTCAGAAAAATTAGTTGTAATAGACGGAATTAAAGATTATATCATCGTTGATAGGGAAGGTGTGTTAATAATCTACCCTAAAGATAAAGAGCAAGAGATTAAAAGCTTATTAACAGATATTAAACAACGTTTTAAAAATAGATATAGTTAAATGGAATCTTGTAAAAACAATCAGGATGAAGAAAAGAACA
>PVMS01012486.1_pt1 | contig 10677 bp, 11 predicted proteins | sample 1853461 | NCBI WGS metagenome assembly PVMS01 (sample SAMN08582032, study PRJNA380276) | Marine sediment metagenome, whole genome shotgun sequencing project. | isolation source: ocean sediment barecode stripped | collected 2017
AGTGCCTATCGATTTGGCGATCAGATCTTGCGCGGAGACAACAATGGCAATGCGGGGTACTCTGTGGAGATGACTTCGATTCAAAATATGGAGCCCGTATCTCATTTTGATTTTACCACCTCGGTAATGGCATATTCTGAAACATACTGGTTTGGATTTACGCTTGATCACCTGATGTATTATAGTGAAATACTTTCAGATCAGGGGGACTATTTGCCTCCAAGGTATTCGGCCTTTGGAGGGGCAAAATTTATGATTTACGGAAACACGCTAAAGAGGAAGGAAGAGAGTATTACTGTTGCTTTGAATTTTATGACGCAGAATAGGTTAAAATACCTGGATTTGGGCTTGTATTATACCAAGGCACCGATCATTTTCGGAATCTGGTACAGGGGGCTCCCTATATTTCCAAACAATCCAAACGTTGGAGCCCTTGCCCTTTCAGTCGGATATAAATATAAGGGCATACAGATTGGATATAGTTATGATTTTACTTTGACAAGGCTGGTTAATCAAACAGGTGGTGCCCATGAGATTTCTATGAGTTATACATTCAATGAACAAAAAAAGCGCAGAGCCAAGCATACAATGGTTCCCTGCCCGGGCATGTAGAGAAGCAATACAAAGAAAGCAATTATGATCAGCCAGTGACTGATGTTAATTGCTAAACCAAGAAAACCCTCGTAGATTAAGTATCTGCGGGGGCTTCGTCTTTTACTGGCCTAGACAAGTAAATAGCATACATTTGTAAGTAGAAACGAACCTATCAACTCATCATGAAATCACCAACAACAACCATCCTTGCTATTATTCTGGCAATATGCTCCCTTCAGGCATTTGGTCAGCATGAAAACGATTACATTGCTGGATCCTGGCAGGGAGTCCTGAATACAGGAAACGGGGAAATACGGCTTGTTTTTAATATTTCCTTTGCTGAGGATAACTCATTTAAGGCAACACTTGACAGCCCAGATCAGGGAGCAAGGGACATACCCCTGGGAGAGGTAAGCGTGACTGAAGATTCAATTCGAATTGAAGCACCGATTGTTAATGGATTTTACCTTGGGGAATTATCTTCTGATTCAAGCATTAGCGGAGAGTGGCATCAGGCTGGGCGAAGCCTTATACTAGACCTGGAAAAAGGGAAAAAGGCCATTGTGCTGAATCGACCACAGGAACCTCACCCTCCCTTCCCCTACAAAGAAGAGGATGTGACCTTTCAAAATTCGGAGCAAGGATTTTCTCTGGGTGGGACATTGACACTACCGGAAGGTGAAGGGCCCTATCCGGCAGCAATACTTGTAACTGGCTCCGGAAGCCAGAACAGGGATGAGGAGATCTTTGGCCATAAGCCTTTTAAGCTGATAGCCGATCACCTGACCAGGAAAGGTTTTGCTGTACTTCGGTATGATGACAGAGGAGTGGCTTCATCCGGAGGTAGTCTTCTGGAAGTTACCACCGGGGACTTTGCCGGGGATGCCAGATCTGCCATCGACTACCTGTTCAAACGTAGCGAAATAGACCATTCAAAAATTGGTGTAATCGGACATAGCGAAGGGGGTATGATAGCCTTTATGCTGGCCTCTTCGTATGATGACATTGCTTTTGTTATCACCCTGGCAGGTCCAGGTGTTGATGGGAAAACAATTCTCCTTGAACAGAGTGATTATATCGCCAGCTTAAGTGGAGTACAGAATTCTATTCTGGAGGACAACAGGTACGTTATGAGCAATGTTTATGAGATAATGATTGTAAATGAATCTTATGAAGTCTGGGAGGAGGAAGTATTGAAATTCACAAGTAAATTCTATTCTGAAAAGGGATCGTATAATTATAGTGAAGAGGATATTGAAAGGGGCAAGAATAATTTGCTGAGTTCAATCCCTGAGTCTTCCTATGCCTGGATGCGATATTTTGTCATGTTTGATCCGGCACCTTTGTTTGGCACCATTACCTGTCCGGTTCTTGCACTGAATGGAAAGAAAGATTGCCAGGTTTTAGCAGAACAAAACATCAGAGCCATAAAAAACGGCCTTGTAAGTGCCGGAAATGCCGACTCCAAAATCATGATTTTACCCGGACTGAACCATTTATTTCAAAATTGTGAAACCGGACTGCCTAATGAGTATGGAATCATCGAGGAGACATTTGATCAAAAGACACTGGATATATTGTCCGATTGGATTCAGCAGCAAGTTGATTGAGACAACTATTATCCAATTAGCAACTTAATCCCATCTGCTTGAATTTCAATAAGCCGTTTTTTATAGAGCGCTCCCAGGGATTTTTTAAACGCTTTCTTACTGATCCCAAATTGGGAATAGATATCCTCCGGGCTGCTTTTATCGGTGACCGGTAGAAATCCGTTGTTCTCCTCCAATTTCTTGTAGATCAATTCACTGTTTGCATCGTTGAAATTCCGGAAACCGATGGCTTGAATTGAGATATCGATTTTCTTGTCATCACGGACTTTTTTCACATATCCCTTGAGCTTGTCTCCAACACGGATCTCCTGGAATATTTCATTGTCAAATATGAGACCTTTATGGGCATGGTTGATGATAACCGAATAACCCAGATCTGTCTTCTGCAACACCACCAGTGCAACCTCATCACCTTCCTTCACGGAAATTTGATCGTTTTGCAGAAACCTTTCCACCCGGTTGCTGGCGTAGAGGCGGTCCGACTTTGTGTCCAGGTCCAGGTAGACAATGTACCAGCGATCCATCTCCATTTTCTGTTTCTGCTCCCGGAAAGGCACCATCAACTCCTTCTCAAGGCCCCAGTCGAGGAAAGCGCCAACTCCGGTTACAGCGTTAACCTTTAGCAATGCAAATTTATGGATGAAGATTTTCGGGGTGAGGGTGGTGGCCACTTTTTTACCTTCAGAATCCTTGTACACAAAGACCTCAATTGTGTCGCCGGGTGTCATCCCATCACTGCAATATTTATTGGGTAGTAGTACCTCTTCGCCGGATGCATCTGTCAGGAAAAGGCCAAAAGTGGCCCGTTTGGACACCTTTAGTTCAATCTGTTTGCCCTGTTCAATCATATACACAAGATATGCTTAAATTAGCTTCTGATCAATCAAAAGGGTAGAAGGGGGATACCTGCTTCCCGATATGCGCTGGGATTACGGTTATCTTGAAGCTGTCGAAAAGGTGATGTTTAGAAAAAAATGATTGAACATATATGCTGGATTTTGGTTCGAACAATTGGTATCTTACCCTTTCAAATAATACATGAAGCCTGATGAAAAGAAGGACATTTATCCGGAACAGCATTGCAGGAGCAGCGGTTTTATCTGCGTTCCCATATGAGGCTCTGGCCCTTCAAAAAAAGCTTTACCCACACGACAGGGTAAAGCTGGGCAATACAGGTATTGAGATGTCTCGAATGGCTATGGGTACGGGAACTAACGGATTTGGGGGAGCATCCAATCAGACCCGGCAACTGGGAATCAAGGGTGTGTCGGATATGCTTCGTGCCGCAAAGGATGATGGGATCAATTTCTGGGAGACTGCCGATCAGTATGGATCACATGCTCATGTTGGAGAGGCATTGAAAAAGGTGAAAAGGGAAGAGGTGGTTATCCTGACCAAGACCAATTCTAAAACCTACGAAGATGTAAAAAAGGACCTGGATCGTTTCAGACTTGAACTGGGAACAGACTACCTGGATATTATTCTCCTTCATGCTGTTACCGACCCTCAATGGAACCAAAACATGAAGGGAGCCATGGAAGCACTAGCCGAGGCAAAAGAGGAAGGTATTTTACGAGCACATGGCATCTCATGTCACTCTATTGGTGCCCTGGAGACTGCGGCGGATGAATCCTGGGTGGATGTGGACCTTGCTCGTTTCAATCCGGGTGGTGCCAGAATGGATGCAGATGTTCCCACCGTCACGAAGGTGCTTACGCGCATGAAAAAAAATGGCAAAGCGATCATCGCCATGAAAGTATATGGTTGTGGCGAGTTGCTTCATATGAAAGATGAATGCTTACAATTCCAGACTGGTTCCGGTCTTGCGGATGCCTTCACAATGGGATTTGAGAGCATAGAACAACTTAAGGATATTCAAGCTAGACTGCCCGAAGCAAGTGTAAGGGCCTAAACCAAACAAATATGAATCAACTTACACTTACCACACCGGCACTGCTGTTTTCGGCCATCTCCCTGTTGCTGCTAGCCTATACCAATCGCTTCCTGGCATATGCCACGGTGGTCAGAAACCTGCATAAGCACTACATGGAGAACCCCGATGCAATCATTGTTGGTCAAATCCAGAACCTGAGAAAACGGCTGGTACTTACACGCACCATGCAACTGCTAGGAATCGGTAGCCTTTTGCTTTGTGTTCTTTGTATGTTCCTGGTCTATATAGAGTTGCAACTAGTTGGCGAGATCATTTTCGGCATTGCTCTGGTAATGCTGATCATATCATTGGCCATTTCAGTGAGGGAAATACAAATATCAGTGAAGGCACTGGACCTTCACCTCGGTGATATGGAACTTTGAGTGGAATTATTGGATCAGGCACCCAGCGATTTCAATGCTTCCATCACAAGGAATACCGGCCATACCACTGCTTTTAGAAATCCGAGTAAACCCATTCCAAAGGTAGTAGCTGCACCTATGTAATAAATTGCTGCACCAATCAGGCCTAATCCGTATACGGCACCTGCGGGGGCGTTGTTTTGAACATCTTTTGCCATGATAAATATTTTAATTCAGAAATAAAGGTGATCTAATTTACTATTTTTAAGATTAAGAACTAGAAAGAGCAAATTAATCAGCTAGGGAATATGAATATCTATTTTTGTGGATCCATTAGGGGAGGCCGTGATCTGGCTGCGACCTACGAAAAAATGATCACATTGCTTCGATCTCATGGGAAGGTCCTTACCGAGCATCTGGGCAGTGATGAGGTGATTGAAAGTAAGGACCGGGTGCTCACCGATCAGGAAATTCATGACCGCGATCTGCAGTGGATAGTGGAATCGGACCTGCTGGTTGCGGAGGTGACGGTTCCCAGCCTGGGTGTGGGTTACGAGATTGGGCGGGCCATAGAAATGGGTAAGCCTGTGCTTTGTCTGTTTCAATCAGGCTCTGAGTTCACTATCTCCGCAATGATCGCAGGAAGTGATAAGGTGGAGATGAAATATTACAAGAATTTCGAAGAGGTAGAGGATCTGTTTAAGGCCTTCTTCAGAGCGCATGCTCCTCATCGTACTTCTTGATCTTCATTAGAGCTGACTGCTCAGCCTGGTCATACATTTCCCGGATAAAATCGTCGCCAAAATTGAAGGTTCGCTCCTCCAGGGTCATGGTGTCGATGCGGTCAAATAACATGGCTTTTGCCTGAGCAATGTCTCTCCCATAGATATGGTATGAGTCGGCCTGCCAGTTCATTCTTCCCAGGCGCACCTCTTTGCCACTTCTTCGGGCCACCTCGTCGGCAATCACTTCGCGGTTGAAGCGAATAAAACCGAACATATTCATAAAGCTGGCTCCCCAGGCATCGTTGCTTCTGAAGCGGATGTTGCAATTGAGCCATTGCACTCCTTTTTCATCTTCCATGATCCTGTACCACAAAGATTGCAGACAGGGAGGATCATATACATGGAGGTCATGGTTGGGCATCCAGGTGATCATCTGTGCCTGCCTGGTATAGGGTTGGTCCACCAGTTTTTGAATCACATGTTCCACCTGGTCTACCTGGAATCCCATATCTTTTCTGACCAAAGTTCCCTGTTCTTCCACACGCTCCTTCCAGGATCCGTATCGCTGCAGTCTCCCATGATAAGTATATTCCCAGCGGGTATCATCGGGGTCATTCATGTTTTTGACCCAGTGATCTTTAAAGCCCTTCAGCTCCATAACATACTCTTTGAGCTCGTCAATACCACCCGGAAAGGCCTGGTGAATCATGGGATCACATTCAGGATTCAGAACTGTGGCGTTGAGGGTACAATCAAGGCTCAAGGGATCGCCGGGCTTGTCATACTGAGTTTTAAAGCGGGTTCCTTCCTTGTATAGTTTCACAAGTGCAGCCTCATAAGTAACTGCAAGGGATTCGCCGGTGACGGAAAGAACGGGGATGTTATTCATAAGCTAAGTGTTTTCCTAAAGATATGGATCAAACCAGCTAAAGCCCAGCGATGTTAATAGATTGTTCAATAAATGATCCTTTCCCTATAGCTTCGTGTATCTAACGATTCCTGACTGGCTAAAATCGGGTTGACGGATGCCGAAATATTCATATAGATCCCCCGGGATTCCAATGTCGGCAACAAAGAGATCCGGGCCATATCCGAATTTGATCAGTTCAATTTTGGGGGCGGCCATGGTTAGTATAAGATCTGGTTGGAAATTAAGATTCCCGTTATCCTTGTTAAATCCGCTTGGAAGATCAAGGGAGATTCTGAGTTTCGACCTCAGGTTGGCCTTTTCGATGGATGCCAGGAAGGTATCAGGTAAAGGAAGTTTTTGAGAGAATCCAAAATAGGCTTCCACAAATACATCAGATTTTGTAAAAGAAGAGATTTCAGCTCCGGCTGCCAGAGCCCTCTCCAGCTGAAGGGAGGCAAGTGGTTTCAGATTTCTCTCGGGAATATCGAGTTTTACCAGGTATCCCCAGCCCGAAAGCCTGCGGGCGGCAACCAATCCACCCCCTCCATTGTTTCCGGGCCCAATACCAAACCATATTTCATCTTCCCTGTTGGCATAGGAACTAACGAGCCGTGCCAGTTGAAGCCCGGCATTCTCCATCATTAATTCAATGGGTAGTGCATAGTTTTGAATGGCCATGGTATCCATCTCCCTAAACTGGTCGATGGTAAGCGATAAAGCCAGTTGTTTTTGTGCCCCGATCTGTATCATGGGCCATTGGTCGTAAAAGTTGACCAATCCTGACACTTCAGTATGGAAATTTAGCTGTTTTTCAGCCTCATTATTTCGCTATGGTGGGAGACCACCAGTTTTTCATACTTTTCCCTGGAACTTTTGCGGTAGAGATCAAACTCCTCCTGGATGGTTTGCAGCTCCTTCTTAACCTTTTTGGTTACCTGGTTAGAACGCCTGAACAACAAGAGCACAAATACTGTCAGTGCTGCCAACCCCAGTATAACTAACCAAATAATAACATTGTAAAGGCCTTTCTTCATTTGAATACCAAGGAAGGAGAGGCTGTCTCTGTTTTTGATTGCTTCTTCCTTTTCATTGTTGGTCCTGGTGAAATTCGTATTCAGTGTTTCAATCTCGAAATTTCGTTCCGATAACCTGCTATTCAACTCTTCAACTTCAAGCTTGGTAGCATTGAGCGTATCCTTCACATTCCTTCTCAATTTCAAAAAGATATCATCTCGGATGGCCCGGTAATCATTATAGACCCGGGTGTTTTCATGAATATAATCCAGCTGAGCTTCCAACAGGGCGGAGTCCAGGACGGCTGAAGCACCAGATTGTGCATCGACAACTTGATTCATGGATATAAAAAGGCCTGTAAACAGCAGGATTGCAGTATTTTTAAAAATTATTCTTTTCATAGTTGTAGTTTATCGTACCCTATTTCTGTAATAATAACGAATGTAAGAAATATATATGATGTTCTCCTATAACCTTTTACTCCATAAAAACATAAAGCCCTGTAAATGAGGATTTAACAGGATGCAAATAGGATCTTTTTTTCTACAGCTTCTTATGATCCACCAGATTAATTTAGTAACCTTATTGAGAAAGCATTACGTGGGTTTACCTCCAGTAAGAGTTGAATATCCTCAGGGGAGAAGCCTCTCTTTTCCAGGGCAGGGAGCAGGACCGTAAAGATACCTGCAAATCCCCTGAATGTTCCCCCGAGTTCTTCTTCCGGTTTATACCACCCCGCATCGTGAGAGATCAATACCCGGTCCAGATATCCGGCTTCCTTTAAGGTCCGAATGCGATCAGCATACCAGCCCACATCATACTCACTTCCCGTTTCCCGGCCCATGTTTACATTATCCAGGGAGATCCAGGTGCCCATACGGGCTGCTTTAATATTGCCCTCCAGGCTTCCCCCCTGGGCATGTACCCAGATGAAACAGGAGGGATCTACACCATGGGATTGAAGGATAGATATCTGTTCAAACGCCGGGGCATCGGGGCCGGTGTGAGAAGCAATGACCAGGCCGGTTTGTTGATGTGTAAGCGCGGCGGCGGTAATGATCTTGACATGCTCCTTTGAAAGTGTTTCATCCCCTTCCACGGCGATCTTAATAAATCCCGGTTTGACCCCGCTTCCTTCGATCCCGTTTTCAAATTCATTCACCCAGATTTGGGACAGCTCTTCAGCAGTCAGTTCTAAAATTTTAGCTGGGATAAATCGGTTGCTATGTGCACCGTAAAAACCGGTGTTGGTGACGAGGTGCATGCCGGTCTTTTTAGAGAGAGTTTTCAATATCCATGGATCCCTCCCCAGGTAGGCCGGGGTGCATTCCACCAGTGTGGAAACCTGGTACTCCTGTATTTCAGCAAGGTAAGGCATTACTGTATTTACCACCTCCTGTTTGTTCCAGCGGTGGTACCCGGTACTATCGGCGCCGATAAAGTCTACCAGCACATGTTCATGGCTTAGTGTAATGCCCAAAGCCAATGCGGGGATTGGACCATTCACGGTCATGATATACTGTTCTGACTCCTGGCTGCAACTCAAAAGTCCTGCAAAAGAAAGGCATAGGGTGATGCAAAGTATTTTTCTCATAATATAAATATACAAACTAACTCCATACCCACACCGGCGCTGAGGCCAGTCCGCCGTACAACACAATATCAAAAACCGCATGTGCAATCAAAGGGGGAAGTGTGCTTCCTGACAGCTCCCGCAGGAGCCCGAGCAGGAGCCCCCCAACATAGGTCCAGAAGATCAGGTAAAAAAAATCAAATTGCAGGGGAATGGCTAGCGTGAGAATTATCAACAGTTTGTAGGAAGTATGTAGAGCCGAGGCAGTCAGGATGGAGAAGAGCTTTCCAATAGAACGCAGCTGTCCCTGCATGTATCCTCTGAATACCAGCTCTTCAGAGCTGCCTACCAGAGGCGCCACAATAGCGACCCCGGTAAAACCGGCAGGTATTAAAGTCAGTTCAAACCGGCTTCGGGTAAGCATGCCCAGGATTAGACCCAGCACGATGGCAGGAAGGACGTAAAGAAGAACCTTTCGATTTAGCCACTTGAGGCCAAAAGCCTCAAGGATCGTCATGTTCCTGGTGGAAAATCCAATCACCACTGCAGTGCCGGCAAGACCCCCAATGGCCAAAAGTAGCAGAGGAAAAGGATGGTGGATGAATCCAGCAAACAACAGGATCCCTGTGAAAGAAAGCAACACATCCCTGACTCTGCCGGGGTGTTGCCTGATTCTTGATGAGATGGACTGGGTAGCTCCCGGCACAGGTTTATACTTTTTGGCGGAATAAGTAACGGAATAAGAGGATGAAGGGTATGAGCAATATCAGCCAGCCAGATCCCAGGCACAATCCGCTTCCGGGCACAATTGTAGTGTTTGGAAGTGATGAGGACAACTCCTTGACCCACTCAGGATTATCATCAAATATTTCATTTGTTAGTATAAGTAATTTAAGCTGAACCAGTGAGTCGATCATGGTCAGCTGTTCTTTTTCCAGCTGAAGTACCAGGGTTTGTAGCTTTGGCAGCTTTAACAAGGGATCCAGGTTATTGATTTCCCAACAGTCAATCAATTCTACCACCTCCAGCTGTGTTAAGCGTTCAGTCAACCCGGTGAACTCATGGTGTGATATATTTGCAGGAAAGGATAGCCAGTAAAGTGAATTCATCTCTTTAAGCAGATCAATTTTCTCCACCTTATTACAGAGTGTCAGGCCCAGTCGTTGCAGTTTATGAATTTCCCCCAGCCTGCTTATATCTGAGAGGGTATCACAGCTTACCATATGAAGGTTGTGGAGAGAGGTGGGGAATTCGATTCCTGAGAGGGTGGTCAGCTCAGACTCTGCGATGGTGAGGTTTTGCAGTTTTTTTAAACCAGAAAGCGGAAGCAACTCTCCAGGCTCCGGCTCCCAGTTGGTAATGATTAATGTTTCCAGGTTCCTGCAGTACTTTACCAGCTTACTAAATGCAGGAACATTATCATCTATCCAGAGCAGCTCAAGATTGGAGAGTTCAGGGCTCTCTTCAGGATCAGGAAGGACCCATGAATCATCTAGTACCAGGAGGTCTGGCTGACAAATAGAGAGCACTTCATTGAAATTTAGAGATCCTGAGCCCCCTTCCATCACAAGGCCAGTGCCCGGCAGAGCTGTTTGGTGTTGTTTCAGGGCAAAAAGAAGATCGTTCGAAAGGGGACCTTGAATATGGATGGTTGAGAGCTTTTTAACTTCTTGATCAGTCAAGAGGCTGAAGGCCTCCAGGGAGGAGGGCCCGGACAGTTCAGTGTACTCCAGATTCCCGTTCAGGTAAGCTGAAACCGCATTCAGGGTATCGAAGCTGACAGAAAGAAGTGTGCCATTTTCCGGACTATACCTATGGTAGAACTGCAGATCATCCGCAATCATATAGAGCAAATCCCCTTCAGATACAGGTAACTTGATGTTCAGTAATTCTTCCGTTTCAATTGTAGAACCAAAAGCAACATAGGAAGTGGTCACATTGGATGCCCAGGAAACT
>PVMS01177735.1_pt1 | contig 10675 bp, 7 predicted proteins | sample 1853461 | NCBI WGS metagenome assembly PVMS01 (sample SAMN08582032, study PRJNA380276) | Marine sediment metagenome, whole genome shotgun sequencing project. | isolation source: ocean sediment barecode stripped | collected 2017
GAAGCCCGTGAGGGCGCCGGTCTTCGAGACCTATTTGGCCGTTTCCCGGGCAATGCCTGTGAGTCCTCCTCAGTCCTTCGGGGTCCGATTCGTGGGGCTATCTCGGAGAGGGGCTTTCCCTGTGAGTCCGGCTCAGTCTGGCTCAGTCCGCGACAGTCTTACCACATTTCTCACCACACCCCATGCACGAGCGCCCGGCGCGGTATATCTCGTCGGAGGCAACGTCATAATAGTACATCGCCCACGCGGCTGAGTCACCGCTTACCCGATTACCACTCCTCTTCAATCCACAGCTCGTGCATGTACATTTCGATGTCCGCACGAAACGGACTGGACAGACCCCGAATTCGCCGGTGCGCAACTGTGTTCCACACGATCGGGTACAAGTAAGTGACGGGCGGGTCCTCCCGAAAGACCTCGGCGAGTTCGCCGAAGAGTACCTGAAGCGAATCTGGATCGAGCGTGTCTGAGGCAGCGTTTAGCAACGCGTGTGCCTTCGTGTTGCGGTAGCCGAGCGCTCCGTCTTTCCCCATGAATCGGAGCAAGCCGTAGTTTCGCTGATCTACGTCCCGAAATAGACTGGTGATGGCGGCATCGAAGTCACCGCCATGCAGGCGGGTTCGGATACCCGACGAGAGCGGTTGCACTTCCATGCGGACACCAACTCGCCGCAGTTGATCCTGCAGGTAGACCGCGGCCCGCTGGTCGCCGGACGAAACGATTATAGTAAAGGCAAGCCGCTGACCCGACCGCTCGCGTATCCCATCCTCGCCAGCTTTATGCCATCCTGCGGCGTCGAGGAGACGCATGGCCCGGTTAGGATTGTACGGCAACGGTTCAGCGAATTCCCCGCGGTGAAAGGCTTGATCGGTGGGAGGTGCATCGAAGATTGGCAGGTCGTCCGGAAGATTCAGAACACCGTGGAGTTCGCTCCGGTTGATCGCCATGGTCAGCGCGATTCGGACACGGGGATCTTGTAGGGCAGGATGACGATGATTCCACACGATGGCAGCCGCTCTCCACATCGTCATCATGTAGTAGAGTTCGAACCGCGGATCTACTGCGATCTGTTGCGCGTTCAGCCAATCGAGCCCGGTGATGGCGTCCACGTTTCCGGCGAGGAGTTCCTGAACCCCTGATGCACCCAGCCTAATGCGAACCTGCTCGATCCGAGGCTTCTCGCCATAATATTGTGGGTTGGCTTCGAGCTGAATCACCGTTTGGGCAACGTGACCGACGTACCGGTACGGACCATTCCCGATTGGGCAGACCCACGGATGGCACTCTGGCTCCTCCCCCGCATCCATCCGCTCCCCCAGGTGCTTCGGATAGTAGACCTTCCACCAGTCGATGGGGTTCCTGCCCACACTGTTGTATTCCACCGTGTACGTCGTGTCGTCGAGCACGGTAACCTTGTAGTCGCGTGTTGCGATGGCCTGCGTCAGCGCCACGGCACTACCGCTGTCCGCACCCACTTTGTCCAGTCTGGCGGTTAGATCACGCAGGGTAGCATCCATACTCCATTTGATGTCGTGCGCAGTCACCGGCACACCATCGTGCCAGAACACATTGGACCGCAGATAGATCGTCCAGCGCCGCCAGTCTGGAGAGTGCTCCCACCAAGACGCGAGTCGGCCCACCAATTCCCCATGCGCGTCAAAACTGGCCAGCGGTAGGGAAACCAACTGCTGTGCGGAAACGTCCCAAGCTGGGCTCAGGAAGTGCTCGTCGGCGTCAAACGTGGTGCCGATGGTGATGGTTGGGACGGTGGAGCTGCTGTCTGCATCTGCACAGGCCAGAATGCAGCACGACAACAACAGAAGAGTCAGTCGCACAGAGGTCCAGCTTCCCCCAGAGTGAGTCGCACCTTCGTTATGGTTGTCGCAATCATATGCGCACTCTCGGAGCCGCCGATTACACTGACCTGCACGGGATTGCCCCCCGCAACAGTGCAGTTAACCGGAACAGGAGCAATGCCTACTGCATAGAGACCAGCCGAAACTCCGGGGATCGTAATGCCACCCGACGCCGCGATCCGCGCCACCTCGACACCATCCAGCGTAAGGGAATAGGTGCCGGGGGGATCGTCGCCTGAAGTGGAAACAGCGACCTGAATACTGCCCGCGACAGGGCCAGTGCCGTTGCCATCGTCACCACCACAACCAACCAGTACTGCCACTGCGAGAGGGAGCCATCGACGCATGGGGGCGTCTCCTCTTGAGAAAATTGAGCCTCTAGAAATCTTCAGGCGGGGCCGCTGGATGAATGTGTGGCGGACTGGGCTCAGATGCTACTGTGGCGCGGGGGCATCAGGCGGATCACCACACCCACATGCACCTGCGCCCGACCGTGTGGGCCGGGCGCGTGTGGGTGCGGAGGCTGGGGTGAACCCTCCAAGCGTTCCAGTGACCTTCAGTCCAGCCGACAGCGGAGGCCATTTTTCCTCAAGGGATCACATGACGCACCCGCCACACATCCCATCGTAGACGAGCACGAGGAACACGGCGAACCGGTCTCCCGCGTCCCTGTGACGGTCGAGGCGGTGTTCCGGCCGCGATCCTCCCAGGTCATCTGTTCCCGAGTGTCTTCGCGAGCTGTGCTATTTGAAGTTCGAGGCGCTTGATCTCCCGTGCGAGCGCGTTTCGGTTCATCTCCATCCAGCCCACCAATTTGAATCCCGCCATGGAGGAGAAGCCGATGAAGACCCCGGCCCCCCAGAGCAGCATCTGACGAATCTCGGTCGCGCCGACGAAGCGGACTGCGCAGAAGATGGTCAGGCCGAAGAAGAGCATGATCACCAGCGTGACGGCACCCATTTCCAGCCGATGTCTTCCCCGGAACGCCTCGGTGATCATCTCCGGGATCGACTGCTCGCCGAACTGATCCAGCAGATCGGCGTCGGCCTGACCCAAGGCCTCGCGAATCAGGACGTCGATTTCCTCGATTGACCGTTTCATTACTCCTCCTCCACGCACTCTCGAAGTGCATTGCGCGCATGATACAGGCGTGACTTTACTGTTCCCTCTGGAATGGACAGGGTCTCAGCGATATCTCGCACCGACATATCCTCGAGGTAGAACCACGACAGAATCGTACGCTGGTCGGCAGGGAGTTCCGCGAGGGCCGCCACGATGCGAGCGACATCCTCCGACTGCCCATCCGGGGAGGATGGTTCGCTGCGGTCGGCGACCCTATGCAGGGAGCGTCTCCCGGCCTGCTCCCTGCGAATCCAATCTCGCGATTTGTGAACCACGATCTTGTACGCCCAGCTTCGGAAACGAGCCGGATCTTGAAGCCGACGGATGCCCCGTGCGATGGCAATCCAGGTCTCCTGGGCCACGTCCCGCGCCGCCTCCGAGTCTCCTGTCAGGTGGGCCGCGTATCGGAGAACCTGGGGATGCCACCTGCGGGCGAGAACCTCCAGCGCCTGGGCGTCTCCACCCTGGCAGCGAAGAACCAAGAGCTCATCGAGTACGTCCCTTCGATCCCTGTCCATGGTCTATGAAAGAGTCGAAGAATGCCTGAAATCGGTTCAGATTCAGGCCTTGGAGTCGAGCCAGAGGGGAGGGCCGGCCAAGGGCACAAGGTCGCACGCGAGGGTGGGACCTTCAAAACAAGAATATGACCCCACCGCCGGCCGAGCAAAGCGAAGCGCCCGGCGTGCCGCCGCAGACATTCGAACCTGCGAGACCCGTCGAGCCGCGTCAGTGGTGAGACCTTGAGCGTGCAGAGCACGCGAACAACAACCGGGCGCTGGCTTGGTGAGATGACTGGGCGCTGGTCGTGCGGGAGATCAGCGTGCCGGGCGTATTGTATCGCATTCGACGTTGTTCATGGCAAGTCCAAGACATTCCAAAGCCTTTTCTGTCTCGGGATCAAAGATTTCGAAGTCGCACGCAGCAGTTGTAATGACAATCGTAAGGATTACGAGAAGGGTGCGTAGCATGGCTCTTTCTCCTGTCTGGGTTTGACAGGAACCTGCCTCGCCTGAATCAGATGGAAGTCAAGCGATAGCGAAACGCCCGGCGTGCCGCCGTGTCAGACAACGTAACGCTCGGCCTCGATGATGCGTGCGGCGATCGCGTCGTGGAGCTGCGCGCGGTCGACGGGGACGTGCTTCGTGAGACGCCGGACGCCGCTCATCATGGTCCGCAGCTCATCTCCCGCCGCGCTCTGGGCCAGGACGTTGCGGCCCCAGACGGCCACGCGGTCCATCGCGTCGTGCACGTAGAGCGTCAGCATGTCCGCCATCGGGCGGGCGCTCTCATCGCCGTCCGCGCCCGCTTTCTTGAGCGCGCGCAGCAGGCCGCTCTCGCACGCGTAGGTCTCCATCACGATGTCCGCCACGTCCGAGAGGATCTCCTGCCGGTCCTTGATGTTCTCGCCGTGCTTCTGCGCGGCGAAGCCGAGCGCGGCCACGCAGGCCTTCTTCATGGCACCCACGAGGTCCGCTTCAGCCTCCAGGAACTCCGGCTCGCCCGCTTCCTTGAACGGCGGCGGACCCAACAGGTCCTCGGCCACCTGTTTGGCGGCGGCGAAGAAGGGCAGCTCCTTCTTCACCGCTTTCTTGAGGATCATCCCGGGGATCAGCATCCGGTTGATCTCGTTGGTGCCCTCGAAGATTCGGTTGATCCGCTCGTCCCGGTAGATCTCTTCCAGCGGATATTCCTCGCAGAATCCGTAGCCGCCCAACATCTGCAGCCCTTCCTCGGCGGCCAGGGCCAGCGACTCGCTGGCGAAGACCTTGATCATCGAGCACTCGATGGTGAACTCCTTGACCGTCTCGATGGTCTTTCGGTCGTAGTCCTCCGCGCCGCGATTCAGCGTTTCGATCGCCCGATCCATCAGACCGGCGGTGCGGTATACCATCGACTCCGCCACGAAGGTGCGGGCGGCGATGTCGGCGATCTTGGCCCGAATCAGTCCGAAGTCGCTGAGCGGGCGCCCGAACTGGTGTCGCTGGTTCACGTACGGGACTGCGTGCTCCAGAACGAGCTTGCAGGCGCCCACGGTGGCCGCGCCCAGCTTGAAGCGGCCGACGTTCAGGATATTGAACGCCACCACGTGACCGCGGCCGATCTCTCCCAGCACGTTCTCCACGGGAACTTGTGCATCCTCAAGGATCACGGCGCAGGTGGAGGAGCCCCTGATGCCCATCTTCCGCTCTTCGGGACCGATGATGAGGCCCGGCGTGTCACGGTCGACGATGAAGGCGGTGAACTTCTCGCCGACCACCTTGGCGAACACGATGATGACGTCGGCGAACCCGGCGTTGGTGATGTACTGCTTAGTGCCGTTCAGCAGATAGTGCGTCTTCTCATCGTTCAGGACGGCGGTGGTCCGGGCCGCCAGGGCGTCCGAGCCGGCGCCCGGCTCGCTGAGGGCATACGCTCCGACCAGCTCACCCATCGCGAGCTTCGGCAGATACCGCTCCTTCTGCCCCTGCGTCCCGAAGTAGACGATCGGCAGAGTGCCGATTCCCGTATGGGCGCCGTGGGTCGAAGCGAAGCTCCCCGACCAGCCCATGAACTCGGTGACCAGCATGGTGGTGGCCTTGTCGGAGCCCATGCCGCCGTAGGCTTCGGGCACGTCCACCGCCAGGATGCCCGCCGCGCCGGCTTCCTGAAGCATCGTCTTCCCGAGCTCCACCTTCTTCTGGAACTCCAGCTCCTCGCGGCGCGGCATGACGCTCCGCTTGACGAATTCGCGCACGGTGTCCGCGAACATCCGCTGGGTCTCGTCGAAGTCCTCGGGGGTGAAGACGTCGGCCGGCACAGTGTCCTCCAGCAGGAACTGGCCGCCGGTGGGATAGGGTTTCTCGTCAGACATGGCGATCTCCCCCGCGCTGGCGCGCGGTTACAGGGCCTCGAAGATGCCCGCGGCACCCATGCCGCTGCCGATGCACATGGTCACCATGGCGTAGCGCCCCTCGCGCCGGCGCAACTCGTGCAGGGCCGTGGCCGCGAGCTTGGCACCCGTGCAGCCCAGCGGGTGGCCCAGCGCGATCGCGCCGCCATTGGCGTTGAGCCGCGGGTCCTCCGGATCCAGGCCGAGGCCTTTGAGCACGGCCAGGCTCTGAGCCGCGAACGCTTCGTTCAGCTCGATCACATCCATGTCATCGAGCTTCAGCCCGACGCGATCGAGCAACTTCGGCACCGCCTCCACCGGGCCGATCCCCATGATCTCGGGAGGCACACCCACCACCGCGTAGCCCACCCAGCGGGCCAGCGGCGTGAGACCCAGCTCGGCCGCGATCTCCGGGGTCGTCAGGAGCGCCGCGGCGGCGCCGTCGGTCATCTGGCTCGAGTTGCCGGCCGTGACCGTGCCACCCTCCTTGAAGGCGGGCCTCAGTTTCGCCAGCGCTTCAAGCGTGGTATCGGCCCGCGGACCCTCATCGTGGTCGAGAACCACCTCCCGGACGACCGGCACACCATCGGCTCCGGGCTCGCTCACCGCGGTCTTCACCGGCACCAGCTCCGCGTCGTACTTCCCGTCCGCCTGGGCGGCCAGGGCTTTGCGGTGGCTGTGATAGGCGAAGGCGTCCTGTGCCTCCCGGTCGATCCCATCCCGCTCGGCGAGCCGCTCGGCAGTGAGGCCCATGTTGAGATAGGTCCCGGGTGACCCGGCCGTCATCGTCGGGTTGGGCAGGTAGCGGACCCCACCCATCGGCACCAGCGTCATTGACTCCACGCCGCCGGCGATGGCCACGTCCGTCTGGCCGAGGGCGATCTCGGCGGCGGCGATGTTGATGGTCTCCAGGCCCGAGGAACAGAACCGATTCACGGTCATGCCGGGCACGCTGTCCGGCAGCCCGGCAAGCAGCGCCACGATTCGACCCACGTTGAGCCCCTGCTCGCCCTCGGGCATCGCGCACCCGAGTACGACGTCGCCGATCCGTGCCGGGTCGAGGTCCGGGGCTCTTTCGAGGATCGCGCGAATCACCGCCGCGCCCAGATCGTCGGGCCGCGTCTGCCGAAAGGTCCCCTTCTTCGCCCGTCCGCCGGGGGTGCGAAGCGCCAGGGCAACTACCACGTCTCGCATCGTTGTCTCCTTACAGCCGTCAGTTCCGCAGGGGCTTGCCGGTCTTCAGGATCGCCTGCATGCGCTCCAGCGTCTTCCGCTCGCCGCACAGCCGCAGGAAGCTCTCCCGCTCCAGGTCCAGGATGTGCTGCTCCGACACGGTGGTCGGGCCGGGCACGTCGCCGCCGCTCAGGATCCGCGCCAGCTCGCGCCCGATCTTTCGGTCGTGCTCGGAGATGTAGCCGCCCTCCTGCATGTTGTAGAGAACGGATTCGATCAGGGCCACGCCCGCTCTGCCCATCACGGGAATCTCCTTATCCGACAGCGGCGCCTCGAAGCCGGCCCGCGCCATGGCCAGCGCCAGGTCCTTGGCGTCGGCCACCCGATGGTCGCCATTCATCGACCACGTGTCCTGCGGACGCAGGAATCCCAGCTCGCGCGCCTCCTCGGCCGAAGTCGCCACCTTCGCCATGCCGATGGTCTCGAAGGTCTTCCGGAGGGCCGGGTAGACGTCCGACGGGTCGGGCAGCGCCGCCACGTTGCGCTTGTAGAGCCGCAGGCAGCCGCCTCCCGCCGGCACCACGCCGGCGCCCACTTCCACCTGCCCGATGTAGGTCTCCGCGGCAGCGCGGATCACGTTGCCCGCCATCGTCACCTCGCAGCCACCGCCCAGGGTCAGCCCGTGCGGGACGGTCACCACGGGGACGGCGCACTGCTCCAACCGGTTCGTCGCCGCCTGGAACTGGCGGACGATGGTGTCGATCTCGTCCCAGTTCCCTTCCTGCGCCTCCATCAGCAGCATCATCAGGTTGGCGCCGGCGCTGAAGTTCTCCCCAAAATTCGCCACCACCAGCGCCTGCCCCTTCTCCTCGGCCTCCTTGCAGGCCGTCATGATCATCGAGATGGTGTCCTGACCGATTACGTTCATCTTCGAGTGAAACTCGAGCCCGAATACGCCGTCGCCCAGGTCGAGCAGGCTCGCGCCGGCATTTCGTCGGATCTCCGCCCCGGCCCGGCGCAGGATTTCGAAGTCATAGACCCGCAGATCGACGGGCACGGGCGCCAGGACGCCCGGCTCCGCGGTGGGCGCCTCGAGGGTTCCGTCTTTACTCACATAGATCGATTCCTCGCCGGCCTCGTACAGCTCCGCCACCCACGCCGGCAACGGGTACTCCTCGGCCTTCAGGCGCTCGGTCACCGTGCGGAAGCCCAGCGCGTCCCAGACCTCAAACGGACCCAGGGTCCAGTTGAACCCCCAGCGGATTGCCCGGTCCACCGCCGAGGCGTCGTTGCAGATCGCGCCGACGCGCATCGCCGCGTACGAGAGGGTCGCCGCCAGCATCTTCCACGATGCCTCGGCCACCCGACCCTTTCCGAAGACCAGCTTCTTCACCCGCTCCGCTGGGTCGTCGACGGACTTCAGGGCTTCCAGCTCGGGAAACGAGGCCTTCTTCCTCTCCCGGTACTCCAAGGTCTCCAGGTCCAGCGTGAGAATCGTCGACCCGTCGGCCCCCTTCACCTTCTTGTAGAACCCGGCGCCACTCTTCCGACCCAGCAGCCCCTTCTCCACCATCTTCTCCAGGAATTCGGGAGCGGCGAAGATCTCGTGCGCCTCGTCATCCGGAGCGCCCTGACGAACGTTCTCCGCCACGTGCAGCAGCGTGTCGAGCCCCACCAGGTCCGCCAGCCGGAAGGTTGCCGTCTTCGGCCGGCCCAGCGCGGGCCCGGTCAGCGCGTCGACCTCCTCCACGCTGAGCTCCATCTCCTGCATCACCCGCAGCGTGACCATCACCGCGTGGATGCCGATCCGGTTGGCGATGAAGTTCGGCGTATCCCTGGCGGGAACGATCCCCTTGCCCAGACGCTGGGTGGAGAACCGCTCCACGAACTCCAGCACCTCCGGCGCGGTGTTAGCCGTGGGGATTACCTCCAGCAGCTTCATGTAACGCGGCGGGTTGAAGAAATGGGTGCCGAGGAACCGGGGCCTCAGCGATTCCGGCAGGACCTCTGCCATCTCCGTAAGCGACAGTCCCGAGGTGTTGCTGGAGAGGACCGCCTCGGGCCCGATGTGAGGCGCCGCGGCGGCCAGCACCTTCTTCTTGATCTCCAGGTCCTCCTTCACCACCTCCACCACCCAATCCGCCTCTCCCAGACGCGGCAGGTCGTCCTCGAGATTGCCGACCTCGATCAGCTTCAGCCGTTCCGGGGTGAAGAGGGGCGTCGGCCGGGCTTTAAGGAGCGCCCTCACGGACCTGGCGGCGAGGCGGTCGCGGACTATCCGGTCCTCCAGGGTGAGCCCCGCGGCCTTTTCGGCCTCATCGGGCTCCGCCGGCACGATGTCCAGCACGAGAGATGGGACGCCGGCGTTGGCGAAGTGCGCGGCGATGGCGCTGCCCATCACGCCGGACCCGAGGACTGCTACCTTGCGGACATGCTGTTTCACAGATACCCCCCGGCCGAAACTGAATGATTATTCAATATGCTGGGCCTGCTCGGGTTATTTGTCAACAGGCAAATGCCGGCCGAGAGTTCCATTTATGCAGGAAAGTGTTATGATGTACGCGGAGGATGCTGGCGGTCCGGGCCCGTGAGATGGGATCCAGGAGGCGACGATGTTGAGTTATGATTCAGTTATTGGCTTGGAACCATCGGCCGGACTAATCCCTTGAGCACCGTGCGCAGGGAAGCGAAGCGGGAGCGGATCCTGGACGCGGCGGTGCTGGAGATCGCCCGCCGCGGGTACTACTGCACCACGGTGTCCACCATTGCCAGTCGCGCCGGCGTGGCCGACGGGACCATCTACCTCTACTTCAAGAACAAGGAAGACCTGCTGGTCTCGATCTTCGAGCGCGCCATGCGGCGCTTCACTGAGCAGGCCCGACGGATCGTGGAGGGGGGCGGCGGCACCGGCGCGGGCGCCGAGGAGAAGCTGCGCCACATCGTGGACCTGCACCTCTCGCTGCTGGGGGAGGACCGGGACCTGGCGGTGATCTTCCAGGTCGAGTTCCGCCACACGCTGCACATCCTGGAGCGCCTCTCCCGGAGCGGCATACGCGAGTACATGGCCCTCATCGCCCGGGTCGTGGAGCAGGGGAAGGACGAGGGCGTCTTTCGGCGCGACCTGGACGCGCTTCTGGCCGCCAAGGTGGTGTTCGGCGTCGTGGACGAGATGGCCACCGACTGGGTGCTCTCGAGGAAGAACACCCGGCTGGCATCCCGCGCCGACCCGGTGAGCGACCTGCTGCTGGGTGGCCTGCGGGTCTCGTGACCGCCGTTCCGGATCCCGCAAGGGAGGGGAGAAGAGACCCTCCCGGGAGGGGGACGGCGAGTTGGAGTCAGTCTACCTGAAGAAGGACTGGTCAGGCCGGAATGATCCGGGGCGTGGAAAGCCGCCGTATCGCCAGGGGTGCGGGCTCATGCGTATGGGTCCAGGTGGATCTGGGGCGTCGCCCAGTCCGAAGGGTTGCGGCTGGACTAACTTAACCTGTGGTACCGTTCTTGGGGGCAGGTCACCATCTGACACGGTGTCAGGTGGGCACGTTTGTTACAGTTAGCGTTACATAGCTGCCAGGAAAGCAAAAACGGCCCTGTCGTAACTACCAACAGGACCGTTCTTTAACCCATCGGGGCGGCGACACTCGCACTCGCGACCTCC
>PVMS01163103.1_pt1 | contig 10674 bp, 11 predicted proteins | sample 1853461 | NCBI WGS metagenome assembly PVMS01 (sample SAMN08582032, study PRJNA380276) | Marine sediment metagenome, whole genome shotgun sequencing project. | isolation source: ocean sediment barecode stripped | collected 2017
ACAATTCCTGCTTTTGCCATTGCATTTGAACCTGCATTTTGCGTAAAAGCAGGAATTGTGAAGAATGGTTTTTAGCTGAATTCTGTCCTTTTTACAAAATTACGCCACAACTCGGTCAACATTTCTATTTTGAGGGACGTCAGCAATCGATTTTTGACAGGTTCACTGCGGGTTCAATCCAGTTATGTGTACTTACCCGATTTTCATTTACACCACCGATGGGTATCTCCATCCAGTTAAATGGTCCCAGCGGTCGAAACTCCGGTTGGGATTTTGCATCAACATCTATGGATTGGAGGTAAATTAAAAATTTGGCCGCTAATTCCTCCTGGGTGAAATAACCTAATGAAACTCTAGCCTGGCCGTTATCAGTCTGGTATGCAAAGTGGTCAAGGTTTTTATCTTTCAGCAACCGGATGCTGGGTTCTGCCGCAGAAATCGAAGCAAATGGTCCCAAATATACCCTTACCGCCCTTAATTCCCGACTATCGCTGGTAACATGCCGATATTTGTAGCCGCTCTGTTCCATCCATTGGGTAGCAGCCAGCCAGGATTCTTCCTTCTTGAATGGGCCCAACCGGTAACAGGACTGCTTTGAAACCTGCGCCAGAACCGCTTGTGCCGGTTTTTCCACTTCGCCAGTTAATTCATTTCCGGGTTCTACAACCACATCGTCTGACTGCTGGTCCTGCAAATCCGTATTGGCGTTTTTAATTGCGACGTTGTCCATTTGTTGATCATCCTTTAAATCTTCGTTGGAATCCACGGGTACATTGGTCTCATTTTGAATCGGGTCTTGACTCGGTTTATCCAGCACGGGAACAGGCCGTACAGAGCCCGCTATGAAACCAAATTGCTTCAAGTTCCCGATCTCGCTCAGCAATAACATCCCTTCTTTATTGACATCGGGCCTGGAAATACTTTTAGTTTCGTCGATAACAACCTGATGCCCCCCCGCCGACAGGTAAACGGTGACGTTAATAATCATCAGTAATGCAGCAATCCACCTCAATTTCCGGTCTCTCCGCTAAGTAGCATTAAACCTACCAGTACTAAATTTGGTTCGATGTCCATTCCATGACAAGACAAGCCGGAAATACTTTCAGCATCTCCACCGGTAATCAGAACTCGCAACTCCTCGCCGTCAGCCGATAAGTAATAATCGATCGCCTGATCAATTCCGGCAACGACCGATAGTGCTGCGCCATTCGCCATAGCGGAGTGAGTATTCGTGTTTGTAAATTGCAGGCACTTCTTATCAACCAGTTGAATTTCTTCCCGAATCAGGCCCGCGGAAGAATTAATGGCTACAATAATTGCCCCGAATCCAGGACAAATCACGCCACCGAGAAAGTTGTCCTGGTCATTGACATAATCAATAGTGACCGCCGTTCCTGCATCAATAATAACCAAAGGGCCCGGGCCAGCAATATGTCTGCCTCCAATAATCGCAAGCCAGCGATCAACCCCCAGTAATTCCGGGTTTTCGTAGCAATTCCTGATGCCGAAAGCATTGGATTGAGCGACGGCGTATACTGCGGACAGATTCCACCGGGCACTGAAAAATTTGTCCATTTCGGTATTTATGCCCTCGCCGGACACGCTGGAAACCCAAACCGAATCCGGGGCCAGATCATTAAAATCATTAAACTGCGCACTAATTCGTTGCTCAAAATTCCGATCATGGGTACCCATTACCTGATTTCCCACCACCCATCCAGGACTTTTCAGGTTCTCTGAAGACTCTCTCTGGAGATTTATACGGGCATTGATCTGGTCTGACGTTGCCCATTTAATCCGCTGGTTTCCTATATCTATTAAAAGATTCATATCCTTATCCTGAACTGCGAATTGAAACCTCACCAGATATTATTCGTTGAATCGATCCATCGCATTCAACCATCAACGCACCGTTTTCATCCACGCCAAGCGCAGTTCCCGACTGCGAACCCAACTCGGATAAAATCTCTATAGCCTGGTTCTGATAAGCATGCAACGAATTCCAGCTTTCCATGAAGGGAGCAAACCCGTTTAGCATATAATGAGACAATAATCGTTCATGATTTAGTACAATTGCAGCAACCAGCTGGTCGCGATCGACCCGGAATCCGAGGGAATGCAAATCTGTCCACGGTTGACCAACATTCATGTTTAATGATGGCGGGATGTTAACATTTATGCCTATCCCAATAACACAATCTAACCCAGATATTTCTACAAGAACTCCGCCCAGTTTTTTCCCTGAAGCAATTACGTCATTGGGCCATTTCAATAACGCGCCGGTTACCCCCAGTTCCTGGAGAGACTGTATGACTGCTATGCCGGAAATCAATGACAGGCCCTGGGGACTGGATTTATTGACCCTCCATCCGATAGACATGAGAATGGAGCTTGACGCGGGGGCTGTCCAGGATTTTCCACGCCTGCCTTTTCCCGAGCTCTGGCTTTCGACAATACATATTTTTCCATCGATTCTCCCACCACGACGGGTTTGATCCAGCAACCACTTATTTGTAGAGTCGATTTCCTGCGAGTAATGAATACAGCTGCTGGAGAATTTTTCTGACACGGCCAGCAATCCTGCAATTCTTTCGATATTATGATTCATAGAAAATTTGGCACCTTATAGATGGTGTTAAGCTATCAACAAATATTGATTCACCAACTCATTGTAGATAGGGTATAACACTCCACGCCTTTTCACCAACCACAACCATGACAGAAAGAAACCAGACTCGAGAAGTAAAGATCGGGGGAATTGCCATCGGCAATGGGCACCCGATTGCGGTGCAGAGTATGTGTGCAACGCCAACCACAAATATACCAGCCACTTTAAAACAGTTGGAGTCGTTGGAAGCGGCGGGTGCTGATGTTATTCGCGTTGCCGTTGATAATAAAAAGGATGCCCAGGCCCTGATCGAACTGCGCCGGCAAACCCAGGCTGTACTCAGCGTGGATTTACAGGAAAACTACCGCCTTGCTGAAATTCTGGCACCCCACGTAGACAAAATTCGCTACAACCCCGGACACCTTTATCACCACGAGCGAAAAAAACCATGGAAAGACAAAGTACATTTCCTTGCAGACATCGCCGTTCAACATGATTGTGCATTGCGCGTGGGTGTCAATGCGGGTTCGGTTGATCCAGCCAAACTGTCCAGGCACCCAAGCGATGGCCCTGCCAGTGACTCAGTTTTACCCATGGTGGAAAGCGCACTTGAGCACAGCGAATGGCTTGATCAAATTGGATTCACACGTTACTGCGTATCGTTGAAAGACTCTGACCCGAGAAAGACCGTTTCCGCGTACCAGAAATTTGCGGGCACCCGCCCCGATATTCCCTTGCACCTGGGTGTTACCGAAGCGGGTATACCCCCTGAGGGCATCGAAAAAACCAGAATCGCCTTTGAACAGCTTATCGGCAAGGGCATCGGCGATACAATTCGGGTATCACTGACATTGCCCTATGATGACAAGCATCAGGAAATCAGCGCCGGGCGGCAAATTTTGAAAGATATTTCGGAAGGACGGGTCAGAACGGTCGTACATTTTGATGAAAACAAATTGAACCTGATCAGTTGTCCGAGTTGCTCCAGGGTGGAAAACGAGGCGTTTATCGATCTCGCCCAGAAAGTAAAATCCAGAACCCGATATGCCCGGGACCATGCCATTACAATTGCGGTGATGGGATGCAGGGTCAATGGGCCTGGAGAAACCGATGACGCGGATTTGGGGTTGTGGTGCGGACCAAACTACGTCAATCTGAAAAGACGGGGAGAAAAAGTGGGGGCATTCAAATATGATGAAATCCTCGATAGACTGGATAGCGAACTCAAATACCTGATTCGGTGAAATGTTATTTGCTAAAATACAATATCTACAAATTACTAAATTGACTGCAAAAGATGCCTGACTACAGATTCTGGACTACTACCCACGGAAGAACCATGGCCGGGGCCCGTGCTTTGTGGCGTGCAACGGGTATGAAAGATGATGACTTTGATAAACCCATTATTGCCATTTCCCATTCGTTTACACAATTTGTCCCTGGACATGTTCACTTAAAAGATATGGGGCAACTTGTTGCCCGGGAAATCGAGGCTGCAGGAGGAGTTGCCAAAGAATTAATACCATTGCCGTGGATGATGGCATGCTGTATTCGTTGCCTTCAAGGGAAATAATTGCTGACTCAGTGGAATATATGGTCGATGCGCGTTGCGCAGACGCGCTTGTTTGCATTTCCAACTGCGACAAAATTACCCCCGGCATGTTGATGGCGGCTATGCGGCTGAATATTCCGGCAATTTTTGTTTCGGGGGGACCGATGGAGGCGGGTAAGGTTACCTGGGGAGATCACGATAAATCTGTGGACCTGATCGATGCAATGATGATGGCAGGAGACGATAATGTGACCGATATCGAATCTGAGTCTATGGAACGCTCCGCCTGCCCAACCTGCGATTTCTGTTCCGGGATGTCAGCCAGTTCTGAGATAACAAGTCGTCCTGTCAAACATTCGAAAACTTTACCATTGGATGCAGAACCGACCATCAAACGTTTGCTGACAATGCCGAATTTGTAATAGACAGTACCATTCCTGTTAATCCAGTATCAGGTAAATCTTCATGTCCAGGGAAACTGCCACAAGAAAACTCACAGCGATTTTCTACGCCGACGATGTAGGTTATAGCAGGCTGACCGGGGAAGACGAACTTGGTACGCATAATAGAGTGATGAGCGTGCTGGACGCCGCTGCCGAGACCGTCAAATCGCATGGTGGCACTGTATTGCGCTATGCAGGCGATGCCATACTGGCCGAATTTACCAGCGTAGTCGCCGCCGTCGAGACAGCCATAAAAATTCAATCCAGGCTGAAAAATCAATACGAATCGGTTCAACAGGACAAGCGAATACAGATTCGGATCGGCGTACACCTCGGCGAGGTGCTCGAGGACAGGAACGAAATATTTGGTGACGGCGTGAACATTGCGGCTCGCCTCCAGGCGGAAGCAAATCCTGGCGGAATCTGTATATCCGCGATCACATACGAACAGATTGACGGCAAGATAGCTACCCGCTTTGATAATGGAGGTGAGCGACAATTCAAGAATATTTCCAGACCCGTTCACGTTTATCACTGGAGTTCGGGAGTAACTGCTGTTGCAAATCTGGAAAACCCGGCATTGCCATCGAAACCCTCGATAGCGATTCTTGCCTTCGAAAACATGAGCAATGACCCGGAACAGGACTATTTTGCTGAGGGCATCAGCGAAGATATCATCACACTGCTTTCCAAGTTTCGATCTTTTTTTGTCATTGCACGCAATTCGGCTTTTACTTTTAAGGGCCAGGCAACTGACGTAAAGGAAATCAGCAGAAAACTCGGGGTGCAATACATTGTGGAAGGTAGTGTCCGTCGAGCTGGCAATCGGATTCGTATTACAGCCCAGTTGATAGATGCCATTGGCGACAGGCACTTATGGGCTGAACGATATGACCGGGACATGGAAGATATTTTCGCAGTCCAGGATGAAGTAACCCAGGCCATCGTCACGACAATTGAGCCACAGCTGATCAGCACGGAACGACAACTCGCGCGGCGAAAGCCGACTGAGAACCTTACCGCATGGGAATGCTACCAACGAGGATTGTGGCATATATACCAGTACAAACCTGAGGATATAGAAAAAGCCCTGGGATTCCAGCGACGGGCTATCAAGCTTGACCCGAATTTTGCGTCCGCATATGCAGGCATCGCTTTTTCGATGTATGTGCATATCGTCATGGGTACCTCTCAGAATCGAGAGACTGACCTTGAACGTGGGCTGGAAGCAGGACTCCGGGCTGTAGCTTTGGACGAAAATGACCCATTCGCCCACGTTGGGCTGGGGCGCGTTTGCATTGTTCGTGGCGAACATGAACAGGCTATCGCCTGTTGCAATCGGGCTATTGAACTCAACCCCAGTTTCGCGCTGGCACACTATGGCAAGGCCCATGCCCTGTGGCATTGTGGGCACCCGGACAAAGCAATTATATCCCACGACGAAGCGATTCGTCTCAGTCCACGGGATCCCTTGATGTGGACTTTCCTGGCCAGTAAAGCCATTGCACTGTTCTTGCTCGAGCGATACGATGAGGCGCTGGACTGTTCCCACCGGGCCCAGCAATATCCCATCACCGCGATCTGGGCCTTTATGGGAGAACTGAGCACCCTGGGCTTGCTCGGTCGACAACAGCAGGCTCATTTGGCGCTGGCCCGGGCACTGGAACTCCAACCCAACCTTTCTATCTCGTTCATCAATCAGGCGTTGCCTATTACTCATGCACCGAGCAGGGAACTATTCTTCGACGGATTAACCAGAGCGGGTGTTACCCGCGACTAGCTCAAATTCTTACTGGTTTTTCAGGGCCGAATTAATGTCATCAGCAGGCCATATCCACAAATCATCACCAATACTCCCCCCAATATCCGTTTATATTTATCACCGCCGTCCTCGATCAGTCTTTTATGCATCTTTAAACCCAGCCAGTGCCCAATCGCTGCCATGGGAAGCAGGTATAAAGAGTACCTAAACTGCAAATCGATTTTGAACACGATGAAGGTGGACATTTTTATTATCACCAGGATTAACCAGACCACAAACAGCGTATTACGCAGTTTTTCTATTGAAACATTTTTTGCAAATACCCCGGATATGAGTGGCGCGCCAATCAGGGAGGTTCCGCTTGCATATCCACCCAGAACAAGCAATACATTATCAAAAAACCGGTTCTGGTTATTGAAGCTATAGTTAATAATGTAGGTCAGTCCATAGATAAATGTGATTGTATATATCAACGTCACCAGGATCTCATTCGGCAAATTCAGTAGTCCAAAAACACCGATCAGTTTGGGGACAATCAGGATCAGCATCGCTTTTTTCAGGTATACCCAATCAACCTCGTGCAAACGGTCAAACACGGTTAGCGCGGAAAAAATCAGTAAGTGTGTGGCAACAATTGGGAGCCAAAGCAACGGGTTGTCTACGATAAACAGCATTAACGGCATGGCAAGTGCAGCACCGCCAAATCCCAGGCCGCTGCGCACGAACCCGGACCAGACAAATATCAGGCAAAGAAATCCCCACTCAACAACGGATAATGTCAGCAATCAGAAATACTCAGTCTAGTGTACTAATATCACAGGCCAGCGATCGCGAACCGAATTTACCAGACATATTGATTTTGCCGACAACAATTGCTCAATTTTTATTACAGACTCTGTTACCTTACCCTGGTCGATTAATATCTGTCGTCCAATGCCATTTAATAACCCGCAGGATAGTGGCGGAGTAATCCAGGCACCATTCGTTTCAACGAGCAAATTCGCTATACAAGATTCGGTAAACTCGCCTCTCTCATTCCACAATAAAGCGTCATCACAATCAGATAGCTCAGCCAGTGATTTTTTATACATACTGCGGTGGGTAGTTTTGTGATACAGAAAATAGTTTTTCGAATTTACTGGAATTTGGGCAATTTTGATCCGGTATGGTTTCGGTAAATCTGTCAGATCTGAATTATCGATATTAATTTTTCCCGACTTCAAAACCCGCAACTGTACTCGCTGCTCAACACGTCTGTAACCTTCAGACGCACTATCCAAAGCTTGTTCAATGGCTTCGATATCAACAACCCAGGAAAAATAGGACGCGGAGTTTTCAATTCGCTGTAAATGCTGGGACAAAAACCTATAGCCATCGTTTACGCTCCATTTCAGGGTCTCGATCAAATCAAACTGCGGCTGTGAATAAGTCAGGACTCTTGCTTTGGTATGGCATTCCTGAAATTCGTCCCCGTATTCCGAATCCCAGACAATTCCGCCGCCAACACCAAACTGCGCCTGTTGGGTTTTCTTGTCAATCAGCACCGTTCTTATTGCGACATTGAACTGGGCAGTATTATCCGGAGTTACGTAACCGGCGGAACCTGTGTAAATATGGCGAGGCAGTTTTTCCAGTTCGTCAATTATTTGCATGGCCCGCACTTTCGGTGCCCCGGTAATCGACGCTGCCGGAAACAATGCTTTAAAGATTTTCGTCAATTCCGGGTTTGCCTGGCACTGAACCGTAGTCGTCATGGTCCAGAATGTCGGGTATTTCTGTAAAGCCAGAACATCTTTGGTTTCGACCGATCCAATGTCAGCGATCCTTCCCATGTCATTTCGGACCATATCCGCAATCATAATATTTTCTGCACAATTTTTATCCGATTGCTGCAAATCAATACCAGCCTGCAAATCATCCTCGAAACCAACGCCCCTGGGCGCAGTCCCCTTCATTGGTTTTGAAGTCAGCGTCCGATCGTGGTATTCGAAAAACAGTTCCGGGGAAGCAGAACACACTGTCCAGTTTTTGGTGTCTACATAAACACAATACCCCGACTGTGCTACCAGATTCTGGGCATGCACCATTTGCACAAAGAATGGCCAGTTATCCTCCGTACAACCAGCTTTCAGCCGAAAAGAATAGTTGACCTGGTAAGTGTCCCCAGCCTCGATATACTTTCTGATTTTCTTAAGTGAAGATTTATATTCACTTTCTTCAACCAGCAACGACCACTTCAGCGACAAGGCTTTCCCGGAGTGATTCAGGAATTCTTCATCAGGAAATTCAAACTCTTCAAAATCATTGTAAACACCAAACCAGATTAATGGAATTCCTGTTGTTTCCCTGGCTGGGAACGCTTTGTCAAAAGCCGGAGATGCTTCATAGTTTACAAACCCGGCCGCAAACAAGCCTTTGCTTTTAACTTCTTGCTCAACGGCATACAACAGGGCTTCCACATCGTTGACATTTTCCGATTCAAAAATCCTCACAGGATTATGAAAGTATAACCAGCGATTGTGGCTTGAGTCCTGGGCAATTACATGGTTGGTTTCCCCGGGATATGGAATCATACTAGCACCAGGCTGATGACGACGTCGTGTTTGTTCCACCGACTCTGAGTAATTTCGGATTAGTGATATGCGGCAACTTTCGGGCGATAGGTACTTTTGTCGGGGATCGCTTGAATCAACTTCTGCATATCGTAATGATAGCGAATATTTTCTTCTCCAAAACGGTTCTTGAATTCATCTAATAAATTCTGCTCTGGCTTCACTTTCCAGTCATCACCTAAATTCAGCCGTCCAAATTCTCCTTTTGTACAGGTATAACCAATGCTCATGGCCGCGTTTCCACCTTGATACTCCCCTAGCAGTTTTTTTAGCGATTCAATGGTTTCCCGGTCCATGCTCTGTTCCATTATATGCAGTTCTATACCTGTCAGAGCTTCCTGCCTCAGTTCTTCGATTTCAAATAATAATTCCGTTCGCATCTGGCAACCTCCGGTGAATTCATCGGTACTCAACTCACCCAAAGCGATTAATACATTGTCCTTTTGAAATTTATTAAAATACTGGTCATATTTATCCGAATACAGGTTTATCTCGACACGGTGCATTGCGTTATCCAGCGTCGCGAAAGCCATCTTGCCCCGGCGAGTATTTAATACGCGCTTTGCCACCATGATGCCTGAAAAAATCCCATTTTGCGGTGTACTTAAGTCCAGCACTGACACATCATGCTCGCATATACCACTCAACTCCCGGGCAAATCTTTTATAGGGGTGCCCGGTTAAATACAGACCCAGCGTTTCTTTTTCTGCGGCAAGGCGTTGTTCGTCATTCCAGTCCGCGATCTCTGCTGACGCAGAATTGTCAAGAGATACCTGTTCCAGGCCAAACATGTCATATTGCCCTGCCTGCTTATCCTGCTCCTGCTGATCAGCCGCGCGGGTGGCACTACTGATATCCGCCATGAGCACCGCCCGGTTTGCTCCCAAATCGTCCATCGCTCCGCTTTTAATCATTACTTCCAAAACACGCTTATTCACCTTTCGCATATCCAGACGCCTGCAAAATTCAAACAAATTCTGATAAATACCGTTAGTTTCGCGCTCAGTCACGATACTTTCTATGACACCCTGTCCCACACCTTTCAACGCACCGAGTCCGTAGGATATTTCCGTATCGCTGGTGGGTTTAAACGTGTAAAAGCTGGCATTGACATCTGGAGGCAATATCTTCAATTGCAGCGAATGGCAATCTACAAGCAGCGTAACAACCTTGTCAGTATTTTCCAACTCCGCTTATTCTGTTGCTGTCATATATGCGGAAGGGTAATGGGATTTCATCCATGCAGTATGGTAAGACACCAGTGCATAAGCGGCAGAATGGGACTTATTGAACCCATAACCCGCGAATTTATCGATTAGTTTGAAAATATCTTCCGCAATACCCTTGTTAACACCACGATTTACCGCGCCTGTTACAAAAGGCTTGCTTTGATCGGTCATTCCCTCCTTATTTTTCTTGCCCATTGCCTTGCGCAATAAATCTGCCCCACCCAGGGTGTACCCCGCAAGGGTTCTGGCGATTTCCATGACCTGCTCCTGGTAAAGTATCACACCGTAAGTTGATTTCAGGATCGGTTCAAGATCAGGATGGGCGTAGCGGATAGGTTCCAGACCTTTTTTTTTTTTTTTTAAATCTTACACCATCCTAGACTGTAATGTCTTCTGCCTAAACATTGCTATCAGTGCTATCAAATCTTCAAAATCTGAGGGCTGGGTACGGATGATTAATTCTTTCAT
>PVMS01099119.1_pt1 | contig 10673 bp, 7 predicted proteins | sample 1853461 | NCBI WGS metagenome assembly PVMS01 (sample SAMN08582032, study PRJNA380276) | Marine sediment metagenome, whole genome shotgun sequencing project. | isolation source: ocean sediment barecode stripped | collected 2017
GGGCGAGATCGGCCCGGAGGTCGCCCGGCGCACCGGCGCCTCGCGCGCGGCGCTGGTCACCGTCCCCGGCGTGGGTCGGCGCTACGGCGCCCGCGTGGCGCGCTCGCTCACCCGGGCCGGGTTGCGGGTCCACCGCTTCGAGGTGCCCGACGGCGACGCCACCAAGAACCTGCGCCAGGTGGCGAAGCTCTACGACGCCATGCTGGGGGCCGGTCTGGATCGCAGCTCCGCCGTGATCGCCCTGGGCGGCGGCATGGTGGGCGACCTGGCGGGCTTCGTGGCCGCGACCTACCTGCGCGGCATCCCCTTCGTGCAGATCCCGACCACGGTGTTGGCGATGGTCGACGCGAGCATCGGCGGCAAGGTGGCCGTGAACCTGTCCCAGGGGAAGAACCTGGTCGGCGCCTTCCATCAGCCCCGGCTCGTCTTCATCGACGTACAGGTGTTGCGCAGCCTGCCGGTCCGCCAGCGCGCGGCCGGCTTCGCCGAGGTGGTGAAGGCAGGAGCGCTGTGGGACGCGGACTTCTTCGCCCGGGTCGAACGGCACGCCGAAGCGCTGCTGGAGCTCGACGCCGGGCGTCTGATGCCCGTGCTTCGCAGGGCATGCGCGATCAAGGCGGAGGTCGTGGCTCAGGACGAGCGTGAGCGCGGCGTCCGGATGTACCTCAACCTGGGGCACACCCTGGGTCACGCGGTGGAGAAGGTCCGGCGCTACCGGGGTATCCTGCACGGCGAGGCGGTGGCGATGGGCATGGTCTACGCGGGGCGGCGCTCCGAGGAGCTGGGGCTGGCGCCCTCCGGGACCGAGGACCGGTTGGCCGCGCTGCTGGCGCGGTTCGGTCTTCCCGTCGAGCTGCCCCTCCTGCCCCGGAAGGCTTATCTCGACGCGCTGCGTGTCGATAAGAAGAGTCGGGACTCGCGCATCCGGTACATTGTTCTTCGCCGAATCGGTCAGGCCGATGCGGTGGAGCTGACTCCCGCCCAGATCCTCCCAGCGGGCTGGGAGCGCCGGCGAAGGAAGTGAGCCCGACAGGCCAGGGGGACGCCGTGGAACAGGCGAAGCTGAACGAGAGGTTGGCTCGGCTCGAAAAGGGCGTCGAGCGCGGACTCGAGCTGCTGGGAGGCGGACGGGCGGAGGAGGCCCGGGCCGTGCTGTCCGAGCTGCTCGCGTCGCCGCCGCCGCGCGGCATCAGCGAAGCCGAGCTCGACGGCGCCTTTGCGGACGCCGAGCCCGAGGTCGATCAGATGCGGAGCGCCGACGATGTGGCGGAGCAGGCGATGCTGCAGGCCGACCAGGCGCTGGAGGCCGAGGGGGAGCTCGCGCCCGACGAGGTGGGCGAGCACTTCGCCACCGAGACGATGGCGCATCTGCTCGAACGCCAGGGAGACGACGACGGCGCAGAGCGCATCCGCGCCGCGCTCGACCTGGGCGACGGCGAGACGCCGCGGACGAATCGCGGCAACGTGGTTTCGACGCTCGAGAGATGGTTGGAGAATCTTCGAGGGGGCGCCCGGTCATGAGCTTCACACCGATCCTCGAGCAGATCGTCGAAGGTTGCGGCGGTGGAGTCGCGGCGGCCTTGATGGGCAACGACGGAATCCCGATCGACGAGGTCAGCCGGCCCGGTGACGGGATCCTGGCGGGTGGCATCGAGGCCGCGGGGACCGAGTTCGGGCGAATCCTCGACGAGATCCGCAAGGCCAGCGACGCCATCGGCGGCGGCGCCGTCGGAGAGACGACGGTGCTGCTCTCCCAGGTGACCCTGGTCTTCCGCATCGTCGACGACGATACGTTCCTGGTGGTGGCGCTCGAGCCGCAGGGCAACCTCGGCAAGGCGCGCTACTTGATTCGCAAGCACCTGCTCGCGCTGCGCCAGCTCCTGTAGGCGCCCTCGGCTGCAACCGCTAACGTTCCCTCCAGGGGGATCGATCGTGTCGGATCCGTTCAGAGTTCTCGTGCTCCACGGCCCGAACCTGAACCTGTTGGGTACCCGGGAGCCCGAGATCTACGGCAGCACGACGCTCGACGAGATCAACGCCGAGCTCACGTCCTCCGCGAAGGAGTGGGCCTCGGAGGTCGAGTTCTTCCAGTCCAACCACGAAGGGGCGTTGATCGATCGCATCCAGGAGGCCGCCACCTGGGCCGACGGAATCCTGATCAACCCCGGTGGCCTGACTCATACGAGTGTCGCTCTGCGCGACGCACTTGCCGCGGCCGGCTTGCCCGTCGTGGAGTGCCACCTCTCGAACATCTTCGCTCGCGAGGAGTTTCGCGAGCACTCGTTCGTGTCCGGAGTCGCGGTGGGCGTGTTGAGTGGCTTCGGGCCGCGGAGCTACGCGCTCGGACTGCGGGCGCTGCTCGACCACCTGAGAGACTAGGTCCGTGGCCCAGGCCTGGCGGCTGCTGGTCGACGGGCCGGCTCCGGGGCCGTGGAACATGGGCGTGGACGAGGCGCTGCTGGCTTCCGCCTCGGCCGGGGCGCCCGCGCTGCGCTTCTACGGCTGGCGGGGACCCTGGCTGTCCCTGGGCTACGCCCAGCGCCTGGCACCCGAGCGCCGCGCCGCCTGCCAGGCGGCCGGTGTAGGCGTGGTGCGCCGCTCTACCGGGGGCGGGGCCGTGCTGCACGGCTCGGATCTCACCTACGCGGTGGTGGCCCCGGAGGCGCTGCTGCCGGGCGGCCTGAAGGCCACCTACCGGGTGATCGCGGCCGGACTCGTGATGGGGCTGCGGCAGCTCGGAATCGCAGCGGAGCGCTCGCCCTCCGCACGTCCTCGCGGGACCGAGCGCGTCTTCGATTGCTTCGCCGAGCCGGCGGGAGACGAGATCTGCGCCGGCGGGCGGAAGCTGGTGGGGAGCGCGCAGAGACGGGCCGGGGGCCTGGTGCTCCAGCACGGCTCCCTGCGGCTGGCACCGGACGCGCCCGGCGTGCGGGAGGCCGCAGGCCTCGGAGCCACAGACGCCACCAGCCTGGCCGAGCTGGGCCGGGCGCCGGAGCCTCGGGCCTTGCGAGAGGCACTCCAGGACGCCCTGGGGCGGGCCTTGGAGGCCCGTTTCGAGCCCGCCCGGCTGACTCCAGAAGAGCACACCGCGGCCGCAGCCCGGTCGCTCGAGCCCCCGAAGCCGCGCTGAAAAACACCCGCGGGGGTTCTCAAGGGTGCCCGTCGCAGGCCGATACATAGCCAAGGAGGGGGATCTACCCCACGCACTTGCACGTGCGCGCTTTCTCCTGTGGCGAGGCGTCGGTGGCACCGAACAAACGCAAGATTCTCGAAGCGGCCCGGAAGCACGCCCAGAAGGGCAACAAGGACCGCGCTCTCAAAGAGTACGAGAAGCTCCTGAAGCTCGATCCGCGGGACGCCAAGCTGCGCCTCGAGATCGGTGACGCTCATCGGCGCTGGGGGCAGGTGGACGCCGCGGTCGGTGCCTACAACAAGGTGGCCGACCAGTACATGAACGAGGGCTTCGACGCTCGCGCGGTCGCCGTCTACAAGCAGATCCAGAGTCTCGACCCCGACCGCTTCGAGTCCTACGTCCCGCTCGCGGACCTCTACCAGCGCATGGGGCTGGCTTCGGAGGCCATCCAGGCGCTCCAGACTGCCGCCGACGGCTACCACAAGCAGGGCAAGAAGCGCGACGCGCTCCAGCTGCTGCGAAAGATGGCGACGCTCGATCCGAGCAACACCACGAGCCGGATCAAGGTCGCGGACCTCCTGCGCCAGGAGGGCATGGAAGCCGAAGCCATCGACGAATACGAAGCGGCCGGCGAGGAGCTGGAACGCCAGGGCGAGCAGGAGACCGCCGCCACGGTGCTCGAGCGCATCCTCGAGATCGACGGGAAGCGCGTTCCGACGCTGGTGGCGCTGACGAAGAACCTCCTCAGCCGCGGCCAGTCGGAGACGGCCGAGTCCTTCGCGAAGCAGGCGCTCGAGCTCGAGGCGGGAGAGGTCGGGCACTACGAGATGCTGGCCGACATCTACCGCGCTCAGCAACGCGACGAAGAGATGGCCGGCATCTATCGCCGTCTCGCAGATCTCTACCGCGAGCGCGGCGACGATCAGAAGGCCCGCGAAATCATCCAGCGCTTCGCGCCGCCGGAGTTCAGCGCGCCGATCGAGTCCGACACGGGAGACGCCGGTACGGCAGGAACTCCGGAGCCGACGTTGCTCGATGACGAGCTGCTCGAAGACGGCGAGGGCCTGGTCGGCGAAGAGGTCTCCCTCGACGAGGAAATGGAGGACCTCGTCGACGAGCCGCTCCTCGATCTCGACGAGGTGGTGCCCGTCTCGGCCGAGCCCGATGCAGAGCTCGAATTCGAGACGGACCTCGAGCCGATCGAGGGCGATCCCGAGCAGCTGCTGGCCGAGGCCAGCGTGTACCTGCGCTACGGAAAGCGCGCCCAGGCCATCCGTAACCTCGAGGCCATTCTCGCTCAGGAGCCGGACCACCGGGGAGCGTTGGAGAAGCTCGGCGACGCCCACGCCGAAGCCGAGGACACCCCCGCTGCCGTGGACGCCTGGCAGCGCGCCGCCGAGTGCGCGCGGAGCTCCAACGATTTGAGCGGCTTCGGTGTGCTGCGCGACCGCATCGCCGCGCTCGATCCGGCCGCGGCCGAGGCGCTGGGCGACGCACCGGCGACCGCCGCGGACGAGGACCTGATCGATCTCGATTTTGAAGCGGACGAGGCCGTCGACGTCGCGCCGGCGGATTTCGGAGACGAGTTCGATCTCGAAGGCGACATCGAGATCGACCTCGACGAAGACCCGCCCGCGGACGAAGGGAATTCCGTCTCGGCGCTTCAGCAGGCCGCCGCCGTCGCCGACCCGGGCGCCAGCGCCGTCGCGAAGCAGAAGGCGCAGGAAGATCTCGACGAAGCGGAGTTCTACCACCAGCAGGGTCTGTTCGACGAGGCGAAGGTCATCTACGAGCGGGTGCTCGAGGCGGCCCCCAATCATCCGCTGGCGCGGGTGCGAATGGGCGAGATCGAAGCGCAGCAGGGAGGCGAGGGCGCCGCCCCGCAGGCCGGGACGTCACCTGCCCGGGAAGAGCCGCCGACGGTGGAAGAGGACCCGACCCTCGACGTGGAGATCGACTTCGACTTCGACGTCGAGGTCGAAGCAGACGCCGACGAGTGGAGCGACGGCGGGCTCGAGGACGAGGCATCGGGGCTGGACGGCGAGGCGCCGGAGCAGCTCGACACCCTGAAGACCGAGGTCGACCTCCCGGATGCGGATCTCGACGCGTCCGGCCTCGATGTTGCTGCGCCGCCCGCCGACGCGGTCGACGAGGCGAACGCCTCGACGGCCAACATCGAGCTGCCCGACGTCGGACCCGACGCTCCCGAGGTGGAGGTGGCCGAGCCGCCGCCTGTCACGACCGAGACTCCGGCTGCGATCGACACTCCGGCTGCGATCGACCCTCCGGCTGCGATCGACCCTCCGGCTGCGATCGACCCTGCGGACGCACTCGAAGCTCCCCTCGCGATCGACGCACCGGACGAGGATGACTCGCAGGTGCCGGTTGCAGTCGACGTTTCCGACGAGGTCGTCGCCGAGGGGCTGGCCGCCGACGCGCCAGGAGAGAGCTTCGACGATCTCGTGATCGAAGCGAATGCGGGCGACGAGCGTGATTCGGACGGCGACAGCTTCGATCTGGCGGCCGAGCTGGCCGACGCCCTGGACGGGGATTCGAGCAGTGCCGGCTCCACCGGGGGTCTGGCGTCCGCGAACGAGCAGGAGGTCTTCTCCGCGGTCTTCAGCGAGTTCAAGAAGGGCGTCGACAAGGCCCTGGGCGACGGCGATCACGAGGCCCGCTACGACCTGGGGATCGCCTACCGGGAGATGGGCCTGCTCGACGACGCCGTTCGCGAGTTCCAGGCGGCCGGCAAGAGCCCCGAGCGCCGCCTCGACTGCCTCCAGATGCTGGGGCTGTGCGCGATCGACATGGGGCGCGCCGAAGAGGCCACCGCGCATCTGCAGCAGGCGCTCGCTACGCCGGAGCTCTCCCGGGAGCAGACCCTGGGCCTGCGTTTCGAGCTCGGACGGGCCTTCGAGGTGCTGGCAGACCTCGAGCGGGCGCGGGAGACCTGGGAGGCCGTCGCCGCCGTCGACCCCAGCTTCTGCGAGGTCGGGGAGCGGCTGGCGTCGCTCGGACAAGCGAAGCCCGAGCCGGAAGCCGGCGACCTGGAGTCGTTCGATGACCTCTTCGACGACGAGGACGAAGACACCGGCAGCGTCGAGGCGGACGCTTCACCGGGGGAGAGCTTCGAGGACCTCGTCCGCGAAACGAACGCGGACGATTCGCCGTTGGGCGACGCGGCGACCGACGCCGCAGAAGAAACCGGTGATTCGAGCTCCGACGGAGTGACGTCGGAGCCGGCGGGAGCGGCTGAGCAGAAGAAGTCGCTCCGGCCTAAGAAGAAAATCTCATTCGTGTGAGGACGCCCAGTGGAGCATTTCCAGCACTTTGGTCTCTCTGAGGACCCCTTCCGCAACGAACCGCGCATGCGAGAGTTCTTTGACACTCCCGTGAGTCGCGGAGCGATCTTCCGCCTCGAGCGGGGACTGCGCCAGGCCAAGGGCCTGTTGCTGCTGACCGGCGCCGTGGGCGCGGGCAAGACCATGGTCCTGCGCCAGCTGCTCGAGAGCCTCGAGGAGGAGATCTTCGAGGCCAGCATGCTCGTGGTGCTGAACGGCGCGGCGGACGCGGACTGGATGCTGCCCCGTTTCGCCCGACAGCTCGGCATCGAGAATCCCGAGGCGGAGCGCGAGGCGTTGCTCGGCCAGGTCTACGAGCAGCTCGCCATCGTGCGCGAGGACGGCCGCCACGCCGTCCTGCTGATCGACGACGCTCACGCGCTCGCCGAACGGAATACCCTGCGCGAGGTGTGCGGGCTGCTCAAGCTCGAGTACGAGGAGCGGCGCCTGTTCTCGTTGGTACTGGCCGGGGGGCCGGAGCTCGATCTCGCCATCGCGAACGACCCGACGCTGGCGCACAAGGTCGAGGTCAAGACGGCGCTCGGTTCGCTCGACGCCGAGGCGTCGGCCGCCTACCTGACCCAGCGCATCCAGCAGGCCGGGGGCTCGCCCGCCATCATCGACGACGGCGCACGGGCCGCGCTGCACCGCCTGGGCGACGGCCTGCCGGGTCGCATCAACACCCTGGCCGACAACGCGCTCTTCGAGGCGTTCCTCTGCGGCCGCACGCGTGTGGGTGCCGAGGACGTCGAGCGCGTGCACCGGGACCTGGGTTGGGGCGTGCCTCCGGTAGGCCCTGGCGCGAACGGGAGTGGCGCCGCCCGGCCCGCGGTCGACGCGGCTCCGGAGGCGGCGTTCGCGGTCGCGGCGGGGGCCTCGGTTCCGACGCCGCCCGAGGCTGCCATCGAGCTGGCGCCCCGGCCGTCCGCCGACCCGGCGCCTTTCCCCGAGCTGGAGTCCGCCTCGTCCGCCGATCCACTGCCCGAGATCGATCTCGTGGCTGGCCTGGAGGTCGAGTCGGGACCCGCGCTCGGTGCGGACGACGCGCCGCAGCTCGCGGTCGACCTGGCGCCGCAGCCCGAGGAGGCGTCCGCCGCCCTCGAGGCCGAGCCGGCCGCTCTGGTCGGGGACGACGTCGACACCGATCTCGAGGCGGTCTTCGACGTTGGGGCGGCCGAGGTCCTGCCCACTGAAGGGCCTCCCAAGGACGAGGAAGACCTCGTCGTCGAGCTCCTGACCGAGTAGGCGACCGGCGCCTTCGAGCTTCAACGGGCTCCGCTACGGTGGGCCTGTGGCGGAACGACGGCCTCTCCGGGGCGGGATCGTGGCGTGCCTGTGTTCGCTACTCGGCTGTGCGGGAAACCCGCCGATCGACGTGACTTTGCCGCAGCTCGCGGTCTTCGCCGACGCACCCGCCGTACGGGTGGGCCCGGTGCAGGACGCCCGCGTCTTCGCGGCGAGGGTCGGGGACGGTCGACCGATGACGCTGGCACCCGGGGTGGCCGACGATCGCGCCACGACCGCGCGCGTCGTGGGGCGGCGGCGCAGCGTCCAGGGCATCTCCCAGGACAACGTGTTCCTGCCGGAAGGGCGCGAGGTCGCAGACCTGGTCGCCGAGGCGACCCACCTGGGACTCCAGCGCGCGGGCTATCGCGTGCTCTCACCGGGCGACCCCGGCTTCGCCGAAGCGCCCGCGCTCGCCCTCGTGGTGCGTCGCTTCTGGACACGGATGGTGTGGCGGGCGCTTCTCACCTACGAGTTCCGCGCCGAGGTCCACGTCGTCGGCCCGGTCGCGCCCTTCACGGCCGGCGCCTGGGTCTGCGCCACCGTGGACGTGGGGCGTGCGGGCCCGTCGCCCGGCGTCTGGTCCCACACGCTGCAAGCCGGCCTCGAGGACTACGCCAACAACGTCTTCGAACGCCTCGCCTGGCGAACGCTGCCGCCCCACTGTGGACGCATCTCGGGCCCCGGCCAGCCCGGGCCGTCCGACGCCCCGCTCCTCCGCGAAGGGCGCCCGACCGGCGCACCGCGTCTGCTACGCTCCGCCCGGTAGGCGCGAGTAGCTCAGTTGGTAGAGCACGAGCTTCCCAAGCTCGGGGTCGCGGGTTCGACCCCCGTCTCGCGCTCCAACCTTTTCCTTCGATGAGAAGGGTACTTAGCGGGGTTGGCTCTTTCGGGGGTCGGCCCCGTTTCGCGTGTCTGGCTGCCAATGTGCTCCGGAGAAGCCGGGGGGCTTCAGTTATGTTGGACGGATGCGGCGCCTTCGCGTTCTCCACTCGGCACTTGTGTGCGCACTCGCCTGCATCGGCGGTTGCAGTCTGGGCCCCCAGGCCGATCGTCTCCGCGCAGTGGTCATCGGCATCGACGGCGCCGACTGGGAGGTCGTCGACGCGCTGGTCGCCGAGGGGCGCATGCCGAACCTCGCGGCCCTGCGCGAGCGTGGCAGCTCAGGGCCTATCGAGACGCTCGCCGACATCCCCCTCTCGCCCGTCATCTGGACGAGCGTCGCCACCGGCAAGACGCCCGCAAAGCACGGCATTACCTGGTTTCTGGTGGATCAGCCGAACGGCCAGCGCGTCCCCGTGCGCAGCCACACCCGGAAGGTGAAGGCGATCTGGAACATCCTGGCCGAGCAGGGCCTGCGCTCCACAGCGGTCGGCTGGTGGGCCACCTATCCGGCCGAGGACGTGGGCGAGAGTGTGATCGTCTCGGACGCGCTTGGCTTCCACGGCTTCGGGCGCACGGCGCGCGAGGGCGACGACGGGCGCAAGACCCATCCGCCGGAGCGCTTCGCCGAGTTCGACGCGCTCGTGCCCCCTGAGCAGCAGGTGTCGGCGGAGTTCGCCGGGCGCTTCCTCCATCTGACTCCCGAGGAGTACCGCAACGCCCGTTTCGACCCGGCCCGCCATCCGAAGCGCGACCCGGGCAACCCCGTCCACCTCTTCCAGCAGTACGCCGTCACCGCCGAGGGTTACACGGCCATCGCCGAGAAGCTGTTGGCCGAGCCCTACGACCTGCTCCTGCTCTACTACGAGCAGATCGACAGCTTCTCGCACCTCTTCATGAAGCACGCGGCGCCGAGGCTCGACTGGATCTCCGAGGAGGACCACGTGCGCTTCAGGGATGTGGTGGCCGAGTGGTACGCCTACCAGGACGAGCTGCTGGGGCGACTCCTCGCGACGATCGACCTCGACACCACGGCCGTTTTCGTGCTCTCGGACCACGGCTTCAAGAACGGCGAGCGACGCATCCGCAGCGAGCAGACGGTCGACATCAACACGGCCCACCTAGACCACGAGCCCGAGGGCATCTTCCTGGCCGCAGGGCCGGGCATCCGCCGCGGGGTGCGCGTCGAGGGCGCGTCCGTGATGGACCTGACGCCGACGCTGCTCCACTACCTGGGCCTTCCCGTCGCGAAGGACATGGACGGGAAGGTGCTGACCGGGATCTTCGAGCCGGCCTTCGCCGACGCGCACCCGCTGACCTACGTCGCGAGCTACGAGGGCAAGGCACCAGAGGCTCCCCCGACCGCAGTGGCAGAGGCCTACGGCGAGGACGAGCTGGCCGAGAACCTGGCCGGACTCCAGGCGCTCGGCTATGTGAAGCCGCCCGAAGGCGAGGCGTCGCCCGGCGAATCCTCGCCCGAGATCCACAACAACCTGGCGCGTATCCACATCCGCGCCGGAGACCTCGACAAGGCCGCGGCCGAGTTCGAGAAGGCCCTGGTGCTCAACGCCCACGACGCCGACGCCCTGCTCGGCCTCTCAGGCATCGCCGCCATGAAGGGCAACCGCGCGCGCGCGGAGCACCTGGTGAAGGTGGCGCTGGCGAGCAACCCCGACTTCCCGCCCGCCCTGGCCCAGCTCGCCGATTTGCGCCGCGACGCCGGAGACCTCTCCGAATGCATCCGCCTCTACCGCGAAGCCCTCGGCCTTCACGACTCGGCGCCCGCCCTCTACCTGGGGCTCGGCGACTGCCTCCAGCGCGCGGGCCAGTACGAGGACGCCGAAGCCACCTTCACACGGGCGCTCGAGTTCGATCCCGACTCCTTCACCGCGGTCTATAACCTGGGCGTCACGGCGTTCCAGCAGGGCCGCGAGGAGGCCGCCATCGCCCACTACGAGCGCGCACTCGAGATGAATGCCAACCACCCGCTGGCGGCCGCCACGTACAACAACCTGGGCACCGTGCACCTCGAC
>PVMS01045134.1_pt1 | contig 10672 bp, 7 predicted proteins | sample 1853461 | NCBI WGS metagenome assembly PVMS01 (sample SAMN08582032, study PRJNA380276) | Marine sediment metagenome, whole genome shotgun sequencing project. | isolation source: ocean sediment barecode stripped | collected 2017
AGATCGAGGTACGCCCGGCCAAGCGCCCGGTGAAGGTTCGCGACCTTACCGCGGCGGTAGGCGTCATTCGAAGAGTCGGAGTGGCGCTGAGCCTGTTGCAACGTCCGAACGCCCGAACCGTACTCGCCCAGCTCGTTGCATGTCACCGTGAGGTTGAGCGCCGCCTCGAGATAGCCAGAGTTGACCTCGAGCGCCTGCTCGAAGCACCAGCGCGCTTCGGGGAGCCGACCGTTCAGGTGATAGATGACCCCGAGTCGATTGAACACGTCGGGATAGCGGAGCCCCTGCTGCAGCAGCTCCTCGGAGTAGGGCTGGGCGAGAGGGTACCCGGCGCGGTCGTAGTGTTCGTTCGCCGCCTCCAGAATCTGTTGAGCCCAAGGAGCCATGGACCCGAAGGTAGCGATCGGCTGGATCGGTGGCCAGAAATCCGCGCTCGGCGCTTCAGCCCATCTTGCCAAGCAGGGCCCGTGCCTTCTTGGCCTCGCCGCTCTCCGGGAAACGCTGGACGATCTCGTTGAAGGTCCGGCGAGCCGCCTCGACCTCGGCGTTCTTCAAGTAGACCTCTCCGAGCAGCAGCAATGCCTTGGGCTCGACCCCGCTGCCGGGATAGGACGCGAGCAACCCCTTGAGCCGCGAAATCACGCCTTGATACGCCTCCCGCTTGAGGTAGAAGCGCGCCACGTAGAACTCGTGCGCGGCGAGCAGGCCCATGCATTCCTCCATGAGCTTGTTGGCGTCCGGGACGCGTTGGTCGTCCGGATAGTCGACCACGAAGCGGCGCAACTGGATGAGCGCATCGCGTGCGGCGCTCTGGTCCCGCTCGGACGCCGGAGGTGTCATGAACCAGCCGCCAGGGATTTGGTTGTAATAGCTCTCGGCGATTCGGAACCGCGCGTAGGGGATCTCTTTGTGTGAAGGACGAATGCGGACGAACTGCCGGTAGGTCTGGATCGCCTCGGGATACGCTTCGTTCTTGAACTGGCAATCGCCGATGCGAAGCTCGGCCAGCGCAGCGAACCTACTATAGGGGAACTCCCGGCGGATCTCGCGGAACATCGGCTCCGCCGACAGGCAATCGCCACGGCGAAAATCGAGCAGCGCCTTTTCGTAGCCGGTGCGCGCATCATCGTTCGGGTCGAGCATCTTCCTGCTACTACGCCCGACAGAAAGGGAGCTGCCGCCGCACGCCATGGCGAACGCGAGCAGGCCGATCCATACCAATCTATCGAGGCGAAACCCCATCGCCACGGGAGGTAGCCTCTGACCCTGGGGGAAACAAGGCGACGGACCGCTCGACGATTTGGGCCGCCTCACGCGCTTGCGATGTGGTTGTCGATGACTCGAGCAGGGTCGATTCCGAGCGTCGCGAGCGCGGCTTCCCAGCGGTTCTCGACCGGTGTTTCGAATACGAGGCTGTAGTTGAGGTCGACTGGAATCCAGGAGCCCTGCTTCATCTCGCTCTCGAGCTGGCCTTCGCCCCAGCCGGAGTAGCCGAGCATCATGGCGCAGGTGTCGGGCCCATCACCACGCGCGATGCGTTCGAGCAACTCGAGCGACGCGCTACATGCAATGCGCTGGCCCACTGCAATGGTGTGGCCGGTCGACGGCTGGGGGACCCCTTCGGCGTCGTAGAGGATCCAGCCGGTCTCGGGCGACACTGGCCCACCGAACATGACGGGCGCGCGCACCTTGCTTGCCGCGTCACCATAAACGCCCACTTCGTTGAAGACGTCTTCGATGTCGAGGTCCGTCACGCGATTGAGGACGAAGCCAAAAGAGCCCTCGTCGCCGTGATCGATCAGCAACACCAGCGTATGATTGAAGAACGGGCACCGCATGGACGGTGCTGCGACGAGAAACCCCGGTGCAAGTGATGCCACCACGAACCGAGCCTGCCACCAAATCCAAGATCTCGCGAGCCCAAAGTCAGGGGCCGCGAAAATGAGCAAGGTGCGCGTGGTCTTGCGGGCCGGGGCCTTCGTTGGATTCTCTGCGGGGATCCTCACAGCCTATGAAGCAAGGCGAGCGCTGACCCCCGCAGCAGGTCGGGAACAACTCGGGAGCCGATACCTCGCTCGACTGACCGACGGCCTATTGCGCATCTTCGGCGCAGAGCTTCTGGTGCAGGGGCAGCACACACACGAAGGCGGAGCGCTGATCGTAGCGAACCACCAAAGCGCGCTCGACATCGGAGTGATGCTCTCTCTGTTTCAGGGTGTGCTGCTCAGCCGGCACGATATCGCCGATTGGCCGCTGCTCGGTCGCTTGGCGAAGCATGGCGATACGATCTTCGTCGACCGCGAAGACCGGCGGAGCGGAGCTGCCGCGCTTCGGGAGATTCGTAGGCGCGCGAAGGAAGGGCGTGCGGTCGTGGCCTTCCCTGAAGGAGGAACCTCTCCAGGCGACTCAGTTCTCGAGTTTCACCCGGGCACCTTTGCCGCGGTGCGATCACTCGACGTTCCAATCATTCCTGTCGGTCTCGCCTACTCGCCCGCGATTCCTTTCGAAAAAGAATCGTTCGCGAAACACATCGCCAAGATCGCCGCGCGCCCACGGACTCGGATCGCAGTCCACCTAGGCGAACCACTGCCTCCGACCCCTGATGCGCGCTCGGCCGCAGAGGCCGCGCGAGCCCGAGTCGAAGGGCTCGTGGCGGACGGACGGCGCGTGCTCGAGCGTGTTCCTGGCTGAATTCAGTGGCGCCAGGGGGCGGCTCTGCCAGCTTTTGGGCGGGCGGCGCCCTCTTCGCTAGGATCAGACGGTCATGGTTCGTCTCATCCGCCAGTCGAAGGAACCGGCGCCCAATCGCGATAAAGATGCATGGGAGTTGGTTCCGAGCGCCCTATGGGACCTGGATTTTCGCGGTCCGCTCGAGTGGATCGAAGCGCAGGGATGCCACGATGCGGACGAGTTCAAAGCTTTGGTTCGAAAGGATCCCGGTGCGCTCACCGAGTGTCTCCATCGAACGCGGATTCATCGGGTCAGTGCAGGCGCGGTTTCATTGGTTGGCGCCGCAAGCGCAGAAGAGTGCATTCGCCGCTCGCTCGAGCTGCTGACCGCAGAGTCCAAGGCCGATTTCCTGCGCGTGCTGATGGCAGCCTTCCGCAAGGAGCGGGACGTCCATCTCGAAACCGCGATCATGACCTGCTCGCGGGAGCCAAGGGACGTTCGCGTACACTGGCGGTTCGTCGAGGACGGCGAGGGGCGGTTCGAACGTGCCATTGCCGCTGTCGTCGACATGACCGCGGAGCGCGAGCTTCAGCAGCGACTGTTGCTGGCAGAACGCATGTCGGCGATCGGCACGCTCACCGCAAGCATCATTCACGAGATCAAGAATCCGCTCACGTTCGTTTGGAGCCACCTTCGCTCGCTTCGGGATTCTGGAGAGCCGTCATCCGGCGAAGCGGCACAGCTGGTCCGCGAGGCCTACGAGGGCGCCGAACGAATTCGCATAATTGCCAATGAAATCACATTCTTATCGCACGGCGGAGACGGCACCGAGGTCGAAACCGTCAATCTGAAGCAGGTCCTCGATTCCGTCATCCGGATGGCGCAGCCCGAGACGCAACATCGGGCGACGGTGGTGCGGGAGTACGAGGACGGTAGCCTATACATCCGCGGCTCGCAGACTCGCGTCAGTCAGGTGTTTCTGAATCTGATCGTCAACGCAGCGCAGGCGATCGACCCGGGCAACCGAATGCAAAATACGATTACCGTCCGAGCACGGAGCACCGACAAGGACCGCGTGTGCATCGAAGTGCAGGACACCGGGCCGGGAATTTCCTCGCAACTTCTACGACGCATCTTCGACCCCTTCGTGACGACGAAGCCTGCGGGACGCGGAACCGGCCTCGGTCTTTCGATCTGTCGGCGAATCGTGCACTCACTCGAGGGCACGATCGAGATGCAGAGTCACCCCGGACAAGGCACCGTGGCTCGTGTCGTGCTGCCGAGAGCCGCGAGAGCGCAACGGCCGTTGACCGTCCCGCCTCCGTCGATGAGCGCGATCCGCCGGGCGGCTCGAGGGAAGCTGTCGGTTCTGGTGGTCGATGACGAGCCTGTGATCGCGCGGCTCATTCAAAAGGCGCTCGTCGATCACGACGTCACGACCGCCCACGATGGAAGAGAGGCGGTCGCCTTGATGGCTGAGAACGCGTACGACGTGATTCTATGCGACCTGATCATGCCTGAGATGACAGGCATGGATGTCTACCGAGCTGCCCTCCAACGGGAGACCCCGGTCAACGAGCGAATCGTCTTCATGACCGGCGGCGCCTTTACCCAACGCGCCCGCGACTTCCTCCAAAGCGTCCCAAATCTCCGAATTGAAAAGCCTTTTGACCTCACGCACCTCGAACGCACCATCTACGAAGCCGCCGACATCGTCGATCCTAGGCGATAGTGTGGGGGCGGTGGGGCGGGACAAACTGGCGGGCCGCGGGCCCGACCGGCCTTAGCCGCGTCGCCCGAGGCGGCGGTGTAGGCGATACGGGCTAAGACGGGAGGACATGGGTAGGCACCGCATGATGGTCATCGGGCTCGACTGCGCTCCGCCCCGGTTGGTGTTCGAGCGATATCGCGACGCGATGCCGAACGTGCGCGCCCTGATGGAGCGCGGCACCTGGGGACCTCTTCGAAGCTCGGAGCCACCGATCACGGTTCCGGCATGGACGTGCATGGTGTCGGGCCGCGACGCTGGCGAGCTGGGGCTGTACGGGTTTCGAAGCCGCATCCCTGGCGAGACTCGACTGCGGATGGTGGACAGTCGCGATGTTCGCGTGAAGCGCGTTTGGGATTGGTTGGGCGAGCATGGGCAGCGGGTAGCCGCGCTTTTCGTTCCGCTCACATCGCCGCCGACGCCGGTGCGCGGCCAAATGGTGTCCGGTTTCATGTGGTCCGGCAGCGATGCCCCGTGGTGTTTCCCACGGGGGCTCGAAGCCGAGATCGCAGACCGCTTCGGACCCTATCGTGCTGATGTCGAGAACTTTCGCGCCGACGATCTGGAGCGAATCTATCGAGACATCGTGACGATGACCAAACAGCACGTCGACATCGCGGCGCATGTTTGGAGCGAGAAGCAGCCGGACTTCATGATGATGGTGGAGATCGGGGTGGCCCGATTTCATCACGCGTTCTGGCGTCACATCGATCGGGAGCACCCGCGCCACGAGCCCGGCAACCGGTGGGCACACCTGGGCCGCGAGTACTATCCACTGCTCGATACCCACATTGGGCGGCTCTGCAGCCTCGCCGACCAAGACACCACGGTGCTGGTGGTGAGCGACCACGGCGCCCGCGCGATGCATGGTGGCTTCTGTATCAACGAATGGTTGATCCGGCAGGGATACTTGGTGCTTCGAGAGCCGCCCACGGCGCCTTCGCCGCTCGATCATCGGCTCGTCGATTGGAAACGCACAACGGCGTGGGCCGAGGGCGGCTACTACGCCAGGGTGTTCTTGAACGTAGCCGGCCGAGAGCCGGACGGAGCGATCGCTCCGACGGAGCTCCGCGCAGTTCGCGACAAGCTTCGCGCGGAGCTCGAGTGCGTGCGGGACGACGAGAACAACCCCGTCCCAGTAACCCTCCGAATCCCTGAAGAGCACTACCGCCAAGTCCGAGGCTTCCCTCCGGATCTGATGGTCTACTTCGAGGATCTGAAGCTGCGCGCCATCGGGTCGATCGGGGGTGATCGGATCGTAGCCACAGAGAACGACACCGGACCCGACAGCTGCAACCACGATTGGGACGGGATCTTCGTGATGAGCGGCGGCGGGACGCTGGCGCGGGGATATATCGAGGGAGCGGAGATCTACGATGTGACGCCAACCATCTTGGGTGCATTCGGGGTGCCCCGCCCGCCTGGAATCTTGGGGAGAGACTGGTCCCGGTGACCGCGAACCTGCCCGTGTCAGTGCCAGTGCCAGTGCCCGCGACGGTGCGACGCGCTACCCTCCCGGAATGACGGCTCGGGCGCTCGTGGTGGGGTTGGATGGGTTTGATCTGAAGCTCGTCCACCAGTTCGGGGCGGGGCACCTTCCTAAGCTCCACGCTCTCATGTCGCGTGGCGTGTTTGCTGCGCTCGAGTCGGTGCAGCCGCCAGCCACCCTGCCCAACTGGACTACCTTCCTGACTGGCGTCGATCCTGCGCGGCACGGGGTTTTCGACTTCACCACGCGCAAGGGATACCAGGTTCAGTTCACGGCCGGGACCGCGCGCGAAGTGCCGACCGTCTTCAAGCAAATGGATCAGCTCGGGCTTCGGTGCGCGTGCCTGAGCTTTCCGGCGACTTGGCCTCCCGAAGAGCTCGAGCATGGCATCTTCGTGAGTGGCTGGGACGCGCCGGTGGCATTCGAGGCGGATCGATCCTTCATGTGGCCGCCGTCGCTCTACGACGAGACTGTGCAGAAGTTCGGCACTCCGACTTTCGATGATGTGGACGAGTTCCACGCGGACGCGCCTGGCTGGGTTGACCGGTTGCCTGTTGCCCTCGAGCGTCGTGTCGCGCGCAAGACCGAGTGGGTTCGATGGTTGTTGGAGCGCCAGGATTGGGATGTCTTCGCGGTGTATTTTGGCGAAAGCGACACCGCGTCGCACTACCTGTGGGCACACCACGACCCGAAATCACCGCGTCGTCCCGACGCTGTTTCGGCTGACCAGCGAGAGGGCCTTCTCCGAGTCTACGAGGCCCTCGACCAGGCGGTCGGCTCGCTCTTGGAGGCGGCCGGTGGCGACCAGACCGAGGTCACCGTGCTCAGTGATCACGGGTCGGGCGGCTCATCGGACAAAGTGCTGTACCTCAACCGCCTCTTGGCCGAGCACGGCCTGCTTCGCTTCGCGGAACGTCGGGGCCCTGGTGGCGCCGTGCTCAAGGAGCTCGCGCTTCGGCGCTTTCCGCCGCGTCTCCGCGAACGCTTGTTTCGCTTGGGCAACGCCTGGCTCCCGAGTCGCCTCGAATCGAACGTGCGCTTTGGCGCAATCGACATGCGCAACACGGTCGCGTTCAGCGACGAGCTGAACTACTTCCCCGGCATCTATCTCAACATGGCCGGCCGAGAACCACGCGGCATCGTTCGCTCGGACGAGAAACACGAAACGATCCTCCGAGTGCGCGCCGCATTGCTGAGCGGACGAGATCCATGGAGCGGCAAGCCGGTGGTTGCCAACGTGGTCCCCCGCGAAGAGCTCTTCGAGGGTCCCCACCTGGAGCGCGCGCCAGACCTGCTCCTCGATCTCCACCTCGACGAAGGCTATTCTTACAACCTGATGCCAAGCTCGCCCCCGCCGCAGCAAAGCCGCGTTTGGGCGAACGCAGCCGGCAGCCCTTTTCGCAGGCTCTCCGGCCACGAAAAGCTCGGCAAGAAAGGTAGAAGCCTCCCCGGCAGCCATCGCTCGCATGGATTCATGACCCTTGCCGGACCAAGCGTGCAACCTGCCGGAGAGATCGATGCGCACATTGCAGATCTGACCGCGACGCTCCTCTCACGGCTGGGCCTCTCGGTGCCGTCTTCATTCAAAGGTCGCGTTCTTTGGGAAGCGCTCGGCGACGCTCGAGGCAAGGAGGCGCAGCCGCTCCCCGACGCCCGCTCGATCGAGTCACGCGCGACGCGAAACGAGGGTCTCGTCGAATCACGGCTCCGCGCGCTGGGGTACATCGAGTGATTCTTCACGTCGCCTGCCTCCCCTTCCCTAGCTATCAAGGGACCCAAGCCGCGTTGGCCAGCATGCTGGAAGCCTCGGTTACCACTGGGCGGAAAACCCACTTGTTGGCGTACGCGCAAGCGGCATACGAGCTCGACGCTCCTTACGAAGTCCATCGTGTCCCGGACTTCCCCAGAGTGCGTTCTCTTCGCTCAGGGCCTTCGTGGCGAAAGATCGGGCTCGACGCCCGGTGCGTGATCGAAATCCGCCGCCTGGCGAGCCACCTCCGACCGAAGGCCATCGTGGCGCACCACATCGAAGCCGCGCTCGCCGCACTCGCAGCGCAAGCCGCCCCTGTCTACTACGTCGCCCACACCTCCCTTGCCCGCGAGCTCCCGGTGTACCTTCCCTCGCTGCCAGCGCACCTCGTCAGCGGCGTTGCGAACCAAGTGGAGAGGGTTGTGTGCACGCGCGCGGCCGGCGTTGCAGCCGTCGCGCCCTCGCTGGCTCGACTCCTCGGGCAAAGCACGCGCTACCTGCCGGTCCCGTGGTCCTTGCCAGCCGCCCCCCCTCCGACGCGGGATGAGGCCCGGACCAAGCTCGGCCTCGTCACCAACGCCCGCGTTTGCCTCTACGCGGGCAACCTCGATCGCTATCAGGGCTGGGAACACCTCATCGAGGCCCTCGCCCTCTTGCGACACAGCGACCCGATGGCGCGTTTGCTCGTCGCCACCGAATCGGACCCCGATCCGGCCCGCCGACTCGCCCAGCACGTAGGCGTGGCAGATGCCATCGATGTCCGCCGCATCGACGGCGAGCAGGCACGGCAGCTCGTACACACCGCGAGCGACCTGGCCTGGATTCCAAGGCGAACCGAAGGCGGACTCCCGATCAAGATGCTCGACGCATTCGCGCGGGAGCTCCCCGTGGTTGCCATGGAACGGGCTACCGCCGCACTTCCACTGGGGAACGCCTGCATCACCGTGCCCGATGACGATCCGCGTGCACTGGCCGAAGGGGCAACGCGGCTGTTGAATGACGGCCACGCGGCGGCCACGGTCCGCAAGGATGCCCGCGGATACCTCGCGAAGCACCACTCCGCCGAGGCGTATTCCGCCGCGATGCGCGCGCTCTTGGGCCGCCACGCGGTGTCAACATATGCGTCAACACGCCTATTATTGGATCCAAACTGAGCGCACCAAGTACCATTTTCTTCCCAGCTCGCGTTGGAAAAACAACATGGTCGCCCACTTGGACGAATCGCTCTCATACGCCAAAAAACGCGCTAGTTCCGGTGTTTCGCATCTCCTCCTCAGCGGGGAGCTCAATGTGGAAACCCCGGCTTTGGCCGAGCTCACCGCTGCCGCAGCGGCGCTCGCGATCGGCGCAAAACGCAAAGCGCTATTGCCGCTAGCCACGGCCGCGATCGAGTACGCGTTGGTTCGCCGCGGCGACTCGGTCTTGATCAGCTGTTATGGCACCGCCAGCGCGCCGGTCGTCTACCAGCTCGACCGCGCAGTTCCACTCCGGCGATTGCTGGACACTTGTGCACAATCGATGCTCGAGATGGCAGGGCAAGAGCTCGACCCAACTGCCCGGCAGATCGCCATCCGCGTCGCCGAGCGGGCGCTGGCCACCAAGATCAAGCCCGACCCCGAGGGACACATCGCACCGATCAACCAGCGTGGTGGAGAGCTGGACACGCCGGGCGAGCACGTGCCGCTCGCCTTTGGATACGAGGCCGCAGTCTATCCTTCTTCCTCGTCTGCGCAGGGCCGATCCGCGCGAGCGGATGTGCATGCGTTGCTTTTCGAGGGTCACCTGTGGGCCTTCGTGCGAGGACGCCGGCTTTCCCTCGTGCGGGGACCGATCATGCTAGCCGCCCATCGGATGGTGGTCGCGGTGCGAACCATCGTCGATTCGTGGGACAGCACCCGCCCAACACATGTGCGTCTTCGGGCAGGTGGCTTTCAGATCGCGATGCGCAAATCGTCCCACCAACTCGTCACTGTAGAGCTCTCCTCCGACGGGCGGGGCGACCTGACCGCCACTTCGCTGACCATTGCCGAAGCTGCGCTGCCGATCCTCAAGCTCGCAAGCGATCTACTCCGAAGCCTGGTCGCTTCGGACCGCGGCCAGAGCCGAAACCTCCGCGTCCGAGGGCTTCGTCAAGAAGTTCGAGCGCTCCGCCGCGAGATCCGTGCCCGCCGTAGCGCCGATAGCTTCGTCAATCTCGACCCCGACCGCCTCCGCATTCACGACAGCGGCGAGTCCGAAGAGGCCGAGGCACCGAGCAGGCTGCCTTCCCTACAATTTGACGAGCGTTGGCGCATCTGCCTCGAAGGTCTCGACGCGAACTCGGTGTTTATGTGCGGGGACCGTCTGGTGATCGCGACCCAAACCCATGTGGTCGCCGTGTCCCGCGACGACGGCAAGGTGCTGTGGGCGCGCCCAGGTCAGGCATCGACGACATTGATGGCCGGGTCGGTCCTGATCCGCCTGTCGGCCGACGGCGAAGTCGAGCTCTGCAACGTCGAGGATGGTGAACCCTATTGCACCACCCAGATCACGCCTCGAATCGGAGGCCCGCCCATCGGATTGATGGCAGGGGGCGGAAACGTGCCGCCCGTCGCGGTGGTCACCGAAGGCAGCCACAGGCTCGTCGCGATCGACGTCCGCACCGGAGAGCCCCGCTGGCGGTTTGCCTCGCGAAGTGGCGGCGAGTTCCGCATGACGAAGGTCGGCCGCGTGCTCCTGGTGACCTGCGGGGAAGAGGCGATCCATGCCCTCGACGTCGCGACAGGCGAGGACGTCTGGCGCTTTGCCGAGCGCGGGTGCTTTCAGTTCAAGCCCCTCGTCAGCAACGAAACTGTCATTGCGGCAGCTGTGCGAGGCCGGCGCGAAGGCGCTCTGTTCGCGATCGACCTCTACAGCGGCCAACCACGGTGGCAACGTGAGCTTCCGGGCCCGCCCACCTCGGACCCTTGTGCAGCGGCCAACGTGGCGCTCGTTTCGACGGCCGGCGAGGAGGCCA
>PVMS01076808.1_pt1 | contig 10672 bp, 10 predicted proteins | sample 1853461 | NCBI WGS metagenome assembly PVMS01 (sample SAMN08582032, study PRJNA380276) | Marine sediment metagenome, whole genome shotgun sequencing project. | isolation source: ocean sediment barecode stripped | collected 2017
CTCTCCCTCCTTCAGGTTCTCTGCCTCCGGTTTTTTTAAATCTTAGCAATAGAAGAAATTGAACTCAGTAAGGGCTATGACAATGAGATTAAGTAAAGGAAATATGGATGTCGTCGTGCTTGATGATCTGCAACTCGTTCGGATTAACATTGGCGGTGAGCTGGCCGATGCTGATCTGGAAGGGTGCTACAGCACTCGCACTTCTTCAGAGGTACGGGGTTATAACAGTCTTTACGATTTCCGAAATTGCCTTTTGCAGACGAACATTTTTGATCTGTATAACTATCCGCGAATATCTCCGCAACTGCAGGCGGGTGGGTGCAAGACTGTAAAGGTGGCCATGCTTACAAATCAAGATGCAAACTACGAAAAATTGAAGTTCTATGAAATGAGTTCAAGCAATGCTGGTTTCAACAGCAAAGTTTTCACCAGTGAGCAGGAAGCTATTGCATGGCTGACAAATCATAACTTTAGTCAAAGTGAGACTGACTTTGATTCTATTCAGAAGAAGAACGTTGCCGTCTGAGTTGGTAAAACGTTTGAAATTCTTTGTTGGAGGTTAAAGATGAAAATTCTCGTATGCATTAAACAGGTTCCGGACATGGAATCGAAGTTCAAGCTGAATGGCGAAGGCAACTGGTATGACAGTGCCGACCTCGCTTGGCGAATGAATGAGTAGGACGAATATGCCGTCGAGCAGGCTGTGCAGCTCAAGGAGCAGGTCGGTGATTCTGACCTGACTGTTCTCTCCATCGGTCCGGACCGGGTCAAGGGATGATGAAAAAGGCCCTGGCAATGGGCTGTGATCGTGGCTGACCTCAAAGAGTTCATGCCGGCGATAACCGAGAAACTAAAAATGGCGGGCTAATCAGTTTTGTCTGAACATCGTAGAAGAGCAACACAATTGTCATAGATGACAATAAGTCTTTATTGATAAACGCAAACCTAATTTTACAAACACATGATGAGGAGGAAAATATGCAATTCGAATTAACTGAAGAACAGAGCTTGATCCGTGAAATGGTGCGTAGCTTTGCAGAAACAGAAGTCGCTCCCAGCGTCAAGGAGCGTGACGAAGAAGAGCGCTTTGATCGCGAATTGATGTTCGACAAGTTGGCCGAACTGGGCCTGACCGGTATTGTCTTCCCAGAAAAGTACGGCGGTGCCGAAGCCGACTACATCAGCTACGCCATCGCTGTCGAAGAGCTGTCCAGAGTCTGTGCCTCGACCGGGGTGACCCTTTCGGCACACCTCTCCCTTTGCGCCAACCCCATATATCTGTTCGGCAACGAGGAGCAGAAGCAGAAATATCTGGTACCTCTGGCCGAGGGAAGCAAATTTGGGGCGTTTGGTCTCACTGAGCCTTCGGCGGGCTCTGATGCCGGCGGCACCAAGACCACTGCAGTGCTCGACGGAGATGAGTGGGTTATCAACGGCTCCAAGATCTTCATCTCCAATGGCAGCGAAGCGGAAATCTACATCGTCTTTGCCCGCACCGACAAGGATGCTCAGAAGCACCATGGTCTCAGCGCCTTCATTGTCGAGAAGGGCACACCCGGTTTCTCATTCGGTAAGAAGGAAGAGAAGATGGGAATTCGTTCTTCACCTACCTACGAGCTGGTTTTCGAGAATTGCCGTGTCCCCAAAGAGAACCTGCTCGGTGACCAGGACAAGGGATTCAAAATTGCCATGAAGACTCTCGATGGTGGTCGCATAGGAGTCGCCGCACAAGCACTAGGTATTGCCCAGGGGGCCTACGAGGCGTCCCTGGAATACGCCATGGAGCGCAAGCAGTTCGATACTCCGATCGGCGTCTTCCAAGGTGTGCAGTTCCAACTGGCTGACATGGCCACCCAGATTGATGCAGCCCGGTTGCTCGTTTACCAGGCGGCTTACCGTGCCAGTAATGGACTGTCCTACTCCAAAGAAGCGGCCATGGCCAAGCTGTTCGCTAGCGAAACGGCGATGAAAGTGACGACCCAGGCAGTGCAGGTTCATGGTGGTTACGGCTATACCCGCGAGTATCCGGTGGAGCGGATGATGCGTGATGCAAAAATTACCGAAATCTATGAAGGCACCAGTGAAGTGCAGCGGGTTGTCATTGGCTCTATCATCACAAGGGGCTGATCAGCTCGGTTCAATAATCGGCGAAGCCATGCTTTGCTCATAAGCATGGCTTCGTTGAATTGTTGCCGCACTGGCACTAATGGCCCTTGGTGATGCTGCATGTCTGGACGATTTCAAGAGTTAGGAATACAGGAGCGCAGAAAGAGGATTGAACTATGGCGAGACATTCTGAAGATCCGGTACGGCACATCGTCACCTTTCGGGTGAACAGTGAAGAGAAGCAAATCCTGGAGCCGTTGGTTAAAAAATCAGGACGAAGCATTTCCGGTTTCATGCGCCGGAATTTGCATCTGATCAACGAGAAGGAATATTCGGCAGGGTAATGTCTGCCATTACCTTGAGGAGAAGTCGTCTTACGAGACGGCAATAAATATAAGGAAAAATCTCATGCTCGTGATTTCCTGTATCAAACAGGTGCCGGATACAACACAGGTGAAGATTGACCCGGTCACGAATACTCTGATTCGTGATGGCATCCCGTTCATCATGAATCCTTACGATACACACGCCCTTGAGGAGAGCCTTCGCCTACGTGACGATTACGGCGTGCGCAGTGTTGCTCTGTCGATGGGACCGCCCAACGCCGAAGCCACCTTGCGCAAAGCCTGTGCGGTCGGTGTCGACGAGGCCATCTTGATTTCTGACCGCTGTTTTGGCGGAGCCGATACCCTGGCCACCAGTTGTGCGCTCTCTGCTGCTATTGAACGCCTGTCTAAAGAAGAGGACCTGGCGATCGTGTTCTGCGGCAAACAGACGATCGACGGCGATACTGCCCAGGTCGGCCCGGGGATTGCGTCACGTCTTTACCTGCACCAGTTGACGTTGGTCGACCGCATCGAGCATCTCGACCTCGATCAGAGAGTAATCCGGGTGCGTCGTAAGCTTGAAGGGCGCTATGAAGTTGTTGAAGCGCCACTGCCGGTGATGATCACTGTGGTGCGTGAGATCAATCAGCCGCGTTATCCGACCGTGCCGATGCGTCTGGCGGCCGAAGAGGTTGAGGTCAAGACCTGGGACAATAGTGTGTTGCAACTCGACGTTGAGACGGTTGGTTTAAAGGGTTCGCCTACCTGGGTCAGCAAGATTTTCTCTCCAGAACGTGATCAGGGTGAAATCATCGGGGATGGTGTTAACGATCCTGAAGGTACGGCCCAGCTATTGATTGAAAAGCTGCTGTCCAAGGATCTGCTGGCGGTTTAAAGACTGATATTAAGGATGATAGATATGAGCGAGACAAAGATCAAGAAGCCCCGCGGCAGAGCCCGCTACCTGGAAGGTAAATGCGTTGCCTGCGGTGAACGTTGCGCGAGTGCCTGTCCGGTTGATTGCATCGCCATTAACGATGCCGGTGAACCGGTCATCAATGAAGATAAGTGCATCGGCTGCGACAAGTGCATCAAGGTCTGCGCGGTCAACGCCCTGGAGATGTTTTATACCTCCGCACAACTGGAGCAGCTCAAACTCTGGGAAGTCCAGAAAAGTGCTGTTGGTGAAGAACTCGAACCGGAAGAGAAGGCACTACGGGCAAAGCTCGCCGAGTACAAAGGCGTCTGGGTGTTTATCGAACAGTATGCCGGCGAAGTCGCCAAAGTCTCATGGGAACTGCTTGGTACCGGTCGCGAGTTGGCCGATACCCGTGGGGTCGAATTGACGGCAGTGATTATAGGCCACGACATTGATCCTCTCCGTACCGAAGCCTATGGCTATGGCGCCGATGTGGCCATCATGATGGACGATGCCGTCTATGCCAATTATCGGACTGAGCCGTTTACTGATGCACTCTGTCACTTGATCGACAAGTACAAACCGGAAATCATCCTGATGGGTGCCACTGGTCAGGGCCGTGATCTGGCCGGTTCGGTCGCCACGGTTGTGGAGACAGGCCTGACCGCCGACTGCACCGGGTTGGCTATTGATGCCCAGGGCAATCTGGCCCAGACTCGTCCGGCGTTTGGCGGCAATATTATGGCAACCATCATGTGTGACAAGTTCCGGCCGCAGATGGCCACGGTACGTCCCCATGTGATGAAAGCGTCTGAGTATGTAGCCGGTTGCAAAGGGCGGGTTATTCGTGAAGATTTTGCGCCCAAAGAAGAGAGCGTCCTGGTAAAAGTTCTAGAAGTAATCATGGATAAGGACGGCAAAGATCAGGTCGATGTGGCCGCGGCCGAGATTATCGTTTCGGGTGGTCGCGGCATGATGGGTAAGGAAAACTTCTCTATTTTACAGGAATTCGCTGATGAACTTGGTGCCGTGGTGGGTTCATCACGTAGTGCCGTTGACGCAGGCTGGATGCCGCAGAGCCGCCAGGTGGGACAGACGGGCAAGACTGTGCGACCAAAAATCTATATTGCCTGTGGTATTTCCGGGGCGATTCAGCACCTGGTAGGCATGCAGGATTCGGATGTCATTATTGCCATCAACCGTGATCCTGAGGCCCCGATCCTGGAAGTTGCGACTTACGGTATTATCGGCGACCTGTTCCAAATTGTTCCCGCACTGACTGAAAAAATACGTGAACTCAAACGTGACCAGGCTGCTTGAGTGACCAACAATGGCTGAGTCAATTACAGTAACAAATCAATAGATCCTGAGGATAAGTCTTATGTCTTTACATGCCATGATCTTTACGCCGCTTTTGGTGGTTTCTCTGCTCTTTTTTACCTGGAGTCTCTATCGACGATTAAGTTTGGTTTCTTTAGGCCAGCCCACGCACACATTTATCGGTTTTGGTGCCGGGTTGCGTGAGATGATGATTAATGCGTTCGGCCAGAAACGTGTCGTGCGCAAGTTGTTTGGTTTCAACCATCTGGTGATCTTTTGGTCGTTCATGGTTTTGTTGCTTGCCAACGGAGAGTTTGTCCTTAGTGGGGTCTTTCCTGCACTGCGACTCAGCCTTCTTCCTGATGCACTCTACCTGCCGATTCGCTTTGCCTCGGATATTATGTCGGTTCTCGCTTTGGCAGCGATTGCGATTGCCTTGGTACGCAGGACGTTGTTTCCCCCTTACGAAGGGGCTCGTAACCTCGAATCTTACGTGATCCTGATCCTGATTGCTGCGCATATGTTTGCCTACATTGGCCTTTCTGCCACTGAAATAGTAATGGGCCATGAGCGGGCGGTTGCGTATATGCCTTTCTCCAACCTGTTTGCTGCCACCTTGGTCGGTAAGAGTCTTGTCTTTGCACATAACTTCTATTGGTGGTTGCATGCTTTTGCGTTGCTGTCGTTCATCGTTGTGCTGATCCCGTTTACCAAGCATCTGCATGTATTTACAGCTATTGCCAACTGTTTCCTGCGGAATGAAGGCAAACCGAATACTCAGCAACCGGAAAACTTTACTGCTGGGTTGTCATTTGGTGCAGGCCAGGTCGATCGTTTGACTACCAAGGATCTGCTCGATTCCTATGCTTGTACCGCCTGCGGGCGCTGTCAGAATGTCTGCCCGGCTAATCTCACTGGAAAGCCATTGAATCCACGGCAGATGGTCAAGGACGTTCAGTTGAACCTGTTGGCCAACGGGCCACGGATCAAAAAGGGGAAGGACGTTAACCTGTCGCTGATCGGCAAAAGTTGCAAAGGTAGTGTTGACGAAGAGGCGATCTGGGCCTGTACCTCTTGTGGTGCTTGCATGGAAGCCTGTCCTGTCTTTATCGAACATTTGCCTAAACTGGTAGCTATGCGCCGACATCTGATACAGATGGAAGCAAGGTTTCCCGAAGAACTCCTGCATTTCTTCGAAAACGTAGAACAGCGCTCTAATCCTTGGGGAATGGCACCGACTGACCGGGCCAAATGGTCGTCGCAACTTGAGGTGAAGCCATTTGAGAAGGGGCAGACCGAGTACCTGTTTTATGCTGGCTGTGCCGGTTCCTTCGATGCGCGAATCAAGCAGGTGACGGTTAATCTTGCCCTGATTCTCGATAAGGCCGGGATTTCCTGGGGGACTCTCGGTAAAGATGAGAAATGCTGTGGCGATAGCCTGCGGCGTCTTGGCAACGAATTCGTCTTCGACCGTATGGCGAAAGAGAACGTGCAGATGTTCAAGGATCGTGGGGTCAAAAAGGTGATCACTGCATGCCCACATTGCCTCTCAACCCTCAAGAACGATTATCGCCAGTATGGTATTGAACTCGAAGTTATCCATCACACTGAACTGATCTCCCGTTTGCTGGCCGAAGGTAAGATCAAGATGAACAAGCAAGTGGAAGAGCTGGGCAAGATCATTGTCCATGATTCCTGCTACCTCGGTCGACACAACGATATCTACGATGCACCCCGCGATGTCCTGTCTAACGTAAGTGGCGAGGTTCCCCTCGAATTTGACCGTAATCGTGAGAATTCGTTCTGCTGCGGCGCCGGTGGCGGCCGCATGTGGCTGGAAGAGCAGACCGGAGAGCGGATCAATCGCACTCGTGTTAAAGAGGCGATGGAAAAAGAGCCGGACACGATCTGCGTTTCATGTCCTTTCTGTATGACCATGTTTGAAGATGGTCTCAAAGATGAAGGAGCTCAGAATGTCAGAGTGTGTGACTTGACTGAGGTCGTCGCTGAAGGGCTCAGGTAATCCTTTTCCTGATTGTTCCCACCAGCTAATTAATGAATTCAAGGAGCGCAAGATGTCAAAAATTAAGAGTAGGGAAGTTATGTAGCGAGCAACCTTCCTTCGTTTCAATGCCAAGATGATCCTGAAATTCGATCTTTCGAATCTTGATGCGATCGAAGATGTAAGAAGAGTCATCGAATACTGCAGGTCTATTATCGAGAAGATGCCCCCAAAATCGATAGTCGGCCTGGTTGACTTGAATGGTTTAAAAGTCGCCGATGAGATGACCCAGGAGATGATTCGCCTGATGGAATCCTGTGGCCCTTATGTTCGTGCAACGGCCGTGCTTGCGGATGATGTGGAAAGTGTCCGTCTGGCTAAGGCTGTGAGCACCCATTTGGGGGGGGATCGATCTCCCCATCTATCAGGAAGAGGAGGCAGCCAAGGAGTGGTTGTTCTCTCAGTAACAACAGCGCCCTCATCCGGTCGCTGTTTATAGATGGAAATGAACATGAAAGGGCATTTGATGTCGCAAGAAAAGAAGGCAGTCATCCTGGGGACGGGCAAAGCTGGAGCCAAGGCGGGTAACAAGGGATACGATACTGCTGCCAGTGCCATCGAGATGGTTAATCTTTATCGAACAATCTGAATGCTGAGCTTATAACTATTATGGACACCAAGGAACGTATCCTCGATTCAGCGGCGACCTTATTCGCCAAGCAGGGGTTTCATGCTGCCACCCTTAGGAGCATAACCGATTCCGCCGGGGTGAATGTGGCGGCTGTCAATTACCATTTTGGATCGAAAGAAGCCCTGTTTGATGCGGTTTCAGAGCGCCGCCTGTCAACTTTAATCTTAGCTTGCCGTGAGAGACTAAAAGCCAGTCGGGAGGCTACGCATAAGGGGAGGTTAACGGCAGAAGAAACCTTGCGCGCATTTATTGAGCCGATTCTGCACCATCAGGGACCGGGTTCGGAATCCTCGGATTTTGTAGCTATGTTTGGTCAAGCCATGATCGACCCAGATGCTACTATAGATAGGCGACATATGGCGCCACTCTTTTCCCTGTTGTTCGAGAGTTTCCATGAAGTACAACCTGAAGTTTCAAGAAAAGTTCTCTCTAGGCGACTCCGTTTTGCCTGGGGTGCCATTGGCCACACCCTGTGTACCTTTAGGGAGAGGCCGCTCTTTTCCGAGATGGTTAGCCCTCCCTGTGATGCAGATACGCAGATACAAATGCTTATAACGTTTGTTGCTGCAGGCATGAATGCTCATGAAAGTTGTCAGGCCGGTCAATATTTTCGGTCATGTGAACCTCAGCAAGAGCCCTTCTCAAGAAAGGGCTGAAAGCCGCTCGCGCCATCAAGTAGCTCCCTACCGTAGTTGAACCCCACTCATGATGTCAAATGGCCTCTTGCCAAGACTTGTTTGCCCTTATTATACTTTTCTGTCGACAGGGTTTACTTAGCCGTTTATTCATTATGTGGCATAACGGATAATTTGTCATATCCTTCAATGCCTTGATTTTACAGGTTTTGAGGTGGTATTCTCTTGAACAATGTCAAGTTCCTGTCGTGCCACAATAAATTGAGGTTCCGATGTCGTGTCCCACGTCTTTTAAGTCTTTTAAGTAGCTTGCCCAAAAGGCTCTGCCAACGTAGTATTTAAAAAGCAGATCTTTTCTAAAAGCAGTAGTGAGAACAGCTGACACTTGTAATGATGAAACGTTGACAACAGGAACACGGCCAGACGGACCGAATTAGGATGTCTGCTCACTACCAGAGCCCCTGGTGGAAAAGGAAATGACCCGCTAATGCTTCGCGTGATCAAATCCAAATTGAGTCCGCCACCCACGGGCACGCACCTGATTTCGCGCCCCCGAGTGGAGAAGCTCCTGCGCGGCACGGATCAGGCCCAGCTCGCACTGGTCCATGCTCCGGCCGGCTTTGGTAAAACAACCCTCATGACCCAGTGGTGTGACCATCTTCAGCAACAGGGTATCGCCACTGGATGGTATACTCTCGACGAAGCTGATAACGATATCAAGCGTTTTCTCTCCTATGCGGCTACTGGCCTTGAGCACATCCCATCGATAGATCTGGACAAACTTCTGGGCGGAGACAGCATGCAGGACAACAGCTTTAGCGGATTGTTGCTCAATTTGCTCGACTGTATTGCGTCTGTGGAGACTCCGTTTGCCTTGTTTCTGGATGATTTTGAGACCATCGATAACCCTGAGATCCTGGATGCGGTTCGACAACTCCTCAAGGTCATCCCGGTTAACGGGCTCCTGGTGGTAGGCTCTCGGAATATACCGGATTTTGGCCTCGGCCGGCTGCGTGCGAAGGGGCTTCTGGTCGAGATCGGCGAAAAAGACCTCAGCTTCACTCAGGGAGAGACAGAACACTACTTGCTGAATGAGCGAGGTTTGGAACTGGAGGCAGGGGACGTCGTGCAGCTCCAGCGTTGCACTGAAGGGTGGGCTGCCGGCCTACAGCTTGCAGCCCTTGCTTGTGACGGTGCCGAGGATTTGAATGCCTACGTCGATTCCTTTTCCGGGACCTTCGCTGAGATATCTGACTATCTGGCCGAGGACGTTTTCTCACGTCAACCGGTGGAAGTTCGTGATTTTCTTTTAAATACAAGCATCCTGGAGCGCCTGACGGCCCCCCTCTGCGATGTGGTCACAGGACGAACAGACAGTTTCGAGATGCTGGACTATCTGGAAAAGGCGAACCTCTTTATTTCACCTTTGGACAACGAGCGTTGTTGGTACCGGTACCACAAGTTGTTCTCCGAGTTCCTGCGCAGCCGACTTGAGCGCGGTTTTAGAGCTAAACTGACCGAGCTTCATTGCGCAGCATCTCATTGGTTACTGGAGCATGATGAACCCCTGGACGCGGCCGAACATGCGTTGGCCGTCGGGGACACAGAGCGGGCAGCGACTATCCTGGCAACTTCTGGATATGAACTCTTCGTAAGAACCGGCCAGATGAGCACAGTCATTCACTGGGTGGAACGCCTGCCATGGGAGGTGGTTGCTAAAGAACCGAAGCTGTTGGTCGCGTACTGCTTGGCATTGACCACTCAGAATCGTCATGCAGATGTTGAGAATGGCATCAAGCGATTGCTCCGGGATGTTGAGCAATTACCCCCTGTTTACATGGACGAGATCAACGCAACCCGGGCTTTGAGCATCATGTTTCAGGACAGGGTCGATGAAGCCCATCAGATTGCCGAAGAGGCACTCGCCGTCATTGCCCAGCCAGGCACTACGGCGGAGGAAATACTCTCCAGCGTCCTTGGGTGGACCCTGGTCACTGCCAACCGGTTTGATGAATTAACCCTGAGTCTCCTCTCCGATGCTCGTAAAAATGCGGTTCAGACGAAGAACGTGAGAGGTGCGGTGTACGCAGCCTGTTGGGAGGGGCAGCTCGAGATGGCCCAGGGACGTCTGGAGGCAGCAGACGAAAGGTATCGCTGGGCCCTGGCTAGAGCGAGAGAAGCCGTTCGTGGGTACTCGTCTCCAGCTTCCATTGCGGCGGCGTTCCTTTCTGAGGCCCTTTACGAGCGCGACAAACTTTCGGATGTCGAGCAACTTCTTTCCAAGCACATGCCTCTGCTCTGTCAGTGCGGTTCCCCCGATGTCCTCTTGATTGGCTATATCACTCTTGCCAGAACCTTGTCTCTTCGAGGTGAAAACACCCGTGCTCAGCGACTTCTGGATGAAGTAGAGAGGATCGGCCGGGATCGGGGACTGAACCGCATTGGTACAACCGTGAACCTTGAAAGAAGCTGCCTCTACCTGCAAAGTGGAGACCTCGATGACGCTAAGAAGGTTGCTCACCTTTGGTTGGATCCGAGCCTCTGGAAGGGGGTTGAAGGCCATTGTATGCCGGCCAATGATCCCAATACGCCCGAGATCGCGCGTATCCGGCTGATGATCCACCAGGGCCAGGAGATTGAGGCGCTGGAGCTTTTGAAGGCCGAACTTGCGAA
>PVMS01075227.1_pt1 | contig 10671 bp, 8 predicted proteins | sample 1853461 | NCBI WGS metagenome assembly PVMS01 (sample SAMN08582032, study PRJNA380276) | Marine sediment metagenome, whole genome shotgun sequencing project. | isolation source: ocean sediment barecode stripped | collected 2017
CAGCTGATTAGAGATCAGCTGATGAGTACTATGTAAATGCCATTCCACCGCCAATAATAATGATGTCAGCTTCATCAATAAATTTATTTATTAGCTTTAATTTTGTATCAATTTTTGCACCACCTAAAACTAATGTCATTGGTCGCTTAGGTTTTTTTATAACAGCACTTAAATATTGAAGTTCTTTTTCAAATAAAAATCCAATTCCTTTATGTAAAAAATATCGTGAAACGCCAACATTTGAGGCATGTGGACGATGGGCTGTTCCAAAAGCATCGTTAATAAAAATTTCACCATGTTTGGCAAGCATTTCACTAAAACGTGAATCGTTTTCGGTTTCTTCTTTATGATATCGAAGATTCTCAAGCAGATGAATCTCACCCGAACGTAAACCTAATGACACATCTCTGGCATCCTCAGAAATGCAATCATCGGAAAATTTAATGGGCAATTCAATTAATTCTGCCAATTTTTCACCTACGGGAATTAAACTTAGATCGGGTACAACCTGTCCTTTAGGTCGACCTAAATGTGACATTAAAACCACTGATGCACCTGATACTAAACAATGGTTAATTGTTGGTAGTGCCATACGAATGCGAAAATCATCCGTAACTTGACCATTAGACAGTGGTACATTAAAATCAACTCGAATAAGAACTCTTTTATTTTTTAAATCAAAATTATTTATTGTTTTTAGCAATATAAATTTTCCTTTTTAATATCCAAATTGGGGAGTACAACATGAAACACCTGTTACTTTACTAGCGCCACAATTTTTTAATTCTACTGTACACGCCGACAATGTAGCACCGGTAGTAATAACATCATCGATAATAGCAACGGAAAGTGAATTAATTATATTTGTTGAACTAAATGCATTTTCCATATTTTGTTTGCGTTCATTAGCGGATAGATCAGTTTGAGTACCAGTATATTTTACTCTATATAACAAATTAAATTGATATGGAACATTCCAAGCTTTGGCTAATCCTTTACAAATCCATTCAGATTGATTGTAACCACTCTCTCTATTTTTTACTGAATTGGGGGGAACGGCAGTAATTAAATCTATTTTTTCTAGTTCATCGATCGGAATATCCATTGCCATTCTACGACCTATCTCTTGTCCAATTCTTGGTTGATTATGATACTTCACACTATGAATTATATCATTTATGACATCGATTGCGTACCAAGAAAAATAAACTTCATCAATACCATCTGAAAATCTTAATTTATCAATCCAATCTTCCAAGCATGTTGGTTCAAATCTAGAAAAACAACAGTTACAAATACAATTTTGACCATCTTCCACAAATTTGTTGCAAATTATACAATTGTTCGGATATACAATATCCTTAATTTCATTAAAAACTGATTGAACCAAATACGCCATATTTATATAATATTCATTCCAACTAATCTTAAAGTTAAACGATAATAATTAATTTTTACAACTGTATAATCAACGATAATAACGCGTTTCATTAATAAAATTATTAATTATTTTCTCACTATGATAAAAAGGTCAAATAGTCATTCAAAGCACGTTGAACTTCAAGACTTGATGTTATATCGAATCAATGAGATACTTCTAGTGGCAAGTCCATACGATGCTTTTATCTTGGAGGAAGATGGACGGCTTACCGAGCAAATACTTAACGAATATTTAGCAATGAACTTCTATCAATCACCTCGCCTTTGGCGTGTTGAAACAGGAAAATCAGCTTTAGACTTGATGGCCAAACGCGATTTTGATGTTGTTATTGTTATGTTACGATTGGCAGATATGAATTCAATTCAATTATGTTCGAAGATTAGAGAGTTATACCCGGATAAACCAATCATATTGTTAATATTCGATGAATCTGAAATTGATGATATACCGACTGATACACTCCGTAAAAACATTGATAAAGTGTTTATCTGGACAGGCAATCCTAATGTATTTCCGGCAATGATGAAATCTATAGAAGATAATATAAACGCTAAACGCGATATTGTACTTGGCGGTGTTCGTACAATAATTTTTATCGAAGATAATCCGCGTTATTATTCTACGATCTTGCCACTTTTATATAAAGAAATAATGTTCCATACTCAAAACCTTGTTGATAAAAGTTTAGATGCTACAAACAGACTTATTCATTTACGCGGACGTACAAAAGTATTGTTGGCTAGTACATTTGAAGAAGCAGAGAATTATTTTAATTTGTATAGAGAAAATACTCTTGGAATTATATCGGATGTCCGATTTCCAAAGGATGGCAAAATTGATAAGACTGCCGGTATTCAGTTTACTAATTATGTACGACAAAATGAACCCTACATACCCGTTGTAATACAATCTTCCAATTTAAAAAGCGCTCTAAAAGCTAAAGCAATAAATGCAGATTTCCTCCACAAACACTCACAATCATTATTGAAAGATTTACGGAAATTTATGTTAGGTAATTTTGGTTTTGGTGATTTTATTTTTCGCAATTTAAATGATAAAGAAATAGCAAGAGCAAGTGACATTCAAGAACTTTATGATATTTTACACACTCTTCCACAAGAATCATTATTATTTCATTCCAAGTTTAACCATTTTTCAAACTGGATAGCCAATCACGGTGAATCTAATTTAGCTACGATAATACGACCGGTTTCTGTTGAAGATTTCAAAGATGCTGAGGAGCTAAGAAACTATCTTATTAAATCGTTAGCAACTGTTTTGAATATCCAACTTGATAAAGACATCATTGATTTTTCAATAGATAAATTAAAACACAATATTCCTTTTTTAAGAATTGGTAGAGGATCACTCGGAGGAAAAGCGCGCGGACTTTTGTTTATGAATCGCATAATTGCGGATTCTGAGATTAATGATAAATTTCTGGACGTTAATATTAGAATACCAAAAGCGGTTGTAATTGGAACAAAAGAGTTTGATAAGTTTATTAATAATAACGACTTAATGGATAGGGCGCTTTTCCTAGATACCAATACGAAAGTAACTAATCTATTTTTAACAAAATCATTATCCTCTGAATTAATTCGGACACTTGATAAATTTCTAAAACAAATTAAATTTCCATTAGCTGTTAGATCTTCAAGTTTATTGGAAGATTCACAATATCAACCTTTAGCAGGATTATACTCTACTTTTATGTTGCCTAATTCCTCTAAAAATAGGAAAAAGAGATTAGATCAATTATGTGAAGCTATCATTAGAATATATGCTTCAACATATTTTAATGATCCGAAGGCTCTTTTGGAGAATTCCTCCTACCGCACAGAAGAAGAGAAAATGGGTATCATAATTATGGAAATGATTGGTCAAAAATTTGGTAATAGATATTATCCAACTTTAAGCGGTGTTGCCCGGAATATCAACTTCTACCCGGTTTCTTATATGGAACGTGAAGAAGGGGTCGCTACTATTTCGCTCGGGTTGGGTAGGGGAGTAATGGAAGGTGAAAAATCATTAAGGTTTAGTCCTAAATTTCCAAATATTCTTCCACAATATTTTTCAGTTAGCGAAACTATAAAATCTTCACAAACTCAATTTTATGCATTGGACATAAATCACAATCCAGATTTACTCAATAATGGTGAAAATGATAATCTTATAAAATATGATTTAGATGCAGCAGAAACGGATGGCCAATTATTTTGGGCAGGAAGTGTTGTATCCACAGATGATAACATGATACGTGATTCCCTACATTATAGTGGGACGCGCGTTATAACTTTTGCACAAATATTAAAATGGAATCAATTTCCCTTAGCAAAAATATTAATTGAATTATTAGAAATCGGGAGAACTGCTTTAGGCAATCCGGTCGAAATTGAATTTTCCGTAAACTTAGATCGTAAAAATAATAAAGCGGAATTTTGTTTATTGCAAATTAGACCGATGCTACAAAGCGGAAGCCATCGATTATATGAACAAATAAAATATATTAAAGATGATCTTTTGTGTAAGAGTACTGTATCGCTCGGCAATGGATCTATCAATGATATTCATGACATAATTTATGTAGATATTAAAAAATTTAATATCGCAAAAACGAGGGCTATATCAGAAGAAATAGAAATACTCAATAAAAAACTCGGAAAGAAAAAACCTTATCTATTAATTGGTCCAGGTCGTTGGGGTACTGCTGATGAATGGCTTGGAATACCGGTAGATTGGAATCAAATCTCAAATACAGCAGCAATCGTAGAGGTTGGATTGGAAAAACTGCCGATTGATCCATCATTTGGGACACACTTTTTTCAAAATATTGCCGGCATGCGAATTGGTTATTTTACAATTAATTATAAAGGGAAACAGGACTGTATTAATCACAAAAATATTACAAAGTTACCGGTTAATGAAAAAATGGAGTACACAACGTGGATTAAGGTAAAGCAACCACTTATAATAAATATTAACGGAAATACAGGCGAAGGAATTATTGCTAAATTTCCGAAAGAAATTATGGATGAAGAGGAATCTACAGGAATTTAACTAATATAATTACATGGAATAATTCATGTTACAATCAATAAATCCATTCAATCAAGAAATTATTCAGAGTTATAAAGAACACTCACAAAATGAAATAAATAATATCATTACTGACGCTGATATTACTTTCAAAGAAGGGCGACAAACCAATTTTGTTGAACGCTCTGAATTACTACGTAATACTGCTTCAATCCTGAAAAAGAATATTGAAAAATATTCGAAAATTATTACGATGGAAATGGGTAAACCAATTCGTGAAAGTCGGGCAGAAATCGATAAATGTGAATGGGTTTGCAAGTATTACGCTGAAAATGGTGAAAAATTCCTTGCACCGCAGGAGATCAAAACTGATGCCTCAAAAAGTTATGTTACTTTTCAACCATTAGGAGTGATACTTGCCGTGATGCCATGGAATTTTCCTTTCTGGCAAGTATTTCGATTTGCTGCCCCCACATTAATGGCAGGAAATGTTGGAATTCTCAAACATTCTTCTAATGTATCAGGTTGTGCGTTAGCAATTGAGGAAATTTTTCAGGATGCCGGTTTTCCAAAAAATACCTTCCGAACTTTATTGATTAACAACAAAGTAGTAGCTTCAATAATTGAAAACCCCATTGTCAAAGCAGTTACTTTAACAGGTAGTACTCCAGCCGGAAAAGCCGTAGCATCTAAAGCAGGTGAAATGCTCAAAAAAACAGTATTAGAACTCGGTGGAAGCGATCCATATATTATATTGGAAGATGCGGATTTACAAAAAGCAGTTAATTCATGCAGCATAAGCCGGTTAATTAACGCAGGGCAAAGTTGCATCGCTGCAAAGCGATTTATTGTAGTAGAATCAGTTTTAGAGGAATTTCAATCGTTATTAATTAAAAATATGAAAAATATTGTAATGGGCGACCCTTTTAATGAAAATACGGATATCGGACCTAATGCCCGAATCGATTTACGTGAAGAGTTACATCAACAGGTAATAAAAAGTTTGAAGTTGGGGGCAAAATTATTACTCGGCAGACAGTATTCAGATAGCAAAGGGGCTTTCTATCCACCAACAATTTTAACTGATGTAAAACCCGGGATGCCTGCATTTGATGAAGAATTATTCGGTCCGGTGGCTGCCATCGTTCCGGCAAAGGACGAAAACGATGCAATCGCTTTAGCGAATAATTCGGTTTTTGGATTAGGCGCAGCGATATTTACAAAAGACATCGCCCGAGGCGAGAAAATCGCTGCCGAAAAACTTGAAGCGGGCAGTTGTTTTGTGAATGACTTTGTAAAATCAGACCCGCGCTTACCTTTTGGTGGTATTAAACAAAGCGGCTACGGCAGGGAATTATCGGATTTTGGAATCCGCGAATTTGTAAATATTAAGACAGTTTACGTTAAATAACATATCTATTTTAATCATTATCGATTTATCGATAACTTTAATTACTATTTAATTAAATAATTACGTATTGATATATGAAAGACTTTTACATCAACCTGAAAAAACTTCCTAAAGATTATAAAACAAATAAAGAATTCCGCAAAAAAATTCATGAACATAGTTTGCAAAGATATATCGAAAAAGTAGAGTTAATGCCCTATCAAGCAGAATTGATAAAATTACAGGATCATATTGAAAAATATAAAAAAAAGATGATCATTTTATTTGATGGTCGTGATGCATCCGGCAAAGGCGGCACTATAAGGCGAATGACTCGCTATATGAATGAAAAACATTACCGCGTTGTGGCGCTAGGTAGACCATCTAGCAGCCAAAAAACGGAATTACACATCAAACGTTATATTGAGCATTTTCCGCACGCCGGTGAAATTGTATTATTTGATCGCAGCTGGTATAACCGCGCGATGGTTGAACCAATCTTGGGATTTTGTTCACAATCTCAATATCATAAATTTTTAAAACATGTTAATTCCTACGAAAAAACATTCATTGAAGATGAAAAAACAATCCTGATAAAGTTATATTTTTCAGTCTCTAAGGAAGAACAAAATAGCCGTTTTGAAAGACGCCGAAACGATCCTTTACGACAATGGAAATTGAGCGAAGCAGATTTGCAAGCACAGGAATTATGGGATGAATTCACTGAGAAAAAATATCAAATGCTTACTAAAACGAGCACAGAATATGCACCATGGTATATTATTCGCTCTGATGACAAACACCAAGCAAGACGACAAACAATTAAACTAATTTTAAACGCGGTGCGCTATAGAAACCGTAATAAGAAATTAAATTTCAAAATAGATCCAAAAACTGTAATTACTGCTGATAGAGAAATTAAAATAATGAAGAAGGATCGCAAAAAACATGGAAAATTCATTCGGTAAAAAGAGAGTTAAATATTATGGGTAAAGAAAATCAAAAAATAAGTCCAAAAAAATTATCTGAAAGCACCGCCGGAAAAAATCTTGGCAAGAAACCTAGCAAAGATCGCATTGCGGTTTATATTAAGAAATCTACTATTGAATATGAACTTGAACTTAAAAAACTGCAAATTGAGCTTTTAAAACTACAAAACCATGTAAAAGATAAAAGTTTGCGAATTGTAATGCTTTTTGAGGGGCGTGATGCCGCCGGAAAAGGGGGGACAATCAAACGGATAACTGAACATATGAATCCACGTGGTGCACGTGTTGTAGCGCTTGAAAAACCAAGTGACCGCGAGACTACACAATGGTATTTCCAAAGATACGCTCAGCATCTCCCCGCTGAAGGGGAAATCGTATTTTTTGATCGCAGTTGGTACAACCGTGCAATGGTTGAACCAGTAATGGGTTTTTGTACTGATGAGCAGAATAAACGTTTTTTAAAATACGCTCCGCTTTTTGAAAGGATGATGATTAAAGAAGGTATCAAACTTTTCAAATTGTATTTTTCGGTCTCCAAAGATATCCAGAAGCAACGCTTTGATTCCCGCGATGATGACCCACTTAAGCAATATAAATTATCTCCCGTTGATGCCGCTGCTCAAGAATTATGGAATCAATATACTATCCGCAAATTCCAAATGCTGACTGAAACCAACAGTACTATTGCACCGTGGACCATTATCCGATCCGATCATAAAAAATCGGCTCGGATTGCCTGCATAAGATATATTCTACAACATTTAGATTATAATGGTAAGATTATGAAAAAAGAATTAATCCCTGACCCTAAAATCGTAATCTCCGGAATTGATGAAATAAGAATGATGCAAGAAAATCTGCTTAAGCCAGGCAGTATGCCGGGGTAGTCAAGTAAAATATATTATTACAAATATTAATCACTAAATGAAACTCCCCGTATACCATATAAATGCATTTGCATCTGAATTATTAAAAGGCAACCCGGCTGCTGTTTGTCCTTTGGAGGAGTGGTTATCTGATGACATCATGCAAAAAATTGCTTTCGAGAATAATTTATCAGAGACAGCATTTTTTGTACCAAAGAATAGTGGATTTCACATCAGGTGGTTCTCCCCTACTAATGAAGTTGATTTATGCGGTCATGCCACATTAGCCTCTGCCTACGTTCTATTCAATATACTTGATTATAACCAAAATATAATAGAATTTGATTCTAAATCCGGTTTACTCAAAGTTATCAAAGATGACGATAATCTTATTTTAAATTTCCCTGCTCAAGATCCCACCCCATGTGATACTCCACAGGAAATCATCAATGCACTTAATATCACTCCAATTGAATGCCTGAAATCGCAAGATCTTATTGTCGTTCTCAACGATGAGAACGATGTTCAAAATGTCGATCCTGATTTTGAAGAATTAAAAAAATTTGATTTGAGAGGGGTAATTGTCACTGCACAATCAAAAACATGTGATTTTGTAGCACGATGTTTTTTCCCCGGAATTGGTATTCAAGAAGATCCGGTAACAGGTTCAGCCTACACGCAACTAGCACCATATTGGGCTAGTAAGCTCGGTAAAAACCTATTCCATGCGAAACAATTATCTGCAAGGGGCGGTGAATTAATTTGTGAATTGTTTAATGATCGAGTTTTAATAAGTGGTAAAGCTGTAAAATACATGGAAGGTGAGATCAATATATAATTCCTCCAATTCCTGCGGAAGAAAATAAACATTCTCATTATTTTATTGCTAAATTTACGCCCATTTATCTGATTAAATTATGAAATAACTCTGGAATTAACTGATGGTGAAAATAACTACAAAAATCATTATAACATTTATTTTTTTTATTAGCATTGCTAATATTTATGCGCAGGAAAAATTTGCTATCCCTAAATCGTATGCAAACATTTCTTATGACTCTACCGGCACATTAATATTTACAACTAAAGACGGAGAAATTCTGCCATCTGTAGCTAATACAGATAATTATAGTTTATCCAGTTTGCGGAAAATTCCCGTTGGTAGAGAAACAGGAATAGAGTTTGACTTCCGGGATTCTGATATGTCCGGTTGGTTATATTACGGTCTGATTCAGACCGATGATATTAAACATCCTTATCCAATGTATTTTCACAGTCGCTCAAAAATTGATTCGGGAAAAGCAGAAATTAATATTAAGAAATATTTATCCGGCTTGTATGATATTACTGATTGGGAAGAATCTAAATTGATTCGATTAGGTTACCGCATTGCCGATGATGCCGGTGAAATACTTTACGATGGTAAAATTTTAGTGTCAGCCGAGGAATCTTTTCAGGTTGAGCCATCCATTATAGAAGGTCCTTTTGTTAATATATTGACCCACAGTGGCGCAACCATTTCATTTGAGACAAGCGTATCAATTAAAACTGAAATTTCTGTTGGAGGACATATTTTTCAAGATGCAGTTGCCGACACACATCATGAAATTGTAGTCTCCAAATTAAATTCTGACAAAGATTACGAATACACGATTCACTATGGTAAATATCAGGATACTTATTCTTTCCATACCGCACCTGAGCCGGGTTCACGGAAACCGTTTACTTTCGGTTACGCCAGTGACGGACGTGGAAATGCAGGCGGTGGTGAACGTGATATTAAAGGAGCCAATGCTTATATTATGAAGCGTATCGCTGTTCTATCTAGTTATAAAAATGCGCGCTTTTTTCAGTTTTCGGGCGATATGATCGATGGATATGTGACTAGTATGGAATCCATGAAATTGGAATATGCTAACTGGAAAAGAGCTATCGAACCATTTGCTCATCATATACCGTTTGTGACCGGAATCGGTAACCATGAAGGTTATTGGTATTATTTCTCAAACGGTAAAAAATTGGTGAAAGTAGACCAATTTCCTTTTGCAGAACGTTCAGCAGAAGTCTTATATGCCAAAAACTTTGTAAACCCCGTACAAGGACCTATTAGTGAAGATGGCGCGATCTATGACCCCGACCCAAACAGCACGGATTTCCCACCGTATGCAGAAACGATTTTTCACTACATCTATGACAATATTGCCGTTGTTGTGCTAAATGCTGATTACTGGTTTTCTTCCACTATTAAGCAAACACCTGAAAATAGTGGCAACTTGCATGGTTATATAATGGATAATCAGTTAAATTGGCTCAAGAGTACTCTGCAGACACTAGAATCTAACGATGATATCGATCATGTATTTGTAACTCAGCATACGCCGGTATTTCCAAATGGCGGACATATAGGAGATGGTATGTGGTACTCAGGTGACAACTCAAAACGTCCCTACATTGCAGGTAAACCGGTGGCAAAAGGAATCATCGAAAATCGCGATGAATATCTAGATATTGTTATGAATCATAGTACAAAGGTGCTTGCCATACTTACTAGTGATGAGCATAATTATCATCGTATGCGTTTAACGGCCGATATGCCAATTTATCCTAAGAATTACGACAAACCAAAATTGACAAAATACCGTCCAATTACATTCATAACTAACGGTACTGCAGGTGCTCCCTATTATGGACAGGAAGTAACTCCTTGGACAAATTGGGTTGATAAATTTTTAACACAGTATGCCGTTCTATTTATTCACGTTGAAGGAAAAAAGGTATGGTGTGAGGTAATTAATCCCGATACATTGGAGACCATTGATACCTTTACTTTAGCGGAATAATGGAAGCTAAATAAACGTCAAAACTAGTTGACAAAGTTGAATAATTTACTTTAACTGTTTAGGCGTAAGAAAATAAGTATTTTTTCCATTATTAAGTGAGATGTCA
>PVMS01114440.1_pt1 | contig 10671 bp, 7 predicted proteins | sample 1853461 | NCBI WGS metagenome assembly PVMS01 (sample SAMN08582032, study PRJNA380276) | Marine sediment metagenome, whole genome shotgun sequencing project. | isolation source: ocean sediment barecode stripped | collected 2017
CTTGTCGCCGAAACGACCTGGACCCCGCCAGCGCGAACCGCTTTGAGCAATCCATCGTGATATTTGGCGGGATGCAGTCCGCCATCATTGTGGTAGTAAGCACCACCGTGAAACCGATCTGAACCGATTTCCTCCCGGACCCGCGCCGCCGGAATCATCTCAGCCTGCAGACCTGCTTCGTCGATCAGCGGCTGTAGCTCACGAGCCATCTGTTCATAATGCTGCGGGCGAGACGCACATCGGAAACGACCACTGCGATGAAAATCGCACTCGATATTTTCGTCCTCTATGAGTGTCGCAACCCCGTCAATGAAACCGATGCTTTCACGCAAGATCGCGTGGGTCCGCTCAGCCCCGTAGCAGGCTTTCAGCCCAGCTACACCCAGCTTGTGGAAACTTGGGCCAAGCATGCCTCCATTTCGCGTACTGGCACCGTAACCCATAGTTTCTGCTTCGCAGACCAACACCGATTTTCCGGCCTTGGCCAGTACCCGCGCGGCACACAGACCACTGAAACCGGCGCCAACGATCAAGGCGTCAATTTGCGTTGGCAATTCTGTGGCGCCCTCAGTATGGCGCGGCACATCATCCCACCAATAGGGCTCTTTCTTCAGACCTGCAAAAATCAAGGACAAACCGCTCTTCCTAATCGGCGGCTTCGTTCACACGAATGAAGTCATCGCCAAAGAAATGGAACGACTGAATGGTGCCATCCTGACTGAAGTCAAAATTGCCCATGTTGCCGAACTCCCAATCGTCGTCCGTCAGAAGAAATGTATCCTGGTGCCAATGGGACATTTCGAAATGTCCCATTACCAGTTCGAGGTTCAATGCTCCATCGGCAAACACAATTTCAACGTCGCCGTTGACTTCGCTTCGATAGGTGCCGGCATAAGCATCCATTGGCAAACGAAGTTTGGTGCCTTTGAGGCGAGCCTGTTCCTGCTCCTGCCATTCGATTCGCGCTGTTTCCGCGCGCTGCTCGTACAGATCGAATATATCCTGGTTCCAGTCACGCTTTTCGGAGACCGCCGTCGTGTCCATGACTTCCCACAGCAAAGCATGCCGCATTTCGGCATGATCCCGGTTGGCGAGGACTATGACAGCTTTGCCTGCTTCCCTGTCCAGGCCAATGATGGCAATCAGGCCCGCCAGGCTGCCGGTATGAAAATCGATTGCGCGACCGTTGAAATCCTGCTGAAACCAGCCTAGTCCATAGGTTCGCCAATGCGGTTTTGTCAACTCGACGGTTGGATAGAAATCGTCCGGAGAGGCCAGTTGATGCGGCTCAAACATGTTGTGCATGCCCTCCTCAGAGATCAGGCGTACACCATCATCCGTTATGCCACCATGCAGCAGGAACTGCGCCCACTTGCTCATATCATAGATTGACGTCCAGGCTGAACCCGCCGCATCTGCGAGGTCTATGGGTAAATCCCACTTGACTTGCCTGACCTCGCCGCGAAGATAGTTGTGCGGCAGCACGTGAGTCAAATCGCTCCTGATATCTCCGCGTGTACCAAAGGTCTCATGCATCCCGATGGGTCCCCACAATCGTTCGGCCAGGAAAGCGTCCCAACGCTGACCGCTTGATCTTTCTATGATCAGGCCCGCGATTTCAAACATCGTGTTTTGATAAATCAGCCGCGTTCGCGGCGCAGCAATCGGTTCTACCAGGCGCAGGCGATCAAGTTGCTCAGCGAGAGGCAGCAACTCTGCAAAGGTCCAGAAATCAGTAGACGGGAGCCCCGTGCGATGCGCCAGCAGGTCTCTTAACGTTAATTGTTGCGTCAACGATGGCTCGGCGAAGTGCAGTTCCGGAATGTGCTCGATAACAAGATCATCCAGGCTTAGTTTGCCCTCATCAGCGAGCATTAGAATCCCGGCAACAATCATCGCTTTCGTCGTTGACGCGTTGGCAAAAATTGTGTGCACATCAACGACTTCGCCACCGTCAGCTGCGCTAACTCCAAAGCCTTGTTGAAATACCAGCTCGTCATCATCGACTACGGCAACCGCCATACCGGGGACATGCCACATCTCCATGCCCTTATCGACAATGCTCGCGAATCGTTCTGTTTCAAATTCAGCTGTAACTGCAGGCAGCGGTAATAGTGCGAGGACCAGCGGCAGCACAACTTTCATTGCCCGCAAATCAATTTTCACTTTTGTTTTCTCCTGGCAGAGCCACGCTCACAATTGGGCGGGCCCTGGTTACTGATTCATGATGGCGACGACTGCCGGATGATCTTCGGGATACTTGTTGGCACGAAAAAGCATATGTGGCGCGTCGCCGTTCGCATACTCGTATTCCCACACGATCTCACCTGAGCGAGTGACTTCACGCAGCTTCGCGCCCGCGCCCTGGTTAACCAGCGTATTGCCATTCTCCAGTCGTTGCGCACCCGAGATGAAGAAAGAGAAAAATCGTTCCGGAGGCTCCGGGTTGTACTCCCAGGCGAGCTCTGTTGGGCCATACGCCTGGTCACTTGCAATCGAATACGAGCCATCTTCATTCAGGGGCGACGCCAGTTCGACTACCGTTGAATACGGTCGCTGCGTCATGTCACCATTATTGAACACCAGTATATGGCCCTCACCCGGGAGGCCCGCATCAATCCACTGCACATCATGCTGACTGAATAAGGTGCGATCATCCGCAGTGCCCCTGGCGTAATTCTCGGGATTGCCCCAGCGATACAGAAAATCGCCACCCTTTCCGTAACGCCCACCGCTGTGGTCTGTTGATTCCAGCGGCGTCGTGCTGTGGTCGATTATCCAGATCTCGCTAAAGTGATTCGATGACAACAGGATCTGGTCCAGCTCCGCGTTGTAGTCAATTGCATTGACGTGCGTCCAGTCTTTGGTGATCTCGCCAGTACTTGCACGGTAATGAACCAGGTTAATATTGAATAGTTCCGGATGATCCGCAACGACACCGTAGTTTGCTTTGCCGGGATCGAAATCCTGAACAAGGTGATGCCGCATACTCCACTCCCAGACGACTTCCAGCGTGTACGGGTTAACCTCGATTACCGCGTCATACCAAAACTCACCTGACTCCGCGACTTGCTCCGGGTCACGCCCCTGTGAGACGGCTTCATCGGTGCTCACTTTCTCCCATACAATCGCGAGAATATTGCCGTTTTCCAGCCTGGCAAAATCGTGATGGCTTATATACTCGTCCGTACTCAGATTCATGCGCCAGGTCAGGCTGCCATCTGCTGCATATTCTTCAATACAGCCATTAGAGCCGCCGGCTCCGACGAACACATCAGTGTGCAAATCACCGGCGACGATTCGACTACCATCAGGCATAAATTGGGCAAGCGACGAATAGTAGTCACCCGCAAAAGTCGCTACGATTTCTTTATTATTGTCGATCAGCCATGACTCGTCAGCCGCGACTGGCTCAATCTTCACAACACCCGGTGAAACCCTGTCCCAGTCGGTCTCAACCTGCTCGCGCCCTGCCCCGACAGCCACGGCCTTGGCTGCCGGTGGCGGCATGTCCTTCACCTCGACACCCGGCGCTTCAGCAAATCCTGGAAATCCCGACGCTACATGTTTTACGCCGCAGTCGGTACTTACCTTTTTTGCGGAAACATAAACGGGCCTTTGCGGTTGCCGCTCGACTTCGGTTTCGTGGACAGTTACTTCCTGTTCACAGGCACAAATGCCGACAAAGGTTGAGACGATTACAACAAACAGTTTCAGGTAACGGTTCTGTGCACGCATAGTTCCCCCCGGAATTATATTTATTCTCGCTAGGCGCTGGCCCAGTCACGGAGTTTACCGGTTAAAGGTGCTTTTTCAATGAGCGGCGGACGAACATTATCCACGCCGCAGGCACGAGATCTGGAAATTGATTGAAGGCGAGGCCTCATGGCGATAGAACTCTCGTATCGTGATCAGGACATTTCCTGTTATGAAAATCTCGAGAGGCGAAACGAACCAGCCATCTCTACATCAACGTCATCCAGGATTTCCAGCGCCGCAATGCGACCAAGAATCGGTGCAAGAGATACGCCACTATGAGTCACGGCCAGATAGGCATCAGGTGCTTTTTCGACGCGCCCGATAACCGGATGCCTGTCTTTCGGCATCGGTCGCCAACCGATGGTGATTCTTTCGAATCGCGCGTCCTGAAGCTGCGGCAGAAATTTGACTGCAGCCGCACGCAGCCGCTCACCATGTGCGATGCGGATCGCCTCATTCGGGAAATCCTGCGGATGCGGACCTAATATCTGCATGTGCTCCCCAGTTGCTGGCGGACCACCTTGTTCACCGATAACGATTCGACCGTTGTCGCGTTGCTGCATGTGTGAGCCAGGCGCCCATACGACTGTGTTGAGAAGGTGCGGCATTGGCCTGGTCGTTGCGATGACGCCAGGTGCATCAATCATGGGCACATCAGCGCCAACAAATTTCGCAACACGATTCGTTTGCGGCCCACACGCTATGACAACCTTATCTGCGGTAATTGTGCCGGCATCAGTTTCAACCTTGTGTAGCGCGCCGGAGCCCATGCTGATATCGAGCACCTCACGCGGATAAAATACTTTAGCGCCAAGCGACTGTGCGGCATCGATGAAAACCTGGCACGCATCAGCAGCATCGATGCCCCCATCCGGTTCAGAATAGGCTGCAGTAGTAAGACCGGCCTGAATCAGGTTCGGCTCCAGCATCCTTACCTCTTCCGGTGAAAGCATGCGTGCAGCAATGCCGGCGCGTTGGTGACGTAGCACCCGCTGCGCCAGTTTCTCACTACTGTCGGCATCTGTAAGCCACTCGAGCCCGCCTCCCCAGTGAATAGCAAGCGGCAGGTGCCGTTGCAGATCACGGTACGCAAACAGGCTTCTGACGGTAAGCTGGTGATACGCCAGTGGTTGTTTGCTGTAGTGCGCGTTAATCCAGGCAAATGACTTACCTGAGGTGCCGCTCGCTGGCGACTCGCGCTCAATAACGGTGACTTTGGCACCGCGCCTGGCCAGGTGCCACGCGATTGATGATCCGACAATGCCGGCACCGATAACGACAACATGTGGGGCAGTACGCGCCAGGCTTCGCGCGACTGGCGTTGCCGCGAGCGCCGATCCTGCGAGCGTTTGAATAAACTGGCGACGTTTTATCTTCATGTCCGTACCAAACCTAAACTTCCCCGCTCACTAAGGCAAGAGCGCGTAACCATCAGATTGCAGCACTGTCAACATCGTCATCGCCGATAGCCCCACTTTTACCGGGCTAAGTAACTCCTTCTTTTCGAAGCCGCGAAAATGCATCGACTGTCCACAGGCGTAGAACTTGACTCCGGCCGCATCGAGTTTTTGTAACAAGTCGCGATTAGGATTCTTTGTTTGATACCGGGACTCGTATGCAGCATCTGAAAGTGCTCCCTTCAGGGCGTTACCGTGTAGCACCACCGCAATATCCATATTTTCAAGCGGAACACCATTCCTGCCATGCATGTTCAGATATCTTGCGACACTAACTAATTTCGGGTTGAGCGAATCAATTTCGCCAGGATACGCACCGGCATCAAAAACGACCCGATATCGGAAATCTTTTGCAAGCAGGACATCCCGGTAATCAATCGGATACGTAGTGCCATAATCCTCGATAATCGGGCCCATGGATGGTTCTTCAGCAAGCAAGACTGCAGAGCCAAGTGTCAGGAAAAAACAGAGTATCAATTTGTTCAGCATATCGTACGCTCCGGCACTCATAAATATTCGGACTAGTCTGCAAGCATTGGCGCCAATATCCAAGCCCTGCAGCGGACCTGCGCAAATTCCTTGCCAGTTGCCACCGAACTGGGATATTCCTAATACCGCAACTCACTGCGAAACCGGGTTGTGTGGCGAGCAATTAGGCGGTGTAATATGGATCGTCACCTGTAGAACCAGACCAAATAACTATAAGAATGAAAAACGAGGTAACAGGTTCTTGATATCGGCGCTGCCCACAACTATCTACCGGTTAAGAGAGCTTAGGCTTTACGTCTTGTTCGCAGCGCTCATGTGTGGGACCGCGCTTAGCCAGGAACAGACTAATGACACTGCGACCGCAGCGCAGGCCGAAGCACCCCTCACCGAGGAAGTACAGCGCGAGAGACCGGCGATTTCGCAGCCATCCCTGGCTAGCGTGGAAAATTGGGACCGGCGCGTCGAAAACCTCATCGATGCCATTCTTGTATTACAGAAAAACGAGTTTGATGCTGATGACTTATACCTGGAACTCGATAAAGCATTACGTGCCAGGGTCAAATTTCTAAACAACAACCTGAAGGGTGCGAAATCACCGCAAGATGCTGTGGATTCGCCCGGCCTGCCGGGCGGTACGCGTACGATCGACGATCTCGACGACAGCATTGAGGTGATGTATGCGGCGCGGCTACGCCTGATTGAGTACATAACACCGGCGCTGCATCTTGAAGTGACGGCGACCGATGTTGTTGGTGTCCAGCAATTGGCACTGGAGTTCAATTTCATCTGGCAGCAAATTCGTTTCCAGATGCTGAGTATCCCGGCGGCGACACAGAGGCTGCTACGCCGCATTCAAATTGCGCCGCTGCCGGTCATATGGCGTTTTCTTGAGTTCATTCTTGCAATCGCGTTGTTTAACTGGTGGAGCCGCTGGCTTCCCGAAACATTGCGACGCATGCGCACCTCATTACTCGAGATACGACCGAGATCACAGGCTGTGCTCAGTCGCGTCAGGTTTATCTGGTATTTGGAGCAGCTACGGCGCCCGTTGGAATGGCTGCTCCTGTTCCATGTCCTGTTCACGTTGATTGATATGCCTGGCCTAAATTTCATCAAGGGACTCGTAGAGATTATTGTGCGCTGGATCCTGCTAGGCTGGTTTTCCGTGTCACTTCTGAATGCAGTTGCGGCACGTGGCGATGCCGGCATGACTGGTGCCGACGAGAGACTGCGGTTGCGTTCATTACGCCTCGTCGTTACCTGGCTGGTATTGTTGGGGCTCGGCCTAAGCCTTGCAGAAAACCTCGCCGGCGTCGCCACTCTGCATGCCTGGGTCTGGCGCTTATTCCAGATACTTGCAGTACCGGTTCTCTTCATCCTGATTTCATGGTGGCGCAAGTCAATCTTCTCCAGCCTGGAACGTGAACGGGAAAATGCGGAATCACTTGATGAACTGCTGAAACATCGCAACGGTTTGCGCAGTTACACCAGTGCAGCGAGTGGTGCAGTCTGGTTAATGGCCAACAGCCTGCGCAGACGAATCACCAGAAGTTTCCTGCGTTTTGGGGCAGACCAGGCGCTTACCGGCGGCCTGAGCAGTAATCATCCCGAACTCGCAAGTGAAAGCGGCAGCACTGAAAAGGCTCCCTCACTTTCGCATGTCGCCCGCCAGCAATTGCTGGTCAGGGGGGGATGTTACGACCGCTATTCACGGCCTGAACGCCGCAGACTCATGCAACGCATCAAGACACATCGTAGCGGCATCGTCGCTGTCTCTGGTGAGCGCGGCATTGGTAAAAGCTGTTTTCTGCAACAAATCCAGGAATCATCAGACGGCAACATGATCTTGCTCGATTGCGGCAGTGGCGAATATGCAGACCTTGAACTGAGCCTCGGGCAAGCGCTTGAAATCAAACGCGTAGATCCAAAACATGTAACGGCTAAACTTGAAGCGTCCGGCATTCAAACGATTGGTATCGACAACCTGCATCGCCTGGTGCGGCCCGTTATCGGCGGGCAAAAAGAACTGATTAAGCTGACTGAGCTGATCGAAAATATTTCTGCCCATGTTCTCTGGGTATTCTCGGTCGATCGCTTTGCGTGGCAATACTTACGCCGGGCCAGGGCAGATCAGTCGGCCATCAATGATGTGATCGAACTACAGCCATGGACGGAGGAGCAGCTAAAGGGTCTGTTTAAGATTCGCAATGATGAAGCCGGAGTTGAGCCGAATTTCAGTAGCGTAAAAATACCGAATGAATACCTGGAAACGACCTTTGATACGACCCTGGAACGCAATCAGGCCGGGCTCTATCGAATGATCTGGACATTATCGGGGGGGAATCCTTCCGTGGCGCTGCGAATCTGGGCCGATTGCCTTTGCCCCAATGACCAGGGCCAACTTGTAGTGACGCTTCCGGCGCAACCAAAATCGCGGGATCTGGAGGGTGTTGCGCAAAACATTCTGCTGGTGTTACGTGCTATTGCACAATCAGAAGTGATCTCTAAAGCCGATATCGCTGACAATCTCCGGTTACCGACAGGTGCAGTCAGCAGCGCAATGCACTACGCCATGTCGCGAGGATGGATTGAGGAAACGGCAGCGGGCTACAAAATTTCGTGGGAATGGTTCCGCACCATTACAGGTGTTCTCGCGCGGCAAAATCTGCTGGCACGTTAGCACCCGGTCAATATCAATGAGCAAACTGAGAAAAATACTTGCGGCCATCTCCACTCCTGCTGCTTTCGCGCTGGCAGAAAGCGCCAGTGGTCAGGATCTCACCGCGATGCCAGATGTAAGCGATATCGCACTCTTGTCGCAGATCATAAACTGGAGCGGCATTGTTCAGGCGGTCATTGTCATATTTGCAGCATGGCTGTTGCTCCGCTTTGTCGACCGAATTGTAGATGATCTTGGCAGATCTATAGCCGAGCGGCGTTTGCTATTGCAACGCCTGAACGCCTTCTTCCATTTTTTCGTCTATTTCATGACTATCGCAATCATCCTGTTGGCGAGTTTCGATTTCAGCCCACAGGTACTCGCAGTAATAGGTGGTGCCAGTGTCGTGGCGGTCGGCTTCGCAACGCGAGACTTGCTGGCCTCACTCGTAGCCGGAATCCTGATTATTTTCGACCGACCGTTTCAGATTGGCGATCGTGTCAAATTTGGCGGCGAGTACGGCGACATACAAAAAATCGGCTTGCGCTCGGTAAAACTCAGGACACTGGATGACAGCACAGTAACGATTCCTAACAACCTTTTCCTGAGCGAGGTCGTGTCAAGCAGCAACTCCGGTCAGCTCGACATGCAGACCATTGTCCATTTTTATATTGGCCTTGATCAGGATGTGCATCGCGCTCGCGACCTGATCCGGGAAGCAGCCGCTATCAGTCGCTACATCTACCTGCCAAAACCTATTGAAGTACGCGCTGCACAAAAACCACTGGATGGCTGTGTTTCCATGCACATGCGACTGAAAGCCTATGTGCTCGACACCAAGTATGAAAAAGACTTCGAAACTGACGTTACGCTACGCGTACATCGCGCATTCGCAGACAACGATATCCTGCCACCAATGATATTGCAGCGAAATATCGATTAGCGAGAGTCAATCGCCCGGGCTAGGTATATTTGCTCATACCATTGAGTTTTGACAGGCGTACAGTCACTTTGCGTAGTTGCATACCAGGGGAAAAGCAATGGGGCAGGATTCACAACAAGACACGACTTCGAGCACACCCGTAAAGGATAAAATTACTCGCCGTACTTTGCTGGCAAGTGCTGCTGCCGGATTGGGCACAGTGATGATACGGGGCGATGCTAACGCCGCAGCCGCTACAGCGACCTCCGCTTCCGGCGACGAGCGACGACTGGTTAGCGATCTTGGCGAACGTTCAACTTATGAGAAGCCGCGGCGACTCGTTGGCAATGTCCTGCCCTCTTCTGCCTCCAAAACTCCTTTACAGGATCTGGATGGCATCATTACTCCATCCGATCTCCACTATGAACGTCACCATAGCGGTGTGCCGGCCATCGATCCTGAAAAGTACACGCTGCGTGTCGAGGGGCTGGTAGATCGACCCATGACCTTTTCACTCAACGACCTCAAGAAACTCCCCCGGACGACAGCAATTCGTTACATGGAATGTGGCAACAATGGAATTCCAGGATTTGCCGGTATGAAGCCAGAGCTGACACCGCAGCAGATTGATGGAATGGTCAGCACAAGCGAGTGGACCGGCACTACCCTGGCAGCATTATGGGATACGGTCGGTCCGCAGAAAGAGGCAACCTGGTTTTATGTCGAGGGACACGATGGCGAGTGGACCGGCTCTATACCGATGAGTGATCGTTGGGACGACAGCCTTATTGCCTGGGGACAAAATGGTGAGGCCATCCGTCCTGAGCAAGGTTACCCCGCTCGTTTGTTGCTGGCCGGCCATCCCGGTGGGCCGAATATCAAATGGATCAGCAGGATTGAGCTAAAAGGCGGCCCTCTACCTGAGCAAACCGTTAAGGATTTCAGTTCTGTGTTTGGTGCGAAGTCTCTGATCACCTATCCCGCGTACCCGAACGTTCTCGAAAAACCGGGCACCGTTGCGATCTCTGGTCTGGCCTGGTCCGGACGCGGCAAAATCGCCAGGGTGGAGATCAGTGCCGATGGCGGCAAGACATGGGACGAGGCCCAATTGCAGGCGCCGGTGCTCGCCTATTGCCAGACGCGGTTTCGCTATGACTGGCAATGGGATGGACGCGATGCATTGCTGCTCAGCCGGGCTACAGACGAGACCGGCAACGTGCAAATCACGCTGGAAGAAGCGCGTACAGCTCGTGAGACGAATACGGATGTTCGCCACTACTACAATAATATTCGCGCGTGGGCTGTAGCAGCTGATGGTGTGGTTACTTTCGGGCTTAGTTAGATCAGACTATTTCCACGCTTCCCTGATAGCTAAGCTAAAATTC
>PVMS01049409.1_pt1 | contig 10670 bp, 10 predicted proteins | sample 1853461 | NCBI WGS metagenome assembly PVMS01 (sample SAMN08582032, study PRJNA380276) | Marine sediment metagenome, whole genome shotgun sequencing project. | isolation source: ocean sediment barecode stripped | collected 2017
AGATGGCCGCTTACCTCAACCCCATAAGGTTGGCGTGGCAATTTCTTGAATAGTTGAGGTAAGCGGCCATCTATTTTCTTGGAAAAATAAGATGCTTCTGCCAATAACTCATGCGGGGTTTTCGCGTAAAACTGTGGATCGGTGCGCAAGAATTTGATGAAAGCGCCCAGGTCGCCATCGAAATTCAGTGATCTGATGATGGTTTCCATTTCGGTCCGTATCCGTGCGACCTCGGAAAGCCCGAGTTGATGGATTTCGTCGGCACTCATATCCACCGTGGCATAGCGGTAAATCTGCTCCCGGTAAAAACGCTCTCCATTTGGCAGGCTGTTGGCAGCCAGGGTCGAACGCGCGCCTGGGTAGTATTCATCTACAAAGAAATCCAGCAGTGGTTGATAGGCCGGCACTACGCCTTCCATCACGGCGAGTCGTGCTTTTGAAATCAATTCCTGTTGTGCTTCGCCATCAGCATTTCCTTCCAACTTTAGAAATGGCTTATAAAAAGCGCTGCGTTCGGGTCTTTCAACCAGTTGCTTTTGAATAGGAATTTCGCGGCCCGTAAGAATGACATCCGGTTGGGTCATACCGGTACGCAAACCTTCGCGCATCAGGGCAATGTACTCGTCCATCACTTGCGGTAAGGCTTCCAGGCGTGACAGATAGTCGCGGTAATCATCTATCGAATTGAAGTCGGTTTCTTCACCCCAGCGGTTCCAGGAAAGATAAAATCCCCAGTCGCTATTGAATGGAATCAGGTAGGCACGAGTTTCGTAATCGGCCAGAAACTGGTGTAACTGGCGTTCGAACATGCGGTAATTGATACATTCCTCGCGACTTAAGCCTGCGCAGGAAATAGCAGCAAGTTCGCGTTTGATCTGCTTCCAGAATTCATAACGTCTGAGTTGATCCTTTTCGCTGACGTGGGCGATTGGCTGTGCAGTCTCTTTTGCACCATTTCTACGCGCCAACGAAGGGAATTCACTGATTCGGAAATTCCATTCTTTCTCGTAGAGGCTGCGAAAAGTCTCGCTGTCTTCACCCGCGAGTACGGTGAACGATATGCAAATCAGTAACACCAAAATAATTTTTTTCACTCTAAAATACCCTTGTTGGTTTTTATGAGACCTGAAAACCCTCCCAATAGGGGTCATCCTGCGGGTCAACTGTAATGATGTTCTCGCCATAAATACGAGCCCAGCCTTCAATCGAGGGAATGATTGCGGAATATTTACCCACCCGGGTTAAGTCCTCTACCCGACCGGTAAACTGACTACCAACATAGCTTTCATGCACAAACCGGTCGCCTTTAGACAGCTTGCCTCGCGCCACTAATTGCGCCATTCGCGCTGATGTGCCGGTACCACAGGGTGAACGGTCGATGGCCTGATCACCATAGAACACGGCGTTGCGGCCATCTGAACCTGCCTGCCTTGGCTTGCCGGTCCATTCCAGGTGTGTGAGCGTACAGATGCGTGAATCTTCGGGGTGAATAAAGCTGTATTTCGTGTTCAGCCGGTCACGCAATAGCCGACTGATGCGCACAATATCGCCGGCACTAAGATCTTCGAGATCACGGTAATGGGTTTGCGGATCGACGATGGCGTAGAAAGCACCGCCATAACCCACATCCACTTTCAGCTCGCCACCCAACTCCGGGCAATCTACGCTCAAGTCCCGGGCATGAAGGTAGGAGGCAACATTGATGAATTTGACCGATTTCACCTTGCCGTCACGTTCAGTATAACTGGCCACCACTTTTCCGGCCGGGGTTTCAAGATGCAACTCACCGGCAACACGCGGTTTGACCAGGCCTTTTTCGATCGCGACCGTGACCGTGCCTATCGTGCCGTGACCGCACATGGCCAGACAGCCGGAAGTTTCGATATACAAGACTCCAATATCACAATCTTCGCGATTACTCGGATACAGCATACTGCCCGACATCATGGCGTGACCACGCGGCTCATACATCAGGGCCGTGCGTATCCAGTCATACTCTTTTAAAAAGTGTTCACGCCGGTCCAGCATGGTTTCACCATCCAGATCCGGCATGCCACTGGTGACCACCCGTACCGGATTGCCGCAGGTGTGTGCGTCGATGCAGTGAAATGTCGTTGCTGGAGGTTTGGTCATTGGTTCATCTGAAATGTTATCTTCATTTTAGCTACTGAAAAAAGAGCGGCCCACAGATTACACAGATTACACGGATTAGAAGCAAGAGCGATTAGATATTTGACTGGAGTTTTCTGAAAAAATTGGAGCTTAAGTCGGCAGGGTGGTAAACGAAGCTGCCAGACCAGAAAAAAATCCGTGTAATCTGTGGGCCGCTCTTCACCAAAACCTATCAAAGCAGCAAACTCAGCGGTACCGGCCCCGATTACCACACAATGCTTACCCACCTCAGCTCAGTACATCCAGTCCATTCACCAGGTTTTCCAATATGGTAATAATCTCATCCAATGCGCGAATTGCACCGGCACCATTTTCATCTGCTACCGCTCGGGCCAGACCAGCATGCAATTGCGCGGATCGCGGCAAGTTTAACCTGCGACGGTGCAGGTACCACAAGCGGCGGCACTGTGAATGCATGGCGGCTAGCGCTTTTACCAGGTAGCGATTATTGCAGGCAGCCTCCAACAGCTCATCCAGGCGATGATCAAGACGGAAGAACACCTCCAGGTCATCACCGGCAGCATCCAGATGCGACGCGAGTATCCGCAAGGCCTGACGCTGGTCGGGAGTGGCCCGTTCGGCAGCCTTTACCACCATCAAGCGCTCTAACACTCGACGCGTCTCTATGATTTGCATCAGGTCGGAACGCCGTAAAGGTGTGACCATCAGTCCTTTGCGTGGTAGCACCTGCAACAGGCCTTCAGCCGACAGCCGTTGAATGGCCTCACGCACCGGGGTACGGCCAATACCGGCCGAGTCAACCAGGTCTTTTTCGCCGATGAATTCGCCGGGTGCAAGTTTGAGTGTAACCAGTTGCTCTTCCAATCGGCGGTAAGCCTGCTCAGCCAGGCTGCCCTGATCTGCCAGGGGTTGTGGAACTGCGTTCATAGCACCGGACGGCTGGCCAAAGCCTGCTCCACGATCTCACGGACCCGTTGTGAATCACTCTCAGTCAAAGCCAATCTAGGCGACCTGACCCGCGCAGAGCCGACCCCGACAATCTCTTCGACCAATTTGATTTGCTGTACGAATTTGGGACCGATATCGAGGTGCAACAATGGCAGGAACCACTCGTATATGACCCTCGCCTCATTCCATTTACCAGCGCACATCAGGTCGTACATACGCACTGTCTCATTCGGGAAAGCGACCACCAATCCCGCCACCCAGCCAATCGCGCCCAATGAAAAGCACTCGAAGGCCAGATCATCAACCCCGCAGAAAATGGCAAAGCGATCGCCGACCAAGCGGCGAATTTCCGGAATGCGACGGGTATCGGCCGATGATTCCTTAATCGCTACAAATTTTGGATTTGATGCAAGTGTTTTGAAATCTGCCGGACTCAGGTCTGTGCCGTAAGCGACCGGATTGTTATACAGCATGACCGGTAAATCGGATGCTGCAGTAACTTCTTCAAGATAGGCAAGCGTTTCGCGCTGGTCACTCGGATAGCGCATCGGCGGCAACAGCATAAAACCATCCACGCCCAACTCCTGTGCGCTGCTGGCAAAATGACAAGCATCGCGGGTGTCAGACTCTGCAATACAGGCCAGCAGGGGAACACTCTGGTTCACCTGTTTTACAAAAAACTCTGTTAGCTCAAGTTTCTCGTCCATATTGAGTGCGGAGCACTCCCCCAGCGAGCCAAGAATGATAATGCCATGCACCCCGGCCTGTAACTGAAACTCCAGGTGTTGGGCCATAGATACCAGATCAAGACTGTAATCCGCCTTAAATTTGGTCGTAACTGCCGGAAATACGCCTTTCCATCTTGTTGTATTCATTTATGCTCCCGGATTTTAAATACTAATATACTGTTGATATATCAGATGATAAGTATAATCATTTTAACTTATGTACTGCAAGCAATACACATTAAATTAAGCTAAGCGGGATTACGGACCTGACACACCAGGAGAGCATTTAATTTTAAGCGCAAAAAAGCCCGGCAGACATAATCTGCCGGGCCTTGGGTTAAAGCTGGCTGGTGTTAGTTTTTCTTGATTTTGATTGCGCCATTAACGGTGTCAATATTCAACCTGGCACTGCCAGATCCGACTTTACCGTTCAGGTCGCTGCCGACAAAGCCTTTGTCAGCCTCCAGTCCGAAGTCCCGTGCATTGATACCACCATTAAGTGTATCAGCGCTGATCTCGCAATCCGCATCCTCTGGAAGAATCATGGTTACACGTCCGTTAACGGTCTCTGCCTTGACACTCTGCTGACCTTCCAACCTGTCAAAATCAGCTTCAATACTGCCGTTGACGGTTGCCAATCTGACATCACCTGCCAAATTAGTGATTTCAAGATCACCATTGACCGATTCGGCGACCACTTTGCCGGAAACACCGGAGATGTTCACATCACCATTCACAGTTTCAACTGAATCAAGAGTGGTGCCTGAAGGTACGGTGATCTTGTAGGTCACCTGACCACTGCCACTGCTATGGGACCACCAGCCATCCGATTCACCAAGCTCGGTTTCAACCGCTATTTCGCTGGCTGAGTCAGAGATTACAATCTCAATCTCATCCAGGTCTTCCTGGTTGTCCGCCTTTTTAATCGCAAGGATTTCAACGCTGTCTCCACCCCCGCCTTTGACCGTTATGGATCCATTTACATTGGAAATACTGAAACGACCGCCATCATTGAGTTTGAAGGTAAATGTTTCTTCTTCTGTAACAGCAGCAACAAGATTGCCGGATACCAACAACGCCGAAGCGAGAACAAATGATCTGAATTGCATGACAAGTCTCCCGGGTATTTATATATAGTAGTTCATATTAGTTGGTTTGATGCACACCGTAGCGAAGAGGTTTAAACCAACATATGTAATTGTGGAATAAAGTATCATTTGACAAGACGCAGCAAGAGCCAATGTAAATGAATCAGAGCACCAGTAACAGTGAATTACAAATTCGGCTGATCGAGCCAGATGATAATGCCGGGGTTGCCGAGATTATCCGCCTGGTGATGACTGAATTTAAAGCCGTTGGCTGCGGTTACTCCATCAATGATGCCGAAGTTGATGATATGCATGGTGCTTATGCACCGCAAGGCTCGGAGTTTTACGTCGTTGTACTGGATGGCATGGTCCGCGGTTGTGGTGGTTTTGCGCCACTTAATGGTGGTGACGATGACACCTGCGAACTCCGCAAGATGTACTTCCGCACGGAACTACGGGGCCTGGGCGTCGGTACACAATTATTGGAGTTGTGTCTTGAAAGAGCGGCCAAAGCTGGTTTTCGCAACTGCTACCTGGAAACCTCCGATGGCATGCAGCAGGCTCAACGACTCTACGGCAAGCACGGTTTCAAGTATCTGGACCAGCCCATGGGCGATACCGGCCACGGCAGTTGTGGCACATGGATGGCAAGGGAATTATAGGCTTCAGCGCAAAACTGAAACCAATACTGAGGCAAGATTTACAATAATGAAAATGACCGGGCCAGTATGCATCTTGGCAATTCTGCTGTCGCAATCAACATCCGCAACAGACAGTGAATTGCCGGGCGCTCTGGAAGCTGGCTGGCAAGGCAAAAAAGTCTGCGAATTGCTACAGGAAGACGACAAAATCCGGGTGCTGCGCTGTACCTTTCCACCCGGAGTGGGACACGAGCGTCATTATCACCCGGCGCATTTTGGCTATACCCTGAAAGGCGGCACCATGCACATCACCGATGCTACGGGTGAGCGTGAGATTTCTGCCTCCGCAGATGGAACCTGGCAAAGCAATGGTGTGGCCTGGCACGAAGTGGTCAATGTCGGCGATACGACATCACAATATCTGATTGTTGAGCAAAAATACTAAGGGCTTGTTTGCCTTGAGTACGCGGTTTGGACTGCCCGCTAATTGTGAATCACTTGTGCTTGAACAACTCGATCTCAAAAATCAAAGTTGAATTGGGTGGAATTGACGCTGCACCCCGTTCACCATAGCCGAGCTCGGGCGGGATAAGAAACACATATACACTGCCCACAGACATTAGCTGAAGGCCTTCGCCCCAACCTTTGATGACCCGATTGAGGTTCAACCTGATCGGCTCGTCGTTATCATAGGAATGATCAAACTGGGTACCGTCAAGCAGCAGGCCACGGTAATGCACGCTCACATTCGCCCTTGGTTTTGGTTTACTCCCGCGTCCCTCAAACAGGACTTTATACTGAAGACCTGATTCGGTGGTGATCGCTTCCTTATCAATATCCAGCCAATATTGAAAACCAGCTTGAGCTGTTGACTCCCCGTCAGCCTTGTTCTGGGCGAAAAGGTCAGAGCCTGTTGATAATATCAGGGCAATAAACAGGATGGCGGATTTCAAATGTTTGATTTGCACGTTCAATTTCCTTCATCGTAAAGCCGGGGAGATTCATCTCCGTCAAATACTTCAATATTGTGGAAATACCGCCACCGGTTTGGTTTCACCCATCATTTGCTGACGCACCAATGGAATTGGCGGGCCGCCATAGCCGAGGAAGGTATCATGAAACTCACGCCAGGCGGTTCTGCCACCACGGGTGGCGGTCCAGTCATCACGCAGGCGCTTGATCATCAATTTGCCCATGGTGTAATTTAAATAGGCCGGGTCATAGGTGCCGCGCGCGGCCTGTTGGATGGCGGTGCCTTCAGCCTGCAAGCCCTCTTCCATAAAAAAGCGCTTTGATTCCTCAACCGACCAGCCCTTGGTATGCAAGCCAATGGTTGAAAGGAATCGCGCATTTCGCAGCAAAGCGTTGCTGATCTGGCCGATGCGGGCTTCTGGATCACCATCGCGCAGACCGGCTTCGATCATCATCTCCTCGGTATAGTGCGCCCAGCCTTCGGCAAACGCGTAACCGACAAAAACCCGGCCATAGAAAAATGATGCCCGGTTGGCGTGCAGGAAATTCAGGAAATGACCGGGCCAGACTTCATGTACCGAGGTGAATAACAGGTCTGACTCACCGGCAATGTAGTCGGCTTGAACCTGTTCGGACCAGGCCGGGTTGGGTGGAGAAATATAGTAAACCGAGGGCTGATTCTTCTCCCATGGGCCGGGAATATTAATATAGGCCGAATTTGAACGGGCGTAGGGTGGAGCCTCATCAACCTTGGCAACTTCTTCACCAGGGATGCTGACCAAATCCTCTTGCACCAGGAACTTGCGGGTCTCTTCCAGTTGCGCTCGAGCACTCTCGACCGAGCCGTCCTTTGGTTTGTTGTCGGACATCCTGGCAAAGCAGTCCCGAATACTGACACCCGGCGCAAACTCGGCACAGGCTTCATTCAGATTCTTAAGATTACGCGCCATATCCGCCCGGCCGATTGCCTCAAGCTCTTCGAGAGAAATATCGACACGCTCTGTATCCCAAAGCATTTGCCTGAACAAGTCCGGACCCAAAGCAAAATCTTCCGTGGCCGTCGCCATATTGGATTTCAGCCAGTCAGTCATGTCCTGCATGGCTTGAACGGCTTCTTTGTTGGCCTCGCTAAATGCATGCTGCATTTCTTCATCTTCAACCGCTGCCCACACCGCCGGAACATCATCCCGAAAATATGCAGCGTAGCCGCCAAAGCTGTCGATACCCAGTTGCAACCAGGTGCGTGGCATCGGCATCGCCAGGTTTCCGCGAATCTGCGCGACTGCTTTAGGCACATTGCTCAGGTAACGGGTAAACCCACGCATGCGCTCCTCGAGTGATGCGTAGTTCAGGGCTATATAAACACTGGGGTCCAGTGAATCACCCATCCAGCCAAAGTAAAACTGCGGGCTGCGAAACGGCAGGTCAGCCTTCTCCATCCAGAAAATATCCTGATCCACCCGCGACACCAGGTATTCACGCTGATACAGTTGCTGCGGGTTCATCTGGTCATCGGCAAAGGCCATGGCCTCATCACGCACCTGATGCAAACGCGCAATCTCTTTTTCTATGCCGGCGCGACTCCAGTCGGGTAATTGACCGTCAAACTCATGCCGTCCCTGTACCACCGCCCATTGCGGGTGGGCTTCGACCTGCGCCTCAATCTGGCGGGTTACAAATTTTTGCCAACTTTCTGCTTCGACCTGTTCTGCTGGAGGTTCGGCAGCAGAACTGAGTTCTTCGGCTTTTTTGCAGGCCGAAAGCGTCAAAACAGAAAGGAACATCAGCGACAGCAATGTGCGCATCTGGAAATTAGTCATTTTTGGGAATCCGGATAAGAGAAGTGGCTATATTAGCAGGTCAACGGTCTACAGTTAGTCTACGTGTTCTTCAGCAATATATTCCATGGTGGCTTCGTCGTCATGACCCAAATCAAATTTGTGAATCAGTTCATCGACCTTGGCCCACATGGCATCATTCATATCAGCGCGGGTCAGATTAGCGATAACGTTGATCAGAACAGCTTTTTCATTATCATCAAATCCACCGTCGGCACAGCCAATATCAACAAGTTTTTGCAACACGTGCACGCCCATGCGGCCCCCAGTGGCGTAGGCCTCAAATGCATGTTGTTTCATATCTTTCCAGGTGGTGTCATCGACCATTGCGCTACCCTTTCGCAAACCCAGCTTGATTCTGCCCCGACTTAACCCCAGCACAGTTATAACAGATTTTTATCTGCAAAGTACCAGAAGGCTGTTTTTCCTGGATAAAACCCGACAGACGGATGCAAAAAAGCCCCGGACGGTACCGGGGCTCTGTTTGAAATGTTATGAGAATACTATTTTACACCATGCATCAACTTGTTGATCACAGGTGCCAGCACCAGGTATAGAATCCCAACTCCCAATCCTATCTGGAACAGCAACATATAAATATCAGAGTACTGGCCAATGCTTGCAGCAACAACTTCCCCATGTCCGTTGCTACTACCGCCGGATGCCACCGCGGCAATCAAACCGGCAACATACTGTGCCATGGCGATGGACAGGAACCAGCCCCCCATCGCCAGACCAACTTCCCTGTCATCAGCCAGCTTGGTCACCATGCTCAGACCAATCGGCGACAAACACAGCTCACCGGTGGTGTGCAGCAAATATGTCATGGCCAGGAAAATCCACGGTACCAGGCCAGCAGCGTTGGTCAAATTGGCAATCGCAAATACCAACAGGTAAAAGCCCAAAGCTACCTGGATTAATCCCAACGCAAACTTACGCGGGATTGAAGGGTTCATGTTCATCTTGTCAAGTTTCGGCCACAGGATTGCAAACATCGGTGCAAAAATCAGGATATACAGCGGATTCAACGATTGGAACACACCAAAACCACCCGCCTGCCAGGTTTCCATACCGCCGTACATTGGCGTGACAAACTCACGTGCGAAGAAATTCAGTGAACTGCCTGCCTGCTCGAACAAGGCCCAGAAACAGGCATTAGCGGCAAACAAAATCAGCATGGCAATATATCGATGTAACTGTACTTTATCCTTTGCTCTGATGCCTGCAACAACAAAGTAGGCGATAAGACCAAACATGATAGCAACCAGGATATAACCCAATATGGTGCTTTCAGATAAAAGGAAATAGACCACACCAGCCAATACGATCGCACCAGCGCCTACGGCGAAAAACCTGCCCCAGCCTTCCTTGCCTTTCTCGGGCAAACCAATATGACCAAGAGACTTTTTGGCCACTTCGAGAAACAGGGTTGAGAAGATCATACCGATTCCCGCAGCAAAGAAACCCCATTTCAATCCCCAGGTTGCACCGATCCAGCCAGCGGTAACCAGCGGGGCAACCATTGCGCCGAGATTGATGCCCATGTAGAAAATTGTAAAACCGGAGTCGCGCCGGATATCACCAGGAGCGTACAGTTTACCAATCATGGTGGAAATGTTTGGCTTGAACAGACCGTTACCGGAAACAATCAGTGAGAGGCCAACCAGGAACCAGGTAATGTCTTCAATCAGCAGTACAAACAAACCGGCAGCCATGATGATGGCCCCCAGCAGTATCGACCTTTGATAACCCAGGATGCGGTCGGCTACATAACCACCGGCTATACCGGTCGCATACACCAATGCTGTATATCCGCCATAAACCAGGCTGGCCTCGGCGTTCGCCCCTGCCCCCAGGTGCGCAAAAAAGGTGGTCGCGACATAAACTGCCAGCACGGCCCGCATGCCGTAATAGGCAAAGCGTTCCCACATTTCGATATTGAATAATTGCCACAAGGCCTTCGGGTGGCCCATGAAATCTCCCGCGGGTAAACCCGGCTGCGGAGTGATTGCACCATCTGTTTGATTGGTCACGTTTGAAGCTCCAAATCTGTTTTGAGTAATTGTATTTTGGTGGCCACGGACTAAGCATGGCAAAAAAGTAGGGCAAGCATACCACCGCCAAGGTCCATAGCCTATTCCAAGCTCATTCAATATCAAATTTGCTATTCAAGCAGGTCACTTAAAATGCGATAATTACCCCATCTTATTTTCGCGCAAATTTTCGTAAAAGGCTCAGCTAATGGATCAACAAATCGCACAGAAACTCATCGATGATTTATGGACAGATTCCATCGTTCCCGAACTGATTGAGTACATCAAA
>PVMS01140233.1_pt1 | contig 10669 bp, 10 predicted proteins | sample 1853461 | NCBI WGS metagenome assembly PVMS01 (sample SAMN08582032, study PRJNA380276) | Marine sediment metagenome, whole genome shotgun sequencing project. | isolation source: ocean sediment barecode stripped | collected 2017
AGCTCTTACCGTGGTAACAAATTCAGCCGAAGTGGCTCGAGTAATGGCAACTTCTGACAACGGGACGCAAGTTTTTTTATTAGGCGGCCAATACAACGCGGACAATCGTGAAACAACAGGGCCGATGACAATCACGCAGCTGGAACAATTTCATGCACATCATGCGGTGCTGGCGACAGGGGGTATTGATGCGGTGGCCGGTGTGATGAGTTTTGACGCGGGCGAGGCTGCGGTTGCCCGTACGATGTTAAGCCGTGCTGAGAAAGCGATTGTATTAGCTGATTCGAGTAAATGTGGGCGAATTGCGCCCTTTGTGATCGGGCAACTGGAGCAGTTTGATTATCTGGTGTGTGACGTGGACCCCGGCCAGCTGCTTAAAGAAGCGTTGCAGCAGCATGATGTAATAATTGTATAAACATATGTTAAATGTACGATTTAGTGATGCCCATATTACCGCTCCCTGTACCCGGGCGCATGGTGTCGCATCCAGTATCGGTATGCAACTGGTGTTGGATCTTCCGTTGGAGAACGATGAATTTACCCTTGTAGCGCCCGCATTCCTGCTTCACCACTGGACCGAAGATAATAATCTGGTCACGTTTCATTTAGACGTGAATTCGGGCGACGGCCCCTATTCGTTTATAGAACATTCGTAATTTGTAATTTGGAAGGATAAAAAATGAGCCCTAAATTTCATCTGTTTCGTAGAACCCGGGAGCTGGAGCAAAAAATCGACAGCTTTTTCGACAAGCTTTCGGAAACGTCGGTTGTGTATCGGCTCGCGGTGCGCGTGTATTTAAAACAGGGGTATAACGAGGAATTTCAGACTCGGCTGGAACGCGTGCGCGCACTCGAATCCGAGGCGGATCACCTGCGCCGTGATATTGAGAAACAGTTGTATAGCAATACGCTTATTCCTGACTCCCGGGGTGATGTATTGGGCCTGATCGAGACCGTAGATCAGCTATTATCGCAGTTTGAAGGGTCTCTCTGGGCGTTTGCCATCGAGAAGCCTGATATTCCCAAAGATTTCAGAGAAGGCTATAGAAAGTTGACCAATATGGTGGTTAAAGCGGCCGATGAATTGGGCCTGAGTGGGCGGGCTTTTTTTCGCAGCCCACACGATGTACCGGCCTACAATCACAAGGTTATGCTCTACGAAAAAGAGGCGGATGTCATCAGCACCACCCTCAAACAGGCCATTTTTGATTCCGATCTTGATCTGGCGCGAAAGTTGCATTTGAGAGAGTTCGTGGAACAAATAGATGAAGTCGCGGACATGGCGGAAGATGTCGCGGACCGATTAGCGATCTATGCAATTAAACGTCTGGTATAAAGCTCAACATTTTCTTTATGGACCCTCTCGTACTCGTATTTCTAACCAGTGGCCTGTTTTTAGGTTGGGCTCTGGGCGCAAATGATGCGGCAAATGTATTTGGCACCGCGGTCGGTACCCGCATGGTCCGGTGGAGAACCGCCGCCATTATTTGTTCAGTGTTTATTATTCTCGGTGCGCTGATTTCAGGTTCCGGAGCCTCGCATACACTCGGTAAACTCGGCGCCATTTCTGCATTGCCCGGCGCATTCATGACGGCGTTATCGGCGGCAATTGCGGTGTATAGTATGACCAAATCGGGCCTGCCCGTTTCCACCTCGCAGGCCATTGTTGGTGCGATCATAGGCTGGAACCTGTTCTCATCCAACCCGACGGATGGGGTCACGCTTACCAAGATTCTCAGCACCTGGATAATTTGCCCGGTATTATCCGGTTGCATTGCCGTGGTCCTGTTTAAGGTGTTCAAGCTGGTGAGTAGGCGTGCCAAAATGCATATGATCGCGGGCGATGCGTACATGCGGGTTGCGCTACTGCTGGTTGGCGCTTTTGGTGCTTATTCTCTGGGAGCCAATAATATTGCAAATGTGGTTGGGGTATTTATACCCGCCCAGCCTTTCCCTGATATCGTGATGGGTGAATGGCGATTTTCCTCCACACAGCAACTCTTCCTGATGGGCGGCCTGTCGATTGCGCTGGGTGTGTTTACCTATTCCAAGGGCGTGATGATGACCGTGGGCGACCATTTGGGAAGATTGTCTCCCACAGCAGCATTCATTACCGTGTTATCGCATTCTATAGTGTTGTTTATATTCGCCTCGCGAGGGCTTGAAGCCTGGTTAGCAGGGCACGGCCTGCCCACTATTCCACTGGTGCCGGTATCCAGTTCGCAGGCCGTTGTCGGTGCGATCGTGGGTATCTCCATTTTGCAGGGTACGACCGGGATACAGTGGTCGGTGCTCTTGAAAATTATCGCTGGCTGGGTGGTGACGCCTTTCGCAGCGGGGCTGATCTGTTTTATCGGTTTGTTCTTTTTACAAAATGTGTTCGGCTTGACGGTTGTTTAGATCGGGGGCCGTAAATAATGATACTGCCTGTTTACGTCCTTTTAATCGAACGCGGCCGAATTCTTTAAACGTGACGTTCTCGCATTTTGATATGATTCAACTGCTTAACAATTTTTCGTAGTGGTCAACTGAGAAATTTAGGCTAAACAGAAGGGTACAGCTTTGGTACCCCCGAAGCGGTAGCCTGTTCTGGCTCCAATACGCTTTTGTCCAGTTTCGGTAACAGTACCTTACGTACGGCTCTGCCATTCCAGTCATGGTTTTCCGGTCCTTGAAACAGGTGCTTATCAAGTTCGGCAATCACTTGTGCCCCTGCGGAAAACCCGAGTAGCGACGCCCATTCTTCAGGGGCCCTGGGGGGCTGCTCCGGCCAGCGGGCACGGGCATAGTCCTGCAGGGCTTGCCATGTTATCTGCGCATTGTTTTCATCTGCGGCGCTTCGGATTTCTGTTAGCAGGGAACGCAGGTCACGGGTCGTTCCAGCAGTGCTTGAGCTAATTCGGGGGCGGTGGTTTTTCGCGTAATAAAACACAATCCAGGCGATACTTAATCACCAGCCACCGAGGCCAAACAGGCTAAGCCACTTCCAGATTGAGTCCGATCTGTCTGACTGGTTTATTTGAACAGCGTGCTCGGGATTGCCGGCATTTTGTTGGCGTTTCCGGTCGCGGGTTTCGATGGCATCATTTGCGATGTTTTCAATATTCGATTCAATGGCCAGAACTTCGATACTCGCAGCTGGTAAGCTGGCATATTGTTGCCGGTCATTTTTTACATCCCACCAGGCCACGTTTATTTTCGGTATTTCCAGGATACCTGCCTGAGACGCGATCAATACGAACGTCTGCGCGCGCTTGCCTGTTATGGTTATTCCATCGGTGCTGGTATCGCTAAAGGCGGGTTCGTCCGGGTAGAGCTTGAACTGATCGTTAAGGTCGGGTATTTCAATTTGCGGAAGCTGCGCCCCGGTAAGGCCCTGGGCGGACAGATCTATCTGCATATTAATTGCATCACCTGGATTGATAGCCCGGTCGGGTAGTCCGCTGCGCTTGAGCGTTACTTGAATGGAGGGTAACCAGGTCGAACCGGTAAATTCGCTATCGGGAGGGCTGATATCAATCGACAGCGGTTTGCTTCGTAAGGTGAGCTGTTTACCACGTAAAAAGGGATCAAAACCGAAGCGACGGTTGCTTTGTCGTTGCGGATCAGGAAGGCGAACTTGCAGCGCAACCGGCGAGATGGTTAGTTTACCGCTTTTTTGCGGAAATACTGCATAGCGGCGCTCTATGGTCTGGTATTGGACCCCCTGTTTACTGTGCACGCCCTGTAAATCATCACCTATATGTTTGATCAGGGTGTTTTGTGCGCGTGGTTCATCCAGGGCTGCCTCCAGCAGGTTGCCCTCGTGATAGATTCGAATGATCAGGTTTAACTGGCTTTGAACATAGGCCTTTCCGGGGTGTTCCCACATCGTTTCGATTAATACACGGGGTGTCTCTGCCTCGGATTTGGGGGTGGGTACAGCAATACTGGCGGCTGTTACAGTCAGGTTCAATAATTCAGTCTGGTCGTTGCCCAAGCGTAGAATCGGGATGCTCAACTCGCCCTCGCGTTTGGCCATCAATATCAGCAGGAACACCGATTTATTGAACGCCACTCCATTCCGGGTGGATATTTCGGAACTACTGCTTCGTCCGATGATATCAAAATCCCGTTGCAGCGCGCTAAGGTCAAGTTCTTGTGCGTCCAGTTTTCGGTCGCTGACGATGGTCAGTTGTACAGACTGGTCAAGGCTGGTCTGCTGTTTATTCAGCGTCGCTGTCAGGCTGGCTTGTGCGGGGTACTGGATGCCCATCCAGCATAGGATAAACAAAAAACTAAGCTTGATTCTCATCGTTGTTGCTGTTGATACTGATATTTAAATTTACGCCGTAGTAGCGCGCCCGGGTCATCCGGTACCTGACGTAGCAGCAGTTCAAGCGCCTGCGCATTTTCGTCCATTGGGCCGGACGCTTCTTCGGATGCTTCACGGTCTTGCTCAGGCTCGTTTTTCTGCCCTGATTGATCGGCTGTTTCTGATTTAGTTGCGTCTTCACGATCGTCTTGTGCGTCCTGCGGGCTTCCCTGCTGTTGATTCTGTTCCTCCTGGCCCGGTTGATCCTGGTCTGGCGGATCCTGGGTCTGATTTTCCCTCTGCTCATCTCCGGCGGCGGGGGGCTGCTGTGTATTCCGTTCGGAATCTTGTGGCTCTGAATCGTCCGAGGATTGCTTGTTTTGCTGCTCCTGTTCCTGCTGCTTTTGTTGTTCCAGGGCCGCTTTGACGACTTGATGATTATAGCGGGCATCATCAAACTCTGGCTGTATTCGTAAGGCTTCTTCGTAGGCATCAAGCGCGCCTTGCAGTTGTTCACTGCTCGCCAATGCGTTACCCCGATTATAGGCACCGATTGCAGTATCGTCCTTTGCAAAGCCTTCCAGCGCGGTCAGCATGTCGTTGTCACGATAGGCTTTAACGGCTTTGCGTTGCAATTGGTCTTTTCGTTCCCATAGCGAATCCCAGCTGAAAGCGAGAGCCGGCCTGGGCGCGCTCATCAGCCCCGTGAGTAAAATAATAGACAGAACGCTCAGCAGACCCTTGCGAAACACCAGACTGGATAATAAAAGTACCGGGAGTAGTAACCACGGGCCGACATCCCGCCATTGATCGGCTTTACGCCGAGTCTGGCTGGAGGTGCTCCGGGTTTGAGATATCCAGGTTTTGAGTGGCCGGTTCAGGTGTGCAATGTCTTCGTCACCGGGCGTCATTCGTACATAGCTTCCTCCCCCCGCCCGGGCGATACTTTCGAGTAAATCACTTTGGCTGTGGTCATCTTTGGGTGCGATTTCCAGCACGGAAACTCGGATGGCGTCATTTGATAAACTTCGTGCCTTGCTTACAGCAAGCGGGCTTGCCCGGTCGGTAACCAGGATGATTTCACCGGCATCAATCTGTACCTGGCCAAGCAGTTGCCCGGCTTTCTCCAGGCCCCTGTCAGCTAGTATGCCCTGCACGGGCAGGGTATCACTATCCAGTGATTTTAGGAGGTTGGAAATGGTGTCCTGATCATCACTCAAGGGAGTTATGACAAATGCCTCACCGGCAAAACCAACCAGTCCGGTCAGTACACCCGGCATCGAGGTGAGTAAATCTTCAATTTTAAATTTTGCGCGTTGCAGGCGACTGGGCTGTAGATCGACCCGGTCCATTGATTTAGCCAGGCTCAGTACCACGACTCGCCCCTGCTGTAACTGATAGAGCGGCTGGGGCAGACGTTCCCAGGTTGGCCCTGCTAGCGCGATAATCAGCAGAACGAACAACAGGCCGGGCAGAATGTTATTTTTCGCCGCCTTTGCCTGTCCCGGATCATCCAGTACCACCGACCGAAGATGCGGGTCGACTAGTTCGTCAGCTGTGTTAACAGGGGGGTATCTGCGCAGCACAAACCCAACAAAAAAAAGCACAGGCAGGCCCAGCAACCACGCGGGGCGTATGAAGTGAAACTCGCCCAGCATATTGATCAGGCTATCCATTGCCGCCTTATCCAGATTAGCAGGCACCATAATAATAGTGCCAGCGAGCCAGGCCAGAAATACAATTCCTTAATTGGGCGCAAGCTGTGAATTTGCTCCTCGACCGTTTCCAGCTGGTCGATGAGTGAATATATATTAGCCAGTTCGCGCGTATCGCGTGCCTGAAAATACCGCCCTCCGGTTGCGTTGGCGATTTGTTGTAAACTGCGTTCGTCAACCCCGGATCGGCGCGAGAAAAACCCCGAAAGTGCGCTGGAGGAAGGGGCTCCAATGCCGATGGTATAGACCTTAAGACCAATGCTTTTGGCCGCCTGTACTGCCTGTTCAGGTGAAATATCACCCGCGGTGTTTTCACCATCGGTCAGCAAGATCAGTACTTTATCCTGACCCTGCCTGTGTTGCAGGCGTTTAACCGCCAGCGCGATGGCGTTGCCAATTGCGGTGCGCGGGCCGGCCATGCCAATAACCGCCTCGTTCAACAGGGTGTTGACGGTGCGCCTGTCTAATGTAAGTGGAGATTGCAAATAGGCCTGAGAGCCAAACAGTATCAAGCCCAGGCGATCGCCCTCGCGTTGCTCGATAAAGTCACCGGCTATAGCTTGCACGGCCCGCAAGCGATCTACCCTGCGCCCGTCAATCTGCATATCGCGTTCATTCATGCTGTCGGATAAATCCACCGCCAACATTAAGTCGCGCCCGCTCAGTGGCAGCGAAACGGGTTCACCCACCCACTGCGGACGCATGCAGGCCAACAGTAATATCAGCCACGAGAGTGTGGCCAGAACCAGGGCAGGATGTCGTATCCTCTGTTGACTTATCGCTGCGCTGGCTATGACATCGTAAAAAGGGACTTTAATTCCGGCAAAACGTACGCTGCGCGGTTTCATGCTAAAAAACACCACAAGCGGCAGCGGCAAGGCAAAGATCATCCACCACCATTGAAAATGGATCATATCGATTTCACCCAATCATTCGCGGCATCGACTAATTTGCATCGATTAATTATGGATCCGTCCTGGTATTGTGCGTGCCCGATAGCCTCGCCCCCCGCTCGGCTAAAACTTTGGGCCGGGTTGGTCTGATCCAGAAAAGCTAACCAGGCTTTACCGCTGAGCAGGGCGGGTTGGTATTGGGCATAGCGCACCACGGCCACGCGTTTCAGCAGGGCTGATACCCGTTCCGCAAATTGGTGATCACTGAGTGTTGCCTGGTTTTGCAGCATGAACAGTTCGTTCAGCGCCGCTTTTCGAAGCGCGGCGAACTCGTAGGTGAAATATTTAACCAATCTACGCACAATCAGCCACAGGATATACAAAACAATAACAGCCACAAGCCACCATCCGGGAGCAGGGGGCCACCAGCCCTGATCCAGTGGGACGATAATATCGCGCAGGGGCAGTGAAGCGTGGGATTCGGGCATTGAATCTCAGGCCCGGGCTACGGGCGGTCGGTTTATGGCGTCGATTAGTCTATCCGTAGTGTACACCGGCACCACGGGCTGGCCCATTTGACCAAACTCCTGATCTAGCCAGGTGGTTCGTGCCTGAAATTCATTGCGTAAACAGTCGCGCGTGCGTTGATCCGATGCACCCACTTTTATGCGCTGCCGGCCATTGCTCAAGGGCAGTATCCGACCTGTGGGCAATTGGTGTTCAAACGGGTCCGATATATGAAAGGCAATCACATCGCTATGCGCGGCAAGGCGATGCAGTGGCTGCCTGAAGCGGCTTTGTTCGGAAGGGGTGCGCGTAGCGGAGAAATCGCTGAGTAACAAAATAAGGCTGCCCGGTCGCGCCACCCTGGCAGCATGCAACATGGCATCAATCAGGCGGTTTTCGCCCCCGATCGTATCATGATAGCGTGTGGAACTCGCCAGAGCCTGCAGCAGCTTTAGTACCGAGCTTCGGCCGGCGGCCGGGCGTATATCGATTTCCGAATGTGGCTGGTCAGTCGGGTTGAACAGTAGCCCGCCTACACGATCTCCGCGACCGCTTGCATACCATGCCATCAGAGCCGCGAGCCTGGCTGCGACCACAGATTTGAGCGCCTTGCGCGTACCAAAGTACATAGATGGGCTAAAATCGACTACGACCAAAACCGGTCGCTCGCGTTCTTCCACAAAGACTTTGGAATGCAGTTCCCCGGTGCGTGCCGTGACCCGCCAGTCAATGTTGCGTACGTCATCACCATCCACATAGGGGCGTGATTCAAAATAATCCATTCCACGGCCGCGAAAATGCGAAGCATAGCGACCGCTTAAATGTGAATGGGATACCCTGCGTGCGCTGAAATTTAAATGTGCGGCTTCGCTGCGCAATGCCAGTAGTTCCTCCAGACTGGATTCAATTCCGTAATTCATGGACAAACTTCCTGAGGCCCTGTGAGCAAGTTGCTCAGGCCACCGGCACTAGATTGAGTAGCCGATTGACAAATTGATCCACGTCGATACCTTCGGCCTGAGCCTGGTAGGATAACAGTACGCGGTGGCGCAATACGTCTGGAATCATTGCCTGGACGTCTCCGGGCGAAACGTAGTCTCGCCTCTGCATCCAGGCGCGCGCGCGCGCGGTACGGTTAAGCGCGATTGTGGCGCGTGGACTAGCGCCATACTCAAGGTATTTGGCCAGTGTTTCATCGTAGCGGGAAGGCTCACGCGTGGCCACTACCAGCTCAACCAGATAGCGCTCAACTGCCGGCGAAAGGTGTACATCAAGTACTTCTCTGCGCGCCTGGTTGAGCATCTTTTCGCTCAACATCGGCGTTGTGTTTTGCGTGCCGTTCGCTTGCAGGTCGCGACTTGCTTCAACCTGATTGAGGCGTAATATTAGCGTTTCTTCCTCGATATTCGGGTAGCCGACGTTGACGTGTAGTAAAAACCGGTCAAGCTGCGCTTCGGGCAAGGGAAAGGTGCCTTCCTGCTCAATCGGGTTTTGCGTGGCCATAACCATGTACAGGGAAGGCAGGGCGTGTGTCGTATTACCCACTGTGATCTGGCGTTCCGCCATCGATTCGAGCAGGGCAGACTGAACTTTAGCGGAGGCCCGGTTAATTTCATCGGCAAGTATAATATTGTGAAACAGCGGGCCGGGTTTGAAGGTGAACTGGCCGCTGTCAGGTTGCCATATCTCGGTGCCGGTCAGGTCGGCGGGCAGTAAATCCGGGGTAAACTGAATGCGCTGGAAATCACCTTCCACTAATTGGGCCAGGGAATTGACGGCGCGTGTTTTCGCGAGTCCGGGCGGGCCTTCCACCAGTAAATGACCATCGCTGAGTAGCGCAATAAACAGGCGATCGAGCAGATTATTTTGACCGACGATGTGCCGGCTTATTTGTTGCCGGGCGAGTCGTATCGTCTGGTGGGCGCTCGAAGATTGTGAGGTAGATTCTTTAGTGGCAGGGTCAGATGGCATATTTAAGGGTTTGGTTTGCAGGTTGATTTGATGTCGAAGGATGCGAGCGCGGTGTCAGACCTTTTTTTCATTCTCAAGCGCCTTTGTAGTGATGTGCTGGTACAGCTGTATCGCCTCGGTTGCCAGGCGTTGATATTTAGGGTTCCGGTCGATCAGTGCGGTAATCTCATGGGTGTCTTTGAATAATTTTTCCAGATACTCCAGATCGATGTCGTCCAGAGTTTGGCCCGCATCTACTTTGTCCTTGATCCGCAATGCGCGTGGCAGGCGGTATTTTTCAAAGCGTTGCAGTACTGCGGCGAGTACGCCTTCATCATTTTTCGGGTCTGGTTTGCGCATATTATTTCTACTGTATCAGGTTTTCGGGGCGCCAATCGCATCTTGAATCATGCGTCTGGCCTGGCATGCGGATTTTACTGATATAACGCTCCAAGTTCCACACATTGAAAGCAGGCTGGCGGAAAAGGGTATAAGCGCTGTTTCAGAACATTAAATGTCGGATATGGCATAAATTAATTTAAACTGCGTGTATATAATTGCCTGTTATTGATCAATCACCCTGTCGTTCTTCGAGGCTTCACCCATGGCAAAATTCCCTACTAAAGCAAATCTAGTGATCATAGGTCAGGGCGGAATTGTCGGCGCATCCCTTGTACATCACCTAATCAAAAAAGGCTGGATTAATATTGTGGGCATCGATAAGGCGGCGATCCCGACCGACATCGGTTCAACCTCGCACGCCTCTGATTTTTGTTTTATGACGGCGCATGACAACATGACCTGTTATACCACCAAATACAGCATCGATTTTTTTGAGGAAATGGGGCACTACAGCCGCATTGGCGGGCTTGAAGTAGCACGCAAGGATGATGATGGCCGTATGCTGGAGCTCAAGCGCCGGGTCAGTTCCGGCAAAGCCTTTGGTTCAAGGGTAAAAATGATCAGCGCCAAAGAGGCTAAGGCGCTAAACCCCTTGCTTGAGGAGGATATGATCCAGGGCGCGCTGTGGGATCCAGATGCCGGCCTGGTCATTCCGCGTTCACAAACCGTGTGCGGGGAACTGGTTGAGCAAGCCGAGAAAACGGGCGCATTGCTGGCGTTTGCCAACACAGCGGCCACCGGTCTTGAAATTGAAGATGGGCGTATCAAAGGGGTACATACCAGTCGTGGTTACATTGAAGCAGATCATGTGGTGGTGTGTGCCGGTTTGTGGGGTCGCCTGATTGCCAATATGGCGGGCGAGGATTTACCCATCATGCCGGTTGATCATCCGCTGTGTTTTTTCGGCC
>PVMS01166780.1_pt1 | contig 10668 bp, 13 predicted proteins | sample 1853461 | NCBI WGS metagenome assembly PVMS01 (sample SAMN08582032, study PRJNA380276) | Marine sediment metagenome, whole genome shotgun sequencing project. | isolation source: ocean sediment barecode stripped | collected 2017
AACGTGGAAAAATAGCCACTTACGGATTCCAGTCGGACGATAAAACGCAAGCAAAAAGAGCAAAGCGAGCATGCTCGTTTTCTCGCGAGGAAGATTTGCCTGATGAAGAGGAAACTATACAATCTCAACTGGCCCAATTCGGAGGAAATCGACCGATGAATACTTTTGATGCCATCAGCGGATTCAAGATGTACCGTGGCGCCCTGGATAGCCGGAGGCTTGAGGAAGACCATCTGCACAGGATTATTGGAGCGGCGCGCTGGGCTCCCTCCGGCCATAACAGCCAGCCGTGGGAATTCGTCGTCGTCGATGACCAGGAGTTGATCCAGCGGATCGCGGTGATCACCACTGAGATTCACGACGAATTTCTGGCCAACGGTCCACATCTTGTGCAGTGGGCAAATAATTACCATCCTTGGTTGCGCTGGTCCCGTGAGGAAATGGAAAGCCGTGGGGACGGCGCCTATGTTAAGAGCTATGACCGAGGCAAATGGGAGGAACTCGCTTCGCTGACGGACGAAAAGGCGATCCATGAATGGATGACCGCGATGTTCGGCTCGCGCGGACGGCCCTCGCCAGTCATCAGCACGGCGCCGTGCCTGATCTTTACCCTGCTCAACACCGAGCGGAGAATCCCGGACTATTCTGCCGACATGCTGGCCCTGACCAGCGCCGGGGCCGCGATGCAGAATCTGCGGCTCGCTGCCTACGAGCTGGACATTGCCGTCCATGAGCAGGCGATGCTCTACGATCTGCCCGAGACGCGGGAAGCCATGTGCGAACTTCTGGAGATACCCGGCCACTGCAAGATCGTCGGTGGCATGCGCCTTGGATATCGGGCCAAAAGATCAAAATTGTCCTCTTCCCATGTGCGTAGGCCAGTGGCAGAGATCATGCATTGCAACGGGTATTAGTGGGCAGGTGCTTGCCCTGGCTGGCCAGTTCGGCTTGGAACCTGGTTTTTTGGTGACAAAAATGATTTTCTTGGCACAACACGCAAACAGGCCCCGGTTCTGTCCACTGAATTTCACCTCATCAAAAGCTTCCGCCGAGCAAGTGGCTGATTTGTTGCATTTTCAGCGGCCTGCCGCTAGATTGGACTTTTGAGCGTTATGCCTCATTGATGAATCACTCCATTAAAGAACTGCTTATCAGCAAGATTCACTCTGGTATCTGTCTGGGTTGTGCGATCTTCCTGCAGGTAACTTTTTTCTGCTCCTCAGCTCTTGCCAATGAGATCGGACTGATGGCCAGTTTGGGTCTGGAAGGTTTTTCTCCCGACCAGTCTGAGTGGTCTGACAAAGCCAGCGCCAGGTATGAAAGAACGAAAGACGGAAGCGGTGAACCACTGGCAGTATTGAAAATTGAGCGGCTGAACATCACCGCGCCCATATACGAGGGTACCAGTCGCATCACGCTTGACCGCGGTCTCGGTCTGGTCGAACTCAGTTCTTTACCCGGAGAAATTGGTAATATTGCCATGTCCGGCCACAGGGATGGTTTCTTTCGCCCTCTAAAAGATATTATACTGGGTGACAGAATCACTTTGCACACTCTGGATGGCGATCAGAATTTTCTGGCGACCGAAATAAAAATTGTCGATGCGCTGGATGTCAGCGTGCTGGACGATTCGGATACAACGGTTTTGACCCTGATCACCTGTTATCCATTTTATTATGTCGGCTATGCTCCCGACCGGTATATTGTCAAAGCCATACCCGTTGATAACGAGCTTGCCCACATTTCTACCGATTCTGCATGGTCTGCCGCCTCGGCGGGAGCTGTTGAAACCAAAGGGATTTCGAACGCCGGTGACTGATAATTTTCGCGGTCACAGCGGCTCAATTTAGTTCGTTAAATAAGGAGTAATACCAATGAAGATGATTAAAACACTGGCAGTTGCATGCGCATTTTGTGCGTCATCTGCCTATGCAGTTGATCCGCAGTTGACCGACACGACTTGTGAGCAGCTTCGAGACAAATACGAAGCGACCGCAGACGCCCAGGAACGCTTTGCTGACCTGCAAGGTAGTTGCGAAGGCGTCTATGATATCAACGGCGCATTGTATGTACGTACTTCGGCTGTGATTCGTAGCAAACGCGGTGGCAAAGTTACACTTTATCTTCCGGCAACAGATCATACTTTTGATGTAACTCCGGATCCGAGTGGGCGCGTTTGGGTAGGTGGCCGCAAAATGCGTGTTCGCAATCTCAATCGCGGCGATGAGCTTGGTATCTACCTTTCAGTAGACAAACTTGCACAGGAGAGAGTAGATTCAGTTGCGTTCGCGACGGAAGACGACCATGCCGATGAAATTGTTGAAGTGCCACTTGTAGAGGTTGCTGCCCTGCCTACAACGGGCTAAGCAGGCCCTTGCAATTTTGTTGGTGGCTGTCGCGGTCGCCAGCAATGGAAAGCCCCCCTGATCTTTACGGGGGGTTTTTTATGGCCTCAGATCACCTCATAGGTTGCCAGGTGGTTTATACACCTCCTATCCACCTTGGTGGTCAGTGATACCAATTGTGACGAAACTGGTTTGCTGGAGTGGGACAGGGTCTCTAGTTTTGACCTGCGGCGATTTCGGCAGCGGCCTGGCGAAACGAACGTAGGCCGAACCAGAATATGAGTATGGCTACCGGTGCCGTAAGTGTAGATACCACGGCGATGGACCAGCCGACTGCCGCGTCATCGCGGAATCCGTAATCGGTCACAAGTGCAACCAGCGTTGGCCCAAACCCTATTCCAACAAGATTCAGGAAGAACAGATAGATTGCCGAGCCGGTAGCTCGCATCCGGCTGGGTGTGATGATCTGAATTGCAGCAGCCGCAGCACCCCAGGCAAATGTCGAGAAAAACACCAGTGGAGCGAATAACAAGAGGCAAAGCCATAGGGACGGTACGGTGGTCGCCGTCATCGCGAACGGCAGCAGGCAAATTCCGCTGAGGAGGCCGACCCGCATGGTTGCGTCTGTTGTGCCGCGTATCCGCAACCAATCAGTGAGCCAGCTTCCTGTGAGTATTCCGGCAGTCGAAAACACCAGCAGGATCGTGCCAAGCCAAAGACCAGTTTGCCCGGCTGACAGACCGAAGGTGCGGATCAGATAAGTTGGAATCCATGCCACAAGGCTGTTGAACAACAAACCAAGTAGTGAAAAACCTACCAGGTGCGCAGTGTATGCACGCCAATGACGGCGCATGTGCTTGAGTAGCGGCATGAAGCCGCCTTTTTGCTGAGTGGTTCTGGCAGAATGACGACGCAGCGGTTCGCGCAAAGTCATGATCCAAAGTGCAATCGGTATCCCCGGCAAACCCACAGCAAAAAAAACTACCTGCCATGGTCGCACTTCACCAATAATCGGCAATACCGTTACATCAGCACTAGTGACGGCGCTCACCACTAATCCACCAATGATAAACGCCAGACCGATCCCTACGAAGGCGCCGACAGAATACACTCCAAGCGCTCGCCCCAGCTTGGACTCAGGAAAGCTGTCGGCAATGATCGAATAGGCCGCTGGAGAAATAGTTGCTTCCCCGACACCTACCCCCACTCGCGCGACAAACAACCCGGTGAAACCATTAGTCAATCCGCATGCTGCCGTTGCCAGACTCCAGAATGTGCAACCGACCGCAATGATATTGCGTCGGTTTTTGCGATCCGCCAGGGTGGCGATTGGAATACCCATCAAAGTGTAAAAAATCGCAAAGGCGAATCCATGCAGCAGGCTGATTTGTGTGTCACTAATTCCGAGGTCAGCACGTATCGGTCCAACCATTAGTGTCAGAATGGTGCGATCGATGAATGAGAAGATATAGGCAACCATCAGTACACCAACCAGGTACCAACTGGCCGTCTCACTGGGCCACGGAACCCCGGCAGAATCAGGATGAGCGGTGGGTATGGTCGAGTCAGTCATTGCGCAACTCATTTTTCAACACTTTGCCACCCGCGTTGCGGGGTAACTGATTTATAAACCGAATGCTGCGTGGAATTTTATATCCGGCCAGGGAACCCCGGCAGTGACGCTCAATTTCCTTCTCATCCAATACGGCACCGGCCTGGGCCACAATAAAGGCTCGCAGGCTCTCGCCCCAGCGCTCATCGGGTACGCCAATAACCGCTGCCTCGCGAATATCCGGATGCTGGTGCAGCACTTCTTCGATTTCCCTCGGGTAGATGTTGATTCCGCCAGAGATAACCAGATCATTCTTGCGATCAACTATGTAGTAATAACCTTCTTCGTCCTGCCTGGCAAGATCGCCGACTGAAACAGCACCATCGCGCATACATTCAGCGGTTGCTTCCGGCTGCCGGTAGTAACCATTAAACCGGAATGGAGAAGTTGAATAGAGTTCACCGACCTCACCAGTTGGAACCGAATTGCCGTCTTCGTCCAGGAGTTGTACGTTGGTGCAAGTGAATGGTCTGCCAACACACTGGGTTTTTTCCAGCTGTGAGGCCGGACGCAGATTGGTTACAAAACCTGCTTCCGTGGAGCCATAAGTTTCGTGCAAAAGCCCCTTGCCCCAGTAGGCAACTATTTTTTCCTTGACTGCTTGCGGCAGGGCCGACGCGTTCGAGATAATCGCACGAAGTTTGGGCGTTGTGCCAAGGTATTGATCCAGTATGGACTGATCCAGGCTGAAAATGGATTGGTAGTGAGTTGGCACCATGAAAGTACCCGTAATATCGCCTTCTGCGAGCCGACGCAGGACCAGCTCAGGATCGAATTTACCCAGAACTTCCACATAGCCGCCGAAAAACAGAGGCGCCATTGTGAATACGAAACCCGCACCGTGCGCCATCGGTGTGATGGCGAGTTGACGGTCATCCGGACCAAAACAGCCGAATTCCATGGCCATACCGAAGAAAGACAACACTCGTGAACGGTGTGAAAGTAAAACACCCTTCGGTTTTCCGGTTGTTCCAGAGGTATAGACCAGTGCAAACGGATCGGTTTCACTCAAGGCAGGAAGAACGCCGGCTGGCGTGCAGCCTTTAAGCCACTCTTCATATTCCGCTCCAATGACTATTACTCGCTTGGCGGAGGGCAAGTTGGCTGCGGCTACAATCGGTTCAAGTTCAGCGTGAACAAAAACCAACTCGGGTTCACAGTCCCGGCCAATCACCTCTATTTCTTTGGAAGTTAATCTTGGGTTAGCCGTTACAACAATCATTCCCGCGTCAGCCAACCCGCAAATGATCTCCGGATACTCGAGGCAGTTCGGCGAAAACAGCATCGCCCTGGATCCGTGTGTCAGGCCGAGTGCGGCAATTGCACCACCAGCTACGCAGCTCATTCGTGATGATAGCTCACCGTAAGACAAGTCGCGTTCCCCGAAAGTGAGAGCTATTTTTTCTGGGGAATGCTCAGCAACCGCACGTGTGCCGGTAGAGACAATCATTTGCTGCGCAGGCGGGGCGAGGTGATGAGTGCCCATGGTCATTCAGGCCTTGCCAATTCTCGCTGTGAGCGGCCCGGGATCCGGGTGAATACCGACAATGCATTGTCGCGCATCATCATCGCGTGGGACTCATCCCGTAAAGTGAGTGCCTCGATTTCCTTCACGGCCCGTTCCGGATCAATGACCGGCCAATCGGTACCGAACATGACTTTATGACGCCCGTAAGTATTGGCGTAATGAATGAACGCGGCTGGCCAGTGTTTGGGTGCGTAAGCGTCACCGGCCAAGTAGATGTTTTCGTGCTTCCAGGCCATCGAAATCGCTTCATCAGTCCAGGGCACACCGAGATGGATTCCAATCAGACGAAGCTCGGGAAAATCAATGGCAACCTGGTCAAGTGTAATCGGCCGACCCACACTCGGCAGGCGGCGATTGCGGGAATAAATGAGGTTGTGACCGATCTGCATCATGATCGGGATGTCGAGTTCACAGCACTTGGCATAATACGGATAGTACTTCGCATGATCCGGAGCCAGGCCGAACCAATGCGGGTAAAGATGGGCGCCGACGAAGTTCAGATTTTTAACTGCATCCTCAAGATCACGAAGACCCTGCATACCCCGGAAGGGGTCGACTCCAGCAAGCCCCGAAAAACGCTCCGGGTATTCCTGGCAGATCTGGTAAACCCGTTCATAAGGTAATTCGAACGACTCCTGTATTTTGAGGTCGCCGGCTCTTACAGCAATCAGCAAGGATCGTTCAATTACGGCCCGATCCATTTTTTTGGATGTAATCCGGAATGGGTACGCCATCTCGGACCAGCGGATCCATGCGTATCTGGTCTTTAAAATCATCGTCCAGACCCGTATGCCCCTGTTCTACAGCCATAGGGTCGAAAAGATTGCAGACGATATCGATGAAGCCATTCTTCGGGGTACTTGAAGTTGTCATTGGGCGCCAACCGCCTTACCTGAGAGCAGTCGTTGCAGTCGGTCCTGGCTCTCGCTGAGTGCGGTTCTCGCGCTCTCATTCATCCGATCTGGCGACCAGCCCGGAAGCCATTCCGGTACCACCCGGATCTTCTTGAATCTCTCCAGCGCCTGAATTTGGGTCTCAATGCGGTGAATTACACGATGTGTGAACTGGCAGCCAACCTCAGTAAACGTGACTCCAACTTCGATCGCTTCACCGGTGATTCAACACGGGTGATCAAGCCCATATCGACAATCGATATTCGGTGTCCGGCCGCTACCAGACAGGGGTCAAGTATTTCATCCAGTGCTCGCAAGACTTCATCCTGGCCATTATCCCGCTCAAACATGGCCATGATCTCCTCGCACGCTGGACCATGGCGATCGAAGCCCGCTCAGTCGCCGCTGCTCCTCAAAATCATCCTGATCAAGCCTGGCACGTCGTTCGACCAGGTCGATACCATGCAACCTGGCCAAGTTGCCGCCCATGACTTTGGCTCGATTCTCATCGGTAAGCTGGAATGGCGAATCGTCCGGCATCTGGTACGCCATCAACGCGTCGATCACCACTTGTGGATGAGGGTTTACTGCCGCCGAAGCATAGATCACCCGCTCGAATCCTCCGGAGGAGAAAAATTCCGCAAACAGTTTTGCCTGGTGTGGCGGATCGAGTATTGCGAATAACATCGACGCTTCCATCGTTGCGAAAACATTGGGGTGGTTACGCATCAGCATTGCCGTTTCCTCAATGAACATGAACCCGGCATGCACAACCTGGAAATTTAACTCAGGGAAACAGTTGGCGGCGGCCGATATATCATCCACCAGCATGCCTTCACTGGAGATTGGCCCAATGGGTAATGCTTTGTGCACCGCAATGTTGCGGATACCTTGCTCACGTGCGAATTCGAACACCGGAAAGGCTATGTCACGTGAGTCCATGCGCCAACTTTCTGTAAAGCCTTCCACATATCGGGAAGGATACAGTTTGATGCCGTCAGCGCCCTGCGCAAGATTCTCCTCAAGGGTACGCATGACCCGTTCGCGGTCATCGAACAAGTCGACACAGGCATACCAAATCACCCGCTCAGGATATTGTGATTTAAGCTGTGCCCCTTTTTCATTGCTCACCAATCCGTCGTGATAGGCATCATAGATTGGCGTGGAGTGCACGCAGCACATGTCTGTCCAACTCTCCAGCAACATTGTTTCAATGAACTCCTGAGGTTGCCAGTCGTGCTCCCATTCTTCCCGCGAAAGCGCCGCACCCAACGGGTTGACCAGGGGATGAAAACTGTGCATGACATCGTTGAATATTTGCCCGAAACGTCCATTCAAATTGCTCTGAGCAAAGTTGTATGGATGACATACACCGTCAATGATGAAGGGTCTGCTCATTACTAATTCCGTCCTGTTGGTTCTAAATCGGTTCAAATTTAACAAGACTGTCATGGGTGCATATTTCTGAAAGCTTGATACACATATATGAACAGTCTAAGCTTGCTGCAATTTCTTTAATATGCAAACGTTGGACAGAAAATGAGCGAAACGAAACTCTCGCCGATCAAATCCGAGTCGGTAGTGAAATCGGTAGGCCGAGTGCTGGAAGTCTTCGAACTCATGAGGGAATTGAGACAGCCCCTGACGGGTACGGAAATTGCCCGCAGCCTGGGATACCCCAAGTCGAGCACCAATGCCATTCTCAAAAGCCTCGTCGCACTCGGCTACCTGTCGCTTGAACAAAAAGGACTGACTTACTTTCCCAGCCTTCGTTTGACCCAACTGGCGGACTGGGTCCCGGCGGTTTTGCTCGGTAGCGGTGAGTCGCTTAACCTCATGAATGATTTGCATAGCGCGACCGGCGAAACGGTGACTCTGTCGTTGCAAAACGATCTCTCGGTGCAATTTTTGCGCGTTATCACGGGAACGCATCCCATCTCGTTGCAGATTCTTGAGGGTTATATGGCGCCGCTTTTTGGTACCGGAGTGGGTGCCGCAATTCTTTCCGCCAAGCCTGATGAAGAAGTCCATGTACTTGCCGACCGGGCCAACAGCCAGATCCGACGGCGGCGCGATCGTATTGATTCCGATATCGTGATCAGAGAGTTGAAGAGGATTCGTGAGAAAGGGTATGCAGCTGCCTATGATCGCCTGATCGCTGACTCCGGTGCGGTCGCAATGTTGCTCCCTGAGTCGCCTGCCAGCCCGCGTCTGGTGGTGGCTGTTGCCGGTCTCGGCGACCGGATACATCGAACCGAAGATAAAATTGTCCGCACGATGCGTTTGGCAATTGCCCGTTTTTGTACGTAAGGCTGAACCCGTTCCGAAATTCTCCCGGCTCGTAATCAAGACTCGCCACTCCAGCGGGAACGGATATCGTCCAGGCCGATAACGTAGCCGAATAACATCGCCATTGACTCCAGAGCAACCGCATTGCGATTCGGATCAAATTCGGCAACTGCATCGCGCACAACGAAGGTCCTGTAGTCACGTTGGCTTGCGTCTCGCACAGTGGTCTCAACGCAGCAGTTGGTGGTGATTCCGCACACAACGAGTTCCCTGACGTTAAGTCCATTCAACCATGTTTCGAGTGGCGTTGAATAGAACGAGCTCGGTCGATTCTTGTCCAGCACGTAGTCATTGGCTTCGGGAGTCAGTTCAGAAACGATTTCCGCATCTTCAGAGCCTGCGACCAACGCTTTCTCGTCTCGAAGCGCGGGTAGCAATTCCCGGGTCAGAATTCCACCATCCCGGAAGTCTTCCCGATACACGTAACGGGTATAGATCACAGGCACGTGATTGGCGCGAGCAAGCGCAATCAGTTCCCGGCAGGGCTCAATGGCTGGTACCAAAGCGTCGACAGGTAGGCCGATCCGGTCGCAGGACGCGCCACGGCGAAGAAAGCCATTTTGCATGTCGACAACAATGAGAGCCGTATTAGCTGGATCGGGCAACATAATCTTTTCCCTGTAATTGTATATGAACGATATACTGATACTGCGCGCAAGGTCAACGAAATGTTCTCTCTTGTGCCTTTATGATTCATATACATGAATCAATCCAAACGATTGAGGCTGAAAAACCATTCGTTGAAACCGCGAGTTAATAAAAACTGAGGGAATATCATGGTGGCCATTTTGCCAATCAGCCTGAACGATCGATACTGCCAACAGGAAGGCGAAGTATTCCTGTCCGGCATGCAGGCGCTGGTGCGACTGTGCATGCTGCAGCGAGCAACCGATGAAACCAGAGGGCTCGCAACAGCAGGTTTTGTCAGTGGCTACCGGGGGTCGCCGATTGGCGGCCTGGACCGCGAACTGCAATTGGCAGAACCGCATCTCCGGGCGAGTGATATCCGCTTTCAGCCGGGTTTAAACGAGGATCTGGCAGCCACTTCGTGTTGGGGTACGCAGCAGTTGGGAATCTTTCCTGGTAGCCGCTATGACGGCGTATTTTCCATGTGGTATGGAAAGAACCCCGGATTAGACCGCTCCACTGATGCGATCCGCCATGCAAGCCACTGGGGCACGTCAAAGCATGGTGGCGTTCTTGCCGTCGTGGGCGATGACCATGTGGCCAAGTCCTCAGCATTCGGCCACCAGTCCGAGTACGCTTTCATGGACTGCCTGATGCCAGTGGTCGCGCCATCAAATATCGAGGAAATTCTCACTTTTGGACTGTTCGGCTGGGCTTTATCGCGTTATTGCGGTGCATGGGTCGGGTTGAAACTGGCGGGGTCGATTTGCGAGGGCAGCGCCGTCGTGCGGCTCCCGAATTCTTTGCCTTGGGAAGGAGTTACGCCCGTTTTCGAAATGCCGGCCGATGGCGTACATATCCGCTGGCCTGATGAACCAGGTGCAATCGAGTACCGCGCACGATCGGTAAAACTGCCCGCTGCGCTGGCTTTCGCATCAATAGCCGGGATTGATCGTCTCACCGGAGCCGCAGATGCAAGACTGGGCATTGTCGCCGCCGGGCGGGCATACGCCCAGGTATGTCAGGCGCTGAAAGACTTGCGCCTGGAGGATACCGACCTGCATACCCTGGGAATTCGTATCTACAAGCCAGGAATGGTCTGGCCACTCGAACCACAAGGTGTGCTGAAATTCGCTCATGGTCTCAAAACCATTCTCGTTGTCGAAGACAAGCGCCCGCTTATTGAGGATCAACTCGCCCTCCACTTTTGATGGTTGATAGACAAAGCCATCATTCGCAGCAATGCGCAGTTCGGCAGGTGTCACCGCGTCTTCTGGAACAGAGGGAAAAATGGGCTTGAGTTTCTCCACAAGA
>PVMS01052008.1_pt1 | contig 10667 bp, 9 predicted proteins | sample 1853461 | NCBI WGS metagenome assembly PVMS01 (sample SAMN08582032, study PRJNA380276) | Marine sediment metagenome, whole genome shotgun sequencing project. | isolation source: ocean sediment barecode stripped | collected 2017
TATGACCACGGAAGCACAACTGGCGGCCGTACTTGCCCATGAAATCGGGCATATTGCAGCTCGCCATGCTTCACGGCAAAAGACTGCGGGCACCGCCGCCAATGCAGTTTCCAACATATTGGCTGCGTTGGTCGCTTACCAGACCGGCAGCTCAGTAGCCGCCAACGAAGTGCTTGGTGCTACCTCGCTTGCAAGCACGGCCCTGGTTCGGGGTTATGGCCGTGATATGGAGCTTGAAGCGGATGAACTGGGCGCCGCTTATCTTGCCCGGGCAGGCTATGATCCGCAAGCCACGGCAGAAGTCATCGGCATTCTCAAGGACCACGAAAACTTCAGCCGCCTGAAAGCCAGGGAGACAGGAGAAAAATACCAGGGTTACCACGGCTTGTTTTCTACTCACCCACGCAATGACCAGCGCCTGCAGAACGTCATCAAGAATGCCGACGCAGTCAAGACCGGCCCGGAAATCAGAAACGACAATACGGAATTTCGGCAACGCCTCGATCTGTTGAAATATTCGGACGAAAGTCTGGTCAGCGCGATCATTGGCAATCGCTATTACCACCGGAGCCTGGACTTTACCGTGGCCTTCCCCACCGGCTGGGAGGTGAAAAAAGGCGCCAGTGCCGTTCAGGCGACGGGGCCCGATGACAATGCTGTCATCCAACTGCGGGTCAAGAGTGGAATCAAGGACCTGACGCCCAGGCAATATGTCGAACAAAAACTGGGCATTACTGACCTGCGGGAAACAGAAGAACTGACCATGGGCGAACTCACCGGCTATAGCGGCCTGAAAGAGGGCGAAACAATACAGCGAATTGCGGTCATTTATCACCGCGGGCGAGCGTTTGTGTTCCTGGCCAAAGCCGACAACGAGGTCCTGAAACGTTTCTATGACACGCTTTTCGTTTCATCCATATCCAGTTTTCGGCCCCTTAACGAGGCGGATAAAATTCTCGCCCTATCCCGAAAAATCAGGTACTTGCAAGCCAGCCCCGGACTGACCTTCGAACAACTCGGCAGGTACAGCCCGCTGGAGGAGTATCAGGAAGAGCAACTGCGCTTACTGAACGGCGAATACCCTAATGGCGAACCGAGCGACGGCCAGTGGATCAAGGTAGTGGATTAATTTGGCGCTACAAACCCGTTGCAGCGCTGTTGACGGCGGCAATTGTTGGAAATTCTTCCCGGGTGTAACTGGCATGGGGAAAGGCCCAGCCAATTCATCCGAAGACAATTTTGTGTCGTGAAAAGCAGAATTTTACCCGCCCTGCTGCTTTAGGCTGAAGCTTGGATAGAAACGGGTTTTGTTTCGCCGAGGCTGGTATCGTGGTGGCTTTACAGTGGCGGGGCATCCATTTGGATGAGCAGATACCCCGTCGCATCGGGTGGTCGCGGGCGGCCCGCACCCAGGATGGGAGAACGCAAGCAAAGTGCCCTCAACATCAAGCGATGAAGACCCCAACCCAATTCGTGACGCTTCTGTTCATCGCCGGCCTGGCCCTGAACGTAGTCCCGGGCGCGTTTGCCGCTACCACAGCGCCGGCCTCGCCTGACGAGGCGCAAACGATGAGCGACTGCCCAATTGGCCCGCCCAACGGTGCAGCCGGGGCGGCAAAGGGGCAGGCCGGGGAGCGGTGTACAGGCGTGGACGGGGCCGCTGAAGAATCTGCGGATGATCCTGACACCTCGCAACAATCAGGCGCCCTGCCTGCTGAAAACCGCCAGGAGTCGTCGCTGGCCATCGCAGAGAACGCACAGGGCGCCTACTTGCTGCGCAAATTGCTGCTGGGCAGACAGTTCCAGGTTTTCGACCGCGTGGAAGGCGACATCGCGATCGCGGTGTACGTCACATATTTTTAGGGGCTGTAAATAATTCTGGAAAGCGGTCAAAATCCGGTTAGAAATGTACTTGTGCAGAGGCATCCCGCCTTTGAGAGCGCCTTGTCCCAAAATGCGGGAACCCAATGCGCAATCAAAAATACCATCCGACAATATTGATGCAATTGATCGACATATTTTAGGTGTGCACTGGTAATCGGGATGCAGCATTATGACAACGTCAGCACCGAGTTCCAGGGCGGCCTTCCGAATCTACCAGATTCTCCCCTTCCCTGGCACCACCAACATCTTCTGCAAGATACGTACGCCACCGCCCCGAGACCACCCTGCTCTACCAGGTCGTCCGTGAGTACTGGCCTGAGTTCCAGGCCGAACTGGCCAGCCAGGGCAAACACCTGCCCGCTTTCATTTGCCGCGAATTTGATGAGTACCTGAAGTGCGGTCGGTTGGAGCATGGCTTCCTGCGGGTTCGCTGTGAGGCCTGCCACTATGAGAAACTGGTGGCGTTCAGTTGCAAACGCCGCGGCTTCTGTCCCAGTTGCGGTGCACGGCGTATGGTTGACAGCGCTGCTCTGTTGGTAGATGAAGTCCTGCCGCGTCAGCCGATGAGGCAATGGGTCCTCAGCGTACCGTTCCCGCTGCGCTTTCTGTTTGCCAGTCAACCGGCTGTAATGGGCAAGGCATTGGGCATCGTCTACCGCGCTATCGTTACGCACCTGACCCACAAAGCAGGTTTTACTCCAACTACGGCAAAGACCGACTGTGTCGTTATATTGCCAGGCCTGCCGTCTCTAACCCACGCCTTTCACTGACCCGTAATGGTCAAATACGTTATGAGTTAAAGACGCCCTGGCGCAACGGCACGACCCATGTGATTTTCGAACCGCTGGATTTTATGTTCAGGATGGACGCTATGCCGCGGGCGCAGGGATGCGCAGGAGCGGCCCTCTCCAGGCTGGTTTCCCTGATTCCTAAACCAAGAGTTAATCTCACCCGTTTTCACGGCGTTTTCGCCCCCAATAGTAAACACCGTGTCCACATCACCCCAGCAAACCGGGGTAAAGTTAGCCAGACCCGGTCACTGGAAACGAATCAAACGCCCGCCGAACAACGGGCCGCAATGACCTGGCCGCTCTCGCACATCCCTGTGCTTCGCGGCACAGCGTCTTTTGCCCCGAACTTGGAAATCGGTCTGACATAGCTGCATCACTGGATGGAACCCAGTCCCCAGCATCCAAATCTGACAAATATTCATGGTGACCCGGCTGAAAAACAGGGTTGAAAGGCTGTTCAATACCCGTGGGGTACATCGAAAAGGGCCTTTATTCTACTTTACTCTTAATGTTGCCGCATTGACATTCACTGTGTTTGACTATTAGTCTTGTTATAAAAGTTATCTTGTGTGCAGAGCTTGGCGAAAGAGTAGCCGGCGAAGCGCAGGTTGTTTTGTAGCCTGGATTTTAGCTCTTAGCAGGTCTTGCCGATCAAGAACAGATGTCAGGAATTGTGCCAGAAAATTATGACGCAATCGTAATCGGTTCCGGCGTTGGCGGCATGTGTGCCGCCACGTTGCTTGCCAACGATGGTTGGCGTGTCTTGATGGCGGAAAAGCGCAGATACCTGGGTGGCCGTTTTTCCACCGTCAACCACGATGGATACCTGTGTGCCACGGGGGGCCTGGCCGTACCCGTTGGTCAAAACCTGGAACAGGTTTGCCAAGCTGTCGGGATTCCTTCCGGGGTAAAGCCTTCTACCAAAGTGGCATTATGGCTGGAAGGTGAATATTTTGATTTGAGCAAAGGCGGCACCCGCTCAATCATCAAGCAGCTTGCCCAAGATGAAGAAGAAGCCGGTCGTGTCTTCGATGCCATAACCGATGCCATGAGATTGAAAATGCCGCGCGACGGCATCAGCTTCAAAAACTGGCTCAATCAGTACACCCGCAATCCCGGGATACACGGTGTTTTCCAGGCAACTATTTCCTCGCTGCTGACCGTTAACAGCAATGAACTGCGGGCCGCTGAGTATTTCAGGCTAATGAAAGTCATCTCACCGCTGACTTTTGGATTTATAGAGAACGGCAGTCTCGCCCTGTGGGAGCGGATGGCTGAATTGATTCGAAAATCTGGTGGTGAAGTGTGGACAGGCGCTGCGGCAGACAGCATCCAGGTCGAAAATGGCCAGGTAAGGGGTGTGCGCATTCGCAAGAACAGGGAAACACATGATATCAATGCAGCGGTGGTCATCAGCAATATCGGTCCCGGAGGGACAGCAAAGCTGGTACCTGAAGAACAACTGGAGCCAGAGTATCTCGAGCAAATACAAGCCTCGATGACACCAACCGCCATTATGTGGCTACACTTTTGCAGTGATGAGTTGTTACTGGATTATTCCGCGATCAGCGTCGCGTGCAGCCGGCGGGTCAACATGATCGATGTGCCATCCCTGGAGGCCGAAGGAATTGCACCTCCCGGAAAGCATCTGTACACGGTTGGTGCCGCACCGCTGAACAGTCTGAATCCGGGCGATATCAAAAAGGAATTTACAGAAGTCATGAAGGACCTGAATGACATCATTCCCGATTTCGACAGGCGCTGCACTGTTTTGACCAGGACCTGCTACCGGGGGAAGTGGCCGGGGTTCAGAACCGTGCCCGGGAAGCACGCAGGGCACTGCACACCCATAGAGAACCTCTACAATGTAGGAGATGCGGCTTGCCCTTCTGGTTATGAAGGTTCCATGGGGGCAGCCAAGTCAGCACAACTGGTGTATGAAGATATTTGCTGCTGAACAAGGAGTGAACGTGTCTTATCGAGTAATTCAGTGGGCTACCGGGGCGATGGGCAAGACTTGCTTACGCACAGTCATCGACCATCCTAATCTGGAACTAGTCGGGCTCTACGTATATGGCGAGAGTAAAGAAGGACATGATGCGGGAGAGATCGCGCGCCGTGAGCCAACGGGTATCGTTGCGACGCGATCCATGGAAGAAATTCTGGACATCGATGCCGACGTCGTCATTCATGCACCACGCATTCAGTTTCCCTACGATGCTCACGGGGAAGATATCTGCCGTTTACTCGCGTCCGGAAAGAACCTGATTACGATTAACGGTCACAGCTTTCCAGCGTATCACGGAGAAGAGTACGCGCAAAAATTCGAGGATGCATGCAGAATTGGAAGCTCGACTTTGTTTGGCACGGGCCTCAATCCAGGTTTTGTGGTGGACAAGATAACAGCAGCTGCAACCGGCATTTGCACCCAGATTGATTCGATCAGCATCCGCGAAGTTTACAACTGTTGGGAAATGCCTTCCCATGATTATGTTTTCAAGGTGATGGGCATGGGTTCGAATCCGGGCGAACTGAATCTTGGTACCGGACCCCTGGCCGAGCTCTACGACGGCTTGTTCGCAGAGTTGGTATGCCAACTGGCGCATCGACTTGGTGTGGAGCTTGAGGGGATTGAACCGGATCATGAAGTCATCACCACCCCGAAAGACATTCATGCAGTCGCGGGAGTGGTGCCGGCCGGAACCGTGGCGGCAACCAACTGGCGCTGGCATGGGATGGTTACCAGAAAACGCTTCATCACGTTATCGATCAACTGGATCATGGATGAGAATTTGCCAGGCTACGAGGACTTCAACCACTGGACCATTAATATTCGTGGCAAACCCGGCTTGGACATTTCCATGGACCTGGTTGAACCCGAAGATACCAGTGTCAAGACGAAAGCAGTGCAATATGGAGTAGCCGGTTCCGTGATAAACAGCATTCCTGCAGTGTGTGTGGCCGAGCCCGGAATTCTTGATTTCCCCCTTTTCTCACCTTTCAGAAGGAAGTTTTAATGAGTACTGAACAGGCTTCACTCGATAGCCAGGCGTTTTCCGGAAAAACCGTCATCGTCACGGGTGGGGGCTATGGCATAGGCAAGCAAATTGCTCTGACGTTTGGCAGGCTCGGAGCCAACGTTGTTGTCGCGGCCCGAAGCCGGGCCAAGCTGGAGGCGGTTGCAGAAGAACTGCGCGGTATGAATACCGATCCCCTGGCCCTGACTGTGGACATTGGGATTGAGAGTACGGTAAGAGACATGGCCGAAGCGGTGGCCGATAAATATGGCGGCATGGACGTGCTGGTTAACAACGCAGCGATTACCGGGCCGACGGCGATAATTCCGGACATTGATCCAGCAGACTGGCGGGCGGTCGTTGACATCAACCTCAGCGGCACGTTCTACTGCTGCAAACACGTCTCAAAGTTCATGTTGAAAGCCGGGTCGGGAAATATCATCACCATCTCTTCAGTCGCGGGTCGCACGGCCTATCCCCTGCGTGCCCCCTATGCTGTGACGCGCTGGGGAGTCATCGGTTTGAGCCATACGCTTGCTGCCGAACTGGGTCCTCTTGGCATACGGGTAAACACCGTCGTCCCCGGTCCGATCGAGGGCGATCGCAGCAACCGCGTGTTTGTCGCCAGGGCGGAGGCGGAAGACAAAGATGTGGAGGAGATCAGACAATTCTTCACAAAGGACATTCCAATCGGTCGAATGCCAACCGAGCAGGAGGTGGCCAACTGTGTTGTGTACCTCGCATCTGATTTATCAACGGGGATTCACGGCCAGACCATACAAGTAGACGGTGGTTTTCGAATGCAATGAGCTGTAATCACTCCATTCGGCGAGATTGAGTTCATCAGGGCAGCGTGCTATTTTTTGTGCTTTATGCGAGATATCATTCAGTGACCCGTAAGCTCTTGAATCACCCGCGTTAATTATTGCTGTAGGAGGCTGAAGATATGCGGACAACACCGGCGGAAAGGGCAGCGGATTTTGCTGCTAGGGGGTGGTGGGGAGAGGATACCCTGACCTCAATATTCGATCAGGCAGTATCAGATTGCCCTGATAGGCTGGCCCTGGTTGATCAGTTCAATCGGTCTGATTTAACCGGCAGCGACCCCCAGAGACTGACTTTTGCAGAGATTGCCACCCGCATCAGGAACCTTGCCGCGATTATTCATGCACATGGCATCCGCCAGGACGACACGGTGGTTATTCAACTGCCGAACGTTGTCGAGTTGGCGATGATATACATTGCGCTGGCCCGTTTGGGTGTGATCGTCAGCCCTGTGCCGGTGCAGTACGGCGTGCACGAACTCACCAAGATCCAGCAGGAATTGCAGGCAAAAGCCTTTATTTCAATTACGGATTTCAAGGGGAGCAATCTTGCGGTCGGACACCGGGAGGCGTTTCCACAGGACTGTAAAATATTTGTTTTCGGTGAAAACGCACCGGACGGCGCTGTCGCCCTGGATGATGAAATCCCCACGGCCGGGGAACTCGAATCGCTCGAAACGCATCTCAAGTCGTTGTCGGTGTCGGCGAATGATGTCTTTACCATCTGCTGGACTTCCGGTACCACCGGTGAGCCCAAAGGAGTGCCCAGGACCCACAATATGTGGCTTACGAGTGCGTATACCAGCTATGACGTTGTACGTTTTCGCGAAGGGGACGTTTTCCTGAACCCCTTTCCCCTGGTGAACATGGCCAGTATCGGGGGTTTTTTGTACAACTGGCTGTTAAGCCACAGCACGCTTGTCTTACACCATCCTCTCGACCTGGCGGTGTTCCTCAAACAGATCGAAAAAGAAAAGGTGACGTACACCATAACGGCGCCCGCCATTCTTACCATGCTCCTGAAAGACCCATCGCTGATGTCCATGGCCGACCTGTCGAGTGTCCGTGTAATCGGATCCGGCGGAGCCCCATTGTCGCCATGGATGGTCAGGGAATGGCAGGAAAAGCACGATATCGTCGTCATCAACATTTTTGGATCCAACGAGGGCATGGTCCTGATAAGTGGGTTTGAAGACATACCCGATCCTGCGATGCGGGCTGAGTATTTCCCCAGGTTTGGCGTTGCCGGATTGGAATGGAATAACCGTGTCGCCGGCCGGATCAGAACCAGGCTCGTGGACATCGAGAGCGGCGAGGAGGTCACTGAACCCGGACAGGCGGGCGAGTTGCTGATCTGGGGCGCATCGGTGTTTGACGGTTATTACAATGCACCCGAAACGAACAAAGAAGTTTTCTCCGAGGACGGGTTCTTTCACACGGGTGATCTGTTCGAAATCGCGGGCAGTGGGGAAGAAAACAGGTTCTACCGCTTTGTCGGGCGCTGCAAAGACATCATTGTCCGTGGTGGTGTGAAAATTTCCCCCGATGAACTCGATAATCTCCTGGCAGGTCATCCCAAGATTGCAGAGGTTGCGGTCGTAGGCTACGCCGACGAAGTGATGGAGGAGCGGGTTTGTGCAGTTGCAGTGCCAAAAGAGGGTGAATTGCTGGAACTCAAAGAAATTGTCGAGTTTCTGAAAGAAAAACAGGTTGCGGTATTCAAATGGCCGGAGCGGTTGCTGATGGTGGATCAATTGCCGCGCAATCCGCTGGGTAAAGTGTTACGTGCCAAGCTCAAGGAGAAGGTGGAAAGTCAGCAAGAGTCATAAAATCACAGATGGCTTCGGGCTTGTTAATCCTTGCTGTTTTTGCTCTTTCGCCGTTTTCCCTGCGTCTTTTTACGGGCAGAAGATCTCAAGGCTGAGAACGAATCCCAGAGACACTTTGAAAAAAATTCCGGATCCGGCATGATGTCGCGACAGGAGGTAAACGAAAAAAACAGCTTCCTGTTGTAGCTTGCCGCCAGGATGATAAGACCGGCACCATCAATGATGGGCCCGCAACCTGAAACATGGACCATTTCTGCCCCACTCAGATACAGTGGGATCTGTGGACCTGGGACATTTGTCACCACGCAGTTACACAGCCGGATAGTCTGGTGTGTAAGCCCCAACCCGGTTACAAGCCGACCGGCAAGCGCCAGTGTACTGGCCGGGATATGTTGGTTGATATCGGTCATTTGCCTGGCGCTGACCGCGCCTTCGAGTTCTTTCGCGTTCTTTGTCTCCGCATGAATCGCCCGTAATCTTTCGAGAGGACCAATGACTTCCGTGTGTAAGGGAGTGAGCATGCCGGAAATCAGGTTGCCCTCAATGTGATGATCGTCCTGGCTGCGAACGTTGATGGGCGCCATCGCAACCAGGGAGCTATCGGGCAGTTCTTTGTGGTGCTCCAGATACATGCGTAATGCACCACCACAGACAGCCAGGACAACGTCGTTAACCGTTGCGCCGTTGATGGCCTTCCTTATCTGGCTGAAATCACTGAGATTGAAAGTCTGCCCTTCAAACACCCGGTGAGGAGACACTTTCCGGTTAAATCGCGTCTTTGGAACAGGGCCGCGCTTTTGCGGTTTTTGCTGGCCCCAGCCCAACAGTGACCGACTCAGGCCGGGGAGGCTCGCGGCCACTGCTCTTGCCAGGCGAAATGGCGTGCGGACGTTGCTCACAGCTGCGCGGGCCATCAAGCCACCGAGGGATGGTGGCGCCTCAGGCCGCCAAGGTGGCGGTTCTGCATCAATGCTTGTGTTTGTCGTCGTATCGTGAAGCCCGCCCAGGATTTCGTTTCCGGTCACTCCGTCAACGGCTGCGTGGTGGTACTTGGCCAGAATGGCGAAACAGCCTTTTGACAGGCCTTCGATATTGTCGAGTCCCTCGATGACGTACATTTCCCAGGGTGGTTTTGACATATCGAGCTGGCGTGAGTGCAGCCGGGCAACCAGAATGCAGAGCTGGCGCCAGTCCCGGGGCGAAGGCAATGCGATATGCCGGACATGAAACTCGATATCGAAATTAGCGTCGTCTACCCAGTAGGGGAAATCGAGATTGAACGGCACACTCAACAGCTTTTGCCGAAAAACGGTTGAAGTATTCAGGCGGCTTGCAATGTGATTAAGCACATCCTTGTGACTGAGCGCCCCTCCAGGAACACATGACTGGTCATAGATATACAAACCACTCAGATGAAGATAGGCCGCCTGTGTTTCCAGGAAGAGAAAAGTCGCGTCTTGTCCGCTGAGCTGTCTCATGATTTTTCAGTTTTATGGTGCAACCCTTCATTGCACAGGGTTTGTCTGCATTCCTGCTTTGCTGCCCTCACACTTCTCTAGTCGAACTCCCGGGACACGGAGTCCGGAGCAAGCTCTTCGGAACACTCGCTGCAAACAACAGTGCCACGAAGTGGTTTTCCACAGGTCTTGTGGGTCAGCAGAAGTGGAGCGCCGCGGCCAGCCACTACCCACTTGTCCGCCCACTGGTGCATCATCAAAGTGTGTCCGTACAAATCCCGGCCCTTGTCGGTCAGTATGTACTCATATCGAGCGGGTTTGTGCTGAAAGGCCTCGCGTGTAACGATGCCGGTATCGACCAGCAGTTTCAGCCTATTTGAGAGAATGTTCGTCGCAATCCCAATCGCAGAGCCAATCTCGTCATAACGGCGCAAGCCGAAAAAAAGTGCGGCGATAATCAGCCCGGTCCAACGGTCACCAATGACATCAGCCAGGTGAAAAAACCGGGTGTCGACGCCTTCCGGATGGGTCGATTTGGACCTCGATCGACGTTGGAAACGCGGCGGCACCGGTTCTACCTGGTTGGCTCCAGGTCCGGGTGAATAACGCACCTCATGGATTCTGACAATATCCCTGCAGTGATCGCAGCGCAGCTCGGGCACCATGGTATTGCCGCAATCGCTGTGAACCAGTTTCAAGGGGATAAAGTGTTCCGTTTCCGTGGCCCAGTCGTGTTCCCATCTCCACGCCGTTAGCGCCAGGGGATAGAGATCAGCCCCCATCCTGGTCAGCCGGTATTCATGCCGGGTAGGCAAGGTCTGGTAGGGGGTTTTATACAAAATCCCTGCTTCAACCAGCGAATTCA
>PVMS01176187.1_pt1 | contig 10667 bp, 10 predicted proteins | sample 1853461 | NCBI WGS metagenome assembly PVMS01 (sample SAMN08582032, study PRJNA380276) | Marine sediment metagenome, whole genome shotgun sequencing project. | isolation source: ocean sediment barecode stripped | collected 2017
AAGCTAGAATCGAGGTGAGCTGGAACGCCGACGGTGACCTGGCTCGAGCCATCGAAGAGCACGCTGGCCGTATCGCCGCGGAAACCCTCGCGTCCGCCTTCGCTCAGGGCGGCGCCGCCACCAGCAGCGAGCACGACACCGAGGTCGAAGGCACCCCGCTAGGCCTCACGATCACCGAAGCGTAGCGGCACCCACGCCGGCACCGACACCGACACTGGCGCTGTCACTGACGCTGTCACTGACGCTGACGCTGTCACTGACCCTGTTTCGCGCCTACTTCTTCCTCCAGCGGGGCCACAAGATGGCTACTAAGATCAGGGCTGGGGTGGCTAGGAGTTGGGAGGTGCTGAGGGGCTTCGAGGAGGCCTGCGCGCCATTGCGATTCGCTGGCGGCCGAGAACGGCGGGAAGCTCAGTCCGAACCGGTGGTCGGTGTGCACGCCGAAGCAGCAGCCGCCGAGGAAGCAACCCAGGCGACCGAAGACCAAACCCAACGAGATGCTGGTCGCCGCGATGTCCATGCCGCGGTAGAGCGGAATGCCTTCGCGCCTCAAGAACCAGATCCCAAACATCGACGCCGCGATGAGGCCGCCGTAATAGGTCAGGCCGCCCCTCCAGAACGCCGCCCATGCAAAGCAGTCCCGTTCGGACGGCTGGCAGACTTCCCGTGCGGCGTCCCAGATGCCTTCAGCCTGTGCGCACTGCGCGGCGGTGATCTCCCGTAGGACTCGCGTTGGATCCGTGCACAGATGGACGTAGTCCCAGAAGTAGCCGTCGGCGATGACGTGCAGCACGCGCGCGCCAAGCACACCGAAGATCACGCAGAACAGGCCGAGGTCGATGAACGTGTCGGCGTTGAGGCCGTCCTGCTTCGCAAGACGGGCGGCGAGCCACGTCGCCGCTCCGAAGCCAATCAGCAAGAGCGTGAAATACGCCGGGACCGGCTCTCCGAAAATCTCCGCGAGCTTCGGCAGCATTCAGCCGGACTCCAACATGCTACCTCAGTTGGCCGGGGCCTCTGCGACTTCGGCGCCCGCCCGCTTCTCACGGCGTCCATCGACGAAGCCTTCGATCAGAATCAGCGCAACACCGATGGTGATCCATGCGTCGGCGACATTGAAGGTTGGGTACGCCCAGCGGTCGTTGAGATGAAAGCGGACGAAGTCGACGACGTAGCCCAGCCGAACGCGGTCCACGAAGTTCCCGGCGGCGCCCGCGATGATCAGCGGAACGCTGATCGCGAACAGCGTGCCCCCGCGACCGGTGACGAACATCCACAGAAGCAGGATCACGGCTCCTGTCGCGGCGACGTAGAACACGCCCTTGCGAACCAGGGTCGGCATATCGCGCATGAACCCAAAAGCAGCCCCGCAGTTCTCTGCGTATCGAAACTCGAGATAGCCATCGATCAATACCACCGGCGGCCGTTGGGCCCGCTGGGTCTGGATGCGGCCGTAGTCATTGGGCTGGCAGACTGGCTCCGAGGCGAGTGGTGAGGGCTGAGACAGCCGGTCGAGCGCCCAATGCTTGCTGCCGAGGTCCGCGGCGGTGAGAACCGCGGCGGCCGCCAGGCAAAGGATCACGGCTTTTCGGGAGCGGGGTGTGCGAGTCACGGCGGGCGACTCTAACAGTTGGATTTCGTGGGTCAAATCACCATTCAGCAGCCGAATGACAGGGCGTGACACATTAGCCGAATCGACCTTTCTTGACATAAAACGTCACGATTACGAATCTTTACAAAAATGTGACACAAGATTCCTTGCGCATGTATCACGTTGTGTTACAAATGGGTCATGAGCGACGGAGACGACAAGAAGAGCCGCAAGGACGATAGGAAAGAACGGGTGCTGCACACCCGTGTGCCGGCCGTCCTCGAGCAGGAGCTCAAGCGGGTCGCCAACGCCTGGCGGGTCCCCGTGTCGAACGTCGTGCGCGCGCTCCTCGAGGACGCCCTCGATACCCTCGAGCACCTGAGCGGGAGCTCGGATGCGCCGGAGCCAGCAGAGGAGCTAGCCCCCCCCGCTGCTCCTCTCGAGGGCGCCGTCGGCGTGACGCCGATCACCCTCGTCCACGACGCCGTCTGTGGCGTGACCGGCGAGAAGCTCCCCGCCGGGTCCGAGGCCTACATGGTCCTATTCGATGACCCCGGCCGAAAACTGATTACGGGCAGGGACGCCCTGCCCCGCGCATCGACACCCAAACAGGAGAAAGCCGATGACTGAGCAAGAAAAAATCCAATCCACCATTGAAGAAAACGTCAACGCAGCTGTCGACCAGGTCACCAAGACCGCCGAGAGCGTCACGACGCTGGGCCGCAAGGTCACCAGCCTGTGGCTCGGGGTCTCGCGCACCGCGATCGAAGCCGCTGCCAACACCCTCACGAGCACATCGGAGATGATCAGCAGCCTCGCGGGGTCGATGGGCGAGCTTGCCGACCGCGTCGACGGCTCCAAGAAAAAGGCTTAATCCCAAGCCGACGGACCGGTGGCAACGGCCTGCCACAACCCCGCTCCACGGGTCCGTCGGCTGTCCCCTTTTTTGCTGGGCCTTGGGCCGTTCTACGGGCCATGAGAGAGCCGGCGCTCTTCCCGCAAATGACGGAAGGCGTTGATGCCCCAGCGGGTGATGAAGTACGAGGGCACCCCGACGAGCAGGCCGCACACGAGCGCGCCCATCCAAAGCTCCCCGCCTGTGCTGGCCAAGAGCCGGCCCGTATCACTCCAGAATTCGGCTTCGAGCAAACGTTCGACGCCATCGTGCCTGAGCGCCCGGCCGGTGTTCCCGAGCCAGGTCTTGATCGTGGCGCGTGTGACTTCCTTCTCCGGTGCAGCACCGCGGCGCCGACAGACTACGTCGTGTAGTACAGCGGCACGGCGGTAAACGGATTGCTGACGAACAAGATCGGAATGCCCGACACCTTGTTGGCGCGCAGGAGTGCGGCGATCAGCAGGTACAAGACGATCTGAAACCCGAGGGTCGGCGTAAACACGATCATCGAGCCGATGAACACGCCCCACGCGATGCGGTGGGGAGTATCATCGAGGTGCAGAATGTTGTGGAAGACGATCTGCTGGAGACGTCGCCAGAGGTCTCTCGGCGTCATGTGGGGTCACCCCACGCGCCGCCTCCCGGCGTTTCGACGCGCAAGACGTCGCCTGGCGAGACCTCGACGGTGACGCGATGCGCGAGCTCCTTGCCGTTGAGAAGGTTCATTCCACGGGCCCCTGGACCGCCGCCGCGCATACCATAGGGGGGAACGATACGCCGCTCGGAGAGCACCGAAACCCGCATTGGCGCCAGGAATTCGAGCTCGCGAATCAGGCCGTCGCCCCCGGCGTGCGCGCCCGTCCCGCCGGAGCCGTGCCTCAGCTCGAATCGGCGAAGCCTTATCGGAAAGCGGGTTTCGAGGACCTCGGGGTCGGTGCATTTCGAGTTGGTCATGTGGGTGTGCACGCCCGACGCGCCCGGTCGGCGTTCCGTCGCCCCTGCTCCGCCTCCGAGCGTCTCGTAGTAGGCAAAGTGATCGTCTCCGAAGGTAACATTGTTCATGGTTCCCTGGCTTGCCGCGGCGAGACCGAGTGCGCCGAACAGAACGTCTACGATGCGTTGCGAGGTTTCGACGTTGCCAGCCGCTACCGCGGCATCGGGCTCAGGCGATAGAAGTGAGCCTTCCGGGATTCGAACGGTGACTGGCCGCATGCAACCGCTGTTGAGCGGGATCGGTTTGCCGACCAACACGCGCAGAACATAGAGGACGGCGGCCATGGTGACCGCCCGCGGTGCGTTGAGGTTGTTGCTGAGCGCGCCGTCCGTTCCCTCAAAATCGATTTCCATCGTAGAGCCGCGGACGGTGATCCGCACCGCAATGCGCGCCCCGTCGTCCAGCTGGTCCTCGAACGTGTGCTGGCCATCCGGTAGGCGTTCGATCGCGCGCGCCGTCAGCTCGGCCGCGTTGTCCTGGATGTGCTGCATGTATGCGGCGACGACCTCGATCCCGTAGCGCGCGAGAAGTTCGTCGAGCAGCTGCGTGCCCTTCTCGTTGGCGGCGATCTGCGCCTGCACGTCGGCGACATTTTCCTGAGGGTTTCGCGCCGGATACGGGCCACCGGTCAACACGTCGAGGAGATCTGCCTCTCGAAAAGCTCCGTCTCGGACGACTTCGAGATTCCGCAGCACGACCCCCTCTTCCTGGAGCGTAGTCGAGAACGGTGGCATCGAACCCGGTGTCAGCCCCCCGACATCGGCGTGGTGCCCGCGCGACGCGACGACGAAGCGGAGTGCATCAGCGTCGTCGTGCACCGGGGTGACCACGGTGATGTCCGGAAGGTGTGAACCGCCCCCCGCGGGGTCGTTGGTGACGAAGACCTGCCCCGGCTTCGTGGCAGGATGCGCAGCAAGGACGGCGCGCACCGACTCCCCCATGGCTCCCAGATGCACCGGAATGTGGGGCGCATTGGCCACGAGGCCTCCCTCCGCGTCGAACACCGCGCACGAGAAGTCGAGGCGATCACGGATGTTGGTGCTCATCGCGGTCCGTTGCAGGACCACCCCCATCTGCTCCGCGATCGACTTGAATTGGTTGTTGAACACCTCGAGGAGGACCGGGTCGACGCGCGTGTCGGCGGCTTCGCGCTGGGCGTTGGCTTCGGTGTCTCGGAGGATCAGGTAGTCGCGCTCGTCGCGAATGGCAATGAAGCCTTCGTCGACGACGATCGTTCCGGTGGCGTCCAGTACCAGCGCAGGGCCGCGAATCTCCACGTCGATAGGAAGGTTCTCCCGGTGGTAGACCGCCGCTTCGACCAGCGCCCCACCGGACCACAGCGTCGCAGTGCGTTCGGGTTTGCCGGAGCCTGGCTCCGCCATGGGGAGCGCCGGCTTGGTGCCATTCAGCTCGACGGTGACGCGAAGCGTGGCGGCTTCGACGGGGTGCTCGCGCCGGACGTATCCGAACTCGCGCCGGTGAAGCGCCTCGAACGCCACGCGCATCGCGATCGACTCACCCCAGTCGACCGCCAGCGCCGTTTCCGTGCCGCGGTAGCGAAGCGCAACTTGGCGGCGGACGTGCCACTCGGCGCCAGGCCCAGAGTCCTTTTCGAGCGCGGCACGTCCGGAAGCCTCGAGCTCGATGAACGCATTCTGCCATCGTTCGGGCAACGGCTCTTTCAAACTCGCCCGTCCTGCGTCTCGCTCGCCATGCCATTCGAAGTTGGCAACTCCCATTCCGAAGGCCGACAGCACGCCGTCGTACGGATGGAACACCAGGCTCCGTATCCGCAGCCGGCGCGCGATGAGGCACGCGTATTGGCCGCCTGCTCCGCCGAAAACCACCATGCCGTGCGTGCGCACATCATGCCCACGGCCGACCGATACCTTCTGAATCGCGGCGGCCATGTTCTCCACGGCGACGCGCAGGAAGCCATGCGCCACATCGGAGAAGGTTCGTTCGACACCCAGCGCCCGAAGCGACACTACGATTTCATCCAGCTTCTCGAGAGGCCTTTGTTCGTCGAGCGCAAAAGGGAATCGGTCGGCCACGATGCGCCCCAGACAGAGCGCCACATCGGTCAGCGTGAGGTCGCGTCCATCCGGGTTCCCGTAGCAAAGCGGTCCGGGGTCTGCCCCAGCGCTTTGGGGACCGACCGTCATACGTTTCCCTTCGAGCTTGCAGATCGAACCACCCCCTGCGGCGACGGTATGAAGCTCGATCATCGGCGCGCGGATCCGGATTCCGCCAATCTGGCTTTCGAACACCCTCGCCACCTCGCCGGCGTAGCGCGATACGTCGGTGGACGTTCCGCCCATGTCGAAGCCGATCACTTCCGCGAGACCGAGCTCTCGTGCGACCGCGCCTGTCGCGACGACGCCTGCGGCTGGACCCGAAAGCACCGCGTCGCGTCCGATGAAGCCCGAAGCATCGACCAACCCGCCGTTACTTTGCATCATTCGTAGCTGGCCAATCCCGAGCTTCCTCTCGAGCTCCGTCAGGTAGTGCGTGAGCAACGGTGTGAGGTACGCATTGGCCACGGTGGTGTCCGTTCGGCCGAGCAGCCCGAGCTCGTTTGAGACTTCGCTGGACACCGATACGTGCGGGAAGCCTGCGTCCTTCGCGATCGCTGCCACTCGATGTTCGAGGCTGCCATCGCGGTAGGCGTGGATCAGCGCGATGGCCACCGATTCGGCGCCGCGGCTTCGCGCTCCTTCGAGGGCAAGGCGGAGGGCGGCCGAGTCTAGGGTCTGAAGGAGCGACCCATTGGCGGCCATCCGGGCGCCAACCTCGATGACCGCGTCGGCGAGCGGCTCGGGTTTCTCGATGTCGAGTGCGAATAACTCGGGTCGCGTCTGATCGCCGAGCCGGCTCAAGTCTCCGAGCCCTTCGTTCGCGACCAGGACGCAGCGGCAGCCGCCCCGCTCGAGCAGGGCGTTGGTGGCGAGCGTGGTGCCCATCCGCACCTCGCTCGGAGGGATGGGCTCGTCTGGCCCAAGGCCCAGCAGAGCGCGGATGCCCTCGAGTGGCGCCCCATCCGAGGAGAGCACCTTGGTCACCCGGAGGGCGCCCGTGTCGGTGTCACGGTGGGTGCAGGCGGGGGTCGTCCCTCCACGGTCGATCCAGAACTGGGGCCGGGGGGCTGGCTGTGCCATCGAGCCGTGCATCGAAGCACGGCCGCAGACGGCGTCAAGAGATACGCTACGATCTGACCCTCGGCGTGCAGAGCCCGCCCGAATAGCTTACAAGAACTTCACAAATGACTCTTCTGACCCAGACTGGGTGCAATTTTCTGGTTTTCAAATGAGTTTCCTGGACTTATACAGGCCAGCGAGTCAATGAATCTGAGGACGATGGACACGGAAGAATTTACTGTCTCGTCCGTGATACCTGCGAGCCCAAACCGTATTTATTCCGCGTGGATGGACGAACGCCATCATACCGCATTCACGGGAGCGCGGGCTACGGTGGACCCTTGGGTAGGCGGTCGAGTCGTTTCAGACGATGGTTTCATCGATGCGACGCACGTCTACCTGGTGACCGGCAGCCGGATCGCGATGACGTGGCGGACCCGGGATTTTCCTAAGGGGTCCAACGACTCGCACGTGGATATCACATTTGAGCCCGTGGCTGGCGGGACCAAAATTGAAGTGACCCACACCAAGATCCCTCCGGGCCTCGGGAAGGCGTGCGAGAAGCTCTGGAAGAAGCTCTACCTCGACTCGATGACCAAGTACTTCGGCGAGCCGGAGGCCATGCGGGCCGCGTACAAGGCCGCGAAGAAGGCCGGGCATCTGCCGCTATCTGGCATCAAAGCGAGCCGGCCGGCGCCGAGGCGCCCTTTCGTTCCGCCTTCGCAGCTGCCGGTCGAGGAGCCGGACGAAGAGGAGGAGGAGGAGGAGAAGCCCAAGAAGACTCGCAAGCGCGTCGAGTCCAAGACGATCGACCTCCGGGAGCTCGCGCGGGCGCAGGCCGAGGCGCGCAAGGAGGCGGTGCAGCGGAAGGCTGAGATCAAGAAGAAAGCCGAAGCGGCGCGCCGGCTAGCCGAAGCCGCCAGCAAGAAGGCTGAGGCCAAGAAAAAGGCGGAGCTGCTCAGGATCAAGAAGGCCGAGACCAAGCGCAAGGCCGCCGAGAAGAAGAAGGCTGAGCTCGAAAAGAGGCAGGCAGCTGCGCAGAAGAAGGCTGAAGCCAAGAAGAAGGCCGACGTGCTGAAGCAGAAGAAGGCGGCTGCGAAGAAGAAAGCCGACGAGATCAAGCGCAAGAAGGCGGCTGCGAAGAAGAAGGTTGCCGCGAAGAAGAAGGTTGCCGCGAAGAAGAAGGTTGCCGCGAAGAAGAAGGTGGCCGCGAAGAAGAAGGCGGCCGCGAAGAAGAAGGCGGCCGCGAAGAGGCGCGGAGCTCCGAAGAGGCGCGCGACGACGACAAAGAAGCGCGGTGCCACCAAGAAACGCAGCGCCGCGAAGAAGCGCGCAGCTCCGAAGAAACGGGGCAAAGCCGCCAAGAAGCGCAGCGCCCCGAAGAAGCGAGGCAAGGTGACGAAGAAGCGCGCAGCCCCGAAGAAGCGAGGCAAGGCAACGAAGAAGCGCGCAGCCCCGAAGAAGGGCCGTAAGGCCAAGAAAGCCAAACGCCGTTCGTCGCGACGCTAGCGGAGTGGCGATTCGGCTTGGCGCCGCAGGCCATCGAAAAGCGAGTCGAGGGCGCGATGCTCTTCTACGCGTTCGATGATGCTGATCTCCTCGATCTGCGCATCGCGTGGGCGCGCGGCGAGCCACAGCTGCATGCCTTCCAGTGCGGGCAATAGGCCCATGCTGCGGCCCGGCAACGCCAGCGCAGCGTTCGACACCTTGGACTCGGTCAGCGCATTCGCGATCACCGTGCAGGCGCGCTTGGCGACTTCCGCGTCGAACGCCGTGCTCGCTCCCAACCCTACGAGCAGCACCCCTTCGGATTTGAGCTTCGGCGGCGCGGTCACCAGCGCCTTCTCACCGAAGCGCCCGTCGAGATAGCCCGCCATGAGCTTCCGCTCGAGCGCTCCGCACAGCCTCCAATCGATGAGCCCGGTCGCGCCGCTCAAAGGGCGTTCGTCGGAGAAGAACGGCAGGACGATGAGCTCGGTTTGGAGCTCGTCCAGGTTTTGTGGGGAGGCGGAGACGAAGTCGTACGCAATCACGACTTGCCTAGCTCGGTCGCAATTCGGTCTAGGACTCCGTTGACGAAAGAACCGCTGCCCTCTGATCCGAATCGCTTGGCCAGTTCGACGGCTTCATTGAGCGGTACGCGTTTGGGGATGTCCTTCATCTCGCGAAGCTCCACGATGGCGACGCGCAACACATTGCGGTCTACGATCGGCATTCGTTCGAGGCGCCAATGATGGCTCGCGGAGCGGATGAGTCCGTTGACCTCGTCCTCGTGGTCGGCGAAGGCGCGGACGAGTTGGTTCGCGAAGTCGGCTCCTTCGGGCGGCTCGTCGTCGCCGGCGAGGTGGCCCCAGTACGACTTGATCGCCTGGGTACCACTCACGCTCGACACATCCATGAAGTACAGGATGCGCAGCGCGGCTTCACGACCTTTGCGTCGTGATCCCATCGTCCGCAAGCTTCCTGTCGAACACCGCCATCTCGATCGCGGTCAACGCGGCGTCCCGCCCCTTGTTGCCATGCACGCCGCCGGCGCGATCCAACGCCTGGGTCTCGTCGTCCGTGGTGAGCACGCCGAAGATGACCGGCACGCCCGTGTCCAACGTGACGCGACCAAGGCCGAGAGCTGTGCCCTCGGAGACGTAGTCAAAATGGGGCGTGCCTCCCCGAATGATGGCCCCGAGTGCGACCACGGCATCGAACCGCTTGCTCTGCGCGAGTTGCTGTGCCGCGTACGGGAGCTCCCACGCGCCAGGGACCTCGACGATGTAAACCGATTCGCCCGATACGCCATGCTCGGAAAAGCACGCCTTCGCGCCCTCGAGGAGCTTGCTCACCACTGGATGGTTGAAACGAGACCACACGATCGCGAACCGCGCGTCCGACGGCGCTTCGACCTCGACGAAAGGTTGGTTGCGGTCGCCGCTCACGTCGCGGCCTCTGGTTGTTGCTCCTGGGTCGGGCTCAGCTCGCCGCCCGGCGAAACCAGAAGCTGTTCGACCACATTGAGCCCGTACGCGTCGAGGCTGGGAATGCGCCGCGGACGATTGGTGAGCACCCGCAACTGCTCGAGCCCGAGGTCGGAGAGAACCTGAGCGCGAAAGCCGTACTCCCGCAGGATGACGCCTGGTTCCTCGGGTGGTCGGGTGATCGGCTCGTTGAGATAGAACGCGAGATCGGTTTCCGGATCGGGGTGTCCCGGCATGAACAAGATGACGCCATTGCCGGCGCGCTCGATTGCCGCGATGCAGTCGGCAATATGTACCCGGTCGCCCATCCGCACTTGAAACGCGTCGCCAAGCACGCTGCCGCGGTGTACCCGCACCAGCGTTGGCTGTGAGGTGATGTCACCGAGGCTCAGCGCCATGAACTGATCTTCGCGGCCGACTTGAACCTGATACACCGACGCGGTCCATGTGACACCGGTCGGCATCTCGACGGGCGTCTGCCGAATCCTCGCGACCAGGCGCTCGCGGGCGAGTCGGTATTGAATCAAGTCGGCGATGGTGAGCAGCCGTAGCTGGTGCTCCTCTGCGAACGCGACGAGGTCCGGATAGCGCGCCATCGTGCCGTCGTCTTTCATGATCTCGCAGATGACGCTTGCCGGCTTCAAGCCTGCGAGCCGCGAGAGATCGGCGGAGCCCTCGGTGTGCCCGGTGCGCTGCAGGACGCCGCCCGGCACCGCCTTGAGCGGGAACACGTGGCCGGGGCTCACCAAGTCCGTCGGACCGGCATCATCCGCGACCGCTGTGAGTATGGTCAGCGCTCGGTCGCCCGCGCTGATGCCGGTCGTGACGCCGGTGCGGGCCTCGATCGAGATCGTGAACGCCGTGGAACGAGACGGGCGGTTGTCAGCGACCATCATGGGCAGCTCGAGTTGACGGATGCGTTCCTCGGTCAGGCTCAGGCAAATCAGTCCGCGCGCATACCTCGCCATGAAATTGATCGTCTCGGGCGTCGCCATTTCGGCGGCCATGCACACGTCGCCTTCGTTTTCGCGGTCCTCGTCGTCGACCAGGATGACCATTTTTCCGTTTCGGATGTCATCCA
>PVMS01105693.1_pt1 | contig 10666 bp, 8 predicted proteins | sample 1853461 | NCBI WGS metagenome assembly PVMS01 (sample SAMN08582032, study PRJNA380276) | Marine sediment metagenome, whole genome shotgun sequencing project. | isolation source: ocean sediment barecode stripped | collected 2017
GCGATGCCGATACGCTGGCCAAATGCTTCAAACCGCTCCGATACTGGACTGCCTTTTGCGATCTCAACTATATAATAGAATAGATGACCGCCATCTAGTACTGGTATAGGCAGTAAATTTAATATTCCAATACTTATACTAATTATTGCCAAAGCACTCACAAAGGCAGAAAAACCTATCGCCGCCGATACGCCAGCATACTCTGCAATCGTGACTGGACCGCTGATATTCTTCAATGAAGCCTCACCTGTAACAAGCTTCCATAATAGCTTTAGGGTCAAAATAGAAACTTCCCATGTTTTACTCAAGCCCTTGGCAACAGCTTCAAACGGGTTATAACGTACGAGGACTCTTTGTTGATCAAGTTGCGCTTGATCAACAAAAGGATAGGCGCCTATCCGGCCAACAATTTTCCCATCTTCCTCTTCGGGCTCAGGAACTAATTCAAGACTCAAGCGTTCACTATCACGCAGCACGATGATATCTATGGGAACCCCTGCATGGGCTTGTATATATTTCACTAGATCAACCCAAGTATCCACTTGCTTGCCGTCAACACTGATCACTTCATCACCAGGCTGAATCCCAGCAGATTGAGCCACACCCGGTTTAATCTCACCAAAAATTGGCTGAAATTGATATCTCCAAGGAGAAATGCCGATTTTTTCCAGCAAACTCCCTTCAGCTAGTAGCTGTTTTGTGTCGCTTAAATTTAGCGTAACGATTCTTTGTGCAGCATCTTCATTTTGCAAGGTCACTTTAACCGAGCCATAACTAAGCGCTTTATCTAATAATTGAATAGTAGTTTGCTGCCAAGTTTGGACTGGAACCCCTTCGACCAATACAAAGCGATCATTTTTTTGTATCTGTGCTTGTTCTGCAATACTTTGCGGTATCACCTCACCTACCGTCGGCTTTACCCCGTCAACGCCAACTACAAACGTGACCCAGTATGCCAATACAGCAAAAATAAAATTAAATATTGGCCCTGCGGATACAATTGCGAATCGTTTCCAAACTGGCTGACGATTGAAGGCACGATGCACTTCGTTTTCTAACACCTCACCTTCACGTTCATCCAGCATCTTCACATAGCCGCCAAGAGGAATACTTGCAAGCACGTATTCCGTCTTATCTACACCTGCTATTCGTGTAAAAAAAGGTTTCCCAAACCCAATCGAAAACCGCAGCACTTTCACACCGAGTTTCTTCGCCACCCAATAGTGACCAAACTCATGCACGGTCACAATAATGCTTACTGCAACGATAAAAGCAATCAAATAAGTCACCATTTGCATATTTAATACCTCAACAACGAACGATCAATAAAATTCTTTGCGAAAACACGCGTCTGCTGGTCTTTGGTAAGAATTACTTCCAGATCATTCGCTTCTTCATGTTCTATTTGTTGCAATGCAGCATCGATGACCGTTGGAATATCTGTGAAACGGATCCTGTTATTTAAAAAAGCTTCAACTGCAATCTCATTTGCAGCATTTAAAACAGTTGTCGCACTCTCTGCAGCCTCCAACGCATTATAAGCTAACTGTAAACATGGAAAACGATTGCTGTCCGGTTTAGAAAATTCTAGTGCGCCGATTTTAGTTAAATCCAAAGTACTTACTCCTGAACTTATACGCTGCGGCCAAGCTAAAGCATGTGCGATCGGCACACGCATGTCGGGATAAGCTAAATGTGCAAGCATAGACCCATCTGGATACGCAACCATGGAATGAACTATTGACTGAGGATGAATCACAACTTCTACATCTTCAATGTTTATTTCAAACAACTTGCAAGCCTCAATTACTTCTAGTCCTTTATTCATCATCGTTGCAGAATCTATCGATATCTTTTTACCCATCTTCCAATTTGGGTGCGCGCATGCTTCATCTGGAGTAATATTCTCAAACTCATTTAGAGGCCTACTTAAGAAAGGACCTCCAGAAGCAGTAAGAATAATTTTTTCAACCTCACACTTATCATCACCTTTAGGTAGACATTGAAATACTGCGTTATGTTCACTATCTATGGGCAATAATACTGAATCGTTTAGACGCACTACCTTCATCAGCAGACCACCTGACATCACCAAGGCTTCTTTATTTGCGAGTAGTATTCGCTTACCAGCCTGCGCTGCCGCCAGAGTTGCGGGCAATCCTGCAGCACCCACAATGGCTGCCATAACAAAATCGACTTCACTCAAGCTAGCTGCTACTTCTAATCCATGGCTACCGACAAGAAGCTCAGGCTTAAAATCATCATGGTCAAACTTTGCGATAAAATCGTCTGCTAATTTTTCATCCACAACCACTGCAAGCTTAGGCCGAAATTTCAAGCATTGTTTATATAAAAGATCGATTTGGGTATTCGTAGTTAGCGCGGCAACAGAAAATTTAGTCGGATGCTGTTGAATAACATCAAGTGTATTGACCCCAACAGAGCCTGTAGCGCCTAATATTGAAATTTTTGCCACGCTACTAAGAGCGGGTTTTGCTTGAGCAATGGTTTCAGTCATACTAGCCAGTATAGTCCAAGAACAAACCCTGGTGCAGCCGCCGTTAGGCTATCGATTCTATCCAGTATGCCACCATGGCCTGGCAAAATTCTTCCACTATCTTTAACTCCAGCCCTTCTCTTTAACAAGCTTTCATAAAGATCTCCAACCACTGAGATTAAAGCGGTTAACAAGCACAAACATCCAAAATAGACCCAAACATTAATTTCTAAATCAAACAAACGAACCCCTACAATTGCAAGGAGTATGGACGCCATCAATGCACCCCATAATCCTTCTCGTGATTTTCCTGGGCTAAGCTTAGGCGCCAATTTAGTTTTCCCAAACCTCTTACCTACAAAATAAGCTGCAATATCTGTAATCCATACCAGCACCAATAAGAACATCAGCATGATTGGACCTTGTCTATGAATGCTTGTAAGCGCTAACCAGGAAGGAACTAGTACCACAAATCCAGAAAATCCTAACATTCGTTGCAACCAGGCTGTTTGCAACCAATTCGACTCATATACCGACAGTAATATCACCACACTCGCCCACCACAAGCCAGCGACCAATAAAATAATGTGCACTTGATGCGGCCCAGCAAACACCCACGTAAGCGCCATCAAAGCAACAACAAAAACAACGTAAATAATTCTCCACAAAAAATGAGATAAACCAATTAGGCCTGCCCACTCCCAAGCACCCAGCAAGGTTATCCCGCCAAATACAAGCGCAAGCAAATGATTTGGTAATTTAAATATCGCCCATACAATAGCAGCGCCAAGAACTATTGCAGTAATAATTCGTTGTTTTAACATTCTTCTTTCAGACAACTTGTTCTTCGGTGCGGCCGAATCTTCTTTGTCTTAACCTGTAACTATCAAATGCTTTTTCTAATTCACCCGCGTTAAATTCAGGCCAAAGCAGATCGCAAAAATATAATTCAGTATAAGCCAACTGCCATAACAAAAAGTTGCTGATACGCTGTTCACCACCCGTACGGATAAATAAATCTGGCGCAGGTAAATTCTTGGTTGCAAGCTCATGTTCTAAAATAGTCTCATCCAGCGCCTCCAAAGATAAACTCCCAATCTGCACTTGTTTAATTATTTTTTTAGTTGCCTGCAAAATATCCCACCTGCCACCATAGTTTGCAGCGATATTTAAAAACAATTTATCATTATGAGCGGTTTGCTCTTCTGCCTGTTCGATTTGTTGATATAGCTTTTTTGAGAACGCATCTTTTTGCCCAATAAATTTTAGTCGCACACCGTTTTCAGCTAAATTTTGAACTTCATTCTTAAGCGCCTGCATAAGCAGATTCATTAATGCAGAAACTTCTTTTTTTGGTCTCTGCCAATTCTCACTACTAAATGCAAACAAGGTTAAATACTTTACCCCCGCCTTACCGCTTGCTTTAATTATTTCTTGAGTGGCTTTGACCCCCTGCTTGTGCCCCGCAGAGCGCGGCAATTTCCGCTGCTTCGCCCATCGTCCATTGCCATCCATAATAATAGCAACATGATTTGGGACTAGGTCGTCTGACATTGAGTTTAGAGGTTAGATATTGGATTTAGACAGAAAACACTAGATTCAATAGCGAACAATAAGCATGCGCATCGGTTACACTGCCATCAGATCTTTTTCTTTTTGCTCTAACACTGTCTCAATTTCCTTAATAAACTGATCTGTAAGTTTTTGAATCTCATCTTCAGCCTGATGCTCTTCATCTTCTGAGATTTCTTTTTCTTTCAAAAGCTCTTTGAAGTCTGTATTGGCATCACGACGAATATTGCGTATGGCCACGCGCCCTTTTTCCGCCTCATGCCTCACAACTTTAACTAGATCTTTGCGTCTTTCTTCTGTTAACTGCGGCATGATCACTCTGATTACCATCCCCGCTGTGGTGGGATTCAAACCAAGATCCGAACTCATGATGGCTTTCTCAAGTACCGCTACCATAGAATTTTCCCAAGGCGTAATGGCGATGGTGCGTGCATCTTCAACTGCGACAGTTGCAGCCTGATTAATAGGCACTAGGTTGCCGTAATAATCAACCATCACATGATCTAATAAACGCGCATTTGCCCGACCTGTACGAACCTTTGAAAGCTCATTAGACAAGGCTTCAATACTTTTGCGCATTCGACTGCTTGCATCTTGTTTTATCTCATCAATCACTCTTATGCTCCAGTAACCATAGTACCAATAGCTTCACCTTCTATAATTTTTGTAAGGTCACCCTCATTAAACAAATTAAACACTCGAAGTGGAATATTATTATCTCTACATAATACGAGCGCCGTTGCATCCATCACTGCAAGTTTTCTATTTATCGCATCATCATACTTAATCTTGTCATACATCTTAGCGTTGGGATTTTTATGCGGATCATCATCATATACACCATCTACCTTGGTAGCTTTAAGCATAATATCTGCATTAATTTCTGATGCCCTTAAGCTGGCTGCAGAATCAGTTGTAAAGTAAGGATTACCGGTGCCCGCTGCAAATACCACAACCCTGCCTTTTTCTAAATGCCTTACCGCACGCCTACGTATGTAGTCTTCACAAACTTGATTGATCTTAACCGCTGACATCACGCGACAATACACATCCATGCCTTCCAATGCATCTTGCAACGCCAAGCAATTCATCACTGTCGCTAACATACCCATATGATCTGCGGTCACGCGGTCCATACCGCCCTGGGCAAGACCAGCCCCGCGAAATATATTGCCACCGCCAATAACTATCGCGATTTGTACGCCGAGCTGATTGACATGAGCAATTTCAGTCGCAATACGTGTGATAACTTCAGGGTCAATTCCATAGTCGAACTTCCCCATTAGCGCTTCACCACTAAGCTTTAACAAGATTCGCTGGTAAATCGGTTGGCTATTTGACATACAATTCTCAGACATAAAAAAAGGGGCGTTGCCCCTTTTTATTAACTCTCATCATCACCTTTGATCTTCGCTATGTTTGATTTGCTTATTAACTTCATCGGCAAAATTTTCAGACCTTTTCTCGATTCCCTCACCCACCTCATAGCGAATGAATTTAGCAACCGATGCCTCTGCATTCTTAAGCAAGTTGGCAATCGTTATATCCTGATCTTTTACAAAAGGCTGGCCTAGCAGAGTAATTTCTTTGAGATGCTTATTTAGTTTGCCTTGCACCACCTTTTCAATAATTTCTGGCGGTTTGCCACTGGACTCTGCTTGCGCAATAAAAATTTCTTTTTCTTTTGCTAGCAAATCAGCAGGCACATCTTGTTCAGATATACAGGTAGGGTTACTCGCGGCAATATGCATCGCAATATCTTTACCTAGAGCTGCATCTCCTCCCGCAAGATCAACTAATACGCCAATTCGACTACCATGCGAATATGCTGCAACAGCACCTTGGTTATTAATTTTTTTAAAACGACGCACCTGAATGTTCTCACCGATTTTTGTTACTAACTCAAGACGAGTTTGCTCTACACTTTGACCTGAATCCAGCATGACTGCGCCTAATTCATCAACAGTATTAACATCGCCTGCCAATACAACTTCAGCCAATTGCTTTGAAAATGTCTGGAAATTATTATCTTTTGCAACAAAATCAGTTTCGCAATTGACTTCAACAATCGATGCTTGCATAGCATCTACTGATACAGCAATTGTGATGGCTCCATCTGCAGCCACACGCCCGGCTTTTTTATCTGCTTTAGCCTGACCTGACTTACGCATTTGCCCAACCGCGGCTTCCATATCGCCAGCGCTCTCTGTCAGTGCTTTTTTGCACTCCATCATGCCTGACCCGGTGCGCTCACGCAGTTCTTTCACCATTGTTGCTGTTATTTGCATTTCGACTCCTGATTCATTACGAGTATTTACTGTTTGTTTTTGTGAACACAACACTCAACTTAATATTTTCTGCGGCAAAGCTTTCGCCTGAATTATCCAAGACTCAATGGTAGCTTTATCAGCAACACTAGGTGCAAGCGACTTCTCTTTATTAGTCGCCTCAAGTTTATTCAAGACATCGCCCGCCTCTGCATTAGCCAATTCACCCATATCATTAAAACCACTTACCTCTAGTAACTCAGCTTCATTCCCTTCAACTCCAGACAAACGAAAGAAATCACTCATCTTCACCCAACGCTCTATAGATTTTTCACTCAAGCCGGTGCTTTCAGAACACTTTGCTCGGCTTTCTGCGGTGGAACATGTTTCAAGTAATTGCTCTACGGTAGTAATGCCTACTTTCCCTAGTTCCTCTGCATATTTAGGCCCTATACCTTCAACACTGGTAATTTCAGTGCTGCCACTGACTTCAGGTGTATCAGCATCTGCATCCGAGGCTGTCGCTTTTTCAATGCTAGCTGTTTTCTTAACGGTTACTTTTTGCTTAGGCTTAGTTTTGTTTTTAACAACATCTGGCGCAACTTTCCCCGTATCATCTATTTCTACAAATTCATCCTCGTTACCAGACATGACACGTATACTTTCTTTGCCTTCCAATATGGCATCTGCAATATTGGAGGTGTACAACTTAATCGCACGAATTGCATCGTCATTACCAGGTATCACATAGTCAACGCCATCAACTTTGTTGTTACTGTCTACAACCGCAACCACAGGGATACCAAGCTTGTTAGCTTCTTTCACGGCAATGGCTTCATAACCAACATCGATAATGAATAGTACGTCTGGAAGACCCGCCATATTCTTGATGCCACCCAAACTACGATCTAGCTTAAATAGCTCACGGTTAAGCATAAGCAATTCTTTTTTGCTTAATCTTTCCGCATCTTCACCATTTACAATTTGCTCTAGATCTTGCAAACGTTGAATTGATTTTTTAACCGTATTGAAATTCGTTAACATGCCACCTAACCAACGATGGTTAACGTATGGCATGCCACAACGTATTGCTTCTTGTTGTATGGCATCACGCGCGGAACGCTTCGTACCTACAAACATTATTTTGCCTTTGTTTGCTGCCATGTTGCCAAGAAAAGTGGCAGCATCAAGAAACATCGGCAATGTTTTCTCAAGATTAATAATATGAATCTTATTACGCTGTCCGAAAATATAAGGGCTCATTTTCGGATTCCAGTATCGGGTTTGATGCCCGAAATGCACGCCAGCCTCTAGCATCTGACGCATTGTGACATTTGTCATGATATGTAATGCTCCTTGGGGTTGTACTTCCGCGCACCCCATGTGGAAACTCTAATATGAGCACCCAACCACATGTGACGATTACGCGTGTATATTTATAAAGTGTATTTGCGCTAAGCGCGGGCGCTTTATAACATGATTGCTTATTTAGAACAATTACTTAGAGCTTTTTTAATTCGCACAATTTAGCAAAAAAGCACACCAGGAATGAGCGTAACCATAAAATCTGCTGATGAAATTGAAAAAATGCGCATCGCAGGCAAATTGGCCTCCGAGGTGCTTGAGATGATCGGACCCCATGTGGCCCCTGGGGTAAGCACCCTTGAGCTAAATAGGATCTGCCATGAATATATCGTCAACGAGCAGCAATCCATCCCAGCTCCCCTAAATTATCGCGGCTTCCCTAAATCAATTTGCACCTCGGTAAATCACCAAGTTTGTCATGGTATTCCTGGAGCCCGTACGCTCAAAAACGGCGATATTCTCAATATTGACATTACCGTGATCAAAGATGGCTTTCATGGCGACACCAGTAAAATGTTCATGCTGGGGAAACCCCCTGTACTTGCAAAGCGACTCTCCGACTTAACCTATGAAGCCCTGACCATTGGAATTCATCAAGTCAAACCTGGAGTAAAACTTGGGGACATCGGACATGCCATACAAAGCTTTGTTGAAAAAAACCGATTTTCTGTAGTGCGAGAATATTGCGGTCATGGAATCGGCCGCGTGTTTCATGAAGACCCGCAGATACTACACTATGGAAAACCTAACACTGGTATGGAACTACAAGCCGGCATGACCTTTACCATCGAGCCCATGGTGAATGCCGGAAAACGCAACGTTAAGCTTCTACCCGATGGTTGGACCGTAGTCACCAAAGATCACAGCCTATCAGCACAGTGGGAACATACCATTCTTGTCACCGGCACGGGTTATGAGATACTGACCTTACGTAGTGACGAAAAAATATAACTAGCTCTCCTCACAAATTTTTTCGCCAGTGTAGTCTTGCGCTCATCTAATTTTCTTAACCACACCGCTATCGAAATTAAACGTGCTTAATTCGCTCCAATCTAATTCGCCTATTTTGCAATTTCTAAATTTGCAGAATACAAAACAAACTTCAGTTTCTCACTTTAAAAGTTTTAAAGAAGAGCTACTGAAATTACTTCAACAACGCTTTAATGCTGAAGTCGACGTCTATGAACTCATTTCATTAAACACGTGCATTATCGATGAGCTACTAAAAAATATATGGGGACTGCATAAGTTCCCAGATGATGATGCTGCATTAGTCGCAATTGGCGGATACGGTCGGCGCGAGCTTTTCCCAGGCTCGGATATTGATTTAATGATTGTACTCAACGAAAACGCTAGCAAAGAAATTGAATCAAAAGTTAAAGAATTTTTAACTTTTCTTTGGGATATCAATCTACCCATAGCCCAGTCCGTGCGCACCATAAAAGATTGTGCAAATGAGGCAAAAAATGACATTGCCGTCATGACAAGCTTAATGGAACTTCATTATCTATCAGGCAGTAAAGACCTATATCAACAAATAAAAAAAATAACAGATAGCAATAAAATTTGGCCGGGGAAAAAATACTTTAAGGAAAAAATAAACGAACTGAACGACCGGCATCGCAAGTACGGCGACACCGCAAACCATCTAGAACCTAATGTTAAAGAAAACTTAGGAAGTTTACGCGATCTGCATACATTGCAATGGCTAACCAACCGTCACTTCAAAACTAAACACTTTGAAGAATTAGTCGACAAGGAATTCTTAACAAAAACTGAGTTGGAATTATTAAAAAAAACCTACAGAATTCTCGCTAAAATCCGCTTTGCTTTACATCTGTATACCGAACGTAGTGAAGACCGTTTGCTATTCGACTATCAATATGATGTTGCTGCACTATTGGGTTTCCATAACGATAATCGCAACTTGCAAGTAGAAGAATTTATGCAAGTTTTTTACCGCACCAGCAATCAAGTCTCTACACTTGTAGAAATCTTGATCAAGCGCTTACGCTCAACAATGTTCCCAGGTTTGTTGCGACGAAGAGCCAAGCCTATCAATGAACGCTTCCAGGCACGCGGCAATCAGCTGGAGGCAACAAACACAAATATTTTTAATGCAACGCCATCAGCAATACTTGAATTGTTTTACATCTTGCAACAACACCCTTATTTAACCGAGCCCAGTGACGAACTCATACAGCTGATACTCAATCATTTACACCTAATTGATGCTCAATTTAGAAGCGCTGCTCAGAACCGCAACTATTTCATCAAAATATTAAGCCAGCCACAAACAAATTTTCGCGAAATTCGGCGTATGGCACAGCTAGGGGTACTAGGTAAATATTGGCCTAGTTTCGATGCTGTCACGGGAAGAATGCAATTTGATCTCTACCATATCTATACAGTAGAGGAACACACACTGCGTGTTTTTGAGAATGCCTGCCAGTTTAGCCAATCCACATCTGATGATGAACATGAGGCTTATCACGACATCTTCACTCAGACCCCAAAAGCCTTATTGCTGTACTTAGCCGCACTATTTCACGATATAGGCAAAGGTCAAGGCATTGATCACTCTGAGCTGGGTGCCGAAAAAGCTAAAGCATTCTGCTTGCACCACAACCTCAGCACATTCGATTCAAACTTAGTTAGCTGGTTAGTCAAGAACCATTTGGTAATGTCCATGACCGCACAACATCATGACTTGGACGATCCTGAGGTGGTTATGAAGTTTGCAGAGAATGTGGGTAACTTCATACGTCTAAATTATTTGTACTTACTAACGATTGCTGACATGCGTGGCACCAATCAAAAACTATGGAATAGTTGGCGCAGCTCTTTACTTTCTAATCTTTATCACACCACCTCTAGGTATTTACGCCGCGGCCTGAACTCACCCATCAAACGTGAAGAGCTGATGAATGAAGTCAAGCAATCCGCACTAGACAAACTGATCGGA
>PVMS01105075.1_pt1 | contig 10665 bp, 10 predicted proteins | sample 1853461 | NCBI WGS metagenome assembly PVMS01 (sample SAMN08582032, study PRJNA380276) | Marine sediment metagenome, whole genome shotgun sequencing project. | isolation source: ocean sediment barecode stripped | collected 2017
ACCCACAATTGTCGCATTACCCACACTGTTTTCGACGCATCAAGACCACCGTTTGAGTTATGAAGCGGCAATTTCAGCGTTGCGCACGAATCCGATCAGGGGTCGGCTTCAGCCAAAAATGATCCTGTCTTACGAAGCACCGGAATACAATCTGTGGTCACCTTATGTGGAGATGGGCAGTTTCACGCCAAACTTTTTCTTGCCGATATCACCTGAACAACTGGATGCCAAGTGCAGGGTGCTGGCGTCTTACCAGAGTCAGATAAAAGAAGGGAGGCGAGGACTCAGGGCGATAGAGATACAGGCAAGTGTCAGAGGCTACCAATCCGGGCATGAGTATGCAGAAGCATTCAATATTCAAAAACTCGTTGTGGATTAGTACCGAACAGGTTTCCTGATTTTATGGATGGTTATAAAATAGAGGCGAGCAGGCCTGGAGAAATGTCTGTATACAGTCAGGCTTTTGAGACTTCCGTTGGCAAAACCAAGCCGATGTCCTATTTTGAATATAATCAGCGTGTGAATCATCTGGATTCACCGGTCAGGTTTGGGGTTGTGAAAGATGATCAGTTGGTAGGTTCTCACACGATTCGGCCATTACTGCTCAATATTGATGGTCACGGAGTGAAGTCAGGACTCACGATGGATTCGTTTATTCACCCGGAGCACAGAAAGAAAGGCCTGTTTACACGACTTGTTACTGCGACCACCGAGGCTGCAAAGGATCGTGGCTGGATGGTGATTCTGGGTTTTGCTAACAGGAATTCAATCGATATCTACAAGCGGCAACTTGGGCATGTTGAACCAGGCACGCTGCAGTACTATTCAATGCAGAAGTTTCAGCAGCTTGGTCAAGCACAATCATTTGACGTTGAGGAACATCAGTTGCCAGGCGCCACTGAGGCAATATTGCAACAGGATAAAAGTAGCGAAGGTTTTCGGGTCAGTGTACGCAAGGATTTGCCTTATCTGGAATGGCGATACATGCAAAGCCCTGAATCCCGGTACCAGGTATTGAGTCATGGTAAAGAATTTCTCTGCATTCTCAAACAATATGAAGATGAACTGCAGATTGTGGATTTCTTTTATACCGATAAATCCTGTTTACCCCGACTTCTTGCAAGTTGTATGGAATATGCTTGCAGCAACGGGAAACTTCTATCCTTCTGGTTATCGAGTGCCCACCCCTTGTACGAGCATTTTAAGGGGTTGAAGTACAAAACATTGGATGCACCCCAACATTTGCATGTGCTGGCTAAAGACCCGAAGTACTCAGGCGCATTGGGAAAACTGAAGAATTGGCATTATGTTATGGGTGACTCAGATGTTTTCTAAGCGTGAAAAAGATTCATTGTATGGTGCGGGCTTTGGAAAAGGATTTTTCCTGTTTGAGCAAGTTTCATCAAGCAAATATGTTGCAGCAGATAAACCCTGAGGTTACTCATCTTGGATTCCGTCGGCTATCAGGTATTGGATTTTCTTAAATTGCCGGACGCTTTAGTAGATGTATCTCAAATGGTAGGCAAGCCGCAATCCTGTCAACCGCTGGAAAAATCCCTCTCCAATTTCGAGCAATTGAAAGATGCTTGAGGAAGGCGACAGTTGCTGCGTTATGGTATCTAGTGAAGCTTTGACGTTTTCTAACCGCCGAATCAAGCCTTGCGCACGTGTGGAAAAAGTTGTCCAAATCCCAGCAGCGCGTGTACCAGTCTTGCCTTTACCTTGAGTGATTGGCTTTTGGGAAGATGACTTAATCCCCAGATAATACCTCGTTTTAGCCCCCACTTGTTTTTGAAATAGGTATTCATCGCTTCGTAGGTTGCTGGATCATGCCTGAACCTATTATACAGCCTAGTACTCTCATCTGAGTCGACCTGCGCATGTCCATAGGTGCAACTGGGCGTTACTGCGAATTGCCACTTCCCCAGTTCTTTATGTGATAAATAAAAGTCTATATGTTCCCTACTTGTCACAATGGCTTCATCCCACAGCACGTCATCAAAGACCTTGATTCTGAATAAAGCAAAGTTGTTGATCATGTCATAGATGAAGTATGGTGCTCCTTCCTTGCTGTGTTTGACTTTTGCATGTGCTCCGTAGCCCACATCATGAATAACAAAGGAATTAAACAGGTGCAGGTTGCCAGCGCCGGAATGCACGTAGCCATCTCGATTTTCCATTGCGGAAATACCGCCCAACCGAGGGTCGGACTCGAGAATTTCAAGCATGGGAGACAAGTCATTCTCCAGGTATAGATCATCGTCCATAAGCAGAAAGTAAGGTGTAGAACAGGCCTCAACCATGCGATTCCTGCCATAGGAAACGCCGGTCCGGAAGGGCAGCTCAAGAACCCTGAGTGGCAATTTATCCTTAAAGGGCTGGTAGAGCCTGGAGCGGCTTTTATTCATGTGGCTGTCGTCAGCAACAATGACCTCTGCAAATCCGCAATCTACCAGTGATTCCAACGCGCGTTCAAGTTCGGCTACGCGAATAAAAGCCTTGATGCCTACGGTAATGTTGTTCATCTTGATGATCTTGACGAAACCAGAAAATTTTGAATTTCCACCATAAGCTTTTTTTGGTCAAACATGGCCCTAGCCCTATGGGTAGCAGCTTTCCCATATTGTTCTCTTAATTCCTGGCTATTTGCCAGTTTGCTGATGGCAGCGGCCATCGCGGTCTGGTCGTTAACAGGAACCAGTAGACCGGTGTGGCCATGTTTAATGACTTCAGACGGTCCAGAGCGACAGTCAGTCGCCACTGCTGGTAACCCCAGAACCTGAGACTCGATCAGGGCATTCGGCAATCCCTCTTTTACGCTAGCGAGCACATAGATATCTGCTTTGGACATCTCTGCATAGGGGTTTTTTACAAAACCGGCAAATGTAACTCGATCACTAATTCCCAATTTATTGGAGAGGCTATTTAAATGCTTATACTGAGGTCCTGTACCACAAACGATGTAATACAGATCAAGGCCAGACTGTATCAGTTCAGCAATGACTTCCAAAACCATGGCGATACCTTTTGAAGATTCCAGTCTGGCTGCAGTAATCAGAGTGATTGAATTGGGTCTTTGGCGGTCGAGACGTGAGGGCTCAGTTGAACGACGGGTAATCGATTCCAGGTTAACAGGATTATATATTACTGTGAGCCTTTCCTTGCACTGCGGAACAATTTGCAGCGCCCCTTCTTTTGACCCATAAGAGTTTGTTAACAAGGCATCCGCATGATGGAGCACAAAGAATTGCAACAACCGCTTTATCATATTCCTGATGAATCTTGATTCTTGCGTGTAAAGTTGTGACGGGTCTGAGTCTAAACGTGCGATCCAGAAGGGAAATTTTCTCAGAGTGAGTGTAGTCAGAAATGTAAGAAAATTGGTTGTCGTTAACGAGCTGAGCACAAGATTGTATTGGTTTGAGCTGGCGAGTTTGCGCAATCGCCAAATAGCCTTGAGGTTATCGAGCATACTCTGTTTTCCCAGATCATGAATGGTGACGTCATCACGAACCGGGTAGTCAATGATTACCCGCATCAGGGCGATATCTACATCAAAAAGTTGTCGGTCCAACAGGTTTGCAAAGTTAGAAGCATCACGCTCGGCGCCGCCATGGCTCAGTGTGGTGCAAACTATTAGCAGGTGAATCTTACCAAAATCCTTTTTTAGTGACGCCTCCATCATAAATTCTCGTCTAATACTTGCTCAAACAGGTTGTGATAGTTACGTACCATATTTTTGGCATTAAACTTCTCTTCAGCCAGTATTCTGGCGTTTTCAGCCATGCTGTTGAGAGCTGTCGGGTTCTCTGCCAGATCTTTTATGGCATTAACAAAGCTTTTGATGGAATCACGTTCACAAAGTTTTCCGGATTCACCATCCATCACAGCCTCGGGGATCGATGAGGTATTTGTGGCAACAGCCGGTAAGCCGCAGGCGGCAGCCTCAATTATTGCCAGGGGAAGCCCTTCCATTCTTGAGGGAAACAAAAGTAGATCTGCATCCTGATAAGCGGCCCGCATTTCTTCACGATTTAGTTTACCCAAGCATTTTGCATTGGGGATATCGTCCAAAATGCTATGCGTGCGTAACCCCTGTGTGATATTAAGCTGGAAGTCATCACCCAGCATCTGCATGATACCCGGTAGCATATCAACACCTTTACGGACAATAAGATTACCGACATACAGCAGTTTTAGTGGTTGGTTCCTACGCCGTGTTGATTTGCTGTCTGCCGGATGAAAAAATTCGAGGTTTGTGCCATTGGATATTGTTTGTACCTTGGTGCCAGGAGAGAAATCCAGAATCTGCTGACGGGTGAAATTTGATACTGCAACCGTAACGGCAGCCTTCCTATAGCTGTATTTTACGAAATTACGTACCAGCGTTTCATGGAAGATGCTTTGATAAATACTTCGGTAGGGTCGTAGTTTCTGGTCGGGTGTAAACAGGTGCTCTATTGCGACCATGGGAATTCCCGGTCGATGAAAAGCAGGTCCAAACCAACTGTGTGTCGCGATGAGGTCGGTAGAGCGTGGTGCTTTGGTGTGGCGTTTCAGCCATGGAACATATTGAAACATATGCGCTGCCTCGTAGCGCTCGCTTTGCCAGCCAAGTGTGGCCAGCCCCTCACTGATGACGTCAGTGAGAACATCGGCACCACCACCGGTTGCAATCATTGGTAGCCATGCCTTCAAACTTATTCTGTCTTGTTCATCATGTTCGCCAGTTATCCAGTCGTCGATTGAGCAGGCCTTCAATAATATCTATGTCTTCACTAAACGCCTCGTAGAGTTTCTGTCGGAACTTTTCGCTGATTTGAGCATGAACATTTGGTAACGAATTAGCTTGCCGCAGCATGCGTAAGGGATGGAAACCTAATTTATAGAATAAGGGTGACAGGCCACGAATTGAAGAACTATTGATGAACTTGCTCCAGAAGAGAAATCGGGCAAGTCGGACTGAGCGACTACGTCGACTACTGTTGATAACGGTTTTTGGGGCGAATGGCTGGTATCCCACGTCCAGGAATGCTGATGCCTTACTGTAAAATGTTTCCGGATCCTGTTTCAAGTCATCGAGCAACAAAATCAGTAACTGTTCTTTCGGTACTTTCGATACAATTTTAGCTGTTTGTTTGCCGATCGCACATATGTCCCGATACTGCAGTTTGCCAGCGAAGATAGCCATGCGCTCTGGTAACTGCTGCCCCCGGGCTCGTTTAGCCTGGATATCCCACGCAGATTCCAGGTCCTTGATATCTTCTTGACCACTAAATCTCAGTTGCGCATGCCACGAGCGAACAAGCTCGATCGGATTACGCAATAGCACAAAAATCTTTGTGTCCGGATTATTGGCCATTATTCGATCTATCGCATTATTTGAGTTTATGTAATGGACGGATGCTTCGCCCCTGATAGTACCTTCGGGAGCGTTGGCAAACAGTTGTAGATACGCCTGTTCTTCAGTAATGTAATGCGGATTGTACAGATCATCAGCAAAATAATGTGGTTCCTTCGGATTAGTCATAAAGATCTTGGGGTGTTCCCGAAAATACTGGTATAAAGCGGTAGTACCGCACTTTGCTGCTCCGGCGATGACAAAATCTGGTGGGGGATGTTGATTGTGCATTTATGCCTGGTATGGATTAATAGGATTTGAGCGATATTGTGTTGACCAAGGAATTGTTATTTCGTATGCAATCGTTGTACATCCTGAGAAATTTCGAGTATAGGCGGCATAAAAGCTATTTTGCCATATATGATTGGATGAGTTACTGATTTGATATCTTTCAACAGTCAGGTGCTCGAGATGATCATAGAGAAAGTACACAGCCCAGAGCCTCAAAGCGATCAGAAACACATGCATGACTGATGAACAATAAAACTCGAGTTGTGCTAATAGGACCGATACTGCCATTTCGAGGTGGGATTGCCCAGCACACCACCGTGCTTCATCGATCGATGACCGGATTAGCCAACCACATAACCATATCATTCAAACGTCAATACCCGGCCTGGTTGTTTCCTGGCAAAAGTGACAGAAACCCCTATTATGTAAACCACCGTGAAACTGGCGTTGATTACCTGATAGATTCGTTAAATCCGCTTTCTTGGTTTGCGGGAGTAACGATTGAGGGCAATGCGAATCAATGCTTGGGCGAATGCCCCCAGCTATGTAACCCGCGAAACACCAACTTTCATCAGGTGTCTAATCGTTGACAGCCACGTCCAGTCTGCAAGTCGTGCGCGATTGACATAGGAAATGAGACCAATCAAGGCGGCTTGTTTTTGAAAATAACTCGGGTTCTGGATTTCGTCAAACAGATCCATACGTCTCTCAAGCTCTCTACACCAGAGACATGTTATATCACGGCACAGGTTTCGGGACGGCTTTTCCCTGAGAAGGCCCGCCATAAGAGGAAGTGATTCATTCGTGTTAACAAGTAACGCCCTGGCTTTCCCAATAACACCCTCGATAATTAGTCGCCTCTCCCGGAGAATGCTAACGAGTTCGGGGAGGCGTGTAGTACAACCACCCATGTCACGTAGTCTGAATAGTTTTGTGTTTTTTTCTGCATCAAGGTATACGGCCCCCCGTTTTAAGGGAACAACAGTGAGCAGGCCCGCGAGGTATTGGGCCTCATGTCGAAGTCCGACAAGATTGTCACCAATCCCGATATAAAGGGACTTTCCTCTGACCTCTGCCAACCTCGAATAAGGCGAGTAGCAGGGTGCATTTTCGTTATGGCTGGCTGTCAGATATCTGGCAAGTTTACCAACAGCTGCCACCGACGTGATGGGATGACGACTCCGCAGGGATTGCGGTCTCTGTCGTAACGCCTCGGCAAACACGCCGGTGTTAGCCGGTGTGTTGCACGCATCAAATACCCGGTCATTTGGAATGAACCTGACATCAGACAAACGGCAATTCGCTGTGTAGGTGTTGGCCATTACGGTGCCGTTTTCACCAATGGCTTCGAGCACTGCATCGATGAACGTCTCCACCCCCCCCTGAATGATTCCAATCTTTTTAAGCGACATACCGATGGCCAAGTGATCACCAGGTGTGACGCCAAGCGCGCTCAGATCGGAAATCAGTTGTTTTCTGGATATAGTCATAATTCCGCTAGCATTTAGCTTCACGTAAGTACACTCTTGATCAATTCTTCCATGTGAGTGCACTCCTTTACATCACTCGCAAAAATCGAGGCGAGTCCGGGGGTCTTAAGGTATCATTATGCCTTCTTAAACAGGAACATATCGTGAGCAATGATATATTGCTAAAACAGGCAGGCATAGTCGATGTAACGTTTGGCGAGAGAGTCACTGTGGTAGAACCGGTTAATCTCTACGGCTGCAGCATCGGAAGGGAGTCGTTCATCGGGCCGTTTGTAGAGGTGCAAAAAGATGTGAAAATTGGAGCACGTTGCCGCATTCAGTCACATAGCTTTCTCTGTGAGTTTGTAGAACTGGGCGATGACTGTTTCATTGGTCATGGAGTTATGTTTATCAACGACCTATTTGCCTCTGGCGCCCCTGCAGTACGTGAGTCTTCTTGCCTTTTGCACACTTACGTCGGTAACAACGTGTCCATCGGATCTAACGCTACGATACTGCCTGTGCGTATCGCGGACGGCGTTGTAATTGGCGCTGGTTCGGTAGTAACAACCGACCTTCCCAAGCGCGGAATTTATGCCGGCAATCCCGCAAAATTGTTACGCAAACTTTGAGTGCTGTAGATATGCAGGTCCCCTTCGTTGATCTCAATCTTCAATATCGTCGGCTTCAAACCGAGATTGATGCGAGCATAGCCGAGGTCCTGGCACAAGCTCATTTCATAGGTGGTCCACCAGTGAAAGCATTCGAAGACGCATTTGCACGTGACTATGGGGTCAAGCACTGTATTGGAGTCGCCAGTGGGACAGATGCCCTGTTCATTACACTGAAGATGCTGGGTATCGGTGCGGGGGACGAAGTAATAACCGCCGCAAACAGTTTTATTTCCACGTCCGCGAGTATCAGCCTCACAGGTGCCAGGCCTGTATTCGTCGATGTCGATCCCGCTACCTCAAATATAAACCCTGATTTGATTGAGGTTAAGCTGAGTCCACATACACGCGCAATATTACCCGTACATCTCTACGGTCAACCTGCAGATATGGCAGAAATTGAAAGTCTTTGTCGAAGCCATGACTTACAACTGATCGAAGACTGTGCGCAGGCACACTTCGCTGAATATCAGGGTAGACGGGTGGGGACGTTCGGGCGTGCCGGGGCATTCAGTTTTTACCCATCCAAGAACCTGGGGGCCTTCGGCGATGCAGGGTGCGTGATCACAGATGATGACGACCTGGCACTTTCTATCCGCCAATATGGAAATTGCGGCGGCGTGATCAGGCACTCGCATGAATTGGAGGGTGTGAACAGTCGCCTTGATGGTCTGCATGCATCGGTATTGCTCGCTAAGCTGCCTCACATAGGCAAGTGGAACAAGAAACGTCAACGTCACGCGCAACGCTATGGGCAACTACTTGAGGGGGTTGGTGACCTCGAAATACCACATATTGCACCTGATAGAAGCCATGTGTTCCACTTGTATTGCGTTTCCACTGACCACCGCGATAATTTACAAAACCACTTGCTTGGACAGGGTATCGGCACTGGCATACATTATCCCACGGCACTACCGTTCCTGCCCGCCTACCGGCATCTCGGTCATGTACCCGCTGAGTTTCCCGAGGCTCACCGCAGGCAGTCGAGAATTCTGTCATTACCCATGTTTCCCGAGTTGACAGGAGATCAAATCCACTACGTTGTGGAAGCAATTCGGACGTATTTCACCGACTTATGACGCTTATTGTTGAGCATTCAATGGGTTGCGAGCGTGAGCGTGACTATATACTCCATACTGTATTAGGTGAATTTCTGGGCCTGACGTACTGCACAAAGAAAGGCATTGCCGGTCGAACAACCCTCAGATTGGCCGGTGATGAGTCCACCAGCCTGGTTATGCCAGACATATTTTTCGACGCTGCCGCCAAAGACTGGCTTGGCGAGTCGACAAAACCCAGGGAACCTCTGGCGACATGGCAGCCGAGGGATGCATGGTTTAAAACCAGCAAACTAGAACACTCCATGCCGGTATTGTTCGGAGCACCGATACACAATGATGCTGCCTGCAATAGTCATTCCTGTCTTGGAATCGACGTTTTTGGCAGTGTATTTTTTTATGCTCACGCGTTATGAAGAAACCTACTCACAAGAGCGTGGTTTGCATGATAACTTTCCAGCAAACGCAAGTCTGGGGTGGCGCAACAACTTCTTGCATCGCCCACTTGTAAACGAATATGTGGAGGTACTTTGGGACGCATTGCATACGCTTTGGCCAAGGCTCGAGAGAACACCCCGCCGCTATCGATTTTTGCCCGGTCATGACGTTGACGTGCCATTAGCCACATCCGGAATGCCTTTTTCGCGTGTAGCATTGGAATTCGCAGGAGACCTTCTAAAGCGGCGCGACTCTGCTACTGCATTCGCGCGAATGAAATCCTGGGCTAGCACTCTGAATGACAACACTGACGGTGACTTGTACAACACCTTTGATTTTCTCATGGACACGGCCGAGCAAAACGGCCTTGCCACCGTATTCTTTTTGTACGCGGGGGGAGGAATTCACGCCCGTAATCCAAATTATCAACTGGATGACATCTTTATCAAGACTTTGTGCCGGCGAATATCAGAGCGGGATCATGAAATTGCGGTACACCCGGGATATGATGATTATTGTAATGTGACCACCATTCTGAGCTCCGTGGCACGCTTGTCTGAAATGGTTCAACAAACCTGCAACACCTCTGAGATCAAAGGTAGCCGTCAGCACTATTTACGCTGGTCACCGGAACTGAGCTGGCGTAACCTGGCTGAAGCCGGTTTACAGTATGACGCAACGCTAGGGTTCAATGAGCAGCTGGGTTTTCGCTGTGGAACCTGTTGGGAATACCCGGTCTACGACCTTTTCAAACGGCGTCCCATAAAACTTCGTGAGAGGCCTTTGCTTTTCATGGATGTTACCGTACTCCGTCACCAGAATATGGAAATCGATGAGATCGTAAATGTGGCCAATGACCTGGCAAACACCTGTCGTCAATTCAACGGCGATTTCACGATGTTGTGGCACAATAATTTTCTGACCACTGAAGTCTTACGCGAATGTTACAAAACGATCATGATGGATGCGACCGTAGGCACGTGATGAGAAATTAACTTTGGCGAACGAACCAGCGGTCACTATCCTGCCTTAACTACAGCCAGCAACACTTTCTCATATTTCGTAGCAATCGTGGTCCAGGCACAGTGTTCAACAACCAACCGGTATGCGGCCTGCCCCATGGTACTCGCCTTCTTTGGATTTTCTAACAAATCACAAATTGCAGTTGTAAACCCCTCAACAGAATCGTCAGCCCGACACACTAGCTCGCGCGAGACTAACTCGTGGGAATTGCCAATTTTTGCAGTACCCCCTCTGGCAATAACCACGGGTTTGGCGCAGGCTGCATATTCCATGACTGCCAACCCTGTACTGTTAGGGATCGGATAAACACAAACATCGGCGAGATTGATGTAGCGGTTTAGTTGCTCTTGCGACACCAGTCCGGTGAATTG
>PVMS01107503.1_pt1 | contig 10663 bp, 13 predicted proteins | sample 1853461 | NCBI WGS metagenome assembly PVMS01 (sample SAMN08582032, study PRJNA380276) | Marine sediment metagenome, whole genome shotgun sequencing project. | isolation source: ocean sediment barecode stripped | collected 2017
CCTGGTCCTCTGGGCCAGGTCAGAGGTGTTTGGCTATGCCAGTCAATCATTCAACATTTCAGCATGTTTGTCGGCGATTTGTACTGCACCCCTATGGGGTGAAATCAAAGCCTGGTCCTGTGGGCCAGGATTCTTTACTGCCTTCGACAGAGAAGTTTAGAGACGCCTTGAATGAGTCATATTGTTAATGTGGGAAAGATCGCAATTGGTGACGGAAATCCCCTTGTCTTGATCGCGGGACCGTGTGTGATCGAAACCCATGATGCGACTTTTGAGACCGCGGCTTTTTTGAAGGATGTAACCGATGAACTTCAAATCCCTTTCATATTCAAGACATCCTATGACAAGGCCAATCGGACCTCACTCGGTTCGTACCGAGGCCCGGGATTATCCAAGGGCTTGGAAATCATATCTGCCATAAAGGACAAATATGACATACGAGTCATTTCTGATGTACATCGATTTCATGAGATCGGCCCTGCTGCCCAAGTCTTAGACATCTTACAGGTTCCAGCCTTCTTGTGTCGGCAAACCGATTTCATCCTAGCGGTCTCTGAGACTGGAAAGCCTGTAAACATCAAGAAAGGGCAGTTCTTGGCACCAGGTAACATGGAGCGTGTCATAGAAAAAGTCGTTTCTACCGGTAATCGACAGGTTCTGGTGACCGAACGGGGCACAACTTTTGGCTACAACAATTTGGTGGTTGACTTCCGGGGGTTGTCCATCATGCGGGATCTGGGGTGGCCCGTCATATTCGATGCCACCCACAGTGTTCAGCTTCCAGGGGGTGCAGGAACGACCTCAGGGGGACAAAGGGAGTTTGTGCCTCTGATGGCCCGTGCTGCTACTGCTGCGGGTGTGGACGGAATCTTCATTGAGGTTCACAAGGATCCGGACTGTGCCCTTTGTGATGGTCCCAATTCGTTACCATTACACAGCGTGAAGCCGCTTCTTAAGGAGCTTAAGGCTATTCGTGAAGCTCTGTTACCATCCGCACAGTGAGTTTTGTATATGTCAAAAGTCAAGACACTCCTGTATTGTTTGATAGGCCTGACAGTTGCCGGAATCGGGTTCGGGTTAGTGAGTTATCTCCGTCTCAGGGAGGAGCCCAAGGCCTTGCTCTCGGTCTTGCCGGAAGGCGCTGATGTGAGCCTGAACCGGATTCACCATGTTGCAACCCTGGACGGTGTCACGCAATGGACGCTTGATGCTGAGTCGGCACTGTACGAAAAAGCGGATAATAAGACCGTGTTCAAAGAGATTCTTGCCACCTTTTTTCTTGAAGACGGCAATAACATTCATCTCAGTAGTCGTGGCGGGGCTCTGTTGACCGATACCAAGGATATGGAAGTTTGGGGGGATGTGGTCGCACGAAGTGGGCAATATGAGCTGAGTACTGACAAGTTATGTTACGAACACAAAACCCACACCATGTTTACGAAGACACCGGTTGTTATCAAGGGAAATGGAATGGAGGTTACCGGAGACAGCATGACCTTTGATCTTCAAACAGAACAGTTTGTAGTGTGGGGGAGAGTGAAGGCTGTCTTTGAAAGCTTAACCTTGTAGTTAGAGGTTCAGGGTTCAAGGTTGAAGGTGCAAGGTTGAAGGTTGAAGATTGGCGATTGAGGATATGAAGAGGCTGGAGAAGACGAAACGGGCTGTGTTGGTTTTCTTGTTGTGCATGCTGTGTCCGTGCGGGCTTGTCTTGGCCGAGACGCAGGAGACAGGGGCCGAAGAACATAAGGGGCCTGAGACTGCTATACACATTACTGCGGACAGGCTGGAATCAGACCATAAGATGAGCCTGGTTGAGTTTTCAGGAAACGTAATGGCTACAGGGGATGACGTTGTTATTACGGCTGATCGCATGAAGGTTTTTTATAAGTCTGGCGGAGATACGTCAGCAAGGGGCGGCACGATAGAGAAGATCGTCTCTGAAGGAAATGTCAAGATTGTTTTTGATAATAAGACCAAGACAGCTGTAGCGGATAAGGCAGTCTATTTAGCCGGCGAAAAGGTGTTGGAGCTCAGCGGAGGTGACCCAAAGGTATGGTACGGGAAGAACATAGTCCGGGGAAAGAAGATTACGCTGTTTCAAGCTGAAAACCGAACCCTGGTGGAAGGGACCGACAAAGACCAGGTAGAGGCCACGCTTTATGTCAAAGAAGAGGATGGCTTGACAAAGTAATGTCAAAATTACTCGCTAAGGACTTGGTCAAGATTTACAAAGGCAAGCGTGTGGTGGACTCGGTTACGCTTGAAGTGGAAAGCGGGAGTGTTGTTGGACTGCTCGGTCCGAATGGGGCCGGAAAGACTACAACTTTCTTCATGATCGTCGGACTCATAAGGGCTGACGGCGGGGAAGTCTTCATAGACGAGGAGGACATCACTTCACACCCCATGTATGTTAGGGCACGCAAGGGGATAGGATATCTTCCACAGGAGGCTTCGGTTTTTCGGAAGCTGACCGTGGAAGACAATATACTGGCGATTTTAGAAACACTGCCTCTGACCCGCCCTGAACGGTATAGTCGACTTGGGGAACTCCTTGAGGAATTGAATATCGGGCATTTGGCGAAACGAAAGGCTTATACTTTGTCGGGTGGGGAACGGCGCCGTCTAGAGATCACGCGAGCCCTTGTAATCACACCTTCATTCATTCTCCTTGACGAACCTTTTGCCGGCATTGATCCTATTGCGTTGGTTGACATACAAAAGGTGATCGGACAGCTTAAAGAGCGAGGGATCGGGGTGGTCATATCGGACCACAACGTACGGGAGACCTTGGGAGTTTGTGACCATGCATACATTTTGAACGAGGGGGTGTTGATTGAATCCGGGCCCCCGGAGGCAATTGCCTCAAGCAGCCTGGCCCGGGAGGTCTATTTGGGAGAGGGCTTCAGGCTATAGGTCAGGAACTTGGAGCCGTCCACAAAATCACTCAAAAAGACCGCAAAGAAAGGCTATTGTTGGTTTCTAGAACCTTTTGCCGTGTTGTTTATGCAACTACAGAGAGTACGCTGGATACTGGTTGTATGAATCCAGTTTATGTCGTATTATATTATCAAGCATCTGGTGCAACAACGTGTTGTATGGCGGAAGAATCATCAGGTAGAAGTGGAGATTCCTTAACTCTGAACTTGCCATGGCTTTAGAACTTCGACTACAACTTCGTCTTACCCAGCAGCTGGTCATGACGCCCCAGCTTCAGCAGGCCATCAAGCTTCTGCAATTGTCACGGCTTGAACTGTTGGAAGTGATCCGTGAGGAAATGGAGGAGAATCCGGTTCTCGAGGATATGCCAAGGGAGGCGCCCACCGAGAGTAGTGCTCAAGATGAGCCGATAGATGTTCCACCGGAGCCGCCTCCGTTAAAGCCGGTGACGGTCGAGGAAACGGCTCGAGAAGATTTCGACTGGTCCAGCTATTTGGGGGAATACAATGCCCCAGGGCCCGTGTATGCTGAAGCTGAGGAACGGGAAGTCCCGGAATATGATAATTTTATGGCCCGACGAGAGTCCTTGACGGAACACCTCCAGTGGCAGCTTTTGCTTTCCCTTCCAAGCAGGATAGAGGAAAAGATTGGCAGTGCGATCATTGGCAACCTTGACAAGGATGGCTATCTTAAGTCTACCGTTGATGAGATTGCAGCCCTGACCGATACAGAAGCGTCAGAAGTGGAAAGCGTCTTGAGTAAGACGCAATCTTATGATCCCTCTGGCGTGTGTGCTCGGGATTTGAGAGAATGTCTGATGATTCAGATCAGACAGCTGGGGTTGCAGGATTCCGTTCTAGTTCAGGTTGTCGAAAATCATCTCAAGCATGTGGAGAACAAAAACTACAAGGCGATTTCTCGGGCACTTGGTGTCGAGCCCGATGTCGTCCTGTCTGCGGTTGAGATTATCATCGGATTGGAGCCTAAGCCAGGCCGGCAGTTCAGCGATGAAGAGCCTCAATACATCAGTCCGGACGTCTTTGTGTATAAGATGGGCGATGAGTTTGTAATTGTCCTGAACGAGGACGGCATGCCCAAGCTTCGCATAAGCTCTTTTTATAAGGAAGCTTTAAATAACAAATCAAAGGAGTTCTCCAGTCAGACAAAAGACTATGTCCAGAATAAACTCCGGTCTGCGGTCTGGTTGATTCGCAGCATCCACCAACGTCAGAGGACCATTTACAAGGTGGTCGAAAGTATTATCCGTTATCAGGGGAGTTTTCTGGAAAAGGGGATTGCTCATCTAAAGCCCATGGTATTGAGAGACGTAGCCGCCGACATCGGGATGCATGAGTCTACTGTGAGTAGGGTTACCACGAACAAGTATGTTCACACCCCTCAGGGGATTTTTGAATTGAAGTTTTTCTTCAACAGTTCTATTGATCGATTTGACGGAGAGGCGATTGCCTCAGCAAGCGTCAAGGAGAAGATACGGCAGATTATTGAATCTGAAGACCCGGTGAAACCTTATAGTGACAAGAAGATGGTTAACATTTTGAAGTCTTCAAACATTAGTATAGCGCGCAGGACGGTCGCCAAATATCGGGAGATGCTTGGCGTTCTGCCATCCAACAAACGTAAAAATATACTGGGAGGCCAATCAGCATGCAAACGTCGGTAACTTTCATAAACCTTGATCCATCGGAAACCCTTAAAGCATATGCATCTGAGAAGTTGGATCGATTTGATAAGTACGTTGAGAATCCAGCCAAAGCAAACGTAGTACTAACTGTAGAGAAATTCCGCCACGTTGCTGACATAAACATTAGCGCGGACGGATTCGTTGTAAATGGTCATGAGGAAACCTCCGATATGTATTCGGCCATAGATATGGCCCTGGACAAGATCGAAAAACAGATTATAAAGAATAAGAAGAAATTCAAGAAACGTCGTTTTACAGCTGCAAGGTCTAAGATGTTTCGGTATCAAGAGGCGGAGGAAACTTCACCAGGGGATCTGGGCCAAGAGGCGTTGGCCAGAGTTGTCAGCATAAAGAATATCGATTACAAACCTATGGAGGTTGATGAAGCGGTTTTGCAGATGGACTTAGGCAATAACAACTTCATGGTCTTTACCAATTCTCAGAGCGAAGAGGTTAACGTGTTGTACCGTCTCAAAGACGGCAATTATGGATTGATTAGACCCAGTTCGTAGCATCGTTGATTGCTATGTCATTCGAATAGGAACTGATCCACGCCAAAAGCGCTTTTCTCAACCCTGGCCCAGACCTGATTTTGGAGTGCCGGAAGTTACAAGACCACGACTTTGAAATATTCGAGCACTGCATTGTACTGCATACACGTCGCACCAGGGCGGGCTTTAGGCATTTTAGGTCACTTTAGGCACTTGATATACTGATGAGCCTATGAATTCAGAAGACAGTACACATTCGTCAAACACAATATCTGATATGAGAATATTAGACGTCCTGAAAGAAGAGACCATCATTTCCGAACTGAATGCTACCGACAAGAAGGGGGTGTTGGAAGAGCTCGCGGGCCCTGTTGCACAAGCCTCTGGTGTCGACCAGGAGGAAATGGTTCGCGTGCTTTTGGAACGTGAGCGTCTTGGCAGTACGGGGATTGGGGATGGCATTGCCATTCCTCACGGAAAGTTGAAGTCTCTCGAGTCGTTGTTGGTTGGCTTTGGGCGAAGCCATAAGGGCGTTGACTTTGAAGCCATGGACGACCAACCTGCTCACATCTTTTTCCTGTTGTTGGCCCCTGAGAATTCGACGGGCGCTCATCTGCGGATGCTTGCCAGGATATCCCGATTACTCAAGGACATCACCTTTAGGCAGCGGCTCATGACTGCTGCCGACCAACGTAGTCTCTACATGGCAATTGCCGACGAAGACCGTGCATTTTGAAGTTGGGCCGCATCGGTTTTAATCTGTTTTGCAGCTGAACCGCAACAGCGAGCGCATTCTCCGCAGCGCGCCGTCGCCATAGCGGCTGTGGCGCGTCGGCGACTTGCTGCAGGGTTCTTCAATGAGCCGTGGGTCTAAACCTCTAAGAAGGTCTCGCCTTCCAGCCGGTTACAGGGGGCCGCGCCGATATTGTTGAAACGGGGAAAGATCGTCATCATCAGTGGGCTTTCCGGCTCTGGGAAAAGTACGGCAATAAAGGCGCTGGAGGGCGTGGGGTTTTTCTGTGTGGATAACATGCCCGTGGCACTGTTGCCAAAGTTTCTGGAACTTAGGACGGAGAGCGTTTCGGAGATTTCTAAGCTAGTCCTGGTAATGGATATAAGAGAAAAGGATTTTGTCTCAACATATTCGGATGTACTAGACAGGCTGGGCAAGCAAGGATATAGGTTCGAAATACTCTTTCTTGAAGCCTCAGAAGAAATGCTCTTGAGGCGGTACAGCGAGACCAGGATGCAGCACCCCCTGGCTAAAGGGGGGGGACTTCTGGAAGCGATACATAACGAAAGAGAACAACTGGCAGGACTTAAGGGAATCGCCGACAAAGTTATTGACACTTCGCATTACAATGTCCATGAACTCAAGGCGGTCATCTTGGGCCATGTGCTTAAGGCGGTTCAGACCGGGCAAGTAGAGGTTAATATTCTCTCTTTTGGTTACAAGTACGGCATTCCCCATGACGCGGATTTGGTCATTGATGTCCGCTTCTTGCCGAACCCCTATTTTATACCGGAATTGAAGGAACTTGATGGCTTGGCGCCTGAGGTGCGGGCGTTTGTGAAGGGATGGGACGAAACCCAGGTTTTTCTGAAGAAATATCTGGATCTACTTGACTACTTGATACCTTTATACGAAAACGAGGGGAAAGCCTATTTAACGGTAGCAGTGGGATGTACCGGCGGAAGGCATCGGTCTGTGGTGATAGCTGGTGAAATCTTCCGGTATTTGAATAAGAAGACTGATAAGGTCAACCTGGTCCATAGAGATGTTGAGTTAGGAATTTCATAACCCCGTGATAAGTTGAGGACTCAGATTTATGATAGGAATTGTCGTTGTTACCCATAGTGGTCTTGGAGAGGCCCTTATTGAGTCAGCCGAGATGATCCTGGAAGGGCCTCTGGAAGCAGCCACTGCTGTTTCCGTGGATCTAAGCCAGAGCGCTGAACAAATGAGAAAAAAGATAAGTGCCGGTATCAAGGCTGTTGGCAAGGACAAAGGTGTACTTATTCTGACAGATATGTTTGGGGGGACACCATCAAATCTCAGCCTTTCGTTCCTTGAGGAAGGCCGGATTGAGGTCCTCACCGGCGTAAATCTGCCGGTGGTTATCCGAGCTGCCAAGATGCGGAAAGACAAAAACTTGAACGAGCTGGCAGAAAGCCTGCAGGCATATGGCAGGAAGAGTATTGCGTTGGCTAGTGGTGTATTGAAAGGAAACAAAAGGACCTGAGAGTCAGAGACTGCTATTTGTCTGGTCTTGCCAAGGCGGACATTGATAGGTTGCTTGATATTGAAACCGCCTCTTTCCCATCGCCATGGAATAAAGCATCTTTCGAAGAAGAACTCGCTGAAGAGACTTCACACTGTCTGGTTATCAAGAAAGTACAACAAGAGGAACCAGCCCGAGTCATTGCCTACCTTTGCTTCAGGCTTCTTGGAAACAAGACGTATATTACAAATCTTGCTGTGGATGCGGTGTACCGTCGCCGTGGTGTGGCCACCTGCTTACTTGAAAACTGCCTCAGATTAGCTAAAGGATATGGTGTCCAAAAAGCTTTATTGGAAGTTCGTGCGTCCAACCGTGCGGCCATAAAGTTTTACAGGACGGTAGGCTTTTGTGAAGCTGGTAGACGCGAGGGGCACTATCTGGACACCGGGGAAGATGCCGCTGTTATGATTAAGGAGATGACTGGAGCCGCTGATCAGTGCGGCAAACAGGCGTATGGAACAGAGCAAAAAGAGTGAGGAGCGAAGTTGCCGTTTTATTTCATCTTGAAAAGCCAGGTCCTCTGGGCCTGGATTCTTTACATGTGTTTTAGTTATGCCCAATTGACAGGAAGGAGCCCAAAACCATGGAAAAGCGAAAACCTTTGATTGCTGGAAACTGGAAGATGTACAAGACCGGCCCACAAGCAGTTGAGCTGGCAAGCCGGTTGAAATCCTTGGTCTCGGACATCGTGGACGTGGATGTTATGGTTGCCCCGTCCTATACGGCCCTTGGGATGGTGGCAGAGGTTCTAGGAGAGTCTGTTATTCACGTAGGAGGGCAGGACTTGTTCTGGGAGGAGGAAGGAGCATACACCGGGGAAACCTCGGCCCCTATGTTAAAGGCTGTAGGATGTACCTATGTGATCATTGGCCATTCTGAGAGGCGTCAATACTTTGGCGAGACCAATGCCACGGTGAACAAGAAGGTCCGGGCGGCTCTTCTTGGAGGCCTGATACCTGTTGTATGCGTTGGAGAATCCGAGGCTGAACGTGCAGCGAACCAGACATTTTCAGTGGTTGAAAAGCAATTGGAGGAAGGATTGGAAGGTCTGACTGCGGACGAGATTGAGAAGCTGGTCATTGCCTATGAGCCGGTTTGGGCCATCGGTACGGGTAAGACAGCAACAACCGATCAGGCCCAGGAGGTGCACGAATTCATCCGGGGTCGGATGGAAAAAGCCTTCGGAAATTCGATTGCAAAGGATCTTCGGATATTGTATGGTGGCAGCGCAAAACCTGAAAATATTGGCGATCTCATGGCCATGGCCGACATTGATGGCGCACTCGTAGGAGGTGCTAGCCTGGATGCTGATTCCTTTGCAGCCATTGTTCGGTTCTAGACAGAGGGAGCACTAAGCAAGGGAGAACTACATTTCATGTCAACTTTCGTCATTGTTATTCACATTATCGTAGCAGTTGCATTGATACTTATTGTTCTTTTGCAGACCGGCAAAGGGGCGGACATGGGAGCAGCCTTTGGTGGGGGAGGGAGTCAGACCCTGTTCGGGAGCACCGGCGTATCAACCTTCTTGAGTAGGCTGACAACGATAGCGGCCATTGTCTTTATGCTCACATCCTTAGGGCTGGCCTATCTATCGAGCCATCGGTCCGGCAAATCAATAATGTCCGAGATAACTGTTCCGGCGAGAGAGCAGACAGAGCAGGCTACACCACAGGCACCGGTTCAGGCAGAAGGGGTACCATCCGAGGCACCGGTTCCACCCATGGCTGAAGAGGCTGATGCAGCAAAAACAACACCTGAGCAGACAGGAGAAAGTAAAACCGCTCCAGAACCTGGAGATTGGTAATAAAGTCCTCTCGCCCGCGATCCCCCGCCGCTATGCGGAGGATCGCTTGAGCACGCAGAGGCTCTGTGAACTCTGTGAGATGGGTTATAATGTGCCGAAGTGGTGGAATATGGTAGACACGCTGTCTTGAGGGGGCAGTGGGTTACGCCCGTGCGGGTTCAAATCCCGCCTTCGGCACCATCTACGACACTTTTTTCTTTAATGATGTTGGGGGATTAGGGGGCAAGCCTGATTCCCCATTTTTCGTTTGGTGTAAATTTGGTGTAAATTCCGCAGATTCTTTTCCTGAATCCGCCTTTTCCTCTGGTTCTGCAACGGGTCTGTAGACCTTTTTCATAAAGGCGCTGCCATCGTCCCTCTCGTAGTTCTTGATATGCGAATAATAATTGTCATAGATCATCTGAAGGGTTTCATGTCCCATCATCTGCTGAACCCATCCAGGCAATTCACCGGCATCCAGCATCAAAGTGGCGAAAGTGTGACGGGTCTGGTAAAGCGACCGCTCTTTTAGCCCAGCTTTCTTGAGTGCCGGTTTCCAAACATGCTGATTGACGGAGTCAGACAGCAACTGGCGACCATACTGGTTGAGAAACACATAGTCAGACCTGCCCATCGTAGCCCTTCTTTGGTCCCGCAACGCTTCAATTACCGGTGGGAGTATCTTGATGTCTCTAAGGGACCTTTTCGTTTTTGGCGGTCCTTCCATCCCCATAACTCGTGACTCTCTGACCCTGATGACGCCCAATTTGAAATCGACATTCTTCCATTTTAGGGCTGCCATCTCCCCAAATCGCATACCAGTAAAAAACGCCACTACAAAGAAATTCTTGTAGTGAGGGCTCACATGCTCCAGAAAAAAGTTCACCTCTTCCATCGACAAAGGATAGATGTCCGATTTGGTGACCTTCAGATTGTCCACCAGGTCCATCGGGTTCTTTTCTATGAATCCGGCCTTGTGAGCGAACCTGAATAAAGATCTCATCGGAACTAGCACATTATTAACCCTTTTTGGCCCACACTTCAGTTCACTTTTGAATTCTTCAATATCCAGATACCCTATGTCGGGTATTGGGACATTTCCGAATTTGGGTAGAAGATAATAGTTCATTGCGCCTCTATAGTCCCTCAGGGTTGAAGGCCTAACCTGTGTGGCCTTTATTTTCCCCCACTTTAGGGCCACTTCTCCAAAGAGTTTGGGCTCGGTCGGTGCTTCATTCCTTAAGATGTCGCCGACGGTATCGATTTCTTTCAGCAGCCTGTCTCTTTCTTCGCGCGCCTCCGTTACAGAACTGGACAGCGGTTTCTTGATACGCTTGCCCTTGACCATTTTTGTGAAGTTCCAGACATTTCCAATCTTATACAAATGGTGATTTTTGCCGTTTCTGGCCATGATTATATCCTCCACTCCTTTTCAGTGGCTGATACATCAGGCCTTTTCCTTCAA
>PVMS01026594.1_pt1 | contig 10662 bp, 13 predicted proteins | sample 1853461 | NCBI WGS metagenome assembly PVMS01 (sample SAMN08582032, study PRJNA380276) | Marine sediment metagenome, whole genome shotgun sequencing project. | isolation source: ocean sediment barecode stripped | collected 2017
GGAGCGGCCCGGTTCAGCCAAACCCGGCGAGGAGATACCCGAACCCGTACACGACGTCACTATGGGCGGGCTGCGTTACCCGTTCGGGATTGAACAGACGCGCCGAACTTCCAGCGATCCGATCGAGCCATCGCATCCTCACACCCCACAATCGGGCCTGACGGAGCCCGAACAGCACCAGCAGCAACCCCATGCTGAGACGGAAGAATCGACCGGCTGTGCTGTCGAATTCGACCACACCGGCCAGTGCTGAGCCTCCCAAGGCAATGACCGCCGCCAACACGGTGAGGAGCAGCGCGGCTCCCACAGCCACCCGCAAACCGCTCACCAGCGCCGCACCAGGAGAGTCAGCCGAACGCCGGGCGAGGAACGTCAACAGCAGCGGGAACGAACACGGTGAGAAGAATGCCGCGAACCCGGTGCCGGCCGCGAGCACCATCACCCCCGCCGCCATCCGGGCGTCTGAGCCGACGAAGGCGATAAACCCGGCATAGCCGGCTGCGCCGACCACGATCACACCAAGCCCAGTTGCGGCAAACCGAGCCCGAGCCCGCCGATGTGTTGTCACCTCATCCATCGATCATCACCGCGGGTCGTCACCTCGTTAGGGTACGGCTTCAACCGGCTTGAAGGTCAAGGTCAAGATCGTCATTGCTGTGTAGTTGCGGCTGGTCTTTCACAACCACGGGTGAAACTCGGTCGAGTGCTCAGCCGTCGTACTGGAACCGTCCGATCAATTCCGCACCAAAGCGGGTCGTTCGACGCCGGCGGATTCAGCCGATGCCACCAGATATGCATCGGCGAAGTCGATCCGGTGGTTGACGTATACCTCCAGCGACCGAAGGAGCAGCGCGGGATCCAACGTGCGTATGGCGTTAAACGCAATCACCGATCGCACCAACCGAGCGACTTTCTCGGCGGGCACCTCGTAGAAGGACTCGAGGACGTACACCATCTCGGCGACGATCAGATCCGGGAGCAGCAGTTCTTCGGCTTGGGCAAGAAATGCCGTTGCTCGTCTTGCCAGGTCAGGTGGGTCTCCGGTCAGGTGCCGAACGAGGACGTTCGTGTCGATGAATGCGGTCAATGCCGCGCCCCGGCTCGATCCTGTCGGGCGGCTTTGCGCACCGTATCCCAAGGCACGCCGCGCTTCGCTGCCGGTACATCCACCTCTCCGGCGAGGTCGAGCAGATTCGGTGTGCGCGCGAGCACCGCATGATGCTGTTGGACCCGGAACACAACCTGATCACCTTCGGTGATGCCGAGAGCGTCCCGGACCTCCTTTGGAATCGTTACTTGTCCCTTCGATGTGACCTTGGCTGCCACGTCCATCTCAATAGCTCCTTACTTACATCTAATAGTAAGGATATCGAGAGTCGTGACTTCGGTCAATGGGTTCGGCAACGCTTTAGGAGAATGCTCAGCCGATACCGCGCCAGCGGAGGACACGCAGGGCTCGCATGGTGTTCCATCTGCTCGGTTGGCCGGTCGTCTCCATCTTGAAGTGTTCGAGTCCGGAATGGTGGTTTTGCAGTTTCCATCTCCCGTCCTTGGTCCGTTTGGAGAGCAACAATTCGATGGCTTCGTTGGAGCGACTGTCGGGGCGGACCCCGGCGTTCTGCAGGTAGTCGAGACCGCGCAAGACGTCGAAGTGCCAGCGGGGTGGGAAGGAGAATCGAGTCCAGCTTGGATTGATGATCTGGCCGGTGCTCAGAGACCGCATCAGGTGCCGGTCGAGCAGATAGTCCTCACCACGGCGTCGGGCGCTCCGGATGGCTCTAATGAGACCGGCCGGGTGTGTTCGTTCGAATTCGAGAAGTCCTTCCAGCACGAGGATGGTGGTGTTGAACGAAGACCGGATTGATCCGAGGCGCGTCATGCAGTTCCATCCCCCGTCATCTAGTTGCTGGGAGAGCAACCATTCGGCCATGGGCTCGCGATGCCCGTCAAACCCCCCGAAGTAGGAAGCCAGAGACAACGTCATTCCGGTGACACAGGTCTCGGCCTCAACCGTGACGAAATAGCCGACGCCACCGTCGTACCACTCAGCCCTTTCGAAGAGCCGATCCATCCCTCGCTGGGCCGCAGGGTGAGAGGGGTCCAACCCCAGGTAATGCAGCAAACGCAATGTGTAGGTGGTTGAGATCCACTTGGGCCCGTAATGGCCTCCGCCCCACTTGCCGTCGGGATCCTGCAACGCCAGGAGCTTCGCTCCCCAACCGGTTGTTGCGACTCGAGCGCGTTCCGTCGCAACGTCGTCCGGCGTTGCCGGGGTCAAATCACGCAGCACCTGCCATCGTATGGAGGGGTCGCCTTCCAACAACCAAGCAAAGACGTCCAAGTTTGGGCGGTTGCTCAGCGGGGGAGGAGGCCGTCGAGAAGCTGGGGGAAGACTTTGTGAGCGGTCTCCTGGGCGTCGAGGCTGCCGTTCATGATTAGTGCCTTCATCGATACCATGTGGAGGGCGCCCATGATCGCGTCGGCGGCAACCTCGGGGTCGGTGAAACTCAGTTCTCCTGCGTCCCTGCCCTCGGTGAGCACGTCCCGGAAGGGTGCCATCACCGAGCGGTCCACGTTCGCCATGAACGCGGCGTGGTCCTCACTCGCCTTCAGAGCGCTCGGTAGCTCGAGACACATCTTCGGGTACTCGGCGAAGGATGTGATGACCGCGGTCATCACTGCCACGAGACGCGTGGCGGTGCTTCCTTCGGAGGCCGCGGCCTTCTGGATGGCGACTCGGGTTCGATCCATCAGATCATTCAGATAGAAATCGAGCAGGTCTTCCTTCCCCGAGAAGTAGTAGTAGAGCGTCGCTCTCGGGATATCGGCCATCCGGGCCACTTCGTCGACGCTGACCTCGAACCCGGATCCTTCCGGTATCTGATTCGAGGCCTCGAGTAGTTTGGCGGCCAGATCCTCAGGCAGCTTCTTCATTCTCAAACCTTCCTTCTCACCCACACCAAGGGTACAACAGAGAAGCTTTCAGACTTAATTCCAAATATGAGAATAGACAACAGTTCAGGATGTTTGTACACATGTCTGGACATGGTCCGCCACACTGGACGGAAGACCAAAGGGGTGACGCCGGGTGGAGTCACCCCTTCTTTGTGGCCTAGTGGTCTAGTTGGGTAGGTCGCGACCCTTCCGTGAGAGTGCCCTGCCTCGCTCCAGTGCGACGGCCATGCCAGCCAGCACGGCCGCCGAAAGCGCAACGATCGGACCCTCTGGCACAGGTAGCCAAAGGCTGGTCAACCGGTTGAGGACGATCCATGTGATTATGAACACCGCGAATCCGATCCCGATCCCGGTTGCCCACCCTGCGACTCGATCTGGAGTCACTAACCGAACGCCGTAAACACTGGCGGGAAAGTCATGATCGCTCCGGCGATCCCGAGTCCGAGCCCGATCCAGAACGACCGCTTGATGTCGGTGTCCTTGTCTCTCCAGAGGTATCCGAGAATGCCCCAGGAGAGGAAGAAGGCCAGGGAGGCGAGAAGTGATTTCCCGGCCAGCGGTCCGACCCCTTGGTCAAACGCCATGTCTCCAAGGAAGTCATGGATCCCCTCCGAGACTTCGGCGAGCAACGTGAACAATCCGAGCACGAAGACGCCGATCCCGGCAGCGACAATGACCGCAGCCCCCGGACCGTCATGTTTGTCAGCGAGGTCCAGCTTTCTCAGTTCCGGTGCCTCTTCTATGTCGTGTCTTGTTGTCATTTCATCACCTCAGACGATCGGAGCGATCTTGTTCAGGAAGGCGCCGAACACGCCTCCGACAGCGGCTGCCGCGAACGCAGCGACGAACATTACGATGACGGCCGCTCTCAGCCAGGGGCGCCCGATCAGGCGAGCCCCGTAGTAAGTGACGAGAAACGCAGCTGCCGTGGCCAGTATCGGCGCGGCCCAACTGATGTGTTCCTTCCACTCCATCCCAAAGGCGTGCCACCATTCAGTCTCTCCCGACACGTTGGACTTCAGGAAGTCCCGGGGAGAACAAGTATCGGTCGGGATCGTCGCTCCCGCACAGCCCGCGAATGCGTCTTCACCCACAGGCGCGAGCTTCACTCGATACCACGGGTAGACAATCCAGGTGCCGGTGATCACTGTCGCCCATGCGACCAGAGCCATCGCCCACATCCCGATGTAGAGCCGCGACATCCGTTCCCGAATTCCGGCCGCCGTCAGAAGTCCTGGGCGGAGGCTCCAAAGCCCGGCGAGACCGCCGGCAAAAGCAAGTAGGAACAGAGTTCCAAGTATCAGTCCATGGATAACCGTCCAGGCTTCCCTGGAGCTAATTTCCATAATTCCTCCTCTTTCCGAGATCCCTCCAGACTCTACGCTTCGGTCACGTCTGGCCAGGGCACAAGTGCCCAAATCAGAATGCCTAGGTCAATGAGGTAACGAGCGAACGCCCAGCGGAGGCATCACTGGAAAACGGCGGAGTATTGGTGCGCCTCGTCGTGTTGATGTGAACACGACAACACGACGAGAAGAGGAGCTTCCCATGAGTCCGACCGGCATAGCGAGGTTGCTCGTCGTTGCGAACGTCGTGGTCCTCACCATCGGGTCCGTCGACGCGGGGATAAGTGGTGAGTGGGATCTGTTCGCCATATTCGCAATAGGTCTCGTTCTAGGTCTCGCTCTTCTCTTTCGCCTCGAATCCCGGCGTCCCTCGATACCCATCCGACGCGATCTGGTGGCATGGCTCCGCGATCGAGCTTCGCTTTCGGGTGAACCACTCACGACCGTGACCGATAGGGCGATTGCCACCTTTGCTGATCGCTACGGAGTCGTATCCGACGTTGAAGAAGCCCGTCAGTGACGAACGCCACCGTCATCCTCGACGGCACCGAGGTCGGGGCAGGCACCGTTGGCGGAAAGGGGTTCGCTCTCAACCGACTGGTCGGGATGGGGGCGACGGTCCCCAAGACCGGTGCGGTCACCACCGATGGATATCGCTGGTTCGTGGGTGAGTCAGGTATGAGTGGTTTCATCGATGATCTCCGGAGGGAGGGCCTTCCGGATCAGGTCGATCTAGACCAATCGGCCGAGCGTGTCGACGCGGCGTTTCTCGAGGCTGTGATGCCCGAGGCACTGGCCACGGAGATTCGCCAGCTTGCGGCTGATGTCGGTGGCGGCGCCCTTCTCGCGGTGCGGTCATCAGCGACAGCCGAAGACATGGAGGCAGCGTCTTTCGCCGGTCAGTACCGGTCGTATCTGGAGATTGGTGATGACGACGCCCTTCTCCGCGCAGTGAGACTGGTGTGGGCATCGCTTTGGCTTCCTGCACCCCGAGCTTATCGAGCCCATTCCGGGGTATCTGAAGATGGGCTCGCAATGTCGGTCGTGATAATGCGTCTCGTCGATGCCAGACGGGCGGGCGTCGTGTTCACGGTGAATCCCGCGGGCTCCGGCAGTGACCTTCGAATAGAGGCCGTTGATGGATTAGCCGAACAACTCGTTTCCGGTGAGGTCACTCCGGAGTCTTATGTGTTGCCTCGTTCCTCAGCGCATCGTCCATCTGTGGACGACGTTCTCGACGAAGCGGTGGAGGCCGCCCTCGAGCTGGAGCGTGAGTTCGGCGATCCCCAGGATGTCGAGTGGGCCCACGATGGTGAACGCTTGTACATCGTCCAGTCGAGGCCCATCACGACGGTTTCCATGGAGGGAGACGACGACGGTTTCGATACGAAGATCGGGGCCGACCACGCGTTCACGACGGCTGGTATTGCCGAGTCGCTTCCAGGTGTGCTCCCGCCCCTGCAATGGACCACCGCAGCCCCATTGCTCGAGGAAGGCTTCCGCCAGCTCTTCGATCAGATGAGCGCACTACCACCAATCGCCAATGAACGGCCGTTTCTTGCACGCATCCGGGGACGCGCCGTTCTGAGCCTCGACCTGATGAAAGCCGCGGCCGCCGAGGTTCCGGGTGGATCTGCGGAGGAGATCGAGCGTCAGTATTTCGGACGTGTCATCAGCGAGCCGGAGGATCCTCAACCGGAGGCAGCCGTCCGAGGGCCTTTCAAGGGGCTGCGATCCATGTTCGCCGGCTTTCGAGAGATCAACGCACGGCGCCGCTTCCGCTTCGAGGCCCACGCCGCCATCGACACCACCGAGCGTCTCCTGATCAGTCCGCCGGACTGTGAGATCGCCACCACCGGGCAGTTGCTGCAATATCGTCACCGGGCCCTCGATCTCGCCGGCCGTCTCATGGGCGCCGAGATCGCGGTAGCCGCTGCCGCCGCCGCGGCATATCGCGGCGTGGAGCTCTTTCTCGAGCCCCATGTCGGCGAAGAGGCATCAAGTCTCGCCCAGCAGCTCACTGCGGGCGGAATCGATCCTTGCGGGGCCCAGGTTGCCCTGCACACCTGTGATCTGGCCGAGCAGGCGTTGGCGGACGAGGATCTGGCCAGGTCGATCGGGGCGCTCGCCGCCCGTGACACAGCAGTTCTCACCACCCTGGAGAAGAGCCCATCGGGTGCCGAACTCCTCGCCGCTGTCGAAGGAGAACTGGGTCGCTCCGGATCCGCATCCGTGTTCGCAGGCGAGACCTGGGCCGAATCTCGCGATCTCGCATGGCAACTGATCAGTCAGGCGATCCAAGTACAGCGATCTGGGCGACGGGCAATGATCGATCCGGGCGCACGCTTCTTGCTTCTCGATGAGATAGGGGCCCGTTTTGCCACATCATGGAAGTGGCGGATGCAGCGGGTCATGACCGCCCAGATCGTCGACGTCCGAAGGCGCATGCTTCGTCGTCTGGTCATGGACGCCGTCGAATTCCTCCACCTGCGTGAAAAGACCAAGTCGGCCGTCCTCGCTCTGGGTGGGGAGGTGAGGAGGATTCACCTTTCTCTCGGCAGTCGTCTCCACGCCTCCGGTGTTCTCAATACCCCGCTTGACATCGATCTTCTCGCAGCCCAAGAGCTCGAATCGGCCTTCGCCGGACGCGGCCCCACCACCTGGGAGCTGGAGAGACGGCGCAAAGTCCTCGATCGGCTCTCCGCGGATGACTCCGTGCCTCAGATATTCGTGGGTGATCCGAGTCGGCGCATTGGCGGGGTTGAAGTTCCCTCTGGCGACACATTCACGGGATGGGGAGCGAGTGCCGGCGTTTACGAGGGCACTGCGCGCATCATCACCAAGGCCACCGAGCCGATCGAGCCCGGCGACATCCTCGTGGCGAGGACGACGGATCCTGCCTGGACGCCTCTGTTTCTGACGGCTGGCGCAATCGTGGTCGAAGAGGGAGGCCCACTGTCGCACGCCGCCATCATCGCCCGCGAACTGGGGCTTCCGGCTGTGCTCAACGTTCCTGGTCTTGTGGGCCGACTCGCCTCTCTGGACTCTCCCCGGCTTCGCGTCGACGGCGACAGCGGCATCGTGGTCATCCTCGACGCCCAGCCTCACCTCGAATCGGACAGAGTGTTGGAGGCAGCCGGATGATTGGACGGGTGCCCAAACACACGGCCCTGGGTGATGGTGTGGAGCCCGGCGGGCTCTTCGTCTTCATTCCCGGGGCACTCGCAGGTGGGTTCCTCATCTCGATTGGGCTTCTCATCGGAGACGCCGTTCGCAAAGTGAGAGGCGACGCCGGAATCGAACGGCGTGTCAAGCACACAGGAGCGGCTGTGGCTGACGAGATTCGCGCCGGGTCCGGGGCGTCGCGACAGACCGAATCCGGTCTCAGGCCACGGTGGGTTTACGGAGCCGTTGCCGGGATATCGTTCGGCCTCGTAATCCTGGGGATCCCGGGGGCAACGTGGAACTACCTGAACCCGGGGGGCTACATCCAGAACGTCGGCTGGATCTGGGCTGTCAGCATGCTGGGAGTGATCGGCTTCTTGGCTCTTGGGGTACAAACCATTCGACTCGCCCCGGAATGGCTGCCAGGCATCGTCGTGGCACTGGGCGTGGGGTTCGCTCTGCGGTTCGCGTTTGGGAGCGAACCAGCAGTCAACAGGACGGTTCTCATCGGGCTGGGCCTTTTGATAGTCATGGCCGGCATTGTGATGGCGTGGCGCATGCGTGGCCGCCACGATCGCACAGACGTCCCGCCTTCGGTGCGGCCCCTTCTCATACGAACGCCTCTAAGCCGCCCTTGATGGAGTCGATCTGGTCATGCGGATATCTGGTGGCTACGCCGTGACGGAGAAGGAGTTGCCGGGAGGTATGTCGTTCGATCAGATTCATCGCGGGCTTCCGGGCGAGACGCCATGGTTCTTTCGTGTCGTCCTACGCGGTCGACGGTTTCTGATCGTGACCCTCGTAATCACGGTACTCCTCGGTATCACCGCCGCAAGTAATCCGGAGTGGCTGTTGCGAATCGACCAACCGGTTTCGGAGTGGCTTCGAGGGTGGGAGGGTTCGTTAACGCTCGCCAAGGTTGTCACCCATCTCGGATCTCCGAACCTCGCCATAGCGGTCGGTGTGATCGCTGTTGCGTTTCTGTGGCGTCGATGCCGGGCCTCGGCCTTCACTCTTGGCGTCCTGGTCGCAGCCGCCCTCACCGTCGACACGATGCTCAAAGTAGTCGTCGATCGGGCCCGCCCCCCCAACCCGGCGGTCAGCACGGGGTTGGGCTCTTTCCCGAGTGGTCACGTCATCCATGCCGTCATCATCTTTGGTCTTGTCCCATTCCTCCTTTGGATCCTGACAAATCGGCCAGGTGTCTTGAGGCTTGGCTTCGTGGTGTTCGCCGTGGTTGTGTTGCTCGTCGCCTGGAGTCGGGTCCGTCTGGGCGCACACTGGCCGTCGGATGTGATCGCCAGCCTCTTCATCGGAGCCTCACTACTGCTTGGAGCGGAGCAACTGCTCACATCGACGTGGGCCGCCGAGCGTTGTGCCATGCTCGGTCATCACCCGACTTTCCCATGACGAAGCCGGAGACTCACTTCAGACTGTCCGCTCCTCCCTTCAAGCTCTGAAGGTGCCTGGTCTCGGCTGCATCTCGGGTGTGGCGTAACCCTCTTCCCAGGGAAATCTGCCTTCGGTGTCGTCATAGCTGAGTTGAAGGACGGGGACAGACACATCGGCGGGCCGCTGGTAGTACCGGTTGGCCTCGAACACGATTTCTCCGGGGTTGGGAACCGGCTCCGGGATGATCTGATGTGGCCATTCATCGAAAGTGACGAGCTGACCCTGTAAGAGTGCCTCCCCGTCGCGGACACGGCTGCCCAGCGTGTTGATCACGCCGGCAGCGGTGTTGGGCCCCACGCCAAAGATCAACAATTCGGGGTGAGCCAGTCCGAACAGCCCGACCGTGTAGGCGAAAGCTGGATCGTCGGATTGCGAGCATTCACATTCCGGTCGGCTGCAGGAACTTCCTCCAACGTATTGGATGAACCAGCCATACTGCCGGATCTTTTCTGCCACATTTGCGTCCTCCTGGTCGAGCCAGGCCTGTGTTCGAGCATCCATCACTCACTCCCTTCAAGTCTGTCCGATGGATCAGTGCTCAACGTACGGGGGGCCACCGACAGAAACGGCGGCGGCCCGTCGGCGTGGTTCGCCCTCCTCTAGGATCGTTTGTCATGACCTACAAAGCCGTTTATGAGCGCTCGCTCGGTGACCCACAAGCCTTCTGGGGCGAGGCGGCCGGGTTGATCGATTGGGAGGTGGCCCCACAGCATGTACTGGACGATTCCCGCCCGCCGTTCTATCGCTGGTTTCCCGATGGGGTTCTCAACACATGTCACAACGCTCTCGATCGGCATGTGGACGGGGGACGGGCAGACCAGTTGGCGTTGATCTACGACTCGCCGGTAACCGAAACCGTCAGGTCCTTTACCTATAGGGAGTTCCGCGACGAGGTTGCCATCGTTGCGGGCGCCCTCTCAGACCTCGGGGTTAAGAAAGGCGACAGGGTCATCATCTACATGCCGATGGTGCCGGAAACCGCCATGGCCATGCTCGCCTGTGCCCGCATCGGCGCGGTCCATTCGGTGGTGTTCGGAGGTTTCGCAGCCAATGAGCTGGCGACGAGGATCGACGATGCCCGACCGGTGGCGATTCTCTCGGCGAGCTGTGGGATCGAGCCTGGACGGGTCGTCGAGTACAAGCCGCTGCTCGATGCGGCGATCGACCTGGCCGACCACAAACCTGACAAGGTGATGGTGCTTCAGCGTCCCCAGGCCCGCGCAACACTGGTGGAGGGGAGAGACGTCGATTGGTCTGAGGCGGTGAGCGCTGCGTCGCCTGCTGATTGTGTCCCCGTTGCGGCGACCGACCCGCTCTACATCCTCTACACCTCAGGAACGACGGGAGAGCCCAAGGGGATCGTGCGGGACAACGGAGGCCACGCGGTTGCCTTGGCGTGGTCGATGCGCTCGCTGTACGGCGTCGAGCCGGGCGAGACGTATTGGGCAGCCTCGGATCTCGGTTGGACTGTCGGACACTCCTACATCGTGTATGCGCCACTGTTTCACGGATGCACGACGATCCTCTACGAGGGCAAACCGGTCGGCACACCCGACCCCGGTGCGTTCTGGCGTGTGATAGCGCAACATGGCGTCTCCGTTCTCTTCACAGCCCCCACCGCCTTCCGAGCCATAAAACGCGACGACCCCGATGGCAAGTTCATCGCCCGCTACGACCTCTCCGAGTTTCGGACGCTGTTCCTCGCGGGAGAGCGTTGTGACCCCGACACCCTCCACTGGGCAGA
>PVMS01029414.1_pt1 | contig 10661 bp, 8 predicted proteins | sample 1853461 | NCBI WGS metagenome assembly PVMS01 (sample SAMN08582032, study PRJNA380276) | Marine sediment metagenome, whole genome shotgun sequencing project. | isolation source: ocean sediment barecode stripped | collected 2017
CAGCTTCGTGATCGGCCAGCACTCGACCGGCATCATCGTGGGGGCCCTCGTCTTCCTCAACGTCGCGATGGGCACCAGCCAGGAACTCAAGGCCCGGGCCAGCGTCGACGCTCTCGCCGAACTCCAGGTGCCGACCGCCCGTGTCCGTAGGTCGGGGCGTACCCAGGAGATCGATGCGACGAACCTGGTGCCGGGTGACATCGTGTTGCTCGAAGCCGGCGATCTCGTCCCCGCCGACGGGCGGATCGCCATCTCGGCAACCCTCGAGGTGCAGGAGGCCGCGCTCACCGGCGAGAGCGCACCCGTCCCCAAGGATGCCCTGCCGGTCGCCGAAGGTGACATCGCCCTCGGTGACCGGACCGATCTCGTGTTCCAGAACACACAGGTCACACGGGGCAAGGCGACCGTGATCGTCACCGAGACCGGTGTCACCACCGAGATGGGTCGGATCGCTGGGATGGTGACCTCGGTCGAACGCTCGAAGTCGCCGCTCCAGAGCGAACTCGACGGGCTGACCAAGATATTCGGAGCAGCGGCATGGGCTGCGGTTGCGATCATCGCCGTGTTCGGTATCGCCCGCGGACAGGACGGGGAAACGCTGCTCCTGCTCTGTGTGGCAACGGCGATCTCGGCGATCCCCACCGGTCTGCCGACGTTCGTCCAGACGATGCTCTCGTCGGGCTCGCGGCGTCTGGCCGAGGAGAAGGCGGTCGTCAAGACGCTCACCGACGTCGAGACACTCGGCGGTACGACGGCCATCAACAGCGACAAGACCGGCACGCTGACGATGAACGCGATGACCGCCACCAAGATGCTGGCGGGCGGCCAGTGGTTCACGATCGAGGGCACCGGATATCAGACGACGGGCGCGATCCTGTCGCCCGCCGGGCTCGAGAAGCCTGATTTCCGCCGTCTCGGACTCGGATTGACACTCTGCTCCGACGCCACCGTCGCTGCCGATGAGACGATCGTCGGCGATCCGACCGAGGCGGCCCTCGTCGTGCTCGCCGCAAAGATCGGCGTCGATGCCGAGGAATCCCGCCGCGCGCTCCCCCGGCGGGCCGAGGTGCCCTTCGATTCCGAGTACAAGTTCATGGCCACGTTCCACGACACGGGATCGTGGATGACCCAGACCGTCTTCGACGAGCCGTCGTTCGCCGCCGTGAAGGGTGCGCCCGACGTCGTGCTGGGGCGGTGTGATCGCGCGCTCTGGAATGGCGATCTCGTACCCATCGAGGAGGTGCGCGACGAGATCGTGGCCGCCAACCGGGAGTTGTCGGAGCGGGGACTCCGGGTGCTCTCATTCGCCGGCCGCGAGATGACCGAGGCCGACATGGCCTCGGCGATCGACGACCCGATGCCGTTCGTGTCGAACCTCGTGATGATCGCCCTCGTCGGGATCATCGACCCGCTCCGCAGCGAGGCGAAGGATGCGATTCAGGTGGCGCTGAACGCCGGGATCGACATCCGGATGATCACCGGCGACCACACGGTCACCGCCCGGGCGATCGCCGACGATCTCGGGCTCGGCGCGGGTGTCATCCGAGGGATCGATTTCGCCCACCTCTCCGACGATGAGGTAATCGCCCGCCTTCCCGCCCTCCACGTATTCGGCCGCGTGGCCCCGGAGGACAAGGTGCGTCTCGTCTCGTTGATGCAGCGGTCCGGTGAGGTCGTGGCGATGACCGGCGACGCGGTCAACGACGCCGCAGCGCTGAAGCAGGCCGACATCGGAGTGGCCATGGGGAGCGGTTCGGAGGTGACCAAGCAGGCGGCGAAGATGATCCTGACCGACGACAACTTCGCCACGCTGGTGAAGGCTGTCGAGTACGGCCGCGACATCTATCGACGGATCTCGTCGTACGTCCGACTTCAGCTCACCGTGCTGTCGTCGGTGCTTCAGCTGATGCTGCTCGCCACGATCCTCAACATCAACGAGGGTGTCGCCCTGTTCCCCCTCCAGTTGCTCTTCGCCAAGTTCTTCGTCGTCGCGACGGTCGTCGTCGGCTTCATCACCGACGTGCCCGACCCGGGCGTGATGCAACGGCCACCGCGCACCCCCGGCTCCCGGATCGTCAACCGGAGGTCCGCGATCCGCTTCGTCTCGATCGGATTGTTCATCGCGGCGGGAGCCTTGGCGCTGCTCTCGTGGGGTCCCGACGAGCCGAGCACCACCGACGCATCGGTCTCGATGACGATGGCGTTCGTGCTCGTCTCACTCAGCGCGGTCAATCTCGGTCTGGCGATGCGTCGTGAACGTGAGCCCGTCTGGGCGGCACCGTTGTTCCCCTACCTCGGGTGGATCATGCTCGGCTGGTTCCTCACGGTGGCGGCGGTCGAGTTCCGCGTGTTCCAACGGGCGCTCGACACCACACCGCTCACCGGATCCCAGTGGGGTCTGGTGCTGCTGATGTCGCTCGTCCCGCCGCTGATCGTCGAGGTCGACAAAGCCCTGGCGCGTCGATCGATGGGGTCTGCGACTTCGGTCTCATAGACGCCGGGATGCTCCGGCGGGCGCGATCGCGTTCTCGGTCCCGATTCCCGCGCCCTGGGCCTGATTCCGGACCGAGAACGCTGCTATCTTCCGTCCCTGCGCGCTTCGAGTCAGAGGAGAGGGCCGATGACCATGTGCCGAGCCGATTTTCAAGATCGCAGGAACGTCGTGTGGGGCACCGGCTGATGGAAGAGGATCTGTCGGCGCTCCCGGCGGTGACCTTCGCGGGAGGAACGGCGGCGATCACGACGACCCCCGTGGTCGGCGCACCGAAGCGCGAGTATGCAGAGAACTTCGTACCCGGCGACGAGATACTAGCCGAAGGCGAGATGCGGGTGACGGTGCTGGGCAGTGGGAATCCGTGGGTCACCAGGGCGCAGGCCGCGGGCAGCGTGCTGTGCGAGGTGGGCAACGCCGAACGCGACCTGCTGGTGTTCGACCTCGGCAGCGGCTCTCTGGCGAACTTCGCCAGTCTGAAGCTCCCGGTGAACAAGCTGGACAAGGTGTTCTTCACCCACCTTCATGCCGATCACACAGCCGACCTGATCACGCTCTTCGGGAGTTATCGGAAGTCCGGACGGGTGGATCGCGGCGTCGAGGTGTAGGGGCCGAGCGGTTCGGAGCCCCGGTTCGGAACGTCGCACTTCGTCGACGCCATCCGCGAAGCGTGCGCCTGGGATTCCGAGTCGTCGCGGGCGATCCATTCCCCGGAGAGCTTCGGGATCGTGGCGCATGAGTTCGCGTTCAGGGACGAAGACGTCGTCTACGAGCGAAACGGTGTCACGGTTCGCTCGTTCCCCGTCACCCACGCGATCGACGGTGCCGTCGGATACCGCGTCGACTTCGCCGGCTTGTCGATGGTCTTCTCCGGCGACAACGGGCACAGTTGGCCTCTCGTCCGCGCCTGCGAGGGGGGCGTCGATCTTCTGATCCACGAGTGCTTTCCGACCGCAGACGATCTCGCCGAGATGATGGGCATGCCGACGGAACTGGCCGACATCATCATCAACACGGCCCATACGTCTCCGCGGGCAGCTGGAAAGGTGTTCGATCTCGCCAAGCCGCGCATGGCCGGGCTGTGGCACACGATGCTCTCGCCGACCGTGCCCGCGGCGCTGTTCGCAGAGATCCGCAAGGTGTACGACGGCCCGGTCGTGCAGACCCAGGATCTCACGGTGTTCGACATCACCGCGAGTCGGTCGTCGCACGCCAAGCCCACGTCGACCCGCAGCCGTCGCCGGTCCCCGGTGAGCCACGCGTCGCCGAGCATCCGACCCCGATGGCCACGCCCGAATGGTGTGCCCAAGAGCGCATACCCATCGACGACGTGCTCGCCATCGACTGAGTATCGACATTCGCGTCGCGCAGTTCTCTCGAGGGAGTTGGCCACGATCAGGTGAATCGCGGCATCACCTCGGCGGCGAACAGGCCGAGGCTCGCCTCGAGTTGGCTCGGGCTGTGGATGCCCTGGGGCACGAGGAGCATGCACTCGTTGATCGGGACGTGCGACGCAGCCTCCTCGATCTCGGCGGCGATCGTGTCGGGGCTACCGACGAGCAGCTTCGGCATCGGCAGGCCGAACGGCAGCGACCAGCGGTTCCAGAACCACCCCATGTCGGCGAGTTGGCGATGCGCCTCCGCGTCGGTCTCGGCGCAGATCATCAGCCCGCCCCAACACGCCTGTTCTCCGGGCACGACCTCGCGACCGAACCTGCGGGCTGTCTCGTCGTAGGCATCCCAGATAGCCCGGTGCAGCTCCGGCGGCCCTCCGAGCACGATCGACTTGCCGCCGTAGCGCCCCAGAACGCGGCCGTCGCCGCGGAACCGGTGAACCCGGAGTACAGCGGCGGATGGGGCTGTTGGTACGGGCGTGGCGCGATGCTGCCGATCTCGCGGATCGTCATGTCGTCGTCGACACCGATACCGAAGTCGGTGTACACGCCGTGCTCGTGGGGGTTCCGGTCGTCTGCAGGGAACGTCCAGTGCTCTCCCTCGTACGAGAACGTGTCGTGCGTCAACGCGGTGACGACGATGTCGACGAACTCCTCGAAGTAGCCGCGGTTGCGGTAGTCGTCGGGACCTCCCCGGTTCCAGTAGCCGACCGCTCCGACGTCTTGTCGAACCTTGAAGTTCTCGACCCATCGGGCCTGGTATCCACGCACCAGCCCGACGCCGAACCGGCCCCTGTGCATGTGGTCGAGCGTGGCGATGTTCTCGGCGACCCGCAGGGGGTTGTGGGTGGTCGACACGAATCCGCAGGTGATGATCCGCAGTCGCCGGCGGTGCTGACCGAGCCACATCGACAGCAGTCCCGGATCGTTGGCGATCTCGAAGCCCTCGATCTGGAGGTGGTGCTCGGGATGCCCCACCCCCGCGTATCCCGCATCGTCGACGAAGCGCACCAGCGCGCCCAGTTCGTCGAGAATCCGCTGGTAGAGGTCAGCCCGCAGGCCGGCCCGGCCGGCCTCCAGCTCACGACGTCGTCCGATCGTCGCGTACACGAAGATGTCGAAGTCCACCGTCGCTCTCCCGAGGAATCAGTCGCGGCTCATCATCGCGAGGGCCTCGAGTTCGAGGTCGACGAAGGGATCACCGCTCACGTCGACGACCACCTCCTCGATCGTGCCCCCACGGAATACGAACGGCGCCTCGTAGGCCGAAGGGCTCACCGGTGCACCCGGATCCTTGCCCACGTTGAGGCCCTCGCCGCCGAGGGCGAACTTGCCCGGTTGGGTCTTGATGTCGGACTCGCCCACCACCCGCTCGCCGATGAACAGCGACGCCGTGCCGTACGGGCTGTGCTGGTCGTCGTTGCCCTCCTTCTCGAACGAGACTCCGAGCACGCACCGACCGAGTGGGACATCGATGTCGGACACGACCTCCTGCTCGACCTCGCCGAGCCAGTTGTACACGTAGTGCAGCTTCGAGTCCTTGACGAACAGGCTGTGGCCGCCGAAGCGACCGCCGTGTGAGAAGAGCACTCCCTGCGCGTCGCGCGACTCGATGTCGACTGCCGCCGCGATCGTGTACGAGCGGTTGCGGACATTGACGGCCGCACCCTCGGGTACTTCGGAGGTGTCGGGGCGATAGACGTACCTGTCCCGCGGGGGCGCGAGCTGCGGGCGCGGCGTGGTCAGCACTTCGATAGCGGTCCGGTCCTCGAGCGGGAAGCCCTGGAACCGACCCGCCTCGTGGTACCAGAGCGTCTTGAGCTTCTCGAGCAGTTCGGGACGTTCGGCGGCGAGATCGTGGACCTCGCTGCGGTCCTCGTCGACGTGGTAGAGCGCCCACTCGTCAGTGCTGTAGTTGCCCCAGCCGGCGATCGTGGGATGGATCGTGTTGGCCTTCCAACCCTGGTGGTAGATGCCACGACTCCCGAGCATCGTGAAGTACTGGGTTTCCTTGCGCGTCGGCGCGTCGGCGTCGTCGAAGCTGTAGGCCACGCTCGTACCCTCGATCGGCCACTGCGTATATCCCTTCACCTCGTCGGGAGGATCGAGGCCGAGCATCTCGTACAACGTCGGTGTTACGTCGGTGACGTGGCAGTACTGCGATCGCACCTCGCCGTGCGCCTCGATCCCGTCGGGCCAGCTGATGATCAGCGGGTCGCAGATTCCACCGTTCCAGGCGTAACGCTTCCACAGCTTGAAGGGCGTGTTGAACGCCATCGCCCACCCGGTCGAATAGTGGTTGTACGTCTCGGGGCTCCCGAGCACGTCGATGTACTCGAGGTTCTGCTCCATCGAGTCGGGGATCCCGTTGAAGAACTTGTTCTCGTTGACCGATCCGTCGGGGCCGCCCTCACCGCTGGCGCCGTTGTCGGAGATCACCACGATGATCGTGTTGTCGAGTTCTCCGGTCTCGTCGAGGTAGTCGAGCAGTCGCCCGAGCTCGTGATCGGTGTGGGTGACCATGCCCGCGTACACCTCGGCCATCCGCGCCATCAGGCGCTGTTCGTCGTCGTCGAGGGAGTCCCACGGGCGCACGACGTCGAGCGCCGCCCACGGCTTGCCGTCGGCGCTCGTGACGTCGACGAGCGGGTTCATCGGAGACAGTTCGGTGTCGGGCGGGACGATGCCCATCTCCTTCTGGCGGGCGAGCGTCCGCTCGCGGATCGCCTCGTAGCCCTCGTCGAAGCGGCCCTTGTAGTGGTCGGCCCACTCCCGGGCGACGTGATGCGGCGCATGTGCCACCCCCGGGCAGAAGTACATGAAGAACGGCTTGTCGGGAGCGATCTGCTTGGCGTCGGATACGAACTCGATCGCCCTGTCGGCGAGGTCGGTACTGAGGTGGTAGCCGTCCTCCGGTAGGCAAGGCTGCTCGACGGGATGGTTGTCGTAGACCAGATCGGGATACCACTGGCTCGTCTCTCCGCCGAGGAATCCGTAGTAGCGCTCGAACCCCCGGCCGAGTGGCCAGTTGCGCTTGGTGGACGCGAGGTTCATCTCGTCCTCGGGGCAGAGGTGCCACTTGCCCAGCATGTAGGTGTTGTAACCCTGCTCGACGAGTACCTCGGCGATCGTCGCGGTCTCGAATGGGATGTGGCCGTTCGAGTTCGGGAATCCGGTGGTGGCCTCACCGATGCAGGCCATGCCGACGGTGGTGTGGTTGCGTCCGGTGAGCATCGCCGCCCGCGATGGTGAGCACAGCGCGGTGGTGTGGAACTGCGTGTAGCGGAGGCCGCGCTCGGCGATGCGGTCCATCGTCGGCGATTCGATCGGGCCACCGAACGAGTTGAGGCCCGAGAAGCCGAGGTCGTCCCACACCACGTAGAGCACGTTCGGGGCCCCCTCGGGCGGCTTGGTTTGCTCGTACGGCCCCCAGTCGGGCTCGGAGTCACGGATGTCCTCGTTGACGACACCCTCGAATCGCTTCACCATCGCTGCGTTCCTCCGTTCACCGGCGAGTCGTCCGCTCGCCGAGCCGACACTACCGACCGTGGAGTGCGGGATGATTCGGTCCGGCGATGCTCACCCGATGGCCCGATCGGCCGTGCGCAGCGCGAGCGCGGTCGCGGTCAACGTCGGATTGACCGCCATGCGCGTGGGGATCACGGCGTTGCCGGCGAGGAACACGTTCTCGGTCCCCCAGACCCGCCCATCGGAGTCGGTGACCGAGGTGCCGTCGTCGGCCGGGCCCATTCGACACGAACCCGTCAGGTGGGGTGTGCCGAGCGGCGCCCACTGTGGCTCGCAGCCATGGCGGAATCGGCCGAGGTGGGAGCACAGTTGTTCGGCGTCGCGCACGATGGCCCGTCGGCGCTCGTCGTCCACGACGCTCAGGGGCACGTCGAAGGTCAGGCTCCCGTCCGCGGCCGGGGCCATGCGATTGTCGGGATGCGGGCCGATCGGCGCGAACGCCTGGATCTCGATCAACCGGCTGTCGGGCACGGCGCCGTCGCCCCGCGATGGGGAGTGGGTTCGTGTCGCGGAGCAGCATGACGAACCAGGGGCGTTCTCGTGTGGGGGCGATTCCGAGGCGGGGGACGGCATCGCGCTCGGGCCCGCTGCGGGCCAGCGCGGGGTCGAGCACGATCTGGGCGATCAGCACCGGGTGGTACGAGAGGTTGTGGCCGACCGCCGGCGCGGTGAGGCCCGAACGCCACAGCAACACAGGCGTGTCGACGGCGCCGGCGGCGACGAACACGTTGTCGGCCCGATGTGTCTCGCCTTCGATGCGAACGGCGTCGACTCGTCCGCCCGACATGTCGAAGCGCTCGACAAGTCCGTCGAGCCACTCGATCTCGGTCACCGCCGTGCCGAGGACGTCGTCGGCCGCGACGTAGTGGATCCGCTCCCCCGCCAGGCGCCGTCCGCTGAGCGGGAGGCGCTGGATCTCGCGTCCCTGTTCGGCAAGAACCGGAGCGAGACGCTCTGCCACCAGTCGCTGTCGGACCGAGTCGTCGAACTCATCGGTCCGGACATCCAGGAACCGTTCGGCGAGGCCGGGGTACGCGTCCCACTCCGACTGGTCGGGGGAGTTCCGGCCGGTCGATACCGGAGATCGAGCGAGGACAGTTGTTGGTCCACACGATCGCGACACCGCCGCGCACCGACGTGGTGAACGCCCCCGGCAGACCGCTGCCGGCGACGTCGGTGTCGATGTAGTCGAGATACCGGTCGATGTCGGCGAAGTAGGTGTCGGGGCTCGCCTGCATCGCCGCGGTGTTGCGGACGTGCGAACCGGCCGGGCTGGTGACCGCTTGCCCCCGTTCGGCGATCGCCACCCGCCGCCCGGACTCGACCAGTCTCCGTGCGACCGCCGCACCGAGCAGACCACCACCGACGACGATGTCGTCCCAGCGCCCGATCCGTCGGTTCATGCATGCGCCGCCGACCGTCAGCTCGACAGCTGCTCGAGCATCGCCCTCATCTGCTCGTGCATGATGTTGATCGCCTGGAGCGGCCGGATCATCACCTTGAACTCGGTGATCATCGCATCGTCGTCGCAGGTGATGATGTCGACGCCATTGACGTACTTGCCCCCGACCGAGGTCTCGAACTCGAGCATCGCCTCGTTGCCCTGGAGGATCTGCTTCACGTACCGGAATGATCCGCCGGCCGAAGCCTTCGTGTCGTCGGTCTCGCCGCCGAGAGTTCCGCCGGCGGCGGTCAGGTAGAGCTCGGTGAGCTGCCGGCCCTCCTGTGGCGTGTACACGATCGGCGAGAGGAAGACGCAGTCGTCGTGCAGCAACGCATCGAAGCCGCCGGGGAGGTCGCCACGGAGCTGGAGATGCCAGTTGGCGACGCAGCGTTCGATCGGAGAATTCACGCCGCGGATCGTAGCCGTTGGCGTCGGGGGGTCGCCGCGTAGCATCGGTGGATGCCCGCCCACGACCCGGTATACGACTACGTCATCGTCGGTGGCGGTTCGGCCGGCTGCGCGCTCGCCGATCGCCTCAGCGCCGATCCCGACAACGAGGTGCTCGTGCTCGAAGCGGGCCGTATGGACTGGCGGTGGGATGTCTTCATCCACATGCCCGCGGCGCTGACCTACCCGATCGGCAATCGCTTCTACGACTGGAAGTACGAGACCGAGCCGGAACCGCACCTCGGGGGGCGCAGGATCTACCACGCCCGGGGCAAGGTGGTCGGCGGGTCCTCGAGCATCAACGGGATGATCTTCCAGCGCGGCAACCCCGCCGACTACGAGAAGTGGGCCGAGCAGCCCGGTATGCACGACTGGGACTACGCCCACTGCCTGCCGTACTTCAAGCGGATGGAGACGTGCCTCGCCGGTGAGGACGAGTGGCGCGGCGGCGAGGGACCACTGATCCTCGAGCGCGGTCCCGCAGAGAACCCGCTCTTCGAGGCCTGGTTGGAGGCGGGGCCCCAAGCCGGTTTCCGCCGCACCGACGACGTCAACGGGCTCCGCCAGGAGGGGTTCGCGGCGTTCGACAAGAACGTCCATCGCGGGCGACGGCTGAGCGCGGCACGGGCCTACCTGCATCCCGCCCTCGATCGTCCGAACCTCACGCTCATCACCCGAGCGCACGCCAATCGCCTGCTGTTCGAGGGAAACCGCTGCATCGGCGTCGAGTACCGGCGTGGGCGCAAGACGATCGAGCTCCGTGCCCGCGAGGTCATCTCGTGCGGGGGCGCGTTCAACACGCCGCAGCTGCTCCAACTGTCGGGGATCGGCGATCCCGACCACCTGCGCGGGCTCGGTATCGACGTGGTCAGCGAGCTTCCCGGCGTCGGCGAGAACATGCAGGACCATCTCGAGGTTTACATCCAGCACGCCTGCAAGGAGCCGGTGTCGCTCCAGCCCCAGCTCGCCAAGTGGCGGATGCCGTGGATCGGTCTCCAGTGGCTGTTCCGTCGCGGACCGGCGTCGACGAACCACTTCGAGGCGGGAGCGTTCGTCAAGTCGAATCCCGACGAGCCGTACCCCAACCTGATGTTCCACTTCCTGCCGATCGCGATCCGCTACGACGGCTCGTCGCCGTCGGGGGGTCACGGCTACCAGGTGCACATCGGGCCGATGTACTCCGACTCGTCGGGCTCGGTCAAGATCACCTCGACCGACCCGCGCGTCAAGCCGGCGATCCGGTTCAACTACCTCTCGACCGAGCGCGACCGCCGCGAGTGGGTCGAAGCGATCCGCACGACCCGCCGGATCCTCAGCCAGCCGGCGTTCGAACGCTACGACGGGGGCGAGATCTCGC
>PVMS01094811.1_pt1 | contig 10661 bp, 8 predicted proteins | sample 1853461 | NCBI WGS metagenome assembly PVMS01 (sample SAMN08582032, study PRJNA380276) | Marine sediment metagenome, whole genome shotgun sequencing project. | isolation source: ocean sediment barecode stripped | collected 2017
GCTGTCGAGTGCCACCTGAATTTCGTCGCCCGCGGTACTGAAATCGACCGCGTTGTCAGCCAGTTTGTCCAGCATCTGAATAACGAGTTCGGGAGAACCGAAAACAGTCGCATCGGTCGCGCGATTCAGGTAATTGAATCGTCTTTCAGGCCAGGCGTCGGCATAAGCGGCGACCGTCGATTCGAGCACCTTGTCGAGATCGAAATTCTCGGGCTCTGCGTGTTCGATGAGTTCTTCGGTACGGCTGGCCTCGCTCATCGCACTTAGAATCTTTCGCAATCGTTCGACGCCTTCCTTTGCTCGCGCCGTGTAGACGGCCGACTCTTTGGAGAGTGATTCGTGTTCCAGGTTTTCCAGCGATGACTTGACGATCGTCAACGGTGTTCTGAGTTCGTGCGACAGCTTTGAGGCAAGCGTTTGCAGATAGTCGTTGTAATTACCGAGTTGCTGCAGCACGCTGGAAAAACTGCGTGAGAGATCGCCAATCTCGTCTCCGGCCAGAGCGCTTGGCAGGGATGTCCGAACATGCTTCTCGTCGAGCGCACGTTCGGCGGCGCTACTTAGGTGCCTGATGCGTGCCGATAGCCAGCTCGCGTAACCAAGCAGTACAAGCGCAACGCCAACTGTCACAATTAACGTCAGCGTGATTAGCCGGATCATCGCCTGATTTGTCAGGCTAAGGATCGCATCGGTACCCTGCTGCAGGATGATCGCACCGGTTTGGACGGTGCCGGAAAAAATCGGATGTGCAACGGATACGACTGCCCGACCGGTACCGGGGTTGCGAAACCATCGCGTGGCCGGACGTCCGTTCAAAGCCTCGCTTACATAGCTTTGTTGCTCGCGGCCACTGGCGTCGGGTTCTGCAAGCGCCGCGTCCGCCCCTGGTTCGAGTAACAGGTTGTAGGCAAGGCGCAACCAGCCTGTCGATGTTGGCAGTTCTTCGATACCGTCCGGCGCACCCGATATGCTGCCGGCCTGTCCCAGCCGCCAGCCGTGAATGTCGGTAACAATAAGACGCCATCCGGGCTGCACATAACCCGCGGCAACGCTCTGCACAAGCGGCGAAACCGTAACAAATCGACCCGGCAGGTCGCCATCGAAAGTTGCACTTCGAACGCCGGGGGTCGTCGCGTTATCGGTGTTGGTGATGACAAGCCCTAAGCGGTTGCCCAATACAGATCGCGGGATTCTTGCTTCGAGGCGATAACCGCCCGGTGTGTCCTGCCAGTACGCGGCTATCCTGGTGTCGTCGAATACCCCATCGCCTGACTCTCGTGTGGCAATGATTTCCCCTGGCGCTTCTGCGCGAAACCTGAAAACGGTGCGCTCTCCCGAATCGTCAACGCTAATCAGGGCGACATGATCTGAATAGCTACTTGGGAAAATCGCATCCTGGCCGCGATCGAAAATCACCGACGCATCACGGACGTCGACATGTAAATAGACATGCGGCCGGCGGATACCGACGACATAATTGATCGTGCCATCGGTTCCGCGCAACGGCATCGCAGATCCTTCCGGCGCCGTCCAGTCATCCAGATAACCATCGATCAGGGGTGCGGTGGCCAGCGGATGTCCATACAACTGGTTCTGGCCGAATTTCGGGTCATCCTTGCCCGCAAGCAGTTCATCGGGAAACTGCGACAGGGAATCGGCTATCGCCTGTGCAGTTCCGGACAAAAACTGCTGCTGGCCCTGTCGCAGCGCAGACTCGGTATCACGAAGGACCTGACATCCGGCCCAGGGAAGAATCAGTGTTAGCAGACTTACCAGCAGTAACTGCTTTCTTAGATTCATTGGCGCTAGTCAACGAGCCATCGATAGCCCATTCCATAAACGGTTTCGATGGTGTTGAAGTCCGAGTCGATTGCGACGAATTTTCGCCGGATGCGCTTGATATGTGAAGTGATCGTGTTGTCGTCCAAAACTGCCTGAGCAGCGTCCATCAGTTGCTGGCGAGATTTGACGTGGCCCGGATAGCGAGCGAGCGCGTGGACCATCCAGAATTCAGTCAACGTGAGTCCGACTGGTTGATCGGTCCAGCGAACCGTCATGCGATCAATATCGATTTCAAGCTTACCGCGATTGATTCGATTCTCTTTTCCTTGCGGTTTTTGCATGGCATCGAGTCGTCTGAATAATGCCGCAACCCTCGCCATCAAGTGCGGCAGGCTGATGTCCTTGGTCAGGTAATCGTCAGCGCCAAGCCGCAAGCCGGAGACCGCGTCGAACTCGCTGTCCCTGGCCGTCAGGAAAATAATTGGCAGATCGCTTGCGCGGCTTCTCAGTTCACGGCAGAGGTCAAAGCCGCCCTCGATGTCGTCTTGCAGATTGATATCAATAACCACGAGATCCGGCAGGCGCGCCTCGAATGCCTCCATCGCGGGTTTGCGGGCTTCGTACAGATCCACCGCATAACCTTCACGCCGAAATGCCGCCGCATAGTTTTCGCGGATAGCGGCTTCGTCTTCAACTATGGCAATGCGCTTGGACATGACAGTTCCGACTGTAGCAAAGGCACAATTTGCCACATTACGTCGGTGCATTGCCACGCTATCGCCTCCGGGCCGGCGCATTAGCTTGTTGAAATCATAGCCAGTCATTAAGGGAGGCTGGCATGAACCAACGGGATTCGCAGGCACGTGCAGGACAGCGAGGCGACATAAGGAAGAAAAGACGGAAAAGGACCTGGCATCCGAAAATCAGGTTCAAGGCAAAAGCGCGCATTTGCGATCTGCTAAGAAGCCAGTCTTCACGGACCTGGTTGTCCGTAATGCTGCTGCTGACCCTGTCATACCCGGTCCTGGCACAGCCCTATCCGGAAGCCAGTACGGATGTGACGCCTGGTCAAATGCTATCCGGCAGCCTGCTGCTGCGTATGAAATCGGGTTATGTAGTTGCAACCCGGATGAATACTGACATAGAGGCACAGGTCAGCGGACTGGTAGCACGAGTCAGCGTCAGCCAGTCGTTCCGGAACGAAGGTCAGGAATGGGTAGAAGGTATTTATGTATTCCCTTTGCCTGACTCTGCGGCCGTCGATCGCCTGCGCATGCATATCGGCGAGCGAATTATCGAAGGTGAAATTCGCGAAAAGGAACAGGCAAAAAAAGAATACGAGCGAGCGAAAACTGCGGGCCAGAAAACGAGCCTCGTCGAACAGCAACGAGCTAACCTGTTCACCACCTCTGTTGCCAACATCGGCCCGGGAGAATCCATTACCGTCGAAATCGAGTACCTGGAGACAATTCGTTACGACGACGGCAATTTCAGTTTGAGATTTCCACTGACGCTGACGCCGCGTTACATACCCGGCACACCGTTGCCTGGCCGCAAAGGTAGCGGATGGTCGCCCGATACATTGAGGGTGACAGATGCGTCATTAATCACGCCACCGGTCGTTACGCGTTCGCGGGATCACAAAATAAGCTTCGCGGCGACGATCAACGCCGGCGTACCACTGGAATTCATCGCCAGCCGTTATCACCCGATCGATGTCAGCGATGAGTCGGGCCGTTATGAGATCAAGCTGGCGGATGCGAGCACGCCGATGGATCACGATCTCGAACTGACCTGGCGGCCTGCCCCGGACAGGGCGCCTCGTGCCACCGTGTTCTCGGAGTCGATAGATGGAGACCCGCACCTGCTTGTCATGCTGTTGCCGCCAAACGATATCTCCGCGCCTGTTACATATATTCCCCGGGAGCTGATTTTTATCATCGATACTTCGGGCTCAATGCATGGCACTTCGTTGAGCCAGGCCGCAAGGGCGCTGACGCTCGCGCTTGACGGGCTGCGTCCGGAGGATCGGTTCAACGTTATTCAGTTCAACTCGGTCACCAGCACCTTGTTCAACTCCAGCGTCGATGCAACCACGAGCAACCTGCGTATAGCCAGGAGATATGTAGCGGGCCTTAAATCTACCGGCGGAACGGAGATGCGGCCGGCAATTGCACAGGCGCTGAATAGTCCGCGTTCTGAATCGCATTTGCGCCAGGTTATTTTCATCACCGATGGTAGCGTTGGAAACGAACAGGAACTCTTCAGCCTGATCGATCGGGACCTCGGCAATACCCGCCTGTTCACCGTTGGTATTGGATCGGCACCGAACGGCTGGTTCATGCGCAAGGCCGCGGAAGCGGGACGTGGCACATTCACTCTGATCAGTGCGTTGCATGAAGTGAATGAAAAAATGGGCCGCCTGTTCGCGAAGCTCGAGCAACCACAGATTACGGACATTACGGTCGAGTGGCCGGATGGCACGACTACAGAAGCCTATCCACAAACAATTCCCGATTTGTATGCGGGTGAACCGATTGTCATCAAAGCACGACTCGACAACGAACCGAAGCAAGGTGATTTGTTGAAGATTTCCGGCAATTCGGCACTTGGAAGCTGGGGTGCCGAACTGGCTATCAATGGTGGTGAGGTAAGTCCGGGTGTTGCCGCCTTATGGGCAAGAGCGCGCATCGAGGACTTTATGGATCAGGATCGGCGTGGCGGTAATCATGAAGAGATTCGCAAGACGGTGATCGATACTGCGCTGACGCATCATCTGGTCAGCAAATACACAAGCCTGGTCGCCGTCGACAAGACGCCGGTTCGCCCGCAGGACGCTAAGCTCAACAAGGAACAAGTGTCGAACCTGTTGCCTTATGGCCAGAGTGTGAATGCGATATTCGGTTTTCCGGCGACTGCCACGAGCGCCGGCGCCTATCGGGTCAACGGCATGTTGCTGGTCGCTGCCGCGCTTCTCCTGATGTTGTTATTAATGACAGGGGGGCGTCGTCATGCTGCGCTGGCCCGGGATTAGGCTTCGCGCCGGTCATTTCGCCGTGTCCTGTCTTTTATGTCTCGGATTCTGGCAAATGGGCCAGGGCGCGTATATCCCGGCCAAGGCCTGGGTTGCGCAGGAACTCATGCAGCGCGCCTGGCGCAGAGCTCAGGATGGTGACGCGGAGGTTCCGCCATGGCCATGGGCTGACACCTGGCCGGTTGCGCGACTTTCGGCGAAAGGCGGTGATATTGAACTCATCGTTCTGGAGGGCGGTTCGGGCCGTACGCTCGCGTTCGGACCAGGCCACCTGAGCGTGAGTGCGTTTCCGGGGGAGGCAGGCAACAGCATTATCGCCGGCCATCGGGACACGCACTTTCAGTTCCTGCAGTTCATGAAACGCGGTGAGTCGATAATGTTTGAAATGGCGGACGGCAAAAATCACCTGTACCAGGTCACCGATATCGACGTCGTCGATTCGCGCCGCGGCAGCATACTCATTGATACAGAGTCGCCAATGCTGAGCCTGGTCACCTGTTACCCGTTTGGCGCGCCGCAAGCCGGCGGGCCGATGCGTTACGTCGTAACCGCCAGAATGATTTTTTAGCTTTTGCTAACGAGGAGTAATGCGGCGACCGATATAGCGTCTGTTATTTCGCCGCGCTCGATCATCGTCAGTGCTTCGGACAACGGCAATTTTCGAATCCGCAGGTCCTCCGTCTCATCGAAGTCAGGCTCGCCCTCGTCGAGATCCTCGGCAACAAAGACGATGCCTTCTTCATCGGTGATCGAATTGCTGGTATGCAATTGCAGAATCTGTGACCAGCGTTTTGCGGTCAGGCCGGTTTCTTCCTTTAACTCGCGCCTGGCTGCTGCAATCGGTTCTTCGCCAGCCGGCGCCCCGCCCATCGGCAGCTCCCAGCTAAACTGCCCCAGCGTATAGCGTTCCTGCCCGACCAGCCAGGTATTGCCTTCCCCGTCGAGCGGCACGATCGCAACGGCTGTATTCTTGAAATGCACCACACCGTAGTCGCTATGACCACCACCAGGATTAATCACCTGGTCTTCGAAAACAGTGATCCAGGGATTGTCGTAAATTGTTTTCGAGCTGAGTTTTTTCCAGCTCATGATTCGTTGTTTGCCTGATCAGTCTCAACCATAAGTTTGAATCGCTCCATATCAGCTCTGGCTCCTGCTTCGCTCTACCGCCTGCATCCCTGCAGGCGTATGCTCCTCAAAAGATCGAAAAACTGTCCTCGCTGTGGCGCTTTCTCGCTACGGATATGTGTACCGTGCAGACCCCTGCCAATTCGATTGCAGGATGTGGGTTGCTGAGTCATAGTTGACCGGCCTGCCGGGCCCGCGATTTCGCGTCCGGCGGGCGTTCACTTATTCCGGAACATCACATGACATCACCGCCGGCGCGGCTGACACAGGGTTCGGTTGGTCGACATCTTGTCGATATGGCTGTGCCCGTTCTGTTCGGCATCTTCACGATGATAGGGCAGGCATTTGCGGACATGTGGTTTATCGGCCGCGTCGGGGATCGGGAACTCGCAGCACTCAGCTTTGCGTTCCCGATACTGATGATTGTAACGAGTGTTGCGATCGGCCTGGGGGCTGGCACCTCTTCCGTCGTCGCCCGCGCGATTGGTGCCCACAATCACCGCCGTGCTCGCCGTCTGGCTACAGACAGCCTGATTCTCTCGTTCGGAATCACCGCAATAATCAGCGTGATCGGGTTCTTTACGATCAATCCACTGTTCACGCTTCTTGGTGCGCCGGCAGACATGATTCCACTCATCGCCGGTTACATGACAATTCTTTATGCTGGTGTGCCTTTCGTCGTCGTCGGCATGGTCGGCATGAGCAGCATGCGTGCAACAGGCGATACACGCTTGCCGAGCATGCTGATGGTCATCGCTTCTGTGGCCAATGTCATCCTCGATCCAATATTGATTTTTGGCGTAGGGCCGGTACCGGCGATGGGGCTAAATGGCGCCGCAATGGCATCACTCTTGTCTCGTACCGCGATATTCGGCGGCACGCTGTACCTCATGCGTATGCGCCTGGACATGCTCACTTTCAACAAGCCTGATCCGGGGGAGCTCAGGAGTTCGTGGGCCGACGTATTGCATGTCGGCATCCCGGCGGCAGGGACGAACGCAATTATTCCAATTGCAACAGGCGTTATCACCGCGATGCTTGCGCGCTATGGGCCGGAAGCGGTTGCGGGATTCGGGGTCGCGAGCAGGGTCGAATCCCTGACGCTCGTACTTTTTTACGCGTTGTCGGCAGTTATCGGGCCCTTCGTTGGCCAGAACATTGCGGCTGGCCGCGCCGATCGAATTTTCGAGGCGCTGCGACTTTGTACGTTCTTTTGCGTTGGAACAGGCCTCGCTATTGCGGTATTACTGGCGATTTCAGGCGAGTGGTTGCCAACGCTGTTCAGTGACAACCCTCAGGTGACAGAGGTTTCGACACTGTTCCTGATGATTGCCCCAATCAGTTATGGCGCCTACGGCATGGTTATGATTATGAACGCAACATTTAACGGTATGGGGAAACCGATGCCGGCGGTTCATATCAGTGTTTCCCGGATGGCAGTGGTCTATGTTCCGCTCGCATTTGTTGCGGAACGGTATCTTGGGATAGCCGGAATTTTCGCTGCGTACGCGTTTGCCAATATTGTTTCCGGACTCGTTGCTTATGTGTGGGTGCGGGCTTCAGTTCAGGAGCAATGCGATGCACATGCAGAGCCGCTGATCGTTTCGGAAACCGTCTGACCGGAACTAATCGAGATAACTCGGCAGCACCCGGTGGCGATAGTAGAAGTGCATGCCTAAACCGCGGCTCGCCAGGAAAATCATAAACGCCAGCCACAGCCCGTGATTTCCAAGGAAGCGAAACGCGAACCATGCTGGAATAAATACGAGGAAGGTTGACGCGAGCATGCTGTTGCGCATTTCCTTCGCGCGCGTAGTCCCGACAAATACGCCATCGTAGAGATAGGCCCACATTGCGATTACTGGCGCCACAATCAGCCAGGGCAGATACTGCAGTGTTGTGTCGACCACCTCGGGAATGTCGGTAAGCACACCAATGAAGAGTGGCCCGGTAATCCAGAACAGGATGCTGAATCCAACGGAGAAATAAAACGACCAGCGCATCGTTAGTTGCACCGAGCGCCGCAACGCTTGCCCGTCTTTCGCACCCGCCGCTTTCCCGACCAGTGCTTCCGCGGCGTGAGCCAGCCCGTCCAGCGCGAACGCAACCAGGTTCAGGAGATTCATCAGAACGGCGTTAGCCGCGAGAATCAAACCGCCCATCCGCGCACCCGCCGCGGTGACAAACGCGAAAGTAAACACCAGCGCCATCGTGCGAATAAAAAGGTTCGCATTGATTGAAAAGAATTCCGCGTACTCTTTTAGGGTAGTCAGGTGAGAAACGACCAGGTGACCACCACGGCGCCGGAGTTCGGACATTGCAAGACTGATACCAATAGCCGCCCCGGTAAATTCAGCAATGACGGATGCCGCGGCGACACCGTCCACCTTCATACCGAGGAGCAGCACGAAAACGAGGTCGAGCGCGATATTCGTCAGGTTAATGGCAAGAACGATGTAGAGTGGAATACGTGCATTCTGCAGGCCGATAAACCAGCCGATAAGCGCAAAGTTCGCAAGCGTTGCCGGCGCGCTCCAGATACGTATTGAAAAGTACTCGCTTGCGAAGCCTGCAACTTCAGGCTCGGGACCGAGTAACTTCATTGCCAAAGTGATGAGTGGCGCTTGCAGCAGGATCAGTGCGGTCGCAATTACCATTGCAACGACCAGTGCCTGTCCGAGTGCGACTCTGAGACCATCATAGTCTTCCGCACCGAATCGCTGTGCCGTGATGCCCGTAGTTCCCATGCGCAGGAAATTCACGCCGCTGTACAGGATACCGAATATCGTGGAGCCGATAGCTACCGCGCCGAGATACACGGCATTCTCCAGATGGCCGGTAACACCCGTATCGACCATGCCGAGCAAAGGCACGGTGATGTTCGACAGCATCATCGGCGCAGCAATACGCCAGACGTCACGGTTTTTCGGTAGCTGGGACAGTTTACTTATTGCCCTAGACGGGTATTCCAAGGCGGCGGTAAAAATTTGAGAGCAACCATGCGGGGGCAATCATCATGAGCTGAATATCGTGAAAAACTGCCTTTATCCCGCCTTTCTCGTAGTGCCCGACATAAAGGCCGATGATGCTGGCGACAAACATAACGCTCGAAATCCGGACCAGCGACAATGATGAGTCGACCAGCCATAGTTGCAGGGCCGTCACACCGGCCACGAATGGCAGCATGCCGATGGCGAGCGAAATGGAAATGATGAAGTAGTAAACCATTGCAGCCATCAGGAAGGCGCTGCCCCAGTTTAGAACCGGCGATATTTTGACAAATTCCTCCGGTACCGGCAGCGACCACAGCATTCCAACGGTGCCCAGCACCAGGATTGGAACCGACAGCCAGTAAATCCCGGGATTCCATATGTCAGCGTGGCTGTCACCGTAGTCGGATAACCACCGATCTGTCTCAGACACTGCTATACCCCGAATCCCACAGTAACCAGGCGGCATATTCTACACGCCGGGCCGGCCTTGCAGACAATGGCTTGTTAAGGTGAAAAACGAGAACTGTTACACATACTTGCCGGAAATTGCTGCCAGACTTTATTTCTTCATTCACTGTTCAGGAACGGGGCCCGAGAATAGCGCCTCGAACTTCGCAAAAGGCATTGGCTTGCTTATGTAAGCTGGAAAAGAGGTATGGCTATGAATATCAGAGCACTGAAAGTCATTTTTGTTACAGCAGGACTGAGCGTCGCGCTGGGCGGCTGTGAGACGCTCCAGACGTATAATCCTTTTACGGGAGAGCCGGAAACAAGCAACGCGGCCAAGGGCGCGATGATCGGTGCGGCAGCCGGTGCCGTGGTTGGACTGGCGTCCGGCGATGATGCGGTTGAGCGCAGGCAGCACGCTTTGATCGGTGCTGGTGTTGGCGCGCTCGCAGGCGGCGCGATCGGTTACTACATGGACCAGCAGGAAGCCAAGCTACGAGCAGAGCTGCAGGGTACCGGCGTCAGCGTGACTCGCATCGGCGACAATATTACGCTGAATATGGCTGGCAACGTTACGTTCGCGACCAACAGTTCGGATCTGAGTCCGGCTTATTTTGATGTACTCAACTCCGTGTCAAAGGTATTGACCGAATATAACCAGACGGTCGTGGAGGTTGCCGGACATACGGACAGTAGTGGTTCGGATTCTTACAACCAGAGCTTGTCAGAGCGGCGCGCCGGTTCGGTAGCGCAGTATCTCCAGGCGCAAGGGATAATCAACGAGCGTCTGTTAACGATTGGCCTCGGTGAAAGCATGCCGGTTGCTGATAACAACACGTCTACGGGCAAGCAGGAAAACCGGCGGGTCGAAATCACGATGGTTCCGGTTACGATGCAGACCGCCAAATTATAAGGGGTCCTGCTATCCTCGAATGATGCGCGGCAGGATCTGCTGATGACGCGGGCAGATTGATCGCGCGTTCTGATAGGCAGCGCCCGCGAATGCCTGCAGGTAGGACCGCAGGTCATGCAGGTTGACGATCTCGTCAACGAAGCCGTGAGGGGCGCAATAGGGAGGAGCCGATGTCTCTCTAGAGCGCTCTGCGAGCGCATTCATTTTTTCGATCACAGGTTCAGCGATCGGTCGGCGTCTTTCTCTTTGACTGCCCGCCGCGCATACATCGCCACCGCCGCTGTCTCTCCGTGCATCACCGCTATGTCGGTGACTGCCGTACCGAGAGTAAACGCGTTGTGGCGATTTGCATTAGGTCCGCCGA
>PVMS01125635.1_pt1 | contig 10659 bp, 14 predicted proteins | sample 1853461 | NCBI WGS metagenome assembly PVMS01 (sample SAMN08582032, study PRJNA380276) | Marine sediment metagenome, whole genome shotgun sequencing project. | isolation source: ocean sediment barecode stripped | collected 2017
ACCTCAGGCATGTGATTCCGGAATTATCAACCGCCCACGAGCACATCAGATTGCGCGACTTCCCGGGTGGCCAGGGCAAGCGGAATGACCCCGATTGCCTGACCGCCTTTTTTCAGTGCGGCATCCGCGACGGCACCCATCACGCCCACGCTGGCGCCGCCATAGACCAGGCCCAGCCCCCTCGCAGCCAGTTCATGCCCCAGCGCCTTTGCCGCATCACGATATTCGGGCTTGCGGCCGGGGCTGGAACCACAGTAAACACATATTCGTTTCATTGGCGTACTCTACTTCAGAATGGCTTTCCACGCCTGTCGCTTCTGCGCTATCGTCATGCCGGCGTTGGCTGGACTGGTGGACGGAAGTCGCTGCAATCTGATGTGCTCGTGGGCGGTTGATAATTCCGGAATCACATGCCTGAGGTAAACGGACTCTGCCTTGGCGCCATTGAAGAACACCCGCGCGATTTTATCGTGCCTTTGCAGAAAGGACCCGAAATCATTGGTGACGATTGTGCTGTCGTCTATATCAGAATCAAGGCTACTGCTTCGGAAACAGGCCTGAAGCACATCCCACAGAGCTATACCGCTGCTCTTGAGCAGTTCAGTACGCTGCGTGTATTCGGGTGAATTCAGGCCGAGCAAATCACATACGATAGGCCAGAAACTGTTTCTGGGATGGGCGTAGTAGCGTTGCTGCAACAGGGATTCCCGGCTCGGCATGCTACCCAGGATCAGGGTATGGGCATCTTTATGGCATATCGGGAGAAAGCCATGGATATAAGGCATGGCGGCTCCTCAGGATTCCTCCGCAACCGTCCCGTCCGGAATTGACTGTAGCCAGTTTTCCAGGATGATTTTGGCCGCCATGGCATCCAGCTTCCGGCTGTGTTTCCTGCGCAGACTTCCCTGCGCCCGTAGTTCGGCGAAATGACTCTCCGCGGCACGTGAGCTGAGGCGTTCATCTGCATAACTGACCGTCAAGCCAAAGCGATTGTTGAGCTGAGTTCCGAAATTACGCGCTGCGCGGGACATCTCTGTTTCATCACCTTCCGGCCCAAGCGGCAGTCCCACTATCAGACCGGTCGGTTTCCATTCACGCAGCAGACGATCAATGGCAGTCCAGTCGGGTTCCTTCGCATGACTGACGGTTTCCAGGCTGTTGGCCGTCCTGGTAGTAAATTGCCCCACGGCTACACCGATACGGCGCAGACCAAAATCAAAAGCCAGGATGTAGCCGCGCGAAAACGCGGACTCAGGCATGCCCGATTTCCGTATGCAGCCGATCCACCTCGATTCCGAGGCGACCGAGGGCACCGTCAAATCGGCCTGGCAGCGGCATGTCGAAAACAATGTCGCTGTCAGCCATGACTGACAACCAGGCGTTTTCTCGTAACTCGCCCTCCAATTGTCCGCCACCCCAGCCAGCATAACCAAGGGCGATGATGAATTTTTCAGGGCCGCCGCCATCTGCAATCGCCGCGAGCACGTCGCGCGAAGTGGTAACCATGATCTCCGGCCCTACTGCCATGCTCGATTCGTAGCCTTCATGGGGGGAATGAAGAACAAACCCCCGGTCAGGAGCCACCGGCCCGCCCTCCAGTACCTGCATACAGCAGATGGTTTCGTCAGCGCATTCAAGATGCAACTGGGAAAATATCTCACCCAGTGAATAATCAGAAAGACGGTTGATGGTGATGCCGATCGCGCCTTCATCGTTGTGCTGACAAAGCAAGGTGACACTGCCTGAAAAATTTGAGTCAACCATGCCCGGCATGGCGATCAGGACTTGCTGATCAAGGTATCCGGTCGTCTCGATATTGTTTCCATTTCCCATGACAATCAGAGTGGGCGTTTCCGGAGCAATTTTCAAGCGTTATCCAGTTCAAATGGCTGTCAAAGCAGAAAAATGTGCAATTGGCCGGGTCGGGGGACGACAGGCCTCCTCCTGTCCACATGGCTTGATACAATTGCACCTCTTGGTTTGGGCCAGGTCAGGACTATGAACGGACCCACACGGGACGAGGAAAATTCCAACGGAAATTCGGCAGGCAAACGGCCGGTGCGTAGCTACGTCTTGCGTGGAGGTCGCTTGACGGAAGGGCAAAAACGGGCGCTGGAAGAGCTTTGGCCGCGATTTGGAATCGAGGATGGGGATTCTGCACTCAATCTGGAAGCGCTTTTCGGCAGCCAGGCGCCGGTGATCATGGAAATTGGCTTTGGCAATGGTGAAGCCACCTGGCAGATGGCCAGCGCCTACCCGCAGGAAAATTACCTCGGCGTGGAAGTGCACCGGCCGGGTGTCGGCCGCCTGTTGCTAAATATTGAAAAGCACGGCATTGAAAATGTCCGCATAGCCTGTGCCGACGCGATTGAGTTTCTGCACAAGCGCATTCCGCAAGCGTCGCTCGCAGGTGTGCGCATCTATTTTCCGGATCCCTGGCCCAAGAAGCGCCACCACAAAAGAAGAATCATTCAAGCTGAATTTGTGCGCCTGCTGGTCTCCCGCATGCGTTCCGGTGCCATACTGCACCTGGCGACTGACTGGGAACCCTATGCGGATCAAATGCTTGAAATGCTTGAGTCCGGGACTGGCTTTGTCAACCTGGCCGGAAACGGAAATTTCCACCCGAAGCCGGACTGGCGGCCGGAGACCAAATACGAGAAGCGCGGTGAACGCCTGGGGCATAGGGTGAAAGATCTGCTTTTCGTGAGAGACCGCCTTGGCGGCACTCATCGATAGCCTCTGTGACAGGCACAGGTTAGGATAGTGATTCAAACTCACAAGAAATACCGTATATTGCGCATCCATGGAATCGGGCCTGACACTCACTGGCGACATGATGCTGGTACTGGTCGTGCTAACGGCCACTATCGGCTTGTTTGTCTCTGAATTGGTTCGCGTAGATATTGCGGCAATTCTTGTAATGGTCGCAATCGGTCTGCTGGGGCTGGTGCCGGCAAACGAGCTTTTCGATGGGTTCGCTTCCAATGCAGTCATCTCGATCATTGCCGTGATGATTCTGGGCGCCGGATTGGACCGCACGGGTGTCATGACCGTTGTTGCGGCCTATATTCTGAAGATTGGCGGAAGAACCGCCACCCGCATAGTGCCGCTGGTCTCAGGCACTGTGGGCGTGATTTCCGGCCTGATGCAGAACGTGGGCGCAACGGCACTGTTCATGCCCGTGATGTCGCGCATTTCAAACCGGACCAATATTCCTTTGTCGCGCCTGTTGATGCCCATGGGCTTTTGCGCGATTCTGGGCGGTACTCTCACCATGGTGGGTTCCTCACCGCTGATACTGCTCAATGACCTGATCGAGAACGCGAATGAGTCTCTGCCGCCCGGTGTGAAAACGCTGGAAACTTTTGATCTCTTCGATGTCACCCTGATCGGGATGGCCCTGTTGACGTCTGGCATACTCTATTTTCTATTGGGGGGCAAATACCTGCTACCAGCGCCCAGGGAGAAAGCGACCGGCGGCCCGGCACGCACCAAGGCCTACTTCGCTGATGTATATGGCATCAAGGGTGATGTTTTCGAACTGCTGGTCACGGTGGACAGTCCGATGGTGGGTATGAACATCAGTGACGCGGAAAAAATTGAAGGCGCGCCGTTGTTGCTGGCCATCCGTAATACAGAGGAGCCCCGACTGGCTCCACCTTCGGACGAGATGATCTGGGTCGGCACGATACTCGGCGTAATGGGCAAGCGCGATGAAGTGGGGCGCTTCGCCCTGGATATGCAATGCCGTGTCCAGCCCCGGCTGCGGACTTTCGGTGGTTTGTTCAATCCCAGCCGCGCCGGCATTTCAGAAGTCGTGATTCCCCCGGGCTCGAGACTGGTGGGGCAGTCGGTCGGCGAGTACCGTTTGCGCAAACGTTATGGTATCAGCGTGCTTGCAATTAACCGTCGTGGAGAGATTCTGGTCGAGGGCATCCGGGACATGACATTGGAAACCGGTGACTGCCTGGTTTCGCACAGTACCTGGCGTGATCTTTCCGCAGTGGGTAAAGAGCGGGATTTCATAGTGGCAACAGACATTCCCAAGGAAGAACAGCGTCCGCACAAAGTCGGGCATGCACTGATCTTTTTTGCGATTTCCATCAGCATGATCGTATTCACGGATTTCCGCTTGTCGATTTCGTTGCTGGTGGGTGCGATGGGAATGGTACTGACCGGTGTATTGAACATGGATGAAGCCTACGGGGCTGTTAGTTGGAAGACGGTTTTTCTATTGGCCAGCCTGATTCCGTTGGGGGGCGCCATGGAGCGCACCGGCACCGCAGCCTGGATTGCCCAGGAAATCATGATTATCCTGGGAGACGTGCCGGAGATTGCCATTCAGATTGCGCTGGCGGTACTCGCCACTGTGTTCAGCCTGGTCATGTCCAATGTAGGTGCGACGACCATCCTGGTACCCATTTCTGTCAGTATCGCTCTGGCGACCGGCGCCGATCCGACCATGTATGCCCTGATCGTGGCTCTGTCCACTTCCAACGCTTTCATCCTGCCGACGCACCAGGTGAATGCGTTGATCATGGGCCCGGGTGGCTATAGGGTGGCCGATTTTGTTCGTGCCGGGAGTGGCATGAGCGTCATTTTCATCGCTGTGATGCTGCTCATGGTGAATCTTCTTTTCTAGTGTAGTGTATCAAATGGAACGTCTATTTCAGCCAGACTTCATCATCCCGGATGCTGATTTCGATGGCCTGCAGGCTTGATCCCTCGCAGGGGCCCTGCAGGCACAGGCCGGTGTCGAGATCAAAGGCCGCGCCATGGTGGGCGCATACCAGCAAACCGTCATTTCCCACCAGGAATCTGTCCGGTGCAAAGTTTAGGCTGAGGTGCCGATGAGGGCAGGAATTGTGATAGGCCAGCAAGCGGTTACCGCGGCGAAAAATCATCAGGAAGAAAGGCCCGTTTTTGCTGCTGACACGAAACTCGCGCACTTTTTCTGTGATATCACTGGATTTGCAGATTCGCTGAGTCATTGAGTCTTGTGCCGGTTGGACTTATGTAGGGTCTGTTAACACTTGCCCTAGCAGGAAAGCAGAGACTAACCCATGCCTTACTATATCAGCCGAACACCGATGAACCCTTTGTCCCGTGTGCTGGCAGCGCTCGTCGCGGCACTGGCCCTGCTAGGGGCATTATTTTTCGGACTGGTTGTGCTGGTCCTGATTGTGGGTCTGGGACTGGTCTTCTGGCTGGGATTCAGGCTGCGAATCTGGTGGTTCAGGCGGCATTTGCCGCGCAATGAAGTCACTCCCGATCACAACCCCGGACAGGGTGAAGTGATTGATGCAGAATACACGGTCATCTCCAAGCGGCGCGACTGAATGCCTGGCCGGCGTTGTAATTCCCGGCAATCCGTTTAGAATTATAGGACTGTACACACAGGAGCAAACCTATGTCTACGATCCGCGAAGTCCTGGATCGGAAAGGGGGTTCGGTCCTCACGATCAGCAGTGATGCGTCGGTTATTGATGCCATCAACATCATGTCCGATGCCAATATTGGAGCCCTGGTCATCCAGGATGGCGAGCAAGCGGTGGGTATTTTCACCGAACGTGACTACCTGAGGAAAATTGTGCTGAAGGGGCGTTCTTCCTCCAACACGGTGATGTCTGAAGTCATGTCTTCACCCCTGATTACGGTCGCGTCGGGCGAACCGACACACTCTTCCATGGAGACCATGACATCGTGCCGTTGCCGGCATCTGGTGGTGATGGACGGCGATGCCATGGTTGGTATTGTTTCATTGGGAGACCTGGTCAAGCACATGCTGCAGGACAAGGAAGCTGAAGTTGAACAGCTTTCCTCATACATAGCCGGTAGTTACTGAGCCCCCATATTACCCCGGTATCGCGGTTCTGACTTGTTCAGTTCTGCCTGTGCACCGGGCTTCCTTCAACCCATAGCTTGCGCTATGGGATTCAGTCCAGCCCGGCACCCAGACAAAACTGCCCTGCGTCAGCTTCCACGATCCCGGGGCAATATGGGGGCTGCCCCTGGTTCTATTGTGGGTTGGTAGTTAGGGCTTGATCGGGTACGCCTGAGCACCAAGCTTCCTTCAACCAATAGCGTGGGCTATGGGTGCCAATCGGCTACGGAGTTGAAAAAATACTTGATTATCGTTAATCGTCGATGTACGATAATTGCATGAAGACCGAACAGAACCTGACTGATTTTGAATCCCTGGCCATAAGCTGCAAGGCGCTTTCGCATCCCGCCCGGCTGGCAATATTAAAGACGCTGGCAGATCGCGGCACTTGCGTCTGTGGTGAAATTGTCGATGTCATGCCGTTGTCTCAGGCTACGGTCTCGCAGCATCTGAAAATCCTCAAGGAAGCAGACCTGATTGCGGGAGAAATCGATGGCCCCAGAACCTGTTATTGCATCAACACCGGGACCATGCGCATTCTGCGTGAGGAATTTGAACAACTGTTCGGTTCGTTGCAAAAATGTTGTTGAATGAACCGGAGTTACACATGATGGAAACAAATGATCAATTGCGCGAAATCGTTCGGCAGAAATATGCCGATGTCGTAAATACATCCAAGTGCTGCACACCCTGTTGTGGCGATGAAGATAAGGCCGGGGATGAGTTCAATATGATTGGCGATGCCTATGATGGCGTCAGCGGTTATGTTGCCGATGCTGACCTGTCGCTTGGATGTGGTGTTCCGGTTGAGCACGCCGGTCTGCAGCCTGGTCAGACTGTTTTGGATCTTGGATCTGGCGCCGGCCTGGACGTGTTCGTGGCGCGTAGTGAAGTAGGTGAAAGCGGACATGTGATCGGAGTTGACATGACCGCTGAAATGATTGCGAAGGCCAGGGAAAATGCAGATAAGTCCGGTTTTGAGAACGTGGAATTCCGGCTTGGCGAAATCGAACATTTGCCGGTCGTGTCCAACACTATCGATGTGGTTATATCAAACTGCGTGCTCAACCTGGTGCCCGACAAGCAGGCAGCCTTCGCCGAAATCTTCCGGGTATTGAAACCGGGCGGGCATTTTTGCATATCCGATATCGTTTCTTCCAGGCAGTTGCCGGACTGGGTGCGCGGAATTGCCGAAGCCTATGCGGGCTGTGTTTCAGGCGCGATGCCCAAAGACGACTATTTGACTGTGATTGACGAAACCGGCTTCAGCCAGGTCAATGTCGCCAGTGAACGGCGAATTGACATTCCCGCAAAACTGCTTGCTCAGTCGCTGACTTCAGAACAGCAGCAAGAGGCAGAAAAGAACGATCTGCATGTGATGTCGGTAACAGTGACCGCGGAAAAGCCATACTCCTGATTGAATGGCAAATTCGGGCCGGCCTATGGCGTCGAGAAGGCCCAGTTTTTCCGCATCACTCGTCGCCCTGCTGGACTTCCTCGAGCGCCTGCCGGATAGCCGTCCGTGTCTCGGCCGAACTGCGGCCTTTGCGGTACTGCTCCATCACTACATCTTCCACCTGGGTCAGAACGGTATCCAGCGAGCCGGCCGGATGGGCCTTACCGAGCGGGCGCTGATGGCCGAAAAGGTTGATCCACCGCTCGCTGCGCCGGCCCAGCTTGATCACTTTACGATATTCACGATCTGGAGCTTCACCGCCTCGGATGATCCCCAGCAGCGCTGCCAGCAGGGAAACGGGAATCAGCGCCGCATCACGGAAGCCATCGGCAATCAACTTCAGTTGCAGCACGGCTGCCTCACGCATCAATTCGACTCTCGGGCTACGGATCTCTTTACTCATATTTCTTGTCTGCTGTCGGCTGTTTCGTTTTTGTCAGGAGGGGTACACTGGGCATCCTACGCCTGGGAGACGTTCAATGAAATATTTGCATACCATGGTCAGAGTGACAGACCTTGATAAATCACTGGACTTTTACTGCGGCAAGTTCGGTTTGGTGGAGGTTCAACGAAAGGAAGTGCCGGCCGGCCGGTTCACACTGGTTTTTCTGGCCGCACCCGGCGATGAATCCGCACAAGTCGAACTGACTTACAACTGGGATCCGGAGGAATACAGTGGTGGACGGAATTTTGGACACCTGGCCTACGCCGTGGACGATATTTATTCGGCTTGCCAGAAACTGATGGATGCCGGGGTGATCATCAACCGGCCTCCACGAGATGGATACATGGCGTTTATTCGTTCACCGGATGGAATTTCCATTGAATTGCTGCAACAGGGCGAAGCACTGACCCCGACCGAGCCGTGGGCCTCCATGGAGAATACCGGGAAGTGGTGATAATGCCTTGCCGGAATGAACAATCTAAAGTATGTAAATCGTCGCCAGCATGCCCGTTATGCTCATGGTAATGGTATAAGGCAGGGCCAGGACCACCATGCGTATGTAACCCAGCCTGATCAACGGCGCCAGCGCGGAAGTCAGTAGAAATAGGAAAGCCGCCTGGCCATTGGGTGTCGCCACCGAAGGAATATTCGTGCCGGTATTGATGGCGACCGTCAGCTGGTCGAAATGCGCGCGCGTGATTTCACCCGCATCAAGGGCTTCTTTAATCTCGTTTATGTACACCGTTGCCACGAAGACATTGTCGGAAATCGCTGATAGCAAGCCGTTGGCGGCGAAAAAGACCGGGACCTGTAGTTCCTGGTCCAGCGAGAAGACATAGTCGATTATCGGCTGAAACAGGTGCTGGTCATAGATCACGCCGACAATGGCAAAGAACACCACCAGCAATGCCGTGAAAGGCAGAGCCTCGGAAAACGCATGTCCCAGTTGATGTTCCTCGATGATACCGGTCAACGCTGTGGCCAGAACAATGACCGCCAGCCCGATCAGGCCAACGTCAGCCCAGTGGAATGCCAGGGCCACCACGAGAAAGACAGCAACAAGCGCCTGAATGACCAGGGCGGCGGTTTGCCTGGGTGTCCTGTTAGCGTCCTCCCGGCGGTCGTATTCCTCGAGAATTTTTCTGGCCGCCATTGGCATCTGCGCGCCGTAACCGACCAATTTCAACCGCTCTACCGCGACACAGGTCATTAAGCCGACAATCAGCACCGGAATGCTGACCGGCGCCATGCGGATGAAAAACTCGATGAACTCCCAGCCGGCAATCTCTCCGATTAATAGATTTTGCGGTTCACCGACCAGCGTGCAGACACCACCCAGGGCGGTGCCTACAGCACCGTGCATCATCAGATTGCGTAAAAATGCCCGGAACTTTTCCAGGTCCTCGCGGGTTTCTGAACCGATTCCCGTGTCATCCGCGTGGTCGTGATCTTCATCAAAACCCTTGCCCGAGGTGACGCGGTGGTACACAGCATACAAGCCGGCTGCTACCGAGATGATTACGGCCGTCACAGTGAGCGCATCCAGGAATGCCGACAGAAACGCTGTGGTAGCACAGAAGCTCAGTGACAAAAGAGTTTTCGAGCGGATGCGGACCAGAATCTTGGTAAAAATGAAAAGCAGCAGATCCTTGAGGAAAAAAATACCTGCGACCATGAAAATCAGCAGGAGAATAACTTCGAAGTTATTTTCCGTTTTAAGCATGACCGTTTCCGGTGAGGTCAGGCCGATAAGGACCGCCTCGATGGCCAGTAAGCCGCCGGGTTGCAATGGATAACATTTAAGTGCCATTGCCAGACAGAAAATGAACTCACCAACCAGACCCAACCGGTAAAAAACGGTCCGGCCGTCACCATCAGAATCGGATTCGCGATCAGGAAAAGAATAATAGTCAGCTTGTACCATTCGGCGGCGTTGCCCAGAAAGTTTTCCAGCACGGACCTGGCGATTGTTTTAGGCATCAATTTTTCTCAAGCAATCTCGGGCAAACCAGCGTGAATTCTATCGGGGCAGGCGCTTTTGTGCCACTGTCCCTGATGGTCCGATCGGTTTTCGGCTTTCTTTTGCGTTTAGCGGCGTCATAAAGTAATATATATCTCCTTATCATGATTGAAAGATATATAGTGGGGAAGCAAGCCAATGAGCAGCAATTTATTTACTTCTGAATCCGTATCAGAAGGACATCCGGACAAAGTCGCTGACCAGATTTCTGACGCCATTCTGGACGCCATTATCGAACAGGATCCCGCGGCCCACGTGGCCTGTGAGACTCTGGTCAAGACCGGCATCGCCATTGTCGGTGGTGAAATCACCACCACTGCGTGGGTTGATCTCGAAGAACTGATCCGCAGTGTCATCGTGGACATTGGTTATGATTCGTCCGAAGTGGGCTATGACGGCCACACCTGCAGTATCGTCAATATCATTGGCAAGCAGTCTCGCGATATCGACCGCGGCGTTAACCGCGAAAGCCCTGAAGAGCAAGGCGCCGGCGACCAGGGCCTGATGTTCGGTTACGCGACGAATGAAACCGAAGTTCTGATGCCGGCGCCTATCTATTACGCTCATGAACTGGTCAAACGACAGTCGCTCATTCGCAGAACAACTGACGACGGCCGCCAGCATCTTCGCCCGGATGCCAAGAGCCAGGTGACATTTCGTTATGACGACGGCAAACCGGTCGGGATCGATGCCGTTGTCTTGTCCACCCAGCACAGTGCTGATTCAAGCCAGTCTGATCTGCGGGAACTGGTGATGGAAGAAATCATCAAGCCGGTGCTGCCGGGTGAATGGCTGAATGGCAACACCAAGTACCACATCAACCCAACCGGACGATTTGAAATCGGCGGACC
>PVMS01154196.1_pt1 | contig 10658 bp, 7 predicted proteins | sample 1853461 | NCBI WGS metagenome assembly PVMS01 (sample SAMN08582032, study PRJNA380276) | Marine sediment metagenome, whole genome shotgun sequencing project. | isolation source: ocean sediment barecode stripped | collected 2017
ATCTGATTGCCGGCTAACCGGCGTACAGATGCCATAACATGAGCTACACTAGGGAACCATGAGCCCCCGTCTGATCGATCCGTTTGGCCTTAGCATCGACTACATCCGGCTGTCGGTAACCGACCGCTGCGATCTGCGCTGCTTTTACTGCCTGCCCGGTGACTACCGTGACTTCCGCGAGCCCGAAGAATGGCTGACCTTTGCTGAAATCGAGCGTGTTATTCGTGCCTTTGCCGCACTCGGCGTCCAGCGTGTCCGGGTAACCGGCGGTGAACCGCTGGTACGCAAGGATTTGTCAACACTGGTGACACACCTCTCGGGCATTCCCGGCATTGAAGATTTATCCCTCAGCACCAATGCCGTCAGCCTGTCACGCCAGGCGACCGCATTAAGGTCAGCCGGTATCAGCCGCATCAATGTCAGCCTTGATTCCCTGCGCGCTGATCGCTTCAAGGACATTACGAAGGGCAACCTCGACAAGGTTATCGATGGATTGATGACCGCAAAGCAGGCCGGATTTAATCCGATCAAGATCAACATGGTCATCATGAAGGATGTCAATGATGATGAAGTCGGGGACATGATCGAGTTTTGTATCGAGCACGACTTTACACTGCGTTTCATCGAAACCATGCCCATGGGTGATACCGGCCGCAATGCCACATCGTATTACCTCAGCCTGCAGGATGTTAAAAACAGGCTGGCCGAGCGCTACGAGTTGATCCCGGGCGCCATGCCCGGTGGCGGCCCGGCACGCTATGTACAGGTCGCCGGCACCCGATTGCGCATCGGTTTTATCACCCCGATATCGCAACACTTCTGTGAAACCTGTAACCGCGTGCGACTGGCCGTCGACGGAGCCCTGTACCTGTGCCTGGGACAGGACCACAAGTTCGAATTCCGGCCCCTGCTACGCGCCGGGATCAGCGACAGTGAATTACAGGACGCAGTCCGCACAGCCATTGCGCTAAAACCGGAACGTCACGAGTTTCGTGAAAAGCCGCAGCAGGTCGTGCGCTTCATGGCCAGCACCGGCGGTTAACCGGACAATTCACGCTATGCTCCAGTTACGTTACTTTGCCAGCCTGCGTGAATCACTGGGCATCGGTGATGAACAAATCGAACTGCCCGACGGCATTCATGATCTCCCCGGCCTGACCTGCTGGTTGCAGAGTCGTGATGACACCTGGTCAAGCGTCCTTGCCGACAACCGCCTGCATGTCGCCATTAACCAGGAAATCGTTAAACCGGACGCCACCGTCACGGACGGTGACGAAGTGGCCTGGTTCCCGCCGGTCACCGGAGGTTAGCCACATGATTCGCGTACAGACAGACGACTTTGATGCGGGCCTTGAACTCGAACAGCTGCGCAACAGTTACCAGGGGCAAACCGGCGCCGTGGTCAGTTTCACCGGGCTGGTACGCGACCGCAACGCAGGTGACACGATTACGCAAATGACGCTGGAACATTACCCCGGCATGACCGAGAAGGCGCTGACCAAAATCGAGCAGGAAGCCAATGAACGCTGGGAACTGACCGCAACGCTCATTATCCATCGGGTCGGCCCACTGGCCCCGAATGATAATATCGTGTTTGTCGTCGCTGCCAGCCGGCATCGCAAACAGGCGTTTCGTGCCTGTGAATTCATGATCGACACCCTCAAGACCAATGCGCCGTTCTGGAAGAAAGAGACCCTGCCCGATGGTACACGCTGGGTCGAAACCGGGTCTTCCGGATAAAACGAATCGCGGCTGCATCGCTCACGCGCATCCCTGCGCTACGCGCGTAACCCGACCTGCTGCTATTTTTTACCGCCGCATTTACCTTCGCCGCACTTGCCTTCTTCCATAAAGCCCTTCATTTTCGCCATATGGGCCTCGCGCTCGGCCTGGTCGATTACGCCGTCACCGTTCTGGTCGATCTTGTCAAACATGGCTGCATGTCCCTGCATGAATTCTTCCCTGGTAACCTTGCCATCACCATCAGAATCCATGCGACCCATACCACACTTGCCCTCACCGCCCTTGTCTTTGCCTGCACCACATTTACCTTCACCACACTTGCCTTCTGCCAGCAGCATGTAGCCGCCGGAAAGCGGCTTCATGCTGAACGGGTTTTCAGCTGCGTTGGTAATGGCAATGTTTGCCAGGGAGACCGTGAATACGGTGCTCACTGCCAGGCTTATTGAACTGATAGCTGTCTTTTTTGACATATTGTTCTCCTCCTGCTGTGTGTTGATAATTCTAGCGGCGCCTTGACCGTGCAATATGGATGGCCCGGTTGTCGATTGCAAGCGCCGCCTCGTGCACTGCCTCCGACAGGGTCGGGTGGGCAAAAATGGTTCGTGCAATATCCTCGCTGCTGGCAGCAAACTCCATGGCGATGACTGCCTGGCCAATCAGCTCGGATGCCTGCGCACCCATAATATGCACACCCAGTACCTGATCACTGGCGGCATCACTGAGAATTTTCACCTGACCATCTGTCTCCTGCATGGCACGTGCGCGACCACTGGCAGCAAACGGAAATATGCCCGAGCGATAGTCGACACCGGCCTGCTTCAGGGACTCCTCGGTCCTGCCCACCCATGCGATCTCCGGATGGGTATAGATCACGGCTGCAATGGTTTCGTAATTGACTTCACTGGCCTGACCGGCAATGCGCTCGGCCACGGCCATACCCTCTTCCGAACCCTTGTGGGCCAGCATCGGACCACGCACGGCGTCACCGATGGCATACACGCCCGGTGCACTGCTGCAGCACTCCTCGTCCACATGGATAAAGCCTTGCTCATCAAGCAATAATTCCGCTTCCGCTGCCGCCAGCCCGTCCGTGCAGGGGCGCCGGCCCACTGCGACGATCAGGCGGTCAACGGTCAGCGAATGTTCATCCTCTGCATTCTCATATGCTATCTTTACACCCGTGCTGTCAACGGCAGTTGCTTTCACACATGCGCCCAGCCTGATATCCAGCCCCTGTTTGCGAAACAGCTGCAGCGCCGAGCGTGCCAGTTGCTGATCGGCCATGGCCAGAAACTTGTCCTGCGCCTCCAGCAAGGTCACCTCTGCACCCAGCCGTCGCCAGATACTCCCCAGCTCCAGTCCAATGACACCGGCACCGATAATTCCCAGTCGTTCCGGTACATCCGTCCAGTTCAGGGCACCGGTAGAATCCACAACCGTGTCGTTAAGCAACGGTGCTACGGCCAGTTGTAAAGGTGTCGATCCGGGCGCGAGGATCACATGCGTTGCGACAATGGTCTGCTGACCGCCATCATGCGCCGTGACCTGGACGTGCCGGTCAGGCAACAACTGTCCGCGGCCCGGTAACCATTCGATCGCGTTCGACTCGAACAGAGCGGCAATCCCGCGGGTAAGATCATGGACGGTTCTTTCCTTGCTGTTGATCATGGCTGCAACGTCCAGTTCCACACCACTGACCGTAATGCCGTGCCCGTTCATGTCCTGCTGCAGTTGCTGGTACATAGCCGAGCTTTCCAGCAAGGCCTTGGAAGGAATACAGCCTGCATTCAAACAGGTGCCACCAAGCACCGGTTTGCCTTCCCGGTCCAGCCACTCGTCAACACAGGCGACCTTCATGCCCAGTTGCGCACAACGGATCGCCGCGACATAACCGGCAGGTCCGGCTCCGATAACGATAACGTCGTAATTATTCATGGCGCCAGGTTTTCAAATCAGTGGAATAGAGCAATCATAAATCCAGCAGCATGCTGGCCGGGTCTTCCAGCAAGTCCACGATGGTCTTTAAAAAGGTCACTGCATTCTTGCCGTCCACAATACGGTGATCATAGGTCAGCGCCAGATACATGACCGGGCGCACGACAATCTCGCCATCCTCGACCACGGCGCGGTCCTGGATCTTGTGCATGCCAAGAATCGCGCTTTGTGGCGGATTCAGGATCGGTGTTGACAGCATGGATCCAAAGACCCCCCCGTTGGTTATCGAAAACGTACCGCCGGTAATATCGTCCATGGACAGCTTGCCCTCGCGACCCTTGTCAGCAAACTCGAGTATGTCTGTTTCGATTTCGGCCAGGCTCATATACTCGGCATTGCGCAGAATCGGCACCACCAGTCCACGATCAGTACTGATGGCAACGCCGATATCACAAAAACCGTGATACACGATTTCGTCACCATCAATGGAGGCGTTAATATCCGGGTGCCGCTTCAGCGCCTCGGCGGCAGCACGCACGAAGAAAGACATGAAGCCCAGGCGCACGCCATGGTTTTTCTCAAAGGATTCACGGTGTTTCTCGCGCAGCGCCTTGATTGGCGCCATGTTGACCTCGTTGAAGGTCGTCAGCATGGCGGTGGTGTGACTGGCCTGCAGCAGCCGCTCGGCGACCCGTGCCCGCAACCGTGACATGGGCACCCGCTTTTGCGGACGGTCTTCCTCAATCTCCGGCAGGCCGGGTGTCAGGCGCGGCGCTGGCCTGGATTCTGCGGCGGTAGCTGGCCGTTCTTCAGCCGCCGGTGCCTGCGGCCGGCTTTCGAGGTGCGACAGTACATCGCTCTTGGTAATCCGGCCCTGTTTCCCGGTGGCCGTGATCTGTTCGGGATCAAGCCTGTTTTCAGCAATCAGTTTACGCGCAGCCGGCCCCGGATCAGGCGGCACTGCAGATGCACCGCTATCCGCCTTGACAGCGGTCACTGCTGCACGTGCTGCCGGCCTGCCACTGCCATTGACGTTGATGATACCAATCACCTGATCTGAAATGACTGTGTCACCGTCCGAAAACAGGATTTTCTCAAGCACACCGTCAGCCGGTGCCGGCACCTCGAGCACCACCTTGTCCGTTTCAATATCAACCAGCGCTTCGTCACGCTTGATGGCGTCGCCTGCCTGCTTGTGCCAGCAGACCACCACACCATCACTGACAGATTCAGGCAATGCCGGTACTTTTACTTCAGTCGTCATCGTGTCCTGATCCCCTGTCACTGACACACATAAAGGCCCCTGCTACTCCAGTCCCAGCGCACTGTTCACCAGGGCTTTCTGCTGTTCCACATGCACACGCGCATAACCGACCGCAGGTGCCGACAATGCCTCGCGACCAGTATAGATAAGTTTGTGTTCATCACCAATGACCTCTTCGAATTTATGCCGGGTCGCATACCATGCGCCCTGGTTCTGGGGTTCTTCCTGGCACCAGACAAATTCCCTGACAGCCGGGTAGCGTGCCAGCTCCTCCCGCAACAGGCGCCAGGGGAATGGATACAGCTGTTCTATCCGTACAAAGGCGACATGCTCGAGGTTCCCGGCCTGCCGGCGCTCATGCAAATCGTAGTACACACGGCCACTGCACAGCACCAGGCGACTCACCTGTGACAGGTCGGTCAGTTGCTGTTCACCGATGACCGGCCGAAAACTCCCGTGCGCGAGTTCATCCAGGCTGGATATGGCATCCTTGTGACGCAGCAGGCTTTTGGGCGCCATGACAACCAGCGGCCTGCGTAACTGCCTGATCATCTGGCGACGCAACATGTGGAACATCTGCGCGGGCGTCGTCGGGTTGCACACCTGGATATTGTGATCGACACACAGTTGCAGAAAACGTTCAAGACGTGCGGAAGAATGTTCCGGCCCCTGGCCTTCATAGCCGTGCGGCAACAGCAGGGTCAAGCCGCACAGGCGTCCCCATTTTGCCTCACCGGAGGTTATAAACTGGTCAATGACAACCTGGGCAACATTTGCAAAGTCACCGTATTGTGCTTCCCAGATAGTCAGTGTTTCCGGCTCGGTCGTGGCATAACCGTATTCATAGGCAAGCACCGCTTCTTCGGACAGCAGGGAGTTGAACACCTCGAACCGGGGCTGGTCCTCTGCAATGTGCTGCAGCGGCACATGGATTTCACCATCGACCTGGTTATACAACACTGCATGCCGGTGAAAAAAAGTCCCGCGCTCGCTGTCCTGTCCGGACAGGCGCACGGCAAAGCCGTCATGCAGCAGACTGGCATGTGCCAGTGACTCGGCAAAGCCCCAGTCAACCGGGAGTGCACCGGCTGCCATCTTGCGCCGGTCACCCATCACCTTTGCCACCCGCGGATGTGGCTCAAAGCCGGCAGGCAATTGCTGCAGGCGCGCAGCCAGCGCCTCCAGCGTTTCCATGCTCAACGTGGTATCGCAATCCTCATGCCAGATGTGACCCACATAGGACTTCCAGTTTACGGCAACACCCGGTGCAACCGGCTGGTCCAGCAATACTTTCGGGGTCACGCTGCTGCCGGCATCCAGCTGGTCACGATAACGTTCTGCCATCTGCTCCGCCGTGCCCGGTGCAATAAGATCCGCTGCCTCCAGACATTGCGCATACAGGGTGCGCGTAGTTTTCAAGGAGCGGATATCCTGGTACATCATTGGCTGGGTTGCAGCCGGTTCATCTGCCTCGTTGTGCCCGTGGCGGCGGTAACATACCAGGTCAATGACGACATCTTTCCTGAACTGCATGCGATAGTCCAGTGCCACCCGTGTAATAAACAGCACTGCCTGCGGGTCATCACCGTTGACGTGAAAGATGGGCGCATCAACCATCTTTGCCACATCCGTACAGTACAGCGTGGAGCGTGCATCCTTGACATGACTGGTGGTAAAGCCGATCTGGTTATTGACAACAATATGCACCGTGCCTCTTGTCGAATAACCGCGCAGACCGGACATATTGAAGGTCTCCATCACCACACCCTGCCCGGCGAAGGCCGAGTCACCATGAATCACCACCGGCAGTACCTTGCTGCCATCCATATCCCCATAGCGCTGCTGGCGCGCGCGTACCGAGCCTTGCACGACCGGCGACACGATTTCCAGGTGCGAGGGATTAAAGGCCAGTGCCAGGTGCACCAGCCCGCCGGGTGTCCTGATGTTCGATGAAAACCCCTGGTGGTATTTCACATCACCGGAAATATGCTCCTGGTCATGGACATCTTCAAACTCCGAGAACAGTTCCGAGGGCAATTTACCCAGGATATTGACCAGCACATTCAACCGTCCCCGGTGTGACATGCCAATGACAATTTCCTTCATACCCTGTGCGCCGGAGCGGTCAACAAGCTCACCCATCAGGGGAATGAGACTCTCGCCACCTTCCAGCGAGAAACGTTTCTGACCCACGTATTTCGAGTGCAGGTAACGCTCGATCCCCTCGGCCGCGGTCAGTCGCTCCAGTAACCAGCGCTGGTCTTCTTTCGCCAGCTGCGGATGTGACTGCACACTTTCGAGACGCTGCTGAATCCAGCGCTTTTCTCCGGTTGAGGAAATATGCATGTATTCGGCACCCACTGTTTCGCAGTAGGTGCGGTTCAGCGAGTACAGGATTTCTTCCAGGGTTGCCTCATCCGGGCCTACCAGTGAACCGGTCTGGAATACCGTATCGAAATCGGCTTCCGACAGTTCGTGGTAATCCAGATCCATCTCGGGGGCCAGCTCCGGTTCTGTACGGCGCAACGGATCGGTCCTGGCATATTGATGGCCGCGGAAGCGGTAGGCATTGATTAACTGGAGTACACGAACCTGTTTGCGTTCGTGATCAAGGCGAGCACCGGTCAAACGTGCAATGCGGTGACCACGCAGGCGTCCTGTCAGCCGCGAGAATTCCCGGCGCAGTTCCGAGTGCAGGACGTCCCCGCTATCCTGCCCGTTGACCCGCGGGAGGCCGGTAAAATATTCACGCCAGTTGTCGGGAACGGTGTCCGGATCATGTAGCCAGGCCTCGTACAGGGATTCAAGGTAAGCGCCGTTACCCCCGTCCAGCAGCGAGGTCTGTTGCAGCATTTTCATCCATTGATTACTCATGACTCGATGGCTCCTGCACAAGAGTCTGCTACGTATATATAAGGTCTATCGTTGGCACCAGACGTTTCTTTAGACATGTCATGGACATATGCGTTCGGCACGGAGTATCTGCATGACCGGTCATATCCGGCATCATATGAATCCCCGGTGGTAGTGTAACCCTGCAAACACCATCACAGATACACCTGTCGCAACTGTATTATTCAACGGCCATGCCGATAGCATTAACTGTCATCAGACCCGTCCTGGCAGTCGCTTCATGGGCCAGAGAACATACAGGCAGGAAGCTAATTCAATGCAAATACATGGAGTTGCGCAATCGAGCCCGGTTAGCCTCGCTCACATCTCGACTCTGGCCAAGAGCAGTTACAGATGATGAAACTCCCGCTTTCACTACGCCTGACGACGGGATTTGTGGTCCTGATGATCGGCGCCCTGTTGCTCTGTGAATCACTCAACTTCCACTTCGAGTATCTGCACGGCGTGATTACTATCATCGCCGTACTCGGTGCCGCCATCTCCCTGTTCATCATTTCGAGAAGCCATAACGATATCGATCTTGCATCAGTGGCGCCGGTACTGCTCGAGTCAACCCTGGATGCACTGACAGAAGGTGTAGTCCTGCTGGATAACCGGGAACGCATCATTATCGCGAATGCCACCTTTGCAGACATCGTCGGAACAGCACCGGCCTCTCTGAAAAACATTTCCATTTCCAGGTTTGGCTGGAAGCTCTCAAACAACTATGAAAGTGAAATGCCGTGGACGGTGGCAATCCGTGACGGCAACCGGCAAACGGACAAACAGATGTGCATGTCAGGCCGCGCCGGCGAGAAGAAAATATTTGTGGTCGACAGTGTACCGGTCAGGGACTCCCGGTGGAGGAACAGTGGCGTCATGATCACCTTTGATGATGTCACCCGACTGGAAGAAAAAAACGACCAGATGGAAAACATGCTGGGCCGGCTGAAAAAATCCCGCGATGAAATCAGACGCCAGAACGAGGTGTTGCAGGAGCTGGCAACGCGCGATTCGCTGACCAACTGCCTTAACCGCCGTTCCTTCTTTGAAAAATACAACACTGTATTCAGGGCTGCACAACGTGACGATCACAAGCTCTCCTGCATTATGACGGATATCGACCTGTTCAAGACAATTAATGACCAGCATGGTCATACGACAGGTGACGAGGTCATAAAGGGGGTGGCCGAAGCACTGAGCCGGACACTGCGCATGACAGACAGTGTCTGTCGTTATGGCGGAGAGGAATTCTGCATCATTCTGCCTGGCATGGGGCTTTCGCAGGCACAAACCCTGGCCGAATGTGCCCGCCTGAACATCACGCAACTCTACATTGTTGATGAAGCGGATAACACAGCTGTTGCCATTACATCCAGCTTTGGTGTTTCCTCCAATGAACATCAGGCAGCAAGCCTGTCAGAACTGATTGACCGGGCAGACAAGGCCCTTTACCAGTCCAAACATACCGGCCGTAACCGGGTTACACTCTGGAACAGGGAGCAGGATAATGAACAGCCGGATGCCAGCACGGGAAACAGGGTGCAGCCGTCTGTCACAGACGCACGGGGCAATACAGCAACATGTAACAACACCACTGCCCCCGACGTCATACGCAGTCGTGACACCCTGACCGGCCTGCCAAACCGGGACGAATTCCATAGCAGCGTTGCCGCGACTGTACAGTCATGCCGTACTACCGGGAAGCATGCATCCATCATGATGCTCGACCTCGACATGTTCAAGCGAATCAACAGTACCCACGGTTACACTGTCGGTGACGAACTGCTCAAGGCTGTCAGTGGCAGGCTCACCGCTGTCCTGCGTAGCACGGATACGGTAGCACGCCTTGAAAATGCCAGTGGCGCGACTTCCATTTACCGTCTCGGCGGGGATGAATTCGGTATCCTGCTCACCGGTCTCGACTGCACCGATTTCACCAGTCAAATAGTCAGCCGTGTAATCGACTCGGTAACCGAACAGATTGATATCCATGGTAACGAATTCCATCTTTCCTGCAGTGTCGGCGTGAGCCTGTTTCCCGACCATGGCGACAGCGCCGAAGCGCTGCTGAAAAATGCCAGCACTGCACTGTATTACGCGAAACTCCAGGGACACAACACTTTCCAGCTCTTCAATGAAGAACTGCACAGGGACTCACTTGAAAGCCTGATGCTCGAAAACGACCTGCGGCATGTCATAGAAAGAAATGAACTGGAACTGTACTACCAGCCCAAAATTGATCTTGCAACCGGCAGGGTCAACTCACTGGAAGCGCTGCTGCGCTGGCACCATCCGGAACTGGGCATGATCCCGCCAAACGAGTTCATACCCCTGGCTGAAGAAACAGGCCTGATTACTGCAATTGGCTACTGGGTGCTGGAATCTGCCTGTCAGCAAATCAAACAATGGCAGGACGCCGGTTTCGGGGATATTGCTGTCGCCGTTAACCTGTCTGCTGTGCAATTCAGTCAGCAGAATCTGCTGAAACGGATTCTTGGCACACTGAAAAAAGCCGGTATCTGTGCCAATCAACTGGAACTCGAAATTACCGAAAGCACCATCATGCAGGATATCGATGCCGCATCATCGACCATGCGCGCATTGCATTGTTCCGGCATGCGCATCTCCATTGACGATTTCGGGACCGGGTATTCCTCGCTGAACCACCTGAAGCGATTCCCGATTAACACCGTGAAGATTGATCGTTCCTTTATCCGTGACATCACCAATATCGGGGCGCTTATACCAACCATCCTGTATCTCCTCACAATCACATTGCTGGATGTATTCTTTAGAAGTGTCCATCACTCCTCCTCCTCAA
>PVMS01165747.1_pt1 | contig 10658 bp, 13 predicted proteins | sample 1853461 | NCBI WGS metagenome assembly PVMS01 (sample SAMN08582032, study PRJNA380276) | Marine sediment metagenome, whole genome shotgun sequencing project. | isolation source: ocean sediment barecode stripped | collected 2017
AATATTACTACTAATGGGATATCTTTTTACCGTATTCTCTTGTAGTTTTTTACAATAGCTTCATTTGCGTCATAATCAAATAGAATTTCTTTGTCTCTTGTATGACCACCTTCATTAATTTTTCGAATAAAGCGATATGGTTTTAAGGATTCTTTATAGACGAAAGATTGATAGTTGTCTTTAACTTTAAAAAACAAACTAATCAGTCCGGTAGATTTACCTATTCCAATAATATGAAAGGCTTCTTTTTCGTTGTTTGTAGTATCTTTTACTTCAATGGTCGAATATCCGGCGTTTAAAAAATTACTATAACTCATTCTAAATTTTAGCCATTCACCCGATTGAAATGCAAAATTCTTTGAAGTGCTATCATTTTTCATCGATTGCCCAAATGAAGCAATGGCTATAAAAAAAGCGCATATAATAAGTTGTTTTTTCATAGATTAAATTTTAGTATTCTTTAATAAATTAATTATAAAATTGAGAACGTGTGCAACCGCTACGTTCTCATATAAATTTATTTCGATCATACAGGTATGTTTATTTTTTGATTAAAAAAATTAATATTCGTTCATTTAAAGGTTATCTCAAAGATTGTTTTTACAATAATTTCAATTATTGGGCCAACAATAATAAAAAGCTTAACAATTATGGTTAAGCTTTTATTAAAATTCTAAGTTAATACTGGTATTATAAGGTACCTCTGCGTTCTTGTTCGGCTTCTATAGATTCAAAGAGTGCCTTAAAGTTCCCTTTTCCAAACGATTGTGCTCCTTTTCGTTGAATAATTTCAAAAAATAAAGTTGGCCTGTCAGTAACCGGCTTGGTAAAAATTTGTAACAGGTATCCTTCCTCATCTTTATCTACTAAAATTCCAAGTTCTTTTAACTCAACTAAATTTTCATCAATTTCACCAACTCTATCTAAAACGGTATCGTAGTATGAACCCGGTACATATAAAAACTCAACTCCTCGTTTGGTCATTTCTTTTACGGTTTCTAAAATGTTGCTGGTGGCAACTGCAATATGTTGAACTCCTGAACCATTGTAAAAATCTAAGTATTCTTCAACTTGTGATTTTTTAATTCCTTTGGCAGGTTCATTTATTGGAAATTTTACCCGACCGTTACCACTGGTCATTACTTTACTCATTAAAGCGGTATATTGTGTTGAAATATCTTTATCGTCAAAAGTGATAAGGTTTGCAAATCCCATAGTTTCATTGTAAAATTTAGCCCAAACATTCATTTCATTCCAGCCAACATTTCCAACCATATGATCAATATATCGCAAACCAACATCAGAGGGGTTATGAGTAGATACCCATTTTTCGAATTTTGGCATAAACACTCCTTTGTAATTTTTACGTTCTACAAAAACATGAACAGTTTCGCCATAGGTGTGAATTCCTGAACGAATTACTTCGCCATGTACATCACTTTCCTTTAATGGTTCCATAAATGACTTTGCGCCACGTTTTGTAGTTTCTTCCCATGCCTTTGTAGCATCCTCAACCCAAAGCGCAACAACTTTTACACCATCACCATGTTTTTCAATATGATTGAAGATTTCTTTATTGGCTGAATTTGGCATGGGTGTAGTTAATACCAATTTTATTTTATCTTGTACCAGAACATAACTTGTTCTATCAGTGAGTCCTGTTTCTAACCCGGCATAAGCTAATGATTGAAACCCGAATGCTGTTTTATAATAATGTGCAGCTTGTTTGGCATTGCCAACATAAAACTCCACGTAATCAGTTCCTAATAAAGGTAAAAAATCATCCGCTTCAGGAAATATTTTTTCTAATCCGTAATTAAAATTTTGTATATTTTTTAAATCTGACATTTTAAAAGTTTATTTGATTAATAGATTATTTGTTTAGTTGATAGTTTCTTAGACCGTTTAATTTATTTGATATTTCTTCAATAAGTACTCTTATTTTAATAAGTTCTTTATTAGAAATCCATTCTAAATCATTGCTAAGAATATATTGATTCAATAATTCCATTAAACTACCGTATGAGATTACAGTAAATCTCGCCTGATCTTTATAGGATTTTCCGGAGCTGCCTTCTGAGATGTTTGAACTTATAGAAATTGCGGCTCTTCTCATTTGATTTACAATTCCAAATTTTTCTTCTTCTGGAAATGAATCAGTAATTGTATATGTTACTTTTACTAATTTTCTTGAAAGTTGCCAAACTTCAAGTTTTTCGAACGAGTATTCTTTCATTTTCATTTTTTTTTTATAATCAGATCATCAACTTAACAAATAAACATTTATTTTATCCATGATTTATAATAATCGTCTACTTTTAAATTCATAGCATCTTCCGTAATCATAACCGGCCTGAAAGGATCGATCATTACCGCCAGTTTTTCAGTTCCTTTTTTACCAAGGCTTCTTTCAATTGCACCCGGGTGTGGTCCGTGCGGAATACCCCCAGGATGTAAAGTTATCTGTCCTTTTTCAATATTATTTCTGCTCATAAAATCGCCATCAACATAGTATAATATTTCCTCGGAGTCTATATTGCTATGGTGGTAAGGTGTTGGAATTGATTTTGGATGATAATCATACAAACGTGGTACAAAAGAACATACCACAAATCCTGCCGCTTCCCATGTTTGATGAATTGGAGGAGGCAAATGGATACGGCCGGTTATCGGTTCAAAATCGTGAATTGAAAAGGCATAAGGATAATTGAATCCGTCCCAGCCAACTACATCAAAAGGATGATTTTCATACACATATTCCCAAAGCACTCCCTGCTTTTTGATAAAAACTTTAAAAGCTCCTTTTTCATCATGAGTTTGTAAATTAGCAGGCAGTCTAAAATCACGCTCACAAAATGGTGATTGTTCCAATAATTGTCCGAAATTATTCCTGTATCTTTTGGGAGTAACAATTGGGCTGAATGATTCAACATAAAGTAATCTATTATCTTGTGAATTAAAGTCAATTTGATAAACAGTTCCACGAGGAATGATTAAATAATCACCATAGTTGAAGTGAATATTGCCATACATGGTTTTTAATGTTCCTGACCCAATATGTACAAAAAGCATTTCATCAGCATCGGCATTTTTATAAAAATAATCTGTTGAAAATTCTTTTGGAGCGGCTAAACCAATATGCAAATCGTTGTTGACAAAAACTGTTTTCCTGCTTTCTAAATAGTCGTTTTCAGGTTTTAATGAAAATCCTTTAAAACTTAGAGCTTTCATGTTTTTTTCAATAGCAATTTTTGGTGCTACACTTTTTACTTTTTTAACTTCGTTTACAACAGTTGGAGGATTTATATGATATATCAATGATGACATTCCTGCAAATCCCGCTGTTCCAAAAAGTTCTTCCTGGTAAAGACCACCGTTAGGTTTTTCAAACGTTGTATGACGCTTTGGTGGAATTTTACCTAATGAATAATATCTAGGCATCTTTTAATTTATTTAGTTAAGTAAACCCTGTTAGGGCGTTTTAAAAGTTAATAAATGCAAACAACCAGAAATAATTGGAGTTTAAGTGGGGTTTTACTTAATAAATTTATACAATTTGGATACTGAAATTATTATCCATAAAGTTGAATAAATTATTCAGGATCTCTCTTGATTAAGAATTTAAGCAGTAATAATAATTCTGTCCAAGGTGTTTCCATACCTTACAAATATAAAATATTTTTTTTAAGGTTTATTTAAATATAAAAGGCTGACAGGAAAATTACTATAATTAAAATTATCAAACTGATCCTGTTGAAGTTTAAAATAATTATTAGTACGTTAAAATAATTCGTCAAAGCCTTTCTTGAACCTAGGCGAAAGACTCAATTTGAAGACTTTACATTTCAGACCTTTATATTTCAAATGAATTTAAGATAAAACTAGAAAGAAATTCCATTAACTTCAATAATACGTTTAATTTGTGGTGCATATTTCTTTATGGTTGCTTCAACTCCATTTTTTAGGGTCATCTGGTTAACCGAACAGCCTAAACAAGCCCCTTCTAATTGAATACAAACAGTATCTTCAGTTATTTCAACCAATGAAATATTACCACCATCGGCCTCTAAATAAGGTCTGATTTCCTGCAGGGCATTCTCAACGTTAACTTTAAGTTCTTCTGCTTCCATTATTAAATTATTTAGTAACACACCCACTCATTGTTGTAATTCGAACAACTTCGGTTGGAGGTAAATCTTTATTTCTTTTTACCAGTTGTGATAAAGCATTTTTTGTAATTTCCGAAAAAGAATTTTCAAGAGGAGTATTCACTTGAAGCGCAACAGGATGACCAATATCACCCGATTCTCTTATACTTTGCACTAGAGGAATTTCACCTAAAAATGCTGTATCTAAATCTTCAGCTAATTCTTTTGCTCCATCTTTTCCGAAGATATAATATTTGTTGTCCGGAAGTTCAGCAGGTGTGAAATAGCTCATATTTTCAACAATACCTAAAACAGGAACATTTATATTTTCTTGCTGGAACATTGCTACTCCTTTTTTAGCGTCGGCCAGAGCAATATTTTGTGGAGTGCTGACAATTACAGCGCCGGTTACAGGAACCGCCTGAACAATAGATAAGTGAATATCACCAGTTCCGGGAGGTAAATCGATTAAAAGAAAATCCAGTTCTCCCCAATGAGAGTCAAAAATCATTTGGTTTAAGGCTTTTGAAGCCATAGCTCCACGCCAAATTACAGCCTGATTGGCATCTGTAAAAAATCCTAATGATAGTATTTTTACTCCGTAACTTTCAATAGGTCGCATTTTTGAGTGTCCGTTAATGTTTATTGATAGAGGTCTTGCTTTGGCTACATCAAACATTAAGGGCATAGATGGCCCGTAAACATCGGCATCTAATATACCAACCTTAAAGCCCATTTTTTGTAACGAAATAGCCATGTTAGCAGTGATTGTAGATTTTCCAACACCACCTTTACCAGATGCTATAGCAATGATATTTTGAATTCCCTGAAGTTTAGGGATCTTATTTTCTAAAGGTTTTGGAGGCACAACGGCCGTTACATTTACCTTAACATCAATTTTTTGATTTACATGTTCATGGATGGCCTTCATTATCTCAACTTCAACTTTCTTTTTAGCTTGTAAAGTTGGATTTCCAATGGTTACATCTACAATAACTTCCCTGTCAAAAGTTACAATATTTTTAACAGCTCCACTTTCAATTAAATTATTTCCTTCACCTGGAGAAGTAATGGTTTCAAGGGCTTTTGATATATCTTTTTTCTGAATTGTCATGTTGTTTATATAAAATCATTCTAAACAACAAAGATACAGAGTTCAAATGAATATAAAAAAATTAGCATAAAAAAGAAATATAGAGGACGTTACGCTTATAAGAAAAAGCTAATCAACGCTTAATTCTTTAAAGGGACTCCAGAAAACCTGATCGAAATTTTGAATTTGATTTTCAATTATAGCAATACCTTCACTTTCCAAAAGCTGTTGCATAAGATTTGATCCATCAAAATGATGTTTTCCGGTTAGCAAACCATTTCTGTTTACAACTCTATGTGCAGGAACAGCATCATTATTGTGCGCTGCATTCATAGCCCAACCTACCATCCGAGCCGATTTTGCTGCACCTAAATATTTAGCTATTGCTCCATAACTTGTAACCCTTCCATAGGGTATGAGTTTGGCAACTTCATAAACTTTTTCGAAAAAATTATCGGAAGATTTCATTTGTTAAAAATAACTATTTTGTTTGAGTAATTATACCAGACGAAATTATAACAGGTTATCTAAATTATTGATATAGGATGTCATTGATGTTATTTCAAGTCAAAATAAAACTAATAACGAATTCTAAATTTAATATAAGTAATTTGCTTCCCTTGCTCTAAATATTGACTTTCATAAAATGTTTGTGTTGCAGTTACTTCTGTAGGAGCATGTGGGTTTTTATAAATATCGTGATGTGCGTATAAAATCTCATGCCCTTCCCCATGAAGTAAACCTAAAGTGTAGCCGTGCATAAATTCGCTATCGGTTTTTAAATTTACAACACCATCGGGTTTTAATATGTAATTGAATTTTTTTAAAAACGCGGCATTGGTTAACCTGTGTTTAGTGCGGGTATATTTAATTTGAGGATCAGGAAAAGTAATCCAGATTTCAGCAATTTCATTTTCATCGAAAAGCAGATCAATAAGTTCAATTTGTGATCTTAAAAAAGCCACATTGATCAAGTTTTCTTCTAAAGCGGTTTTAGCGCCACGCCAAAATCGGGCGCCTTTTAAATCTACACCAATATAATTAATGCCTGGATTTTTTTTAGCTAAAGCAATGGAATATTCACCTTTACCGCAACCTAATTCGAGCACAATTGGGTTGTTATTATTAAAATGTGTATGCCAATTTCCTTTCAATTTGAAACCCTCAAAAACTTCCCCTCTTGTAGGTTGAACTACGTTAGTGAATGTTTCGTTTTCACGAAATCGCCTAAGTTTGTTTTTGCTTCCCACAGAGTTTGCGTTTTAAGTAAAGGAAAGTGTAAGAGAATTTTAATAAGAAATTATTCGATTTCAGTTGTTTGATGTTTATGTAATTCTCCTAACCAATATAAGAAAGCAATAAAAGCAACCAATATGAATATCCAACTTACAATGTTTTGAACCCACCAATTATCCATAGACCTAAGTGCTTCATGGGGTGCGAATAAAATGTTTGTAAAAAAATCACCAATAGTTTTAAAAATATTGTTTGCAATCATATCTTAATTATATTTACAGGCAAAAGTATAAAATATAGTAATGATTGCAAATTTTTTTAATAAAACTAAACCTATAAATATTTTCAATATTCTAATACTTCTTTTTTTATATTATTCAACCGCTGTTTTTTTACTGAGCAATTATGAATTATCGATCTTGTTTTTGGCTAAAAAACTTGGTTTCTACCTTTTGCTCATTTTGTTAGTTCTGGTTATAAATTTTATAATAAAAAAGAATAAATTAACTCAAGATAATTCTTTTGCTTTGCTTCTTATTGTTTTTTTATTAGGAACTTTTTCTGAAACAATGTTTTCGAATAACATTGTTATTACAAATATTACGTTGCTTTTGGGATTTAGAAAAATTTATAGTTTAAGATCAGGTTTAAGAACGAAGCAAAAATTGTTCGATGCTGGTTTCTGGGTAGGAATTTCTACCCTATTAAATGTATGGAGTATAATTTATGTGTGGTTAATTTTTGTAGGAATAGTAAATTTCAGGAAACTAAGCTTAAAAAATTTAATAATACCTATTGTAGGATTGGCAACTCCAATTTTCATTTATTTTTCCTATAATTTTTATTTTGAAACTTCAGCTATTTTTTACGACAAATTTACTTTTTACTATAGTTTAATTTTTAGTTCATACAATCAATTGAAATTATTAATTCCCATAACATTTTTATCGGCAATTTTATTGTGGTCTGTTGTTACAGTGACTCCAAAAGTAGTTTTAGTTAGTAACAAATTAAAATTTTCATGGAATGTACTTTTAAATCACCTGTTAATATCAATTGTGCTTGTAGTATCTGCCCCAATAAAAAATGGCTCGGAAATGTTATTTTTAGTATTTCCTGTGGCAATAATAATTACAAATCTTTTACAAAAAAGCAATTCTACAACTTTTAAAAACTTAATTTTATACGTGTTTTTGATAATTTCACTTGGTGTTTATTTTTTATAACTTTTCTCCAAAAGCCAAATCGCCCGCATCACCCAAACCAGGAACAATATAACCTTTGTTGTTCAGTTTTTCATCAACTGTTGCAATCCATAATTTAGTATTTTCCGGAAAATGATTTTTTATGTTTGCTATACCTTCAATTGATCCAATCACACAAACAACATGAATTTCTTTAGGAGTGCCGTGATTCTTTAAACCCTCATAAACACTTACAAGCGAATGCCCAGTCGCTAACATGGAATCAGCTAAAATCAGGGTTTTATTTTCTAAAGAAGGAGAGGCAAAATATTCAACTTTAATATCAAATTCAGTTTCATTGGTGTGTTTTCTATATGCTGAAATAAATGCATTTTCGGCATCATCAAAATAATTTAAAAGACCGTTATGCAAGGGTAACCCAGCTCTTAAAATGGAGCATAAAACGATGTCATTTTTTGGCAATTGCATGCTTTTGGTACCTAGAGGTGTGACCCTTTTTTTGTCTTCATAAGTTAAAGACTTACTAATCTCGTAGGCTAAAACTTCACCAATTCGCTCAATATTTCGTCTAAATCGCATTGCATCTTTTTGAACTGAGACATCTCTAATTTCAGAAATAAATTTATTTAAAATCGATTTTTTAGCATCTAATATATTGATGATCATATAAAAATATTTTCAGCTAAATTAATATTTTGGTTTAATTTTTGCGTAATAAAAATTGATTAAAAAAAATTAATTTAAAAAAAAAGTTATGGGATTATTTTCATTTATTAAAAATGCAGGTGCTAAGGTTTTCGGAATTGGTAAAACCTCTGAAGAAGAAGTTGCCAAAACTGCTTCAGAAAAAGCGTTAAAACTAACTAATGCAATTGAAACTTTTGGTTTTGAGGTTTTAGATTTAAACATTGAAGTTGAAGGCGATAAAGCTACGGTATGGGGACAAGCAAGTTCGCAAGAAACACGTGAAAAAGTAGTGTTAGTTATTGGTAATACAGTAGGTATTGCCGCTGTTGATGACAGGATGACTGTTGAGATTGAAGGGAGGGAAGCTCAGTTTCATACGGTTGTAAAAGGTGACTACTTAGGTAAAATTGCTAAAAAATATTACGGGAATGCGATGAAGTACCCTGTTATTTTTGAAGCGAACAAACCGATGCTCACAGATCCTGATAGAATTTATCCGGGACAAGTATTAAGAATTCCGGTATTGGATTAATAGTAAGACGAATAAACAACTAAAGAGGCCGTCTGAAAAGTAAATATTAGTAGTTTTGTCAAACTGAGCCTGTCGAAGTTTATATTGATTATCAATACGTTAAAATATTTCGACAAGCTCAATATGACATGAGGCTTAACTTTTCAGACAGCCTCTTTTTAGTTAAGTATTTCTAACACTCTTTCAATAACTGTTTCCTGCGAAATGCTTCGCGTAGCATCTTCATAACCATCACAAACTTTATTACCATAAATTGAACAAGGAATATTTGGGTATTTTTCCAAATCTGGTAAAATGGCATTTTCAAATGGTTGGTTAAATGGGGCAAATCCGGTGTAAGGATGTGTAACTCCCCAAATAGTCAATGTATTTATACCCATCATAGCTGCAAAATGTGCATTACCGGAATCCATGCTAAGCATACAATCTAAATTTGAGATTAATTTAAGTTCTTGAACAAGTTTAATTTTACCAGCTATATTAATAGTGTTGGGATAATTGTTTGCCAGTATTTCTAAAGCTTGAATTTCTTTTTTCCCTCCACCAAATAGCAATATTTTTAAATTTTGTTGTTTGGACAAATCGGCAATAACCAGTTCGATCAAATCTAATGGATACATTTTAGAATTGTGTATCGCAAAAGGAGCAATGCCTACCCATTTTGAATTTTTAAATCCAGTGATATTTATTAATTCCTTTGTCAACTGTTGTTTTGGAGGGAATTCAGGATTCGAAATGTCAAGAGTAAACCCTAAATTTCTAAAAACATCAGCATACCGTTCATGAGTGGTTTTTAGTTGTTTAAACACTTTGTTTTTCGTTCTGGTTAATGCGCGTTTCTCGCTTCTGCCTTTATCAACAATTGCTATTTTTGTAAAAGAAAATTTAAAAAAAGTTCGTAGAATTTTTGAACGCAACACATTGTGTAAATCAGCAACGGCGTCAATATTTAAAAGTTTTAATTCTTTATACAATTTAATAATTCCAAAAAGACCTTTGTGTTTTCCATTTACATCGGCAGCATAAAAACTTAAATTTTTAATATCAGCAAATAAAGGTTCTAAAAATGGTTTTGAAAGTACAGTAATTTTCACATCAGGATGTTGTTTCATAAAAGCTCTAAGTACTGGAACTGACATAGCAACATCACCCATAGCCGATAATCTTATTACTAATAAATGTTGAATTTTATTCAAAATGAAATGAATATTTTAATATTGATTAGCAAAAGTACATAATAGTTTTAGTTCAAAAAATTTATACTATTGATATTAAGAGCACACTTTTTAGAAAATGCGTAAATTTGTCAAAATATTGAAATTAGATGATACAATCAATGACCGGATACGGAAAAACCGTATTGCAACTTCCCACAAAAAAAATTACGATTGAATTAAAATCGCTTAACAGCAAAAATTTAGACATGAATGTGCGTATTCCTTCCTATTACAGAGAAAAGGAATTAACTATTCGAAAGAAATTAGCTTCAGAATTGGTAAGAGGAAAGGTAGATTTTTCAATTTATATTGAAAATAATGGAGGGGAGCTTTCAGCAAAAATAAATGAAAATTCAGTGAAAGCATATATGAGTCAATTAAGAAACGTAGTTGATTCTGATGAAATTGAATTGTTAAAAATGGCTGTTCGCTTACCGGATTCTTTAAAAACTGAAAGAGAAGAATTGGATGAACTAGAGTGGGGACAAATTGAGGTTGTTATAGAAAAAACAATTGAAAAAATTAATAAGTATAGATTTG